>Ga0209636_10007110_pt1 | contig 11422 bp, 12 predicted proteins | sample DeeMarSWOR152_54_FD_187464 | JGI IMG/M metagenome (GOLD analysis project Ga0209636, IMG submission 187464) | Marine sediment microbial communities from White Oak River estuary, North Carolina - WOR-1-52-54 (SPAdes) (version 2) | ecosystem: Environmental > Aquatic > Marine > Intertidal zone >... | reverse complement strand
CTATTATTACTTGGGCCGGATAACCACTCTACGAGCCTCGCCCTCACCTATGCTCTCAGTGGTAACATCAGAGTGGTCAGCCAGAGCCAGATGGATAATGCGCCTTTCATAAGCCAGCATAGGCTCCAGCGTAAATGGCACCCCCCTCGCCTTCACCTGCTCCGCCAAGCGCCAGGCTAACGCCCGCAGTGCTTCATAGCGGCGCTGCTTATACCCCTCAACATCAATAATTATCGGCACCCAGACCTCTGCCTGATGACCGACAATAAGCCTGACGATATACTGCAGACAGGCCAGGGTCTGCCCTCGCCGCCCAATCAAGATGCCCAGGTCATCACCCTTAATATCAAGGTTAACGGAGGGGGCTGTTTCTTCCTCCTCAGCCGCCGGTTTAACCTGAGGCTCCACCGAAGCCACCACCCCCATCATAGTAACCAGTGTCTCCAAGATACCCTTAGCTACCTCAGTTACCTTAGTTATATCACTATCCTTGTTGGCTATGGGCTCCATTCTAATCTTAGCCTCCTCAGCCTCCGGCCTGAAATACCACCCCTACCTTCGTTTAGGACGGCGACCTTTACTTCTTCTCGACCGAGCTCTAGGGTTGACTAGATAGCCTCCTCCGCCGAGTTGGCGCTTATCTCTAGCTCCTCCATAACCCGACTCTTCTTCCTCGGTAGAACCGGTGTCAACAATATCAGCCTCCATAGCCGAAATACTGGGTCCTGTCTCGGCTTCGGCGATGCGGACCCTTATATCTTTACTACCCGGGACCACGTACTTCGGGGCTCCTCCCCTGGCCAGGCCACCCCACCCCCCGAGAACAAAGTACTGGATAACCATGCTAATAACATTTGACACCAACCAATAGAGAGCCAGACCACTGGGAACACTCATCGCGATAAAGCCAAACAGTAGCGGCATCATCCACAGCATTAGCTGGCTCTGGGAACGCTGCTGGGGGTCAGTAGTAGTCGGGGTTACCATTTTCTGCGTCAGCCACATGGTAGCTCCCACCAGGATGGCTAAAGGCAGGTTAGGGCTAACCAGGTTGAACCAGAGGAAATTATTGTCCAGAGGCAGCATAGAATATACCACCGGCCACGACCAAAGATACCGAGACAGACCCAGTAAAGCCTCAGGAGTTACAGCTAAAGCCCTAATAATTGACTGGTAAAGGGCTATCCAGATAGGGAACTGGATTAGCATCGGCACCGCACAACCAGCCGGGCTCACCCCCGACTCCTTATACAGCTTCATCTGCTCCTGCGCCAGCCTCTGCTTATCCTTGGCATACTTCTTCTGAAGCTCAGCAATCTTGGGCTGAAGCGCTTGCATGGCTCTGGTCGCCCGGAGCTGTTTTACCGTCAGGGGATACATAGCCCCCCGAATAATAATAGTCAAAACAACAATGGTCAGCCCAAAGCTACCAAATAGATAGGAGGACAGCACCACGAGACTGTTTAGCATCAGCGCTACCGGACCCGAGTTCCACAGTTCTAACAATTAAATCTACCTCACTCACTACTTAAAGAGACAGGTCTCCACACTTCTACCCCCGTCAGTGCATTCAGTGCATACAGGGTATCTTCTTTTGAGCTTTGAGCATGGATATATACCGCCCCATCGCTGGCACAAAGGGGAGCATATATCTCTTGCCCGTCATCCCCTACATTGCGCAGCAAAACAACCTGATTATTACTGGTATCCAGAGAATATACTTTACCTTCTTGCGAAGCAATAATAACCTTGCCATCAACTACTACCGGGTCTGAGCTAATCGGGCTCGGGCTGTCCAGTTCAACAGCGCCGGCGACCTCACGACCACTGCTAGCATCTAAAATATAGACCTTACCGTCAAGGTTCGGGGCATAGATAACATTATTATAAACTACCGGTTTCGCCCAGAACCACTTGTCGGCTTCAACCTCTGACCGCCACCTCAGGCTACCATCGGTAGCATCTACGGCGTAAAGATACCTGTCAAAGGAACCGATATAAACCGTGTTCTCATAGACCAGCGGCGTCGCCACAATAGCTCCCTTAGCTTCACCAAACTCCCACTTTTTACTACCAGTATTAGCATCCAGAGCATAGAGCTTGTTATCAAAGGAACTAATATATATCGTTTCGCCATCAACCACCGGGGTTGACCAAATCTTGTCCCCGGTCTCAAACGACTGCCATACCCTGTCACCAGTAACCGCATCAAGGGCATAGACCTTACCATCAGAACAGCCAAAATAGACCATGCCCTGAGATACCACTACCCCACCAATTATAGGCTCAAGACTACCTTCGCGGGGATACACCCATCTCAAAGCGCCGGTGCTAGAAGTAACAGCATAAACCCTTCCATTATAGCCACCGACATAGACCAGGTCCCCGGCCACTGCCGGGGTGCCGTAAATAGCTGTTCCTGATTCTGAGATTCCCAGCGTGCTATCAGCAGGCCATAGACGACTACCATCCGATTTATTCAGACTGACCAGCCGGCCCTCCACAGAAGCCAGAAATAGGGCGTCATCAGCTGTTATCGCCCCCGACCAGCCCCTGGGCTGAGACCTGCCATAACACCCGGAAACGGTTGCCCCGCCGATAACCACGATAACCAGCAAAAGTAAGACCTTAACCCACAACCTTCTATTATGCTTAATCCCCACTTACCTCACTCCATTAAAATGCTATTTATCAGGCACCGGGTCATAACCACCCGGATAGAAAGGCTGGCAGCGAGCTATTCGCTTTATCCCCAGCCGCACCCCCTTTACCACACCAAACCTTTCAATTGCCTCATAGGTATATTGAGAACAGGTCGGGAAATAGCGGCAGGATGACGGCTTAACCTGTGAGATGGTCGACTGATAAAGTCTAATTAAGGCTAAAGCTAACTTCTTCATACCCCCTGGCTCTGGACCCTCCTAAAATTACTGGCGGCGGTTTTCAATAAACCGGCTCGCGATAACAACCCCCTGACCGATTCCTTAAGACTAGCATAATCGGCAGCCGCCGCCACCGGGCGAGCAATAAATACAATATCCCATCCCGGCTCAAGTGGTGTCAGCCGCAAGATTTCACGGAGCCGACGCTTTACCCTGTTCCTGGTCACTGCCTTACCTACCTGCCGACTAACCGAGAAGCCGTACCGGGATAAAGCAAAACCATTAGGCAAAGCTTTCATTACCACCAAACTATTCACCCACGACCTGCCCTCACTATAAACCAAGGCATACTGACTCCGCTTGGTAAGATGCTGCTCCCGGCGCATAACCTCACTCCTAACCAATTTACCAGTAACCAGCCCATTTATCAAGGGGAACCCCGTTAGCAGCTAATGCCCTCTAAACTTTTTTCCCCTTCCCTTGATAAGGGGAGGGGAAAAGAGAAAGAGGCGGTTAATAAATAACCTCACCAAGTGCCCACTGCTTCATACCACGGTCAATTTTTTACGACCCTTGAGTCGCCTCGCTTTTAAGACAGCCTGTCCACCCCGGGTGCTCATTCTCGCCCGAAAACCATGCTCACGCTTCCTCGGAATTCTCTTGGGTTGATAAGTCCTTTTAGGCACTCCACTCCCTCAATCGGCTCAAAATAGTTAGAACCTGCACCCAACTAACCGCGTACGCCAGCGCCCCCTGCCTTATGGATATGGGCCGGCACATAGGGTAATAGAGCTAAATGCCGCGCTCTCTTTATCGCCATGGCTAAAGCCCGCTGATGCCGGGCACAAGTGCCAGTTTTACGACGCGGCTCAATCTTCCCCCTATTTGATATGTAGGGACGTAATTTCAAGGGGTCTTTATAATCTATAATCTCAATCTTATCAGCACAGAAGGAACAAAACTTACGCCTTGGCAATATACCTCCCCCGCTTCTACGCTTCGATTCACTAAATTGTCGTCTAGAAATAGCCACTGGTTATAGATTCCCTGCTAAATGCTAGCCTTCACTTTCAAACGGAATGTCCTCTGGCTCCAATTCACCAACCTCAGCTCCCTCAGCCTTGTCTTCACCAACCTCAGCTCCCTCAGCCTTCTCTTCACCAACCTCAGCTTCCTCAGCCTTCTCTCCAGGAAGCGGAGCTGCTGCCTGCCTGTCAAGGAATGTTACCTTGTCGGCTACTATTTCATTGCGAAAATACCTTTGCCCGTCCTGGCCCTCCCAGCTACGGGTGCGTAATCTACCCTCGGCATAGACCAGCCGACCCTTGGTCAGGAACTGGTTGCACTGTTCCGCCAGCCTATTCCAGGCGACCACGGTAAACCACTCCGTCTCCTCTCTACGCTCACCCTGACCGGTAGTATATCTCCAGTTAGTAGCCACCCGAAATGAAGTTACCGGGTTGCCATTGGGGGTGAAGCGCATTTCAGGTTCGCTCCCAAGATTACCAATAATCATCATCTTATTTAGACTTGCCATTGTCTCAACACTCCTCCTCAACCTCTAATAAAGACGTTTCTCCTGATTAACTACTCAACTTTACCAGCAGATGCCGCAGAACCTCCTCAGAAATCCGCAGCCTGGCTTCGAGCTCCTGGCTCGATGCCGGCTTCAATTTGAACTGAGCTAACACATAACAACCCTCCATAAAATGTTTTATCGGATAGGCCAATTTTCGTTTACCCCATCTATCAACACCGGAAATGATACCGCCCCGCTCCGTAATAAGCTGGCTTATATTATCTATTATCGCCTCTAGTTTCTCGTCCTCCAACTCGGGACTAATAATTACTACCATCTCATAGTCACGCAACTCCACCTCTTCCGCTTTTACTACTGGCTTAGATGTCCTTCCCGATACCATTTGTCCCCCCAAAAATTTATGGTATATTATACCACACAATCAGAAGCACACACAATATATATCCGGTTAACGCCAGAGCCTGTCACTACCGCTAAAAGGCAACGAGGCTGATTACTAACCCGACACTATTCCGATTGACACAATATATTACTCCTGATAAACTTTAGCTAGGTAGAAGATTTAATCAACCGACTCTCCAAAAACCCTACCCAACGAGAACGGCCCCGTGGTGTAGCGGACTAACATGCCACCCTGTCACGGTGGAGATCGTGGGTTCAAATCCCACCGGGGTCGCATCTGCTACTTTTTTGTTGACACTTTTCCAGTGCTAGCACCCATTCATTTGACTATTCCACCAAGACCAAACCGCAAGTTACTACCTTCCGTTTGGTCAGAAATTGCTGATCACCACAAGACTAAGAGCCTTCGTAGCTTAGCTAAGGAATACAGCGTGTCCCGTGAGGCAGTGAGGCGAGCGTTGGCAGCTCTTATATAGTAAATATAAATTATAAAGGCTATATATGTATGCAGGTATGCACACTAAACGCTATATAGGCATTATATATAGTATATAGCTATTGTATACCATATATGGCTATATATACATATAGGCTAAATGGGCTTACTGAGTGGAAAATTATAGCACTAAGGACATAATGTAGTCCCTATAATATCTTGCCCAACAAAACGGATGGGGACAAGCATAATACACCCTCTAGGCCTTGAGCCATTCATTGCCACATATTTTGGCTGATAGGCCACCAACAATCCGATGTTTTGTTACCTGACTGAATCCACACATGGGAAATTGCTCACTCTGCAGATGATAACGACATTGACCTATTCGGGATGATGTTGAGAACGCTTGGCTACCTTCTCCTCTTTCCTATGTTGCCTGGTGGGCAATTTTTTAGCTCAAATTGGCAGAAATATGGACTATTGACAAAATTTGCGCCAGGGGTTATCATCTAAATTAGAGGATATTCTCGCTTGCTTGGCGAAGAGCCCAAACAAAAACAGAACTTAGGAGGTAAAAATGAAACAATATAGGAAGTATGCCGTATTCCTGCTGGTGGGCATGGTCATTCTTTTGGGCTGTGCCGGGCCGATAGTAGCGCCAACGGTTACGCTACAGTCACCACTAAACGGCAGTACAGCTTCATCACTGACGCCAATACTGGCCTGGACCTCCAATTATGCAGACGCTTCGTTTCGGCTTCAAGTGTCAAGTGACAGCAATTTCCAGGACCTAATCATGGATGAATCAAGCCTGAGCAGTCCAAGCTATTCCATACCTGAGGGCAAGCTGAGCGAGGGCCAGACCTATTACTGGAAGGTAAATGCCAGTAAGGGCGGTCAGATATCAAATTGGTCAGCCGCTTGGTCTTTTCAGACACCGGGTGTCCCAGCACCGCCGGAGACTGAAGTTGGTACTATCGTGATCAACGCTACCCTTGATGGTGCCTCCTGGGCGGGAGGGGTTAACTACACCATAAGTGGCCCACAGGCCTACTCCGGCTCTTCGGTAACCCAGAGCTTTGGCAATGTAGCTGCCGGAAGTTATACCGTAGGCTATAGCTCAGGTGGTCCCGCGGGGGCAACCTTCTCCGATATTGCACCAACATCAACTCAGACATTGTCCGCCGGGGGCACGATAACCTTTACCTTAAACTTCCAGACAGAGGCTGTCGCCGCGATAAGGGTCGAGGCTACACTTGACGGAGCCTCTTGGACAGGGAAGGTCAACTATACCATAACCGGGCCACAGGGGTATTCCGGGTCTTCTCTATCCGAAACGTTTAGCAACGTACCTGAGGGAAGTTATACCGTAGGCTATAATTCGGGCGGTCCCGCGGGGGGAGCATTGGCTAGTATTACACCACAACCGACACAATCCGTAGTGGCTGGTCAGACGACGACGTTCACCCTGAACTTCCATTCGGAAAATACCAGTACGATAAAGGTCAAGGTAATTCTGGACGGCCGCAGATGGACGGGGAAGGTTAACTATACTATAAGCGGACCACTTACGGATTCTCACGACTCAGTAAGTGCGACCTTTAGCAACCTGCCGGCTGGAACCTATACCTTAGGATATAACTACGGTGGTCCGTCCGGGGCAAGGCTTATCAGTATTACACCACAGCCAACACAGACCGCATCGGCTGATGAAACGATAACCTTCACCATGAACTTCGACTCGGAAGCTACCAGTACGATAAGAATTCAGGCGACCCTAGATGGTTCGGCATGGAGTGGGTCTGTTAGCTATATCATCAGTGGCCCATACCAAGATGCTGAGTCTTCGGTACCTCAGACGCTTACCAACTTGCCTGACGGGACCTACACGCTTACCTATCGGTCAGGTGGGCCTTCAGGGGCAACCCTGTATCATATCAACCCATCAGCGACCCAGACACTAAATACCGGCGGTAGCATAACCTTTACCCTGGAATTCTATTCCCAGGAGGCCACTGGCACAATAATGTTCAACGCCCTCCTTGATGGTAGGCCCTGGACAACTCAGCCTGGTTCCGGGCCAATTAGCTACTGCATCAGCGGACCAACGTCAGATTGCAGCAGTACGATGCCCGATACCCTTAATAATATGCCAGCGGGGCACTACACCTGCACCTATAAGTCTGGTGGCCCAATCGGGGCGACATTTATGGGCGTATCGCCACATGCAAGACAGACCTTGACTTCCGGTGGCATGATAACCTTTACCCTGAACTTCACTTCTGAGGCCAGGGGCACCGTCACCGTCAATGCTACCGCTAATGGTGCGCCTTGGGAAGGGTCTGTCAGCTATACCTTGGCCGGACCATACGTAGATTCCCACGGCTCTGTACCCTACACTTTTGATAACTGCCCGTCTGGAAATTATACCCTTAACTATAATTCTGGTGGTCCCGAAGGGATGCAATTATACAATATTACACCGTCACCAACGCAGGACCTGGCTCCCGATGGCTCGATAACCTTTACCCTGAACTTCGTCGGGCTAATGCCGGGCCCAGTGGTGCAGTAGTGTCTCACACTGTGGGTTTATGCTCGAGAGTGCAATTGGTGAGTGTTGCGAGGAAGCCGACAAGCACAAGGTGTTGTCACAAGTGTGGGCTTACACACGCCAGACCTCTTTTCGCCGCTAGCCTCGTTGCAGCCATTTAACGTAGAGGAGCGTTCAAAAATGGCGATGGTTGGATGCAGCAATGTGGCTGGTCTCCAGCGGGACGCTCAAGTAGCTCGGTCAACCGTCCCTGTTTCTAGTAATTAGTACCTAGCATTATGCCGACCTAGAAAATATGGTAGAACAGTTCGGAGCGTAAGGCGATAACCAGTAAGATAGAACAGCTACTCGTGGCGCCTTCAATGATGACCGGGCCAGGGAAATCGTTGGCATTCCAGAGAATGAAACTCCCTTGTATGTGATACGAGTGGGCAGAAGGAGTTAAAGTGCTTCTCAATACTCATGCTCATCAATTCCTGGTGAACAATATGGCTTTTTGTTACTCTAAATAGGCGGAGAGGCTTGGTAGGGACTATTGCCTCAAAAATTCAAAGCGCCTTTAAAATAGACAACTGCCATAGCCAGACTGGCAAGAATAGCACCGGTCCCTATTTTGGCGAGGGTTAGGCGAAGGTTACCTGACTGTGGTGCCCGCTCAGCCCCACGGCGAGTTATCCAATCCTGGCGATTAAGGGTTAACAGCGCATAAATCTTGATAATTGCCATAGTGAAGTTGGCGAAAACATAAGCCGGCACAAATCTAAGGTTGCGTCGGCGTCTCATCCAGTTAGGTAGAGTTCTTACGCTGCGACTTAAAAACCACCAGACAAACAGGATAGCGGCCGGGACCCATAGGTGAAAGACAAGTGAGAGGACGAAATAGATCCAGCTCAAGCTCAAAGTAACTGGAGAGATTAATCTATCAACCAAAACAAAAGCTAGGAACGGGTGTTTCCAAACCCAGCCTTGCCAGAGAGCTCGCAGGTCTGCCCGCCAGGTGTTTCTTGCCCAGCGGGTTCGCTGTTTGAAAAGCGTAGATAGGTTAGCAGCTCCCGGGGTATATACCCGGGCAGTGTGTTGATAGCGACCTTTCCCGCCAGCTGCCTCAATTAGGTAGGTGAGTCTTTTATCATCACCACCAATGCACTGCTTTCCCCGGAAGGTCTCATTTACCATATCATCAACCACCGGCAAGAGAGCCTTTCGACGATAAAAGGCGGTACGCCCAGAAAAGCAGGTTAAGAAATTGCCGGCGGCATTCAGAGGTATCACTTCATCAAAGAACCTCAGGTCGAGCTGGATATCAAAGATATTCTGGGCTAAGGTCTGCGGCTTAAGGATATTCTGGCGGACGGCAGTTCCACCAACCTTCGGGTCGGCAAAGGGGCGGAGGGCTTCTTTTAGAACTGACTTGCTCCAGACAACATCACTATCAACCAGAGCAATAATCTCTCCCTCGGCTGCCCTAATGCCGTCAGCCAGAGCTGGTCTTTTCCCTGGCTTCTCGGTGACAATCAGTTTGGCTTGGTCAAACTGGTGGCTAAACTCCTCAAACTTCTCTATGCATCTCTTATCAGTGTAGTCAATGACAGCGATTATCTCCAGGGGCCTATTGGCTCTCCATGATGCCAAAGCCTGGCGAAACACCTCAGGGTCTTCGTTATACACCGGGGTTACCACGGAAACCGAAGCCTGGTATGCTTGCTTACTCGGTTTATAAAACGTGCTTACTAGCTTTCTTACTAACCATATCCCCCACCTCCAGAAACCGATAATACCGAGGGGTAAATAGAATGTTAGAAGTTGCAGGTAGTTGTCCACAGCTCTTGACCATTTAAGGTTAACTACGGGAGACTTTGCTCACGGTTGGCTCTAGGCGCTTCTTAACAGCCTCGTTGACCTTAAGCACCGCCTGGATAAGCGGTGTTTCTATATCCTGCTCCTTTGCCCATGACAGGAAAGCGACTGTATCTTTAGGCAGACAACTGCCGCCAAACGGCCCTAAATCCCTTGTTCCATAATAAGGGTTCCAGCATGCCTCAGCACTCTGTGCCACCACAGGGAAAATCTCTTCGCCGTCCAGTCCTATCTGGTGACAAGCCAACCTCATCTCATTAAAGAAGGAAATTTTGGTGGCGTTGAAAAGATTATGGACAAACTTCTGTATCTCTGCCTCTTTTACCGACATCCGGTAGATGGGACAGCTCACCCAGTAGTATACCTCCTGTAATAGGTCTCCGGAGTTTTTATCAAGCTCACCAATGACAACACTCCACGGGTTCAAGAAGTCTTCCTCAGCGCAAAGCTCGCGAAGGTAGTCGGGGTTTACACAGATTCCAAAGTCTCGCCCAGCAGTCTTTCCCGAGTACTCTTCTAAGATTGGCATAACAACTTCTTCTGTTGTGCCCGGAAGGACAGTGCTCCTGACAGCGACCAGGCAATATTTAGTAATCCTGGATAGCCAGCTACCTATGCTGGTAGAAGCAGCCTTAATGAAATCTAGCCCGTTTTCCGCCCTATTCAGTGGGTATGTCGGCACAGATACCATAAGGACATCAGCATCCGGCTTTTGCAGCTCGTAAACCTCAAAGGCTCGGTATCCTTCCCGGCGTAGCCGACTGACCACGGCAGGGTCTATATCTATAAAGGTCACGTTAAACCCTTTAGCCGCCAGACCCTTACCCGTAGCCTGTCCAACTAATCCCGAACCAACTATAAAAATGCTCTTCGCCACCCGTGTCCCTACTGCTTCAGTCTATATTACCATCTAGTTTAACACATATATACCTAATTGTCAACATATATGGACTATTGTCATTATTCTTAGATATAGAATTGTGGACATATTGACAATAAAAGTGACTTATGGTAATATTTTGGTTAGGGTAGTAGTAAAAATACGCAATCAAAGCGGGTGAGTAAAGATGAAAGACGGGCTGAATACAAAAGAACGGCTCATAAGTGAATCGGTGGAAATGCGCCAACGCGTTGCTGAAGAAACCGAGCGTAAGCGGGTGGGAAAGACCACTCGAAAGGCTGAAAAATATGCCGAGAGCATTGTGCAGACGGTGCGTGAGCCACTATTGGTGCTTGATAGCGACCAAAGAGTAATCTCAGCCAACCGTTCCTTCTACCAGACCTTCCAAGTCACACCTAGAGAGGTCGAGGGGAAGCTCCTCTATGATTTGAGCGACCGCCAGTGGAATATTCCGAAGCTGCGGAAGTTATTAGAGGAAATCCTGCCTAAGAGTACTGTCTTCCTTGACTTCGAGATTGAGCACGAGTTTAAAACCCTCGGGCGGCGAATAATGGTCTTGAATGCCCGCCGGATATACCATGAAACCAAGCGGATGCAGATGATACTTCTCGCTATAGAGGACATCACCGAACAAAAACGGGTGGAAAGGGAGCTAAAGCAAGCTGAGGAGCTAAAGCAAGCTATAGCGGCATTAAAGCGTTCCAACAGGGAACTGGAGCAGTTCGCTTATGTGGCATCGCACGACCTCCAAGAGCCTCTGCGCATGGTATCCAGCTTCACCCAGCTATTGGCAAAGCGTTATCAGGGTAAGCTGGATAAGGACGCCGACGAGTTCATTGCCTATATTGTG
>Ga0209636_10007109_pt1 | contig 11422 bp, 9 predicted proteins | sample DeeMarSWOR152_54_FD_187464 | JGI IMG/M metagenome (GOLD analysis project Ga0209636, IMG submission 187464) | Marine sediment microbial communities from White Oak River estuary, North Carolina - WOR-1-52-54 (SPAdes) (version 2) | ecosystem: Environmental > Aquatic > Marine > Intertidal zone >... | reverse complement strand
CGGGGAAGAAGAGTGGGCTTTCATTCCCAACAACCTCCTGAGAAAGCTGAAGGATTTGACAAGGGAGGATTACTGCCACGAATATTTCGTCGACCTATCGCCCGTGATGGCTCGCATCCGGGTGGGAGAAGAGTTGAAGACTATCTTGATCTGCGGCGAGAGGGGGGGAGGGGATGCCTATTTCGCCGTGGATGTAATGGGGGACGAGCCCATCCCCCTCTGGGAGTTCAGGGACAAGGAACTGGGGGAGAGTTGGTCTATTCCCTTTCTTGGGAGGGTGAAGATAGGCGAAAGTGAGCGGAAATGGGTTGCCTTCTTCTGTTCGGGATTCGAGCATGCCCCTCCCGGGGGGAACCTCTATGCCGTCGATGTGAAGGAGGGAACGATCATCGGCAAGGTGCCATTGAGCGACCCGCCGAGCGATCCATTGAGCAGTCCTGTGGCGGTAGATCCGGATGATGATGGATTCTTAGACCTCGTATACACCGGCGATCTAGGTGGGAGGGTGTTCAAGGTCAACCTCGAATCCGATCCGGCGAGCTGGTCGCAGAGGTTGCTGTTCACGACTGAGCCCGGTCAGCCCATATCCATTCCCATGAGCTTGACCTTTTATGACGCCGACCCGAATCATCTATTTGTCTATTTCGGGACAGGCAAGTATTATACGGTGGATGACAGATCGGATCCGGATCCGGCCACCCAGAGTTTCTATGGCATCAAGGACAATGGGGCACCTGTTGTAAGGGGGAATTTGGCCAACCAGACCACTGGATGTCAATCGGCCGAGGGGTTACAGGGATGGTACATCGATTTCATCGAGAATTCCGGGGAGAGGGTGACTGCCTCGCCACTGGCTGCCGGTGGGATTGTATTCTTTACCACCTTTGAGCCCGATATCAGCGACCCTTGTAAAGCCGGAGGGACCGCTCGCCTCTATGCCGTTCAATACGATACCGGGTGTCCCCCTGATTCCCCAGTGCTAGATGTCAACGGTGATGGGGTTGTCGACGAAGGGGACATGATAGGGGGAACTGTCCCTCGGTCTATCATTATCGGCCATGGGCTCCCCTCGGATATCATTTTCAACCCAGCAAACAGTCAGATCATCATCCAGACCAGCGATACTACGGTCCATGCGATCACGGTGAGATTATTGGGGGAAAGGATACATATTCATACCTGGAGGCAGGTGATGCATTAGAAAGAACGTGGGCGGCTAAGAACCGGATTGTGATCCGTGTCCACGCTCGGGTCGGACTTGGAAACCTTTTCACGATGAGCTCTGTAAACGTTTCATCCTATTCCTTACATCCAAAAATTCGCTATCAAGGTTGAGGACCTGATGGTATGCCTTTATGGCTTCCTGAATCATACCATTGCTCTCATAAGCTAACCCCAACCGATATTGCAGCCTGATCGCCTCTTCTTTGCTGAGTTCTCTCACATGAGAGGCGTTATGAAAGTAATGGATGGCCTTATCGTATTCTTCCTTTTCCATGAAGCACATTCCCAACATCACCAGGCAATCGAATTTCCTCCTCATATCCGCCGATGCGGTTTCAAATTCAACGATGGCATGATCGATTAACTCCATCTCTTTATAAGCAATTCCCAGATGATAGTGATTCTCTAAGTCCCTATCGTTGGTTTCCTGATCGATTTCGACAACGGGGATGATTTCATCCTTCTGCTCTTCATGGGTTGGAAGGGGAGGTTCTGACCGGGATTCTTCCACCATGGGGGGAGGTTCTATGATGAGGCCTTCCTGGGAAGGGCTTTCAGCCTGCACCCTATTCGTTTCGATTTTTTCCAGTGCCTTTAAGGCGACGGGATCATTGGGCCGAATTTTAAGGATATTATGATATTGAAGCTTGGCACTGCCGACCAATTTTTCCCTTAAGTAGAGATTTGCCAACTTATGATAGACATCCACTAAATGTGGATCCAGGTACAATATCTTCTTGTAGATAGCCGTAGCCCTAAAATTGAGATCGTCATGCTCATACTGCTGGGCCACTTTCATATATTCGTCGACAGCCTTATCTTTATGTCCATTTCTCAGATATAAGTCCCCCAATTTAAGACGAACCCGTATATTCTTGGGGTCCTTATCGATAATTTTTCGGTATTCCTTGATGGCCTTTTTGTGTTGGCCCTTCTTTATATATTTTTGAGCGATATCGAAGAGGTGTTCTTTTGGTACGTCCAAATCCTTCACCTAAACGAGAGCTTTTTGTTACATCAATTTATTACATAAAGGCCTGCTAAAAGTCAAGCAGGGAAAATCCCTAAGGCGAGGTTTGGAAAAGTGGATCATTTTCAGGCTTTTTTCCCCACATCAAATGAACAATTATTGTCCATATGGCCGAAAATTGTCCATTGCTACAGTAATTATTCCTTCAATCTCGAGTAAGCGCGCGAAATAAATTAAAGTAAATTATAATATTTATGATTTAAATTGATGTTATTTCGATTTTATTTATCTACTGAAATTACCGATTCATATTATTCCCTTTTACCCTGCTTCAATGAATGACTTACAAGAGTTTATGGTATTGTCCCGAAAAAAGCGGCTTAAAATCGATCACTTCATTCAATATATGGATCTTTTTTGATAACCCCGATATTCATTACTCTCAAAGCAATTAATAAAAATAAATAAATTCAATATGTTACATAGTTTTTTTGAAAAGACAATATTTGGCATTTATTTTGCTTAATAATTTCATTACCTTAGTGATGAGGTCTGTTTACATGAAAGAAAAATTGAAGGAAATCAATTCGTTAAAAGCAGTATGGGGTTACTTCCTCTGCGATAATACGGGGAAGATACTAGAAAAAGAGATGCCCATTGTCTTTATGAAACATATAACAATGATGGGAAAGGAGGTAACTCAAGTAGTAGGACTCCTGGAGAGCTTGAGCAGGAGCACGGAGAGCCTTGACATTCTCTTTGAAGATGGAAGAGTGTTGATAAGGAGCCTAAAGCACTATATCTTGGCGGTGTTTTGCGACCCAAATGTGGATATCCCTATGCTAAAGGAGAAGATACATGTTCTTATCTCTGAAATAAGCGGGGACGCGAAGATGCAGGAACTCCTTCAGAAGGGCGAGTGGAGGAGGAGAAGGTTACTCCAGAAGGAGTATTTGGATAAGGAATACAGGGAGATCCTCAATCAATTGGTTCCTGAAGAGGGACAACCGGATACTTCGGCCTAATTTGTTAAAGCGTGCACCAGGAGAAAGATCATGGCGAAAACGAGAAGCAAGGGCATTAGTCTTTTGACCAAATTGACCATCGGAATGCTGATCCCCCTTATCGTATCATTTATCGTGTTTGGCGTGATCGGATATTATTCTATCTCAGATATTAAAGAAAAAGCCACAAAGGAAGGCGTTCGATCCCTCGATGATCTGGGAGAAAAGGTGATCAAACAGAAGGCCCAGGACGTTGCAAAACAGATTGAGATATTCATCAAATCCCATCCCCATTTCACCGTAGAAGAACTCTATAGCTCGCCTGCCCTCAAGGCCATAGCCGTACAAAAAGTGGGAAATACAGGATATACAACAGTCCACGACAATAGGGCCATCAATCGTTTCCATAAAAACCCCAAAGTCGTGGGAATGGATCTCCTCATGTTGGCAAATAAACTCCCCGAGTTGGAATACCGATCAATCCTAGAGGGCAGTTTAAAGGGGAAATCCCGCGGTGGTTACTATGACTGGAAGGACCCTAATGGGGTGACAAGGCGTCAATACATGTTCTGTACTCCCGTTGAGGGTACCGAATTAGTGGTTACCGCCAGCACCTATATCGATGAATTCTCAAAGTCAGCCGAAGGAAGAATCGAACAACAGATTATGGATAAGGCCGATAGCTTAAAGGTCCAATTTATTCTTGTGGTGGGCATAATCATCATCATGTTCATTTTCCTCATCTCCGTGTATTCGAGGACTATTGTTAAGCCCATCGTATACCTAACCGATATAGCCAACCGAATCAGCCTGGGGGATTTGGACACCAAGATCGAGATAAGGTCCAGCGATGAAGTTGGCATGCTAGCCGAGTCGTTCGAAAGAATGCAGGAGAGCCTAAAGGCAGCCATAGAGCGACTGAGGAAAAAACGCTCTTCTGTATGAGTTTCGGCCGACGGAAAATGGGAAGGAGAATATGGCGAGGGAGTTGAAGAAAGTACTCATTGTGGACGACGAGGAAACCCTTACATGGAGCATGGCTAAGAGCCTCTCACGGGACAGGGATAAATACGAAGTTGAGATCGCTAACAACGGAGAAGAGGCCCTCGATGTTCTGGGTAAAATGCCTATTGACCTGGTCATCTCGGACATTCGAATGCCGGATATCAACGGATTGGATCTGTTGGTTCGCATTAAAAGGGATTATCCTCAGACGAAGGTGATCATCATGACGGCCTATGGATCTTCTGATGTGCAAAAAGAGGCCAGCAAAAGGGGGTCACTCTATTACATCGAAAAACCTTTTGAAATAAATGAAATCAGAAAATTGATCTTGGATCTCGTTAGGGAAAAGAAGGGGTTCGAAGGAAAGCTCTTCGATCTTCAATTAACGGATATCATTCAAATGAATTGTCTCGGCCGGGTTACGACCTCTCTGGTCATTACAAAGGACGATCATCGGGGGGTGATTTACTTCAATGAGGGGGAGATCATCCATGCCGAATGCGATGATATAGCGGGAGAAGAGGCCTTCTATAACATCCTCGGGTGGCAGGAAGGGAAATTCGTATCCAATATTGGAACCCTTCCACCTCGTGAGACGATATCCTCGCCTTGGGAACACTTGCTGATGGAGGGGATGAAGAGAAAAGACGAGGCGGAGTCCCCCAGTGGCGAAATTGGAAAGGCGAAAGAGCCAAGTGGAGAAGAAACCCTGGAAAACCACGTGGATAAGGCAGTTGGCCATTTGGAAGGGACAGGGGCGAAGGAACAACGGGAGAATGCGGATCTATCCCATCGAATGTGCAAGCTGATTACGAAGATGCCGGAATGCGAAGGGGTCATAGTCGTATCCAGAAACGGGAAGGTAGAAGCCTCCGAGTCCATGACCGAAATAGAGGAGGAAGGGGTATTGATCGCTTTTCTGGGGTTATTTGGAGAGAGGATGGGTAACTTCTTTCGAATGGGCAAGCTCAATCGAATACTCTATGGAAATGTCCCGCAGGGGAAGATGATCTTCAAGCACGGCTACAGCTTTTACGAAATCGCATTGAAAAGAGGGGCTCATTTCAACCGTTTCCTCGCTTCATTGAAAAAGACACTGGATACTATCGCACAGGGCAAGAACCAAGGATAGAGGATATGATCTTTCCAAAAGGGGAAGTAGTCCACAAGAATTTGAGCACCTCCTATACGAACCTCAATGGTTTGCTCCTATCACTGAAATCGGAGGATTTCAGTGGATATGTCAAAATCGGCTTTTTAGATTATGAAGCGGTTCTCTTTATGGATTCGGGTGATATCATCAATGCCATTGAACAGTCTGGCGACAAAAAGAGATTCGGCCAGAGGGCTATCAGCAGCATTATATCCAAGGCAAAAGAGCAGGATGGCATGATCAACGTGTATCAACTCTCCCCTGAAATGGTCACGGTATTAGCCAGCACATTAAAACGGGAAATCCTCTATAAGGATCTTTCCACGGATTTTACAAGCCTGCAACGATTAATACGTAAGTTAGGCGATGCAAGACATACGGGCTATATTGAAATCGCTTTAAAGAGTGGCAGGGGGACTGGGGTAATCTTCTTTCAAGAGGGGGAACCCCTCGAAACGATCCTTACCGCGGAAGACGGAAATCTCATTTCGGGAACGAACATTCTCAGTAAGATCATAGAGGAGGCTCAGGGGGCTGGAGCGGTTTTCAATGTTTACAGGGCTAATCTTCCCACATCTTCGGATCATATGATCGAGATCGGAGAGGGAGGGGATGTAGGTGATCTCCTGAGAGTACTACAAGACACCATCTCTACCATAGAGACGGTTGTTGATGGGTTAATCAAGAAGGGGATCTTCAGCTCCGAATTGAGAAGGACACTGGTTAAGAAATCTAATGAGTATCCCTTCTTAGATCCTTTTGCCGCGGAGTTCAGGTATAAAGACGGTAAAATCGTATTTACAGGAAAAACGGATATCCATGAATTGACGAGAGGATTGGGAGAATGCTTGGGATTGACGATAGAGGCCCTTTCGTCTCAGTTCTCAAAAAAAGAGATATTGCATCACGTCAAGGGAGAAATGGATCAGATTAAGGCCGACTTTGGAAAAGAGATAAAGAGATTCAACCTTGAAGCCACTATGCCCGATATTTTCGGGAAACAGTTGGTCAACAAGCCATGAATATTGTTCTCTCAGGTAAGGATATTGCCAAGATCGATAGTTGTCTGGGCAAGATGGTGATGAGCTCAGCAGCACATTGTGTATTCCTTATCGACAGGTCTGGTCAACTAATCGCACATAGCGGCAATCCCTCAACGGTGGATGTTGCAGCGCTGTCGGCCTTAACGGCAGCCAACTTCGGTGCAACCGCGGAAATTGCAAAGCTCCTTGGTGAAAGTGAGTTCAACCTCCTTTTTCATAAGGGAAAGAAGGAGAATATCTATTTTTCGGCGGTGGGCGAACACCTCATCGTGGTAACCATCTTCGATCATAAGACCTCCCTGGGATTAGTAAGGCTCAGGGTAAACAAGGCCACTGACGAGCTTTTAGAAATCTTTACTTCGATTTTCGAGAGATCCAAGTATATGTTGAACCCCGAGTGATGTACTATGCCGTTTATCAATTTCAGCAAAGATGAAATTCAATGCAAGATCGTCTACTATGGGGCTGGTTTCTGCGGTAAGACCACCAACTTGCAATATATCTACAACAAGACCATGGGGAAAATAAAGGGTAAAATGGTCTCCATCGACACGAAAGGCGGAGATCGAACCATCTTCTTCGACTTTCTCTCGCTCAATCTGGGTAAGATTAGGGGCTTCGATATCAGGGTACAGCTTTATACGGTTCCGGGACAGGTTCACTACGATGCCACGAGAAAGCTGGTATTAAAGGGGGTGGACGGGGTAGTTTTTGTAGCGGATTCGCTTAAGGTACAGAGAAAGAAGAATATCGAGAGCTTGATCAACTTGGCCAAGAATTTGGCCGAAAAGAGGCTGAGTATTCGGACCATCCCTTTGGTCATGCAGTACAACAAACGGGATTTACAGGGGACCGACTCCGAGACTCTTCCTGTGGATATTCTTGAAAAGGATTTAAATTCGATGCTAAAGGCCCCAGCATTTGAGGCCAGTGCTTTGCAAGGGTTCGGGGTTTTCGAGACATTGAGGGAAATCAGTAAATTGGTTGTGAAGGATGTTAGTCGAAAGGTTCTTTCCATGGATCGACTTTAGGAGGGTTGGGGGAATACCTTCTTCGGATAGGGCTGAGCTTTATGAATAGGGATGATATAGAAGATATGGATGAAGAGATCGAATCGGCAGTGGATTCCCTCTTTGTGGAAGAGGGTGCCGATAGCGGGTTTGGGCAGGGAGGAGGGGAAAAGAGCATCCACGAACAGGCGGAACCCATCCCCGACATTTCCCCCGAGGTGATGGAGGAATCCCTTGGGAGGGAAGAGTTTGGAGAGCTCCCCCTGGAGGCCGAACCCATAGAGGAAGAGATGGCGCCCGTTGCGGAGGAGGCCGAACCCATAGAGGAAGAGATGGTTTCCACTGCGCAGGAAGCCGAGCCCATGAAAAAACCTCCAGGAGAAGAAAGGCTGCCTAAGGGCGTCGAAACCTTGGAAGTGGAGGTCCTCTCCCTGGAGTGGGAATTCAGTGGTGATATCCTTAGGAAAATTATTTCGGCTCTGGGTGGGTTGAAAGCCGCTTTCCGGGATGACGAGTCCCTTTTGAAGGTTATCGACATGATGGGCAAGGTCTCCCTCTACCTGCTCAATGACGAGAAGAGTATTACGCCAGAAGCCATGAGGTTCTTACAAGATGGAAAGGAAGTCATTAAATTCCTGACCACTGACAAAGGGGAGCAGACCATATTCAAGAATTTAGTGGTTGAAGGTATCAATTCACACTTTCAACTTTTAGGCCTCGGTAAGGGGCCAAAAAGGGACGAGGCTCGAGATCAGATATTGCAGAAGTTGTGTTCGGATTTAGAAAAACATCGGATGATGTTGTCCGATGGAGAAGATCGACTTGAACAGGCCCTAAACAGAATGAAGGGAATGAAGGAAGAGCTTGTATTCGATGATGGGATTCGGGGATTATCAGATGAATTGGAAAAGATCCAGGGTTACCTGAGGAATTGTCTCGGCCGTTTGGGCGACATTTCTGAGCAATTTCAGAGTGAGATCTTCGGACAGAGGTTATATGGTGCGGAGAGGGTTTTACTCGTTGAGACACAAAATCGGATTTTTGGCATTCCCAGTAACTCCGTCATTAAATCTTATGCCCTTTCCGATGGCTTCGCCAAGAACATCATCCTCCAAGACTCCATTACCCTTAAGGGACAAAGAATCCCCATGGTTAAACTATCCAAGGTATTCAACCTCGCTATGACAGGGGTGGGGAGACCCCAGGGGATTGTTCTGGTGGGGAAGAGGGATCAAATGATTGCCGTATTAGTGGATAGGGTATTGAGGAATAAAAACCTATTCGTTAAGACCGCGGAGCAGGAGAAGAAGGGGTTAAAATATATTGCGGCCATATCACATCTGGAGAGTGGCAAAATGGTTTACATCCTGAACATAGACCGATTAAGGTCCCGCGCTCAGAACTGATTATTATCGGTGAGGGCCTTTGGACGTGATTGAATAGATAAAGGGTTGAATAGTAGATAAAGGGATATGACAACACGACAATCTGCAGAGTCATGGAAGGGTAAGCTTCATGAGGGAGAGGAAGTAAAGGCCATGAAGCTGGAGATTCAGAGGCTGAATGAGGAGGTTCAGCGACTCAGGGCTTTTAACGAAAGCCTCATCCAAAGCATTGGCAGCGGCCTCATTCTCGTCGATCCAAATGAACGGATTACCTATTTCAATAGGGCGGCGGAGAAAATCCTTGGATACTCAGGAAAAGAGGTTGTCGGAAAACCCTTTACGACATTTTCCCTGCGGGAGAATAAGCAGACCATGCCCACTCCCTTCAAGAATAACGATGAGATAGATTCCAGGAGGGAGGGCATCATCTTGAGAAAGGATAAGGTTGAGATTCCCATTGGGTTTAACATTACCGATCACGTGGATTCACAGGGGGGGAGGATCGGTAAGATCATCAGTTTTCGGGACATGACCAATGTGCTCAAACTACAGGAGGAAATTCTCCGCATGGATCGATTGGTATCCGTGGGAGAGCTTTCCTCGGGAATAGCCCACGAGATCCGAAATCCCTTAGCAGGGATTAAAACCACGGCTCAAGCACTGGGCGAGGAGATGGAGCAAGATGACCCCAAGAGGGAGTATCTCAATCGGATTACCAAGGAGATCGATCGGCTGAACGATTTGCTGAAAACCTTCTTCTCCTTCGCCAAACCTCAGAAATTGAAGCTGATGGTCTGTAATATCAAGGAGATCGTAAATGAGATCATTCCACTTCTCATCAAGGATATCGCCAATAAGGGAATCAATTTTACAGAGGAATACGCCCCTGACTTACCAAAGGTAAGAGTAGACTTTAATCAGATGCATCAAGTATTTTTAAACCTTTTTCTGAACGCGATCCAGGCGATGCAAAAAGGGGGGGAACTGAAAATTAAGGCAGAATCCATTGCATCGGCCCCCCTGGTTAATCCCGGGAAGGATTACGTTCAAATATCGATTTCAGACACGGGCAAAGGAATCCCTGGCCACGATATCAACAAAGTTTTCGATCCCTTTTTCACCACTCGGCCAAAGGGAATCGGTTTAGGGCTATCCATCACGTATCAAATTATCAAGAAGCATGGAGGGAATATAAAGGTTGAAAGTAAAGTGGATAGAGGAACAACCTTCATCATTACGTTACCGAAGTAGCTCGGATAGGGGAGAGAATGAAACCGGCAATATTAGTTGTGGATGATGACGAGGTCATGCGGCAAACGCTCTCCGATGTCCTCAGAAAAAGGGGATATACGGTTTCTACCGCGGAAACGGGGGGGCAGACGATATCTTCCATTAAGAAGCAGTTATTTGACTTGATTTTGCTGGATATCCGACTTCCCGACATGGATGGACTCGATGTTCTAAAGCGCATCAAGGAGATTGAAAGCGACCTCATGGTTATCGTAATGACCGCTTATTCCGATGTCCAGACCGCTGTTATGGCAATAAAGTCGGGGGCTTATGATTACATCGATAAGCCTTTTGAGCTAGAGGAGCTGAAAATCCTCATCCAAAAGGCCCTGGAGACACAGAGCCTAAAAAATGAAATTCGCCGATTACGGCGGCAGGGTGGTGAAAGACATCAGGATATCGAAATTTTTGGCAATAGTCCCCTTATAAAGAATGTTATTGAGTTAATAGAGATGATCAGCCAGACCCCGAGGACATCCGTGTTGATCCAGGGGGAGAGCGGAACGGGAAAGGAATTGGCCGCAAATGCCATTCATTACCGGAGTAAAAGGGTCAACAACCCGCTCATGAAAATCAATTGCAGCGCAATCCCGGAAAATTTGCTGGAAACCGAGCTCTTCGGTTACGAAAAGGGGGCCTTCACCGATGCCAAGGGAATGAAAAAGGGCCTTTTTGAACTGACCAATGGGGGAACGGTTTTTCTCGACGAAATATCTGAGATGAAATCCTTCCTCCAGACAAAGCTTTTGCGGGTTTTGGAAAACCAAAGCTTCATGAGGGTGGGGGGAGAAAGGGAGATCAACGTCGATGTCCGTATTATCGCTGCAACCAATAAAAATTTATCAGCCTTGGTCAATGCGGGACAATTTAGAAAGGACCTCTATTACCGCTTAAAGGTCATGGTCATTGAAATGCCGCCCCTCAGGGAGAGAAGGGAGGATATCCTGCTTTTAGCGAACATGTTTATCGAGGAAAACAATAAGGAATTGGGAAAGAGCGTAATGGGTATATCAGGAGCGGCAAGGGAGTATTTAATCAATTATGGGTGGCCTGGAAACGTAAGGGAATTGAAGAATATTATCGAGAGGGCTATGATCTTATCCAATGGTAATGAGATACTCCCCGATCATTTGCCCATCGAACTGAGGAAGAGTCAATTGGACGATATCGGAGATCGGACATCAGATGTCGCGGATCTTACCCTAGAGACCATAGAAAAAAAACATATAAAGGATGTCCTGATGATGATGGATGGGAATAAATCGAGGGCTGCGAGGATGCTGGGGATCTCTCGGTCCACCTTGAGGGAGAAGCTAAAGAAATATGCTATTTTCGCGG
>Ga0209636_10007108_pt1 | contig 11424 bp, 10 predicted proteins | sample DeeMarSWOR152_54_FD_187464 | JGI IMG/M metagenome (GOLD analysis project Ga0209636, IMG submission 187464) | Marine sediment microbial communities from White Oak River estuary, North Carolina - WOR-1-52-54 (SPAdes) (version 2) | ecosystem: Environmental > Aquatic > Marine > Intertidal zone >... | reverse complement strand
ATGATTCCATGTGGGCCGGTAGTTCAGCCTGGCATGAACGCCTGACTTGCACTCAGGAGGACGCGGGTTCAAATCCCGCCCGGTCCACCATTGTTGCGGATGGGACGCGCTTCGCGCGTCAACCAACCCCCCGTTGGTCTCTGTTCTAGTTTTCCTTTGTTCCAAGACTTCAATTGCTTCTTTCAGGCAGTTTTCGCAGAATTGACTAATGTTTAACCCTATTTTCTTGGCTTTTTCCACGACCTTGCCATCCATCGTTAGGTTAACTTTGACTTTATCACCCATTTGACGTTCACCAATACGCCTTTATCCGTATATGAGCTTATAAGAGTTATTATGTGCACATGCACCAGAGGGGATTCTGATATCCTTTTCGATAGCTTTGTGCGCGCACTAAAAGCATACTTCCTCTAAACTTCTCCATTGAAAGCTACTCTTTGATGAGCTTCTGAAAGTATTTTTGAACAAAAGCATAATACGAAAATATGACTATTAATAATAACAGGCATAGGTGAATTGGATTTCCATGACCCCCGAAACTGCTTCTGAAGTAATTTTCTTCCTTGGGGCTGGTGCTTCTGTTGGAGCAGGGGTTCCAGACACGTTTGGATTGGTTGATGTTTTCAAAACCAAAATAGCTTCACAAACGGAGAACTTGCGTGCGGTAGACAAAATTTTGGAGATTCTAAAAGAATGGAAACGTAGGCAAGGAGACAAAGAGCAAAAGGTAGATATAGAATTACTTCTCGAGACAATTGAGAGACTGGAAAACAGGAACCAAGACATTCTCCTAAAATTCTACAGCCCAACAGAATTTGTTTTGGAAGGATATGCTAACAAGAAACCGTTGAAGGATGAACTCCGAGATTTCATCAAGGAAGTTGGTATAGTTGGAAGCAAGAACATCCGTTACATGAAGCCAGTGCTGGGATTTATTGCAGAGCATAGGCCCATTGACATATTCTCGGTTAATTACGACATATGCATAGAGCAATTCTGCAATACATACAAGAAAGAGTGCATCGACGGGTTCGATATTAAATGGAATCCTAAATTGTTCGAAAGAACCGATGCTGATGTAAGACTCTACAAATTACACGGCTCTGTCATGTGGTATAGAACTGACAGAGGAGACTATGTGAAGCTCCCAATTATGAGCCACAGTGCGGAAACTGAATTGATAACAGGTGAAAAGGCAGAAACTCTTATTCTATATCCAATGAGAAAATGGGAATATGCTGAACCCCTACTGGAGCTCTTGGTAGAGCTAAAGAAAAAGCTCGAAAAGGCAAAGTTTCTGTTTGTTGTAGGTTATTCGTTTAGAGACGAACACATTAGGAGAATCTTCTGGGATGCAGCCAGAAAAAACAAAGATTTAGTGGTTTTCCTCATTTCTCCAAACGCTCATAGAATCTATCACGAGAGGCTCAAGGATTACGAAACACCCGGATTACCACACGGTTTCTCTTCTGATTTTTCATATGAAGATTTTGATGCTTATGCTCCGTCCGAACTCTCTGGAAGAGTTGTGTGCTTGCCTTACAAATTTGAAAATGTTCTTCCTCTATTGAAAAATCGTTATCTGAGAAGATTGAATGAAGGATTAGTGCGTGAGAACGATCTGAGAGATAGAGAGAACAAAGGCGAATCAGTAGCATGGTGGCTTTGCCTACAACCATTTGTCGAATGCGAACATATGGAGAAAGTTAACGAAATCGTCTTACACGTTGATTGGAATGAATACCGAAACAACAATTGGCAGAATTCCGTCGAAGTCAGTTTTGGGTCTTTCCTGAACAGTTTATCTTCTCCCACTGGCTTTGAATCTGATAAATGGCTCAAAAACCTCAATGACAGTCTCAGCGTTTTCAGTACAGATAATTTAAGATTTGGAGTAATGGTAAGTCCAGAAGAGATTCGGCTAGCATTTGGCCTGACCGAAATTTCCGAAATTAGTGCCAAACAAGCCATTGAAACAATCGAGCGATTGTTTGAGGCATGTAAACTCAAAACCTCCTTACTAGACAAAGACAAAATAAAAAAAATCAACTTGGTGAAGAATAAAATTGAGCATTTGCATAACTACTTACTTCCATGGAAAACTAGACATATCATTGTCCGTGATTACATCCAATTGAGAAAAACAAAATACCCTGAACTAGTAGAGGAGTTCACGAAAGGATACGTAGAATGTCAGATGAAGTTTTCCGCAGATCAACATATCAGAATAACAGCGATAGTGAAGGAAATCGAAAGTAACGAATTTGGGGAAATATGTGGTGGACCTCGTTTTCAGATAAATTTATAATGTGTGCGCGAACTAATCTTGGTCACAAACGTCTGCAATTGACCGGTGACACCTCGTCTTTTTGCAGAAATAGAAAATTTGGGAGCCTGCGCAAACGGCACGAGCCTCTGCACAGAATCTGTGTGCATGAGGAACCCATGGATCACTTTTGCACTCTGAGTCAAAGGTGTGCACGTAAACTATAGACTGACGTGAAACTGAGTTTCAGCTTCAGTGACGATTGCCTCCATTCCCTGAAGTGCTTGGTCGCACATGAGTTCCACGCTTACATTTGGGGAGTCCTGAAATCGGACTTCGGCGTTTCTTTGCGGAGCGGGTAGAGCCAGATATGTTGTTATGGCGTGAGATTAAAGCAAGATTGTGGCTTCTACATGGGAGAAAATATAAAGACAAGAAAGTGTTTGGTGTTGCGCTCTCAAACTATCTTGCGAGACTTGAAGGAAGATTTTTGAAGCATGAGGGTGATTATTGGGGAACCCTGAAATCATCGCAGCCAGGAACGGAAACACAGAACAGCAAAGAGAAGGCGCTTAAGCCTTCACGTCTTAACCTTTTTGAGTATAGGAAATGGAAAAGGCAATATGAAGACAAAAGGCTTGATGAACAAATTAGAGAACTTCAATGTGAAAGAAAAATTTTCCATGAGAAATTTGAAATCTATAAGAAGTTGCCTTTCGAGAAACAGAATGACCCTCTTCCAGTTGACCAAGAATGGGAAATAAGGCAAAAATGGCGTAAGCGTTATGGTTTAGACTAAACTTCTTTCTTTTCGGCTATGATGTAGGAAAATCTTTGCATGCATGCATGCTAAGGCACGTTCACTGTCCTAGATGCGGAAAGATAATTACTCACACACCTTAACATGATGCGTGCGCATTTAGAATTTCTTTGCTAATTGACTCAATTTCTTGAGCGGATAGACGTCTTCTTTCTTGGGTCATATAATTATTCAATTCATCAATCTTTAGAACTTCAGGGTTGGATGGGGCTTTGCGTCTATCTAATTCTACTTTTTTGTTGGCGAAAACTGCAACCGCTTGAATCCATGGAAGGTTTGATTCGAAAATTCCAGAAGCCTTGATGACCTTATAGACTATCGAAGCGTTGGCTCGTGCTTGTGTAAAAGGATTTTGACCTACACGTGTCCAACTATCTTCATAGCAAACAATCTTGCCACTGTGGTTTTTGGTTTCCAATACAAATATTCCTGTTGGTCCCAGAACGATATGGTCAATGTTGCTTCTTTTACCCGCAACAAGCTGAACATCATTGATGAGAAAATAGTCGTCGCTCAAAGTTGAAGAAAGAACTTTGGTAACTTGTTTTTCTCCTTCAAAGCCCTGCTGGTACCCACGATACAGTCGGTAGAAAACGAGCACCCCAATTAGCGGAAATATCATTACTACTACACGAGCGTTGTCGTATCGCCCTAGGTCAATATGAAGAGGAAAAATTGGGTCAGCGGTAAGAAACATGACAACAAAAACAAATAGACACAAAATACCCAAAATTAAGTATTGGTATGCTTTTCTTTTCAGGTAATTTCCTGAGGGCTTCAAAATCTTCAAGTTTACAGCGACCTAAACATTGTCAACCAGAATGAATTTTGCATCGCTTCAAGTATATTATACAATCGGTATTAATATGAGAACATTCTGTGGTACTCTTATGCGCGCGCATACGCACTATTGATAAAATGACTCTATGTCCTTTTGTCCAAAACGATTACTCAAAATCTTTTCAACTCGGCGAACTTTTGCAGGTTGGGGTCTAGGTATTATGAACCTACCTAGCATTTTCTCTCCGACCATCGGATACCCCCCTCTTTTTTTCGCTCTCTTGCTAGCCAATAAATCGTCAAAAACTTTAGAATTCAAGAAGGCAGAGGTGTAGTTCAACGCTCCTTCATTAGATACGGGTTTTCTGACAACTTTGCTTATAGCATCTCTTAATTCATTAAACCGACCTCTCGGGAGTAGAGATATAACAGAATCTCTTGGAAGATACCCGTAGTTGTCCACAGCAAATCGCGCCTTTCGCGTTAGCCGTGGACAGACTATCTTGTTTTTTGAGGTGATTGAAGGGTCTCTTTGCCAAATATACTCATACCACATCTTTTTATAGTCAGAGAGCGGTTTGTCCTTGAAAATTCTCTCACTTAGAACCTTGTAAGAACTGAATAGGTATTCTGCGGTTTTTGGAAAAGGAATATACTTCCTTGCGGTCCTGTTTTTTAGTTTCCATTCTATATTTTGCCCTTTCTCGGACGGGTCAAGGTTTTCATCAAAATCCAATGAATCCACTCCTCCTAGATTCGGTTTTCGAAAAGCTGTAATCCACCTTTGTTGCCGTGCAATGTAAGGAAACACGAGATGATTCCCTATCCAGACTATTTTTCTTGGGCGAATATCCCTTCCCCCTATTGTTCTATAGATCAGCTCGGGTTCCAACTTGGATGCGATTGATTCGTCAACTACAAAAACAGACTCGCATCCCTCACCTCCCCAAGTTACGCCTTGTCTAGGGATAAATAGCTCCGTGATTTTCCAACCACTCGCACGCGTTAACACTGTCTCCTCAAAAAGAGCCTTGGTGTCCATTATTTCATACGTAGCCTTGAAGTTTTTTGATGAGGAATCCTTTTCATTTCTGATTACCTGCAAAGTAAGTCGCTTGATTTCCTTTCTTTTCTCTTCTAGACTCATTTTTCCGTAACCTCCACTACGATGGGCTTATGTTTGGAAAAATCGTCTACCAAAACGGCTATTGCTGGATAGTTAGTCTTTTGTGGAAATATTAAAGAACCCAAAGTGCCCAAATCGACAAAGTACTTGATGCTCACTCTTTTTCTGATCACCTTCTTAATTCCTTCTCCAAATTTCGTACTCGGCCAAGTATTTTGCGTTATCATGCCTACCAAGCCACCTTCTTCGATCCATTTGATTGATCTTTCCATGAAAAGGACATAGATATCGTACTTATCAAAAGCGCTTTTGAACCTCTTTTTGTAATCGAGTTTCGTTTTTTTGTCACCTAGTGGGCCTATCCCCCCTTTCAGGATTGATCCCCAGGGAGGGTTTCCTACGACATACTGAAACTTTTCGCGACAAAACTGCGCATATTTCTTACTTCTCTTTACAGCTTCTTTTAGTCTTGCGTTAATGCCGGGTGCCAACTTAGTGACCGAAGGGATTTCTGCTAAGGCGTCATGTGTTACTATGTTCAACTCTAAAGGGTATTCAGGGTGTTTATGTCTAACTCTTGAGTAGGCTTCTATGAGGTGGAAAGTGAGGTTTGTTGTAGTTAGGAAGGTCGCAAATGGATGGATATCTATACCGTATATGCTGGACGTTATCTTCTCTAGCATTTCCTTATCCCTCTCCCACACTGGTTTGCGGTCATCGATCTCATGACAACTCATTGGAGTCTGTAGGTGATCTCTTAACCTCACAAGGGCCTCAACTAAGAAAGTTCCGCTGCCACAAGCCGGGTCGAGTATCTTTTCTTTACACAGACCTTCTTTATTTTTTGTGTAGCCGATTAGATCCAATATCAAGTCGACTATTTCATCTGGTGTTGTGACAAATCCAAGTTTGTTGACTTCTTCCGGTGACAAAAATCTTTGATAGACTGCTTTCCAGACATCTATGTCCATCGCGGTATAATCATATCGACCGCCAATTTCGGCGAAAAATCTTCCAAGTGCTTTATCAATCTTCTGTTCATGAAGGTTTAGAATACGTTTTTGTGCCGAAGGTAGACTTTGTATCATTGTTTCAGACAGATAAAGCCAATCAAATTCGCTCAGAAAATATAAAGACGGAAGGAAGTTACTCATGGACGACCTCAAGTTCCAGTAAAAACGTAAATACGGGTTCATCAAATCTTGCACTACTAGGGGTTTCCATGCCTTTTTATCGACTCCAATCACATACATCAGCAGACGACCTACTATTAGATGCGCTGTTTGCAACACGAAGCTACGCACTTGTGGGGCGTAAGCAATCCAAAGATTCTTTCGAGTAGAATTAGAGATTGTTAAGCCCTTAGACATATCAGACGCTATCTCGATTGTCAGTTTGTCCAGATTCCCTAGTCCGATGAGTTTTTTTCTAGTATCGAGTTGAATTCTATCAAGTTTATCTCCCCATTTTGCAAAGATATTTTGCAAAAACGTGCTAGTTGCTTCTACTCCAGGAAAGTTACTGCGATGGAGCCATTCATCAAAAAGCTTTAACACCAGATCTCTTGGCGAAACTCCAACCTCTCCCTTTCGAAAACTCGAAAATGCGTCTGTCAGTATTGGCTCCAAATCTCTTATACAATTTATGATGTCGGCCGTAAACATTTGAACAGCTGTCACATTGTTTTTGGTCAACTTAGCTTTCGACATTTAGACACCATATATATAGTTGGTTGCTCCAAAAACTCGGAAGAAGTCTTTCCAATCTGTCAGTTCTGTTTCATATGTAGAAAGATTCTGCTCCTCATTCCTTACACAATCTACTCTAAGCCACTTATAACCATCTGTTAAGACAGCCCATACAAGCGTTTCAAATTTGCCAATACGTTGTCTAAACGCGTTTAAGTCGGCCAATCCTCTTTCCGGTTTCTTCGTTTCGAGGTAGATAACTGGCTTTACTGCACCGTCAACAAAGAGGACATCAAACCTTTCTCCAAATACAATATTCGGCATTGGCCATTGAAGATGATTATGGAATATATCAAAGACCAACCACCCTCTAAACGCTCTTTCTCCCCATTCTCCTGGATATTGCAAATAACTTTCGTACTTTCTGTATCTTTCAAGAACCGCGGTTAAGGATTCTTTTAACAATTCTATTTGCAATAGTTGCTTACTCCTAGTAGAATTCAAATTATCTACAAGATAAATTGATAACTATTTGGACAAATAAAAGTTCATGCGCGCGCGCAGAGGCTCGTTTCAGGCTTCTTTCGGTTGAAGCTATGGGGTATTTCCTTTTATTCTCTTATAGGAAATACGATGATTGTTTGAAAGAAAGAAGCTTGATTCTTCCTCCTTTTCTCTCTCTAATTAATAAATGTACGTATATGGAAAATTGTGATTATTCAAGGTTTTTTGGTTCCAAATAAATCTCGCTCATGTTTGGCGATAAATTGTTCAGTGAATCATGCATTAATGCAGTGCATGTCAAGGCGTATGCGTAATTATCTTTCCACATCTAGGACAATGAACATGCCTTAGAGAAGACTCAGCGTCCCATCCAGAAACAACAGCGTCTTCTTTAGGCAAAACGTAGCCGCAATAGCGACATTGATAATAGTTCTTTTGATATAGAAAAAGAGGGGAGATGGAGGTGAGTGTCTTATTGCTTCTTTTTTCTATGCTTAGCGTGCTTGACGTAGATGGCTGTTGCAGCTGTTGCGACTAGGATTGTTGAGGCTAAAGCAATGTAGGGAGCCAACAAAGCAAACTTGTCAACAGGAACAATGACACCGCCTACTGCTGGTGGCGATGGTGGTGGGCCAAAAGCATAAACCTTTTTGTCCCATGATCCTACGAAAACCTTACCATCAGCAACAGCAGGAGAAGACCAAACCCAGTAGCCTGTTGTGTAGTTCCATATGTGGGCTCCTGTTGATGCGTTGAGACAGTAAACCTTGTAATCATATGACCCCACATAGACTTTACCATCAGCAACGGCAGGAGAAGAACTCACATAGCTGCCTGTTGTGTAGTTCCATACGTGGGCTCCGTTTGAAGCGTCCAGACAGTAAGTCTTATTGTCGGATGAGCCCACGTATACTTTGCCATAAGCAACAGCTGGAGATCTAGGACTGCCCATTGTGTAATTCCATAAGGGTGCGCCAGTTGAAGCGTTCAGAGCATGAAGCTTATTGGCTTCTACTCCGGGGCCCCACCCGCCTATGTAGACTATGTCACCATTAACAGCAGGAGCAGTAAAGCTACCAGCTAACATTATGCATTTCCACACCAAAGCCCCAGTCGAGGCATTTAGAGCAACAATTTGGTTCCACCAACCTGTGTAGACCTTGCCATCAGCAACGGCAGGAGAAGAATACACGTGATTACCTCCTGTAGAGTAGTTCCACAATAGTGTGCCCGTTGTAGCATCTAAAGCGTAAACATGACCAGAACCGCCTCCATCACCATGTGATCCTATGTAGACCTTGCCCCCTACAACAGTGGGCTCACACGTCACAGAATCTTGTAGTGTATAGTTCCACACAAGTTCGCCTGTCGAGGCATTCAAAGCGTAAACCTTATTGTCTTGGGATCCTACGAAAACCATGCCATCAGCAACGGCAGGAGAAGAATACTGAGATCGGCCGATTGTGTAGTTCCATATGTGGGCTCCAGTTGATGCGTTAAGACAGTAAGTCTTGTTATCCCATGATCCCACATAGACTTTTCCGTCAGCAACAGCAGGAGAAGACACCACCCAGTCGCCTGTTGTGTAGTTCCATATGGTGTTGTTTGTGTTTGGCGCTGTTGAAGTCGAGTATCCCGTGTGGCTTGGGTCATGGCGAAACATTGGCCACCAATCAACCGCCGCAACTGGTTGAACGTTAGGCGCCAACGTTAACACGCCTACGCGCGCGCGTAGTCCTCGCGCCGGAATAGCACTGAAAATCATAGTGACTAGAAGCATTGTTAACGTTAATCCTGCAACTAATTTTACTTTCAAATCTTTTTTCTCCTTTCTCCTGTTCAGCCTACTATTAACGTGTCAATATGAATATAAGCTTTAGTAGCACTCATATATTGAATCAAATTAAGGCGTTTTGAATTATTTTTCCATGAAATGATTGTTTAGGCGTTAGAATCATGCATAGCTCATCTAATGTGATGTAAGCTAGAGCTGACAGAATGTATCAAAGTAAACACTCAATGAGCGATTGCAATAATACATCATTTCACGCACGTGCAGAAAAGGCGAAGTCACGTAATGCAAAAATTCGGAGATATTTTGGAGGGATATCCCGCATTAATGCACTACGCAACTCCGCCAGAAGGAGAATAAGCAGCCAGCCGATAAAAAATTTTGCGAGCGCAATTTCTTTCGATTCTGCTATAACTTTTGCCATGCATGCATACACGCGCGCGCAAATTGTGGATTTTAGAGGTTTTTTGGTTCAAAATAAATCTGGCTCAAAGAATATTCAGCCCACAAACCAGTGTGCAACTTTCCACCTTTCAGCAAGCCCTCAAGTCGCCGGATCAGAGAGTTGCAAACACTTCTATAGTGAAGGGCTATAGCCTCAAAGTTACCCATCTGTTTCAATTCTTCCTTAGTTTCCTTAAGTTCCTTCCAAACCATAGTGTTACCCTTCCGAACCTCCAGCCTAAGCCTGTAGACTCGCCTTTGCAGCTCTTTGTATTCTTGCTCTTTCCTATCCACAAGTATAAGCGTATACTTCAGGCTGTCTAAAAGAAACTGTATCTCTCGCTTGGTTAGGCGTGGCCTAAGCTGCTTACACTCACTCATTCTACTCACTCGTGTGTAGCTCTTCTCTCAGCTTTTCTTCTTCTCTTTTGATGATGTCTCCGGCAAAACGCTTAAGGTAGTTGAAGCCTGTTCTGAAATCCTCCAAGTCTAACCTACGCATAACTTTGAATGCGCCGATAATGCTACTGTCCTCTCTGATCACATCTGAGCCCACGGTTTCCCTGAACAGGTGAGGCCACATTGTTTCGCTTAAGCTTCTAACTATGCGGAACACTTGCCTTCCACTTATGTGCGCGTCTGAGAGTATGACGTTATAGCCAAAAACAGATTTCACTCTGGGAAGGAAAAATTGAGGCTGAGGCTCCAAGCTTCTCAAGTAAGCTAGGTACTCGAGAATCGGTTTTGTCAGCGGATCTGTCAAAGGAATCTGTTTAGTTGCTTGTCTCTGCAAAACATGGCCCTTCCTTTTCTTCAGTAAAATGAATGTGATGTTTAGGAATCCGCTTTCCACTTTGAAACTGTCCAAGTGCAGCATAGCTACCTCTCCTCTTCTTTTCCCAGTTAGCCGTAGAAGGCAAAGAAGGGCTAAGGCCCTAAGCCTAAAAAACTCGCCTTTTATCTGTTCAGCTTTGTTCATGGCTTCCGCAAACTCGGTGTCGGTTATCACGGTTTGCCGATTTTCTCTAAGCTTTGAATTCCTTACGTGAGTCACGCTTGATTCCTCCGAGCGCGTATTAGGCTAACACTTTGAAGTTAGCCCTGTCATAGATCGCTTTGAGTTTCTCCGGTGAATAATCGCTGTAGTGTCTTGCCAAAACTGATTTAGGTGTTCTACCACAGAAAGCATCTATGTAACGATCTGAAACTCCAAGCCTACCCATTTCCTCACAGAACCAGTCACGTAGCATCTGAGGCGTTATCCGAATCCCCGTCTTGTCTTTTGCAACCTTCCAAACCTTACGGTATTGCCTTTCGCTAATTGGAAAAACTTTGTCATTTACCATAACCTTCCTTAGAATAGCCTCTGTCTCCTCATTATAGAAACTCACGTAGCTATGCTTAGTTGATCCACTATGATAATTCGGAACCACCATTCTCTTACTGAAATCAACGTCTTCTTTGATTAAACTAAGGGCCTCATTCTTTCTTAATCCAGTTGTAGCATAGAACAGAAACAAAGCCTTGCCTATGTCCGAATCAATAGCTTCATAGAACCTCCTCAAATCCTCTATGGAAGGAATCATTTTAGGCTTGAACTGTGTCTGAGGAAAACGGAAGGTTGCCACAAGCTGAGGCATCTGCAAGAAATCTCTGAAAAACACTTTTAAAGAAGCTAAAATGTTGCGATAGGTTGCCTCACCACTAATCTGCTTAAGATACCTTCTCACATCTTCCCTACTAACGCTGTCCTTATTCGAGGCCTCTAAGAACCTACGAACATACCGGACCCTTTCATAAGCCGTTCTTTCGCTACGTCTAAGATCAACCAGAAGAAACTCCTTGAACTCCTCCAATTTGTTTGACAGCCGTAAGGCTGTCTCCTCCGCAACCTTGCACTCAGGAGGACGCGGGTTCAAATCCCGCCCGGTCCACCACTTCCGAATCCGCGAACTCTGAGGCCATTTGAATTTTCCCGATTCAGCGTTAGGGCTGCCGGATAGT
>Ga0209636_10007107_pt1 | contig 11424 bp, 8 predicted proteins | sample DeeMarSWOR152_54_FD_187464 | JGI IMG/M metagenome (GOLD analysis project Ga0209636, IMG submission 187464) | Marine sediment microbial communities from White Oak River estuary, North Carolina - WOR-1-52-54 (SPAdes) (version 2) | ecosystem: Environmental > Aquatic > Marine > Intertidal zone >... | reverse complement strand
ACGTAGGGTTGAAAGCTCAATGGAAAGTCATTAGAGGCTCCGACGAATTCTTCAATGTTACAAAGGCATTCCATAACGGTCTTCAAGGCATGAACATTCCCTTGACAGAACAAATGAAGAAAACATATCTAGAATACAACAAGATGAACTCTCATGAACTAGATCTGAACCACGAATTCGTTGTGATCCACGATAACCAGCCAGCAGCAATGATTAATTACTATCTAAGTAGGGTTGGGAAATGGATCTGGCGGTGCCACATTGATCTATCGCATCCAAATCAGAAGTTCACGAATTTCATTATTCCATTCTTACTCCAATATGATGCCTTGATCTTCACAATGAAACAATTTGTTCAAAAACCCTTGAAGTCTAAGAAAGTGGCCTTAATTACGCCGACTATAGATCCTTTGAGCGCTAAAAACAAGCCTCTTCCTCAAAGTCTGATTCTCTCACTGTTAGACAAGTACGATGTGGACGCTGAAAAACCAATAATAACGCAGGTTGCTAGGTTTGACCCATGGAAAGACCCTCTGGGAGTGATCGATGTTTACAGACTGGTAAAGAAAAAGATGTCCAATGTTCAACTTTTGTTGATAGCTAGTATGGCGAAAGATGATCCGGAGGGATGGACATACTATGAGAAAACCGCGAGGCACGCAGCAGAAGACTATAATATACATTTGCTGACAGACCTGAAAAGTGTAGGCGACATCGAAGTCAACGCATTTCAGAGAGCTTCAGACGTCGTTCTACAGAAGTCTATACGCGAAGGATTCGGCCTCAGCGTGGCTGAAGCTTTGTGGAAGGAAGTGCCAGTTATCGGCGGCAACGTTGGGGGAATTCCGTTGCAAATACTCCATGGCAAGACTGGATTCCTAGTTAACAGCATTGAAGATGCAGCTGAAAAAACTCTCTGGCTACTTAAACACCCTGCAGAAGCCAAAAAAATGGGGAAACAAGGCAAAGAGCACATCTTAAAAAACTTCTTGATCACAAGACATTTGAAGGATTACCTGAACCTTTTCAGTTCGCTCTCTGAAAAGTCTCTCGGTTGACGGTAAGTGTAGCTCAATATTTTCTCCTTTCACAGGTTGGTGGCGGTGCTAAGAATTCCAACCCTCATAGGGGGCCTTTGTCAATAGCGCAGGTTAACTATTTTGCACAAGACCTACTTTGCGAGACAGCGCGTGCGATCTGTGACTAGACGTGTAATGAAGAATTCGAAAAACTTGTCCGAGATTCGAAGGAAAGAATCCCGATTTATCAGTTGCAAGATGCTGTAAAACGTTCTACTTTTTTCATAAGAACCGAGGGGAAGTTACCGAAAGAGATTTTAGGCTTAAAAATTCGTAAACGTATTTAAGTGGACATAATGGTGGTTCTTGAAACTTTTTTCGCTGAAAGAACATCACTGTTAAAGGCGTCGGAGATCCGGGAGCTTCTGAAGTGGGTTGCTGAGGGAGGTGTAATATCCTTCGGCGGCGGTATGCCTTCCCCAGCCACGTTTAATCGACAACAGATTATAGAGATTATCGCTGAAGGGATAAATGAGCACGGTGACAAGCTTCTGCAGTATGGCACTACTCAGGGCTTGAAGGAGCTGAGATCAGAACTTAAAGATTTCATGGAGTGGAGAGGAATTGTTGTGCCAAGCATCGACAACATTGTCATTTTGAGTGGAAGCCAACAAGGACTTGACATGTTTGGAAAAGTCTTCATCGATGAAGGAGACGTCGTGCTTATGGAGCTTCCAACTTACCTAGCTGCCATAAACGCCTTTAAGCCTTACAATCCAGAGTTTGTCGGACTGAAAATGGATGATGACGGCATCATAATTGACTCGTTAGAAAACATCTTGAGAAAATTGAAGTCTAAACATAAAAGAGTAAAGTTTCTATATACTGTTCCTACATGTCAGAACCCTGCTGGCGTAACCTTATCTGTGGAACGCAGAAAACGTCTTCTCAACCTTGCCTCGGAATACGACTTTCTCATAATCGAAGACGACCCATACAGTTTGATTCTATATGAGCCCGTTGATGTTATCCCTCTGAAATCCATGGACTCTGAAGGACGAGTAACATACTTATCAACTTTCAGCAAGATTCTGTTTCCTGGACTACGCCTAGGATGGGTTGTGGCTGATGACACTCTCACCGAAAAGTTTGTGCTAGCTAAACAGGGTATGGACCTGTGTACCTCACCGCTTGTGCAGTATATCGCTTATGCAGCCCTAGAAAGAAAGGCTATCCAAAAGAATCTTGCTAAAACCCGTGCGCTTTATAAGACGAAGAGAGATAAAATGTTGAAGGCTCTGGAGACCCACTTTCCAGAAGGATGCAAGTGGACAACACCCATAGGCGGGCTGTTCATATTTGTAAGGGTTCCTGAAAAAGTGAACACCAAAGAGCTTATCCAAGACTCCATCAAGAAATATAAGGTTGCTTACGTTCCAGGCCAGTCGTTCTTCGTGAATGGAACTGGAACAAACACGATGAGACTGAACTTCAGCTACCCGTCGATGGACGAAATAGAGGAAGGCATTAAAAGACTAGGACAAGCAATCAAAGAAAGACTATAAGCTAGTGGATCCCGCTAATCTTTTTTACAAATTACTTCTTGCTGTTCTTACTTGCTCTTTTCCATGAACCGCTCAACTTCGTCAAAAGCTTGTTCAAGTGTTTCAAGCGGTGGCAAGAAAACTACTCTGACATGGCCCGCACCGTAAACTGGGTCAAATCCCGAACCATGCACAAACAGTACCCCTGTCTCTCTTAACAGTTTTAAGGCAAAGTCTTTGTCGGTTTTCCATCTCAACCCTACTTCTTTTATCTTTGGGAAAACATAAAACGCTGCTTCTGGTTTTGCACAACTTATCCCTTTGATTTCATTCAGCCTTTTCCACGCGTAGTCTCTTCTCTTCCTAAGCCTTTCAACCATTTCTTTAATGTGGTCTTGTGATCCGGTTAAGGCCGCCACGCCAGCTTTCTGAACTGCCGTGTTTGTACATAATCTTATTCTCGCCTCTTTTTCGACGCACTGTTTCAACTCTTGCAATTCTTCATTTTGCGCGTGGAAATATATGTAGCCGAGTCTCCATCCTGTCATTAGATACGCCTTTGAAAAGCCGTTCAACCCTATCACTGGAACATCCTCGGCCAAATGGGCAGTACTGACAAATCTTCCCGCATAAGTAATCTGGTCATAAATTTCATCTGACAAAACCGGAATGTCATACTCGCCTGCAAGGTCTAATATCTGCTTTACAACTTTCATTTCATAAAGTGCACCACAAGGATTATTCGGATTAATAACTACTATTCCACGAGTTTTCTCTGAAATTTTGCTTCTCAAATCGTCAATGTTAGGTTGCCAACCATTTTCCTCAACAGTCTCATAAGTAACTGGCTTTCCCCCGAAGAATCTGGCATATGCAATGTAAGGTGGGTAGGTTGGTCCCGGAAGAAGAATCTCATCTCCAGCGTCAATAAGTGCAGCCATAACCATCTGGATGCCTTCAGAAATCCCTGCAGTAACAATTACATCATCAGCGGAAACATCCACATCATTAACCCTCTTCTCTTTTTCGCTTATGGCTTGTCTAAGCTCCACCAGTCCTTCAGAAGGCGAGTAAGCATTTGCTCCTCCTTTAACGGCATCCATCAAGGCTTGCTTAACATGCAGCGGCGTGTCAAAATCAAATGCCACAGGATCTCCTATGTTCAAGTAATAAATCTTCTTCCCAGTTTTCGCGATTTGCTTTGCATAAACAATGACATCACGAATAGCATACTCAATTGTCCGCACCCTTTCTGTAACCTTTACATTAATCAAGGCTTTAACCCCGTTCAGAGTTTACGCTTTTGCTCTAAAGGGGAAATAAATGTTATGGCAAAAACTATTCTTTGGCCATGAATCTGGCGGTTGCTTCAAAACCTTCCTCAGTATAGACGCTTATCGTTACCTCTTCATTTTCATATGAACTCCAGTTCAATGAAAATGTAAGAGTTAAGTTCTCGCCCACTTCAATTAGAGTTCCAATTCCTTTGCTTTCATAAACTGTCTCATTTTCTAAACTTATAACTATTCGAGCAACAGTTACATCTAGTAAAGACTCCTTGACATTTTCAACCGTTATGTTCAAGTACCTGACACCTTCTGAGGTTTTGAAGCTCACGTTGATTATTTTTAGCTTAACAGAGGGTAATGTTATACTCTTAGAAATGTTCAGCCCATCCGCCGTACAAACCATTAGGGTACTGTTTTCTCCTTTGAGGCTTGTCCAATTAAACGCGCAGCTAAACTGTCTCTGTTCGCCGGCTGATATTCGCAAAGAAGACGGGGTTATTTCCGTTACATTTTCGTTAAGCCTTATCTGTGTAACGTTAATGCTTTGGAGGGAGCATAGCGTATTTGTTACATTCACTAAAAAGTGTTCTATGTCATCCAAGTCAAACTTCACATCGGTTATGTTCCAGACAATGGAGGGAGGTGTTATCACAATTTTACTGGGTACAATGAAACCTTGCTTGGTATAAATCCTAACCGTGATCGTTTCGTTACGATGGGTATTCCAGTTCCAAATGCACTGTATAGTTAGCGATTCGTTCGGTGGAATGGGGATTGGTATGATATCTAATGGAGGGGTCGTATCGAGTATAATTGTTGTTTCATCCGGTAACGTTAAATTCACGCTATTCACCATTGCAGTCGCGGTAGAGTATTCAAAACTGCTAATGGTCAAATTGAAGTACGTTGTATCCGTGTAGTCAAACTTAACTTCATCTATGTAAAGAGCAGCGCCCAGAAGTTCATTTGTTATATATACTGACTTGTATCCTTCTGCTGTCTCTACAGTTATTGTAACATTTTGTCCCCAATAGTTCTCCCAATTATAGTCACATCGGAAGATTTCTGTTTGGTTAACCGAGAGAGTGAGTGGGAGCGATGGAGTGACATTTATCGGTAAATCGAAGACCATTATTTCTAAAATTTCGAGGCTTACATTGAATTCTGCAGAGTTTTCTATTGTTAAATTAAAGTGTTCTACGCTCTGGGACACATCAAAGTTGGGTGTTAATTCCAGCTTTACTCTTGGTATGACATATGAATGGCTTTTTGTTGAAGCATTAGCTGCCACTGGTTCTATCGTCACAGTCTCCCCGGCAAAGTTGCTCCAATTCTTCAGACACTCAAAAGTCTGTTTTGTTCCTCTTCTGATTACTCCAAGTTCAGGCTCTGTTGTGGTAACATTGTATTCTTCATTTTTTCCTTCAATGCTTAGGCAGATTGCTGTTATTGTTGCATCTGAGGCTGAGTTTGAGGGGTTAAGAATCGTCGCATTGAAATATCTAGCGTTGGAGATCGGAAACACAACATCTTCGACTATAAGCAGTGTAGTGTTTTCCGGCATGTTGTAATAACTTGACATGACCCACAAATATGACACAAGGGCTCCGAAGACAGCGGAACACAACATCAGTACTATCAACGTGAGTGTTGAGACAGCTTTCCTGTTTGATATGTACGTGTTGATTCCTCCGAATCTTAAATGTTTGTTGTATCTGATATTCCTAGAAATAGATAAGTGTTCTCTTATGAAGACCGCCGAAACACGCCTTGTCAAAAGTCAAGTTTTATAAAGCTAATTACTTCCTTCTAAAATTCTGTGGATTTGAGGGAAACGTATGGTTGAGTATGATGCCGTTATAGTTGGAGCTGGAATTCTTGGTTTGTCAACTTGCATACCAATTAAGAAGGAATATCCAAAAGCTGGGGATCCCATTTCAACCTGGCCTGCCATGCATTTATGTCTGTGACGTTTTCGATGTTGATGTCGACGTTGAAATCTTCGAGGAAAGGCGCGTGTACTGTTGGAGGCTCCACGTAAATCGTGGTCGATGAGGTCTTGTTTGTCTCCAAGTTGAATAACATCAAAGGCGCAATCACCGAAATCAACGCCAGACAAGCAAACCTTCTTCTCTTATCACTTCCCTTTTCTCTTTCAAGCCTTAACGCCGGCTTAAACGGTTTCCACTTTCGTAGGAAACACACGATTGCCCTGTCTCAAATCATGTTCCTTCGACGATTCAGGGCGATAACACAACCATTTCCCCAAGAGGGATCTTACAAGTATCATCCGTAAATTATTAAGTTCACCCTATCTTCCTCCGATGAGTGCCAACGCGTGCTAAAAATCAAATTGTGATCAAGTTCTAGTTAAATTTTACGAAAGGATGTTCCATGCAATTAAAGTTTAAATAAAGTGGGGGGAATATAAGCTGGTTCAACTGATTCGTTCAGTCTTATAAAAACCGTGGGAAAACACCCGTCTGATGACCGGTCCATCGTAGTTTAATACAGCTGCACATTTTCCCCTCTTTTTTCTGGCTCTTATGCATAGTTCGATAGATTTATCTTCTAGAAAATACATCTGTATACTATTCGGGGAATTTATGAATTTTCTGTCAAGGAGAAGGGGCTCTCTAGTTATTTCTGCAGCCATTCTGAAAGCTGCAAAGAAGAGAACCAAAATTACACACCTACTCAGCTCGGTTCATTTAAGTTATGAACAATTCACCAGGTATATCGAATTTCTGAAAGCGCATGGTTTTATTAAAATGTATGGTGCCCTGTATCAAACCACAGATAAAGGATTGCAGTTAATAGAGGAATTTGACTCTTCATCATTGATACGAAAGGTAATGACTACCTAAGGCTCGAGTATAGCAAAGGCTGACACACCATTTTCCCTTTTTTTTCTGTGACCTTTCTGGAGGGCTCATAGAAGTTTAGAATCGAAGCGCACAGCTTACAGTGTCACAGTAGTTCGATAGTGATAGAGAAGTTTGAATAACGTTGGAACTGCACGTGTTGGCTTATTAGCTTAATATGCCCTGCCGAAGTAAACTACTTCTTTTCCTTCTCTGCCGCAATACACACAATTTGAAAACAGTTTCTCTTTTTCGAAAGGCAGTATTCTAATGGTTGCTCCGGTTTCTTCCTTAATTTTTTCTTCGCATGTTGAGCTAGAACACCAGCATGCTCTGATGAATCCACCTTTCTTTTTCAAGGCTTCCTTGAATTCGTCGTAGGTTTTCACTGCGGTTACATTGTCTTCTAAGAATTTTTTGGCTTTGTTGAAGAGGTTGTTCTGGATTTCTTCAAGCAGTCTTGTTACAGTGTTCACTATTTTTTCTTCTTTTATGACTAGTCTTTCAATGGTATCTCGTCTGGCTAAGGTTACCTTTTTTTCCTTTACATCCCTAGGGCCGATTTCTATTCTTACGGGCACGCCTTTTAGTTCCCATTCGTTGAATTTCCAGCCTGGAGTGTACTTGGGGCTGTCATCGAGAACAACCGATATTCCATTTTTTTGCAGTTTTTCAAAGATGTCTCTGGCTTTTCTTAGTATTAATTCCGTGTCAACATTCTTGTAGGGTATTGGAATTATCACAGCTTGCACTGGAGTGATTTTCGGGGGCAAAACCAGTCCGTTGTCGTCGCCGTGAACCATAACCAAAGCGCCTATCATCCTTGTGGTTATACCCCATGATGTTTGCCAAACGTGATGTTCCTCTTCGTCTTCTCCGATGAATTTGATGTCGAAGACTTTAGCGAAGTTCTGTCCAAGATTGTGCGAAGTTCCCATCTGCAGTACTTTTCCATCCGGCATCAAAGCCTCTAAGGCTGTTGTGTACAATGCTCCGGCGAACTTTTCGTTTTCAGTTTTTTTTCCAACAAACACCGGGATTGCCAAGTAATTCTCCATCAAGTCCCTGTATATCTTTACGATTTCTATCACTTCAGCGTCTGCTTCTTCCTCTGTTGCATGGGCTGTATGGCCTTCTTGCCAAAGGAATTCCCTTGTTCTTAAGAAAAGCTTTGTTGCCCTTGTTTCCCACCTTACAATGTTGCACCATTGATTAAGTTTAATGGGCAAATCTCTCCAGCTTCTAATCCACTTCGCATACGTCGCGTACATAATTGTTTCAGAAGTAGGCCTAACAGCAAGCCTTTCCTCCAGCTTACTGTTTCCACCAGTAGTGACCCATGCAACTTCTGGAACAAACCCTTCAAAATGTTCGGCTTCTTTCTTCAAGAAACTCTCAGGTATGAACATTGGGAAGTACACGTTCTTGTGTCCTTTCTCCTTTATTTTTTTGTTGAAGATTTCTTGGATTTTCTCCCATATAGCGTATGAGTATTCTCTGAAGATCATGCAGCCCTTGATCGGTGCATAATCAGCTAGTCCTGACTTTAGAACTACTTGGGTGTACCATTCTGAGAAGTTTTCTGACTTTTTAACGGTAATGCCCATCTCTGACATCTTCATGTCTCCTTTGTTTTTCATTTTTAAGAGCATATAATTCTAGTGTAAAATCAATCCTGATGTCAAATAAGTGTAGGAAAAATTCAGCAGTGTGGAACACAATCGCCCATTTAAACCACTTGTCTATGGCAATAGAAAAAGAAATTATTAAAGTTTTTCCTGTTGGGTTCTTGTTAGGTTAGAACTGATAAATACGGAAGTATTTTAACCACACATGATCTAACTTGAATGACGTGAATTGAGATTGAAAGCAATTCTGATTATTGGAGATGGGATGGCTGACAGACCAATAAAAGAATTAGACTCGAAAACACCTTTGGAAGCAGCCCGAAAACCTTCGCTAAACCAAATAGCAAAGACAGGAGTCTGCGGCATAATGGACCCCATATCGCCAGGTTTGCCTCCGGGAAGTGACACAGCAACGCTTGCCCTGCTAGGCTACGACGCTTTAAAAGTGTATTCTGGTAGAGGAGGCTTAGAAGCCATAGGCTCAGGTGTGAAGATTCTACTTGGCGATGTTGCCTTCAGATGCAATTTCGCAACAGTGGACGAAAACCTTGTTGTTTTAGATAGACGTGCGGGCAGAATTGTGAATGAGGATGCATCTAAACTGGCTGGAAGCCTTCAGAAGATTAAGTTGGGAAAACCTTTAGATGTTGAATTTTTGTTCGAAAATACTATTCAGCATCGTGCAGTTCTCATCATCCGCAAACACGGCTTGTCAACTGCTGTTAGCGACTCTGACCCGGGGAAGGTCGGAGAAAAAGTCTTGAATGTACAGCCAGTTGATGAGAGTTCTGAGGCCGAGCTAACAGCTGAAATCGTCAACAAACTTATGCGTGAATTCCATAAGATTTTGAAAGAACACCCAGTCAACAAAGAAAGGGGGGAACGCGGAGTGCCGCCTGCAAACATGATTTTATGTAGAGGTGCAGGTACTGTTCCAAACATAGCGCCTCTTTCACAAATTTATGGTATACGTGCTGTGTGCATAGGCGCCACGCCGTTGGTCAGAGGAGTTTGTAAAGCCGCTGGAATGAAGCTAACAGACGTTGAAGGTGCCACTGGAACTCCTCAAACAGATTTTATGGCTAAAGCCAAAGCGACGATCCGAGAAATAAAAACAAACGAGTTTGTGCTTTTGCACGTGAAGGCAACCGATGTCGCCAGTCATGACAGGAACATTGAACAGAAGATTGAGTTGATTGAAAAAATCGACCGCATGCTTGGTTATGTGCTTAGCAACATAGACTTAGATGCAACTTATTTGGCTGTAACCGCTGATCACACAACATCTTCCATTACAAGAGACCATGAAGGAGACCCCGTTCCCATAGTTATAACTGGTCCTTATGTTCGACGCGATGATGTTGAGGAGTTTGATGAGCGATCATGTGCCAAGGGCGGCCTAAACAGGATAAGAGGAGTGGACTTGATGCCGATTTTGATGAACTTGATTGGCAAGACCGAGAAGTTTGGAGCTTGAAGCTCAGCACAGCGAAAACCATTTTTTAACGGTGAAAGAGAACCACTTAAAACATTAAGAATGGATTCACATCACTGTACTAGCATGAGTCGCCATTCCCTATAATCCGTCACAACTCTGATGTATCCCTTAAGCATCTTATCCACTTCCGCATCTCCGGTGTCAACCCTCAGCACTCCACCATCAATGCTTTGAAGCTTACTTTTTGTCGCAGCGACGATTACCCGCTGTTTTCCAATACTTTTTATTATTTCCGGGCTTATCTGCTGGTTTCCCCTCCCCAGAAGGATTCCCTGACGTCCGATTGGCGAAAGAATAATCCAAGTGTTCTGCCAGTCCTCCTCCACTTCCCCTAGAATCCTTTTTTCATTCACGTCAAAAATGGTTATGTCTTTTTTGTAGATGTCCACGCCCAGAACCGTCTTTTCCACGCCTAAAAGTTCTGCAACACGTTTAACAGTTGTTCCTGGACCGAGTATGTATGTGGCTTCCGACTGCATCTCTTCTATTATGAATCTCGCTATAGCTGTTTGGTTTTCCTTCTCGTCAACCGTTTCCGGACTTACTTGTTTGCTTCCTTGAATCCGCATAGAGAGAAATGGCCCTTTCAGAAAACCGTGAAGTTTTACCACGAAGCTGTCGCTTCGAATGGCTGTCTCATCAGCATCCATAATTTCAAAATCCGCTATCTCCGCTTGGTCTTTGGCAAAGGCCAAAACAACATCCACAGCGTCTGCCGGGCTAACCGCAAAAACGCCGCTGTACATTTTCACTCCTGAAGGAACACCCAAAACTGGCACTTCCCTGTAGCCATGCATTGCATCAAATACGTCTTTGGCTGTGCCGTCTCCACCAACAAAAACTATCAAATCCACATTTGCCTTTATCATCAGTTTGACTGCGGTTTTTGTATCTTCCGCTGTTGTTTCCTCGCCGATTTTTAGGGGTAAAACTTGAACAGGAAGATTTGTCTTTTTCGCTTCTCGTTCACCCATTATCTTGGGACATGTCAAAATTTCAATCCGTATGGACATTTCCGTCATGTTTTCTTTTAATCTTTGGAGGAATTCAACTGCTCTTTTAGGGGCTACTGGCTTGGCTCCTCTAGCGATTGCCTCTTTCAAGACATCGTCTGTCCCTTTTAGTCCTACCCTTCCTCCCATGCCCGCTATCGGATTAACGATGAAAGCCAGCTTCATAAATTTCATCAGTGACAAGATTTATTGCGCAAGCTATAAACTATTTTGGCAAGCTAATACATTTGCAATGTGGAGTGACTGGCAAAGTGAAAACCGGAACTTTTTCTATTTTAGCCATATCACCCGATTCCAAACTAATGGGGGTAGCTGTTGCTTCAGGCTCAACATCAGTAGGTGGCAGGGTCCCACACGCAAAGCCCGGAGTCGGCGTGATAGCCACACAAGCATTCACAAATGTCGCTTACGGAATCAGAGGACTAGAATTAATGACAAGTGGTTTGTCCCCAAAGGAGGCTTTGAGCAAGCTTCTAATGGAAGACTCTGGAAGAGAGCTTCGACAAGTGGCAATTATGGATTTCAAGAAAAGGAAGGTTGTTTTCACTGGTGCTAGTGTTCCAGATTGG
>Ga0209636_10007106_pt1 | contig 11424 bp, 11 predicted proteins | sample DeeMarSWOR152_54_FD_187464 | JGI IMG/M metagenome (GOLD analysis project Ga0209636, IMG submission 187464) | Marine sediment microbial communities from White Oak River estuary, North Carolina - WOR-1-52-54 (SPAdes) (version 2) | ecosystem: Environmental > Aquatic > Marine > Intertidal zone >... | reverse complement strand
TCCAACAAAACTTGGTGAGACTTTGTAAAACCAAGTTTCTCACCAAACACTTTAAAATCTCTCTCATGCAAAGACTGAGCCAGACGCTGTGCATTCTTTATAATCTGCTTTGCATAAGCCTCACCAAACTCTAGATGCTCAGCAAGTGCTATAGCCTTTGCAGCGACATGATGTAAATGATAAGAAGACGTGACACCCGGAAACACTCCAAAACCAAGCTTCCTTAAAAACGATTTGTCCTCATCAGTATCTCCCTTATGATCAGATAAAATAATTCCACCCTGTGGACCAGGAAGCGTCTTATGGGTGCTACCGCTCATCACATCAGCACCCTCCCGTAGTGGATCTTGAAACTGTTTCCCACCGATGAGACCAAGAACATGCGCAGCATCATAAATAAGATAAGAACCTACATCATGTGCCGCTTCTGCAATCTCTTTTATTGGACTAGGAAACAAAAAAACAGAACGACCATTTAAAGCAAGCTTCGGCTTCACTTTTTTAATAAGCTTCACTGCGCCATCCACATCGATATTCATCTCCTCATCATTAAAAGGATAAGAAATAAGTTTAACATCTCTCACTCCTGCAGCGCCCCATTTACCAAAAGAGATATGAGCACCATTCGCAAGATCCAAAACAACAGCAGGCTCCCCAGGTTTTATCAACGCTTTAAAAATAGCAAGGTTAGCAGTTGTCCCAGCTGTCGGCCTTACATCAGCATAGCCGCAATTAAACAACTTCTTAGCTAGATCCATAGCTTTTACTTCAACGTTGTCAAAAAACTTACATCCCTCATAGTATCTATGACCAGGTGTCCCCTCAGCATACCGCCCGTGAAAATCAGTTATAAGCATCTCTCTACATAACGGAGACAACACGTTTTCACTAGCAATCATAGGAATCGAGTTAGCAAAAAACTCATTGTTCAACTTGGCTTGTCTTCTGATATATTCAACTTCATCATACCAACTCATAGAAACCCCAAAGGTGGAATATATGATTCTCATAAAAAGGTAATGGAAAACCAAATATGTTTAAAAACAGTGTATCTAGATTTCTATCAGCTCTCTGGTGGTTTTTGTAAGAAGCTCAATTCCACTTTTTTTCACAACAACATCATCTTCTAGTCTCACACCACCAAACCCAGGTATATATACCCCAGGTTCAACCGTAAACACCATGTTTTCCTTTAACTCAATATCACTTTCAGTGCTTAACTTTGCATCTCCATCATGAACAGCGAGACCAATAGAATGACCTGTGGAATGGATAAATCTACCCTTGAAATCTGTGCTGTCAATGTATAAGCTTACCATATCGTGTACCTCACTTGCTTTCACACCTGGCTTTATTACGTCGAAACCAATCGATTGTGCTCTGGAAACAGTCTCATACATCTCCTTTTGTTTCATACTGGCTTTTCCAAATACAAAGGTTCTTGTGATATCAGAGTTGTATTTTTTTATGCAAACGCCAAAATCAAACAGCGCGAAGTCACCTTTTTTCAACCTGGTATCACCATGACTATAATGAGGCTCCGCAGTATTCTTTCCAAAAGAAGATATCGTTTTAAAAGCAGGTTCATCTCCACCATTTTTCTCAATTAAATAATCAATCTCTGCAGCAATCTCATACTCATACATATCCTCCTGTAACATATCAGGAACCGCTTCCATAACCTTATCCGCTAACTTACATGATTTCCTGATCAAACCCATTTCTACCTCATCTTTCACAAGCCTAGTTTTCATCAACGCCTCTGAAACATCTAAAAACTTCGACTTAGGGGCTTCACCCTTGAGTTTACAATAATCTTTATGTAAGATACCTTTAAAGTTCACACCGATTTTTTTATGAGAACTGAGTAGCTTTTTCAAGACCGCATTATACTCATCCTGGGTCTTATAGACCATAAGATCTGCATTAACTTTCTTCGCAGTTTCTGCTTCAAGCTCTGAAACAATTAGATCTGTACCGCCATTGGGGTACAAAACAACTATTGACCCTTCGAAAATACCTTGTTTCAAACCAGTTACGTAGAAGAAATTATCGTCGATAAAGGGTTCAACAGAGTTTTTTATAATTATTACATCAGGTTTTTTCTTTAGGTTATCGAAAATATTTCTAACCCTTTTTTCCACTCTTAATATCACCCCAATACAAACATGTAACGCAGGTTTATTTTAAATTAAATAAAGCAAAAGCAATAAGCTTTCTACGCATAAACTATTTGAAAAATTTATTTTTTATATAGTTGAACTAGACCATGCAGCTGTGATAGATCGTTTTTGATGGTATCTACTTGTTTCATCTTTTCTTGTTCGAAATTCTTCATTATCTGAGGCAATGGCCTAGTGAGCTTATAGATATGAACTGGTCTTCCCTTTCCTTTTTTCTTCAGATCTCTCTTCTTCGCCCAGCCTCTCCTTCTCATCTCCTGCATTGCAACGCTTACCTCTGGCTGTCTAAGGTCTGCCCCCTGCTCAACATCTGCAGAGCGACATTCATCAACCTGTGAGATGTACATGAGCGTTTTTGCAAGGTTTTTCGGCATCCCAAGTTCTGTGAATAATCGAACAGCTTTATCGTCTTGCTCGTCTAATACAAATGATCTTTTCCTCTTCATTTTCTCCTCACTATTCTAAATCATTCGTGAGTATTTATATTTTTCTCATTTTTTCGAAATCAGATTAGTTTTTCGTTTTTTCAGGTCATTTTTTATTGTTAAATTTTCGAATTTTTATTTCACTTTCATCAAGCATTTTCTTGGCGAGTTCATCTGGATAATTACCAGAGAAAATTATCTCTTTGACACCAGCGTTTATCAACATTTTCACACAAACAACACAGGGGGTATTTGTACAATATAATATTGAATCTTTTATTGAAATGCCAAAAACAGCCGCCTGTATAATCGCGTTTTGCTCTGCATGTAGCCCTCTGCAGAGCTCATGTCGCTCGCCAGATGGAACATCTAGTTTTTCTCTCAGGCAGCCGACCTCTGAACAATGCTTAAGACCTTTTGGAGCGCCGTTGTATCCTGTGCTTAATATGTGTTTGTCTTTTACTAGTATTGCACCTACTTTTCTACGTAGACAGGTGCTTCTTTTAGATACAACATGTGCCATCTCCATAAAGTATTCATCGTATGATGGTCGCTCCTCCATAAAAACCAAATGGATAATAGTAACAGGTGCTTAATAAAATTATGATATTTTTGCTTATGTTTTTATCTCCAAAACCCTAGGTTGCTCTATCTTAGCATTCCGTATACAACCGGGATCTGGAGCTAAATAATTACCCGTGTAACCATATGCCCTTGCTCGACATCCTCCGCAGTAGTAACGATAATCGCATTTGCCACAGTTCCCTTCAAGAATATCTTTATTTCTTAGCTCGTTAAGTATAGTGTTGTTTCTCCAGAGATCTTCAAAATCATCGTTTTTTATGTTCCCTACAGTTAGTGGGAAAAATACACATGGTTCAATATTGCCATTTGGTCGTATAGCACAGTAAAGCCTGCCGCAGCCGCAACCACCGATGAATTCTGCGAGGTTAACGAGTTTATCAGAGAGAGCGGGGTTAGCGAAATGTGTAGGAACAATCTTCTTGTTTTGACCTAACTCTGACTCTAAAGCCACCCGTGCGAACTGAGGCGCGGTTGAAAGTACGTTTACCTTTCCACCGTTTTTTAATTTCTCCCATAACTCTTTCAGAACTTTCTCTCTCTCAGCAGGATTTAAATCATTTTCTGCTATAAACTCTCCTCGTCCAGTTGGTACAAAGTTATAAAGCATAAACCAGTTAACACCAAGTTCCTCACAGAGATCTATAATCTTAGGAATCTCCTTGTAATTATATTTAGTAGCAGTAGTAGCAACATTAACAAAAAAACCCTCATCCACACAGTTTTTAATTCCCTGTATAGTTTTTTCATATACTCCTTTTATACCTCTAAAGCTGTCATGTGTCTCTGCAGATGCGCCATCAAGACTAATCTGAGTAAAACTAATACCTGCCTCTTTCATCTCTCGTGCTTTTTCTTTTGAAATCAAAGTAGCATTGGTGGCAACAGCAACATATATCCCCTTATCACTTGCATATTTAGCTAATTCAAAAAAATCTTTCCTAACTAACGGTTCCCCGCCAGAAAACGCGATAATAGGAACAGAAGCACGATCAAGTTTATCAATAGCCTGTTTGGCCTCCTCAGTTATCAACTCATCTTCAAGAGATTTCCCTGCGCTAGCATAACAATGCTTGCATTTTAGATTACATGCATACGTGATATCCCAGACGACAAGAAAAGGAGCACCACTGACAAACGGGCGTTGTACACCAAAACGAGCTATACCTGTCAACACGTTAGCAAGACTTTTTCTCGCACTTGGATGACTAAATTGTTCTTTCAGCACCTTTGGCTCTACTCCAAATGCCTTACCACCTGTTTTTAAGACACTACGAATAGTCTTTTCAGCAAGCTTGCATTTTAGGCATGCGTCCTTTCTTGCACCCACATATAATTCCAACGCTACTTCGATACGATTTTTACCACATTTTTCACAAAACCCAAACCCTGATAGGATCTTACGGGTAACCGGGTTACCAATAGTCGACTTTAACACCTGAATAGTAGTTGTAATCTCCACATACCTCGCCCCAAACCACTGATGTATCACCCATTTATATTAATACTAGATATAACCTTTTCCGTCTTTTTATTTTGCTCTTTATTTATCGTCAAAGACGTTTTATTTAAAAGCCATATGCTTAGAACCCCTATTTTTCTCAAAAATAGGAAGAAAATATTATATACGAACCAGTTGTTTTCAACTTTGGAGTGGGAAATATGGAGATGAATAAGAAAAACCTTATGATTTTAGGTTTAGCAGGTGGTATTATGCTGTTTTTCATAGGCATGGCGACATATATAGCACTGGGACCAAGCACCGATGATTATTTATTACCACGACAGATATCTGCGGTAATAAAACTTACAGGGATGGGAATTGTCTGCATATCAATGATTGTAGGCGGTTTTTTTGTTGAAAAACTTGACAAAGATACGAAAAGTTTGTTGCTGATATTTGGGCTTATTCTTCTGCTGTTGAATATATTCATATTGTCTTATTCTAGATATTATTGAGGTGAAACTGATATGATGAATATGAAGAATAAAGATTTAATTATGCTGGGGATGATTATTGGAATTGCCTTCTTTTTCATTGGCGCTATGATCAATAACGTCTTTCCAAGTGGTGAAACAGATCTTCTTTCTTATAAGGTGTCTGCCTCTATCAAGTTGATCGGTATGGGTGTTTTAATAAGTTCGATGGTGGTCGGTGGCATTATCATTGAAGATATCGATAAAAACTTGAAATTGCTATTACTGCTTCTAGGTTTAATCTTACTAATTATTTATACAGTTGGGTCCCAGTCACTTCAATGGAGTGTACCAGTTTCAGGTATGGTCTCTGGTGAGGAGGCCTATGAAAGCAGACCTACAGGTTATGGGATTCCTGGATTTGAAGCTATTTATGCATTTTTTGCATTGATTGCAGTAATTTTAATTGCAAAGATAAAACGTCATAGGTAACAACTTATGCAGTCAGAGAAATTTAAAGAAACGGTGACAATTTTTATTTTTTCAACTTGATCTCAACTTCTTGAAAATCTCTAGGTACAAATGAATTCTTAAACACCTTACGCGCATCATTTTCTAATACACGATGATCTAGATAACGAGGACTAATATGAGTAAGAAACAATTTTTCAACATTTGCCTTTTTAGCGATCTCAGCAGCCTGAAAAGCTGTAGAATGACCATATTCAAGCGCAACATCCTCAAGTTCAGAGTCAAACGTTGCATCATGAATCAAAACATCTGCATCCTTTGAGAAATCTATCAACTTCTCATATGGCGTTGTATCACCCGATATAACTATTTTCCTCCCTTTTCTAGGTAGACCTAATACCATATCTGGAGTGATTTTCCTTCCATTTTTCAGGGTTATAGCTTCACCTTTCTGGAGTTTACTAAAAAGTGGTCCTTCAGGGATGCCTAACTTCAAAGCCTTAGGCTTGTTAAACTTCCCAGGCCGCATACTTTCTTCAAGAGAATAAGCAACCGTTGGAACATTATGTTTAACCCTTAAAACATGTATAACGTATTCGTCAAAATCCAGGATGTCTCCATCTTCTACTTCATGTGCAACTATCCTATAAGCTGGTTTAAAATAACCAAGAGATAAAAGCTGAGACACAAGTTTTATTATACCCTTTGGACCGTATATATGGAATGGTTTGTCTCTATCATTCAACTGCATCGTCTGAATAAGACCCGGAAGCCCCAGAAAATGATCCCCATGGAAATGTGTGATAAAAACCTTAGAAATCTGCATATAACTAAGTTTTGACTTTTGAAACTGCCGCTGTGTACCCTCACCACAATCAAACAACAGGGTTTCACTACCTCTTTTCAAAGCTACAGAGGAAACATTACGTTTCACTGTTGGCCAGCTACCACTGGTTCCAAGGAATATAATACTCATCTGCGTCATATTAAGAAGACGGATGATAATTCTATGGTAAAAGCATTTTGGTTATTTCTGGTATACAGCAAAATAACGAGTAAGACTCCGGTGTACTCTAAACTCATGTTTCTTCAATAATGAAAAATACTGTTCCCCGAGGGATATCATATCTTTATTTGATAAACCAACAACAGCTCTCCCATGTTCATTTAACACCCTTGATATGTTTTCAAAAGCGCGTTCGTAAAGTTGCTTTATACCTTCCCCCTTCGTCGTAGTTGATTTACCATAGGGCAGATCAGTCACAACGGCATCAACCATACCCACATATCTTTTGATATCACCTATGTCTGAACAATACAGTTCATAGTTTTTTATCTTATAAAAATCAAGGTTTCTCTTACAGCCGTCTATCATTTTATTTTCTATATCACTACCGATTACTCTTGCACCGATTAAACCAGCCTCAATCAATAAACCACCAGTACCGCAAAAAGGATCCAGCAATGTCTCATTTTCCTGTATAGAAGATAAATTAACCAACGTACGAGCTAGCTTAGGATGAAGAGAAATAGGTGAAAAAAACGGTCGATATTGCACCTTTCTCTGCTCAAACTGGGTTCCATCTATACATGCTATTTTCACACCGACATATAACCTTGAGTTGGTGATTAGCCCTCGTATCTCAATATCTGGATTTTCAAGAGTCACCCTTCTCCCCTTTGAATATGTTTCTGCCAATGTCTGGACTACTAACTGTGAATCAATAGTAATTGACCTATTCTTACATCTTATAGCTATCGAACCTTCTTTTTCTATAATATGATCCAAAGCGTGCTTCTTTATCTCTGCAGGAGATGGTGAACAAGAAAACAAGAATTCGTCTACATAAAAAATCAACGATAATCTATCCACCAACTTTTTAATTCTATCATCTTTAACGTTTGCCTCTATAATTAGGGCATCCTCGTTCGACTCTACGACGTTGTGAACAATATTTTCAGCCCTTAGACAAGCTAAAACCTCAGCCGTTGGCAATGTTTTATGTTCCTTAGATAATTCAAATAAAAACTTCATACATCCCACATAATTACTCCAATCATTTTATTTCTTAAATACAGCCTTGATCAAAAACGGTGTAATCAAAGTAGTAATAACAGTCAATAGAATAGTCGTAGCCAGTATCTGATGTTCAACTTTTGGAGTGGATAGTAATCCATGAGAAATTGCAGAGCTTGCGATAATGAGCGCCAACTCCATTCTTGGGATCATCCCCACTCCAACCTGTAAAGATTCTTGGTTTTTCATACCAGCAAGTTTCGCTCCGATTCCACAGCCCACTATTTTTCCCACTATAGCAACAATAATAACTACTAACGCCAGTAAACCAATAGTAGCAAAAGATGAGATGTCTCCACTAGCGCCTCCCCATAGACTGGCTCCGATCCAAACAAAGAACAATGGGATAAAAAACCCGTATCCAATGGCTTTTACATCGTCTACAATCTTTCGTGATCGTACAGTCTGTCCGATGAGAAGACCAGCAACAAATGCACCGATGATACCAGCGATACCTACTTTATCAGCAAAAAACGAGTATATAAGAAAAATAGCTAGAGAAATACTAAGAAAGGCTTTAGGAAGATGTATTTTTTCCCCGAGATCCAATATTTTATCAATAACTTTCAATCCTAGATACAAAAATATTAGGAAGAAAACCACGACTTTGAAACCTATCCATAGCGGAGATTCTATACCCAACGCAAAAGCTAACAAAATAATAGCTAAAACGTCATCGATGACAGCACTACCAAGTATTGTCGTACCAACATCTGTATCTAAAACATGTAAATCCATCAGTGTTCTCACCGTTACGCCAACTGAAGTAGCGATAAGAATTAGCCCGATAACAATACTGTCCTGTTGCGAAAAACCTAAAAACAAGCCTGCAGCAATACCTAGCAACAATGGCAAAATTATTCCACCAATAGCCACAAATGATGATGTTTTCTCCATCTTCTTCAATTTTGGTAAGCTTATTGACAATCCAGATATGAAAAGCAGAAATAATATTCCTATATCCGCTAATAACGTAAATTCAACAGAAGCAAAATCTAATCGAGGAAGTGAAAAAGCAAAACCTAAAAAGGAAACAGTCTGCCCAGAAAAAGCTACTACTCCTATACCTCCTAAAATAATACCTGCTATTATTTCGCCAACAACTGCTGGTTGCTTTAATTTATCAAATACATATCCCAAAACTCTGGCAAATATCAGAGCTAAAGCAATTAGTAAAACGATATCAAATATCGTGAGAATCAACCTTCTTCGTCTTCTACCATTGGATGATATTGAGTAGCGCCATAGTATTTCCTAATTAACTGATGCAATGTAAGCTCCCCAACAATCTTTTTATCCTCCACAACAGGAAGCCTTCTCAGTTTATATTTCATCATCTTCACAAGAGCATCTATAATTTTATCATCAGGGTTACAATCTATAAGTTTATGACACATGATGTCCTCTGCTGTTTTCGCAGTTCCATGCTGAATCGACCTTATATCAGGTATACCAAAAACATAAGAAGGAAAATGCTTCGGAGCAAGTATAGACAAAACATCATGCTCAGTTATAACACCAACAAGCTCTTTGCTCTCCTTGTCTTTAACAACCCAAATATGATTTCTTCCACCAAGAATAGATAAAACATGATGAACATCTTCTTTTTCCCCTATTAAAGGGAGATCCCACACTCGTTTATCCATCAACTGCTTAACTTTAAGTTCATAAAAATCTGATATTAACTTATTTTCCTTAGCCATCTGAACTCCATAAAACAATAAGCAATATTTAAAAACTACTTTCCATCAACTGTTATAAAAGAGGTTTACTTATCTTTCTCCTTATCCTTTTTCTTTAATTTTTCATCTATCTTCGCTCTGATATCATCAATTCCTTCAAACCATTTATCTAGTCGTTCTTCATCAATTTCTCCTGTTAGCTTATCTATCTCGTATCTAATGTCAGCTGTCCCCTCAAACCAATCGTAATCATGTTTTTTAATGGTTTTACGAGGAATTACTTTCCGAGTTTCTTCCTTTTCAGTTTTTACAGATATTATTTTTTTATCTTTACGAGGTCTACTAATCCTAATTTCCTCAACCTTAGGCTCTTGTTTCAGCTCTACATTATCGCCTCTTTTTAATCCGTTTTGGTTAACTGTTTCTCCTGTTATTTTACTTGATGGCGATAATACAATTTTTCCAATCGGCCTATATCGTTTTAGGGTTTGTTCCTTTGAAATATCTTTAGCTCGGATGTTAATTGATTTTTTCTGTCTCCAATTGACAGCCCCTATAGCAAGTATCAGCAGTAATGCCGCTATAGTGATTGGAAAGTATGGGTTTTGTATTAGCAAATCCAATATACTCGGTTCGCTATTTACCCAGGCTGTCGTTGTTCCAGCGATGTATCCTTCTTTTTGTGCTTTTATAGTAATTTTGATGATTTCATCTTTTCCTTCTGGAGCAACTAACTGTGCAAGGCCCCCTTCTGTTTCAGCGAGGCCGCCGTAACTTTGTATTCCTACAGTTGCTCCTTCTATAAGGTTTCCATTTTCATCTGTTACAGTAACAGAAAAAGGCTCATTTGCTTTTAAAGTATGTTTATCCAAAGTAACAATCAACTTTGGTTGTTCGTCCTGTGCAGTTGCAAGATTCGATATGATTATATTGGAAAATAATAGAATAAATAGTGTAAACAATATAACAATATAATTATCTCTAATCTTTGAATGGGTTTTTTTCCTCATTAACCACCTTATCCTAGAGTGCTTATATGTTAAGATGTTTTATGACGTATTTATGCTTTTTTAAAGATTACATTATTTATTTTTCTAACTTCTAATATTTATTTTTTTAGGTACGATTAATTTATTCGTTTTTTTAATAAAAAGCTATATTTATTGGCAAATATTTATTAAATATGAAATATATTATACTATTTGGTAGTGTTACTATGGTAATTACTCCAATTGAAAAATGGTAACTATTGTAAACAAAGATTTATATATTAACAAAAATAATATAACCCATATAGGTGTGGCTAAATGTCACTAGGTAGAGAATTCAAAACATGTTTCGTATCGCTTATATTACTTATAAGTTTGTTATCAGTTTTTGTTACTATTCCTGAAAATGTAAGAGCAGAATTTACAGAGGGAACTAACATTTATTTCCATGATTTTCTTTTGATTGGTGAAATGGATCAAAACATCCCTACTGAAGAAAATGGGTCTGCATGGCCACCCAGTATATCAAATACCGAAGAATGGCTAATGTGGCTTACTTTGTGGCTTGAGTACAAAGAACTGATGGATGAGACTGAAGAATTTGATTTTTATGGATTTCATCCTTTTAAAATCACTGAGTTTTATATGTATGATGGTGAAGAGAATCTTGAAATAAAAGGAGATGTTGTGTTTAATCTTTATTTTTCATCGACGTTATTAACAAAAATTTCTAATGATGAGGTAAATGTAAGTATTTACCATGAAGATTTTTCTGAAAGCACAACAAATGAGTATAACACTACAACTAAGATCAGATCGACATTATCAGGTGGAAAAACACAGTTAACCACAGTCATAATAGAGGATGTAGACTTTGAATTATCTTCTGAAGATCTTTTGACGTTTTCTGTAGAAATAATACCCAGTGAAAAATTCATACGTGAAATCATTGAAAACCTGAACCAAACCATAAATCAAACTATGATAGAGGAAATAATGGGATTAGTAGAACCACTGGTAGACCTTCTGACGAATCAGAGTTTAATACCTGAATTGAGCGAAATTGGACTATTAATAAAGGATATCCTCAATCAAAGT
>Ga0209636_10007105_pt1 | contig 11426 bp, 10 predicted proteins | sample DeeMarSWOR152_54_FD_187464 | JGI IMG/M metagenome (GOLD analysis project Ga0209636, IMG submission 187464) | Marine sediment microbial communities from White Oak River estuary, North Carolina - WOR-1-52-54 (SPAdes) (version 2) | ecosystem: Environmental > Aquatic > Marine > Intertidal zone >... | reverse complement strand
AAAGGCAGTTGAACATCATAGGTTGTTCCATCTAAATCCTGATAGAGAACAAACTTATCAGCTGCATCAGCCGCATCTTCGTCTTCCGTTTCAGAGCGCCCCCATGAGTGCACACGTTACCTGATGTCCTTCACTAATACTTTAGTATTAAGGATTGTTCCAACATAAAAAGCCAATGCCATTTTTGTTAATATCCAATTAGAGGGGAATAACGCATATATTTCATCCTTCCTAGTTAATCTAACGCATGGAAAAGGGGCCGTAGTCTAGACAGGTATGACGACGGGCTCCAGAAGCAATTAACGGGTTTACGGACCAGCCTTTGGGATGAAGAAGTTCTGGAGCGGTTAGAGAAACCCGTAGGAGCAGCCAAGCGCTGTTTCCGGGGAAAGGTCGTCGGTTCAAATCCGGCCGGCCCCACTATTCTCAAATTAGTTTATAAAGTAGCCTAGTACAGAAAAAAGAAAAAGTGGAAGATTCTTCTATTTCTCTTTTGCTATAGCAAAGACGGATTTAACCGCAATTATGACGGCGGCTGGAGCTGCGAACGCTACGATATAGCTCAGGATTGCTGTAGCCCAGTAATAGAGAAGTTCATGAATATTGCTTAGTGGAGACCAGACATTAGCAACAGTGGCTACTATAAGAGCAATTGTTGCTATAAGAAACGGAGTGACCTCCTTCGCTGTTATGCTTGTTATTCCGATAATGATTCCTAAGATTAACATAATTAAGGTGACCCATCCATTGATGTCTGCAACACTAGAGTCTGCCCAGTGCAGATTTGCGTCGTAGGCCATGTAGCCGACCACAAGTCCCATTATGACTGCTATGGCGACGAAGGCGATGAAAGCCCATCGTGCTATTTCTTCCATTTCCATATTAAACCCACAAAGGATTAGTTATCGCTGACAACATGTTATAAGTCTTACGTATGAAACTAGTATACGAAACCGTGATTTTGGGTGTTTTTTGGTGAAAAGGCCTTATTTTACTGTTTTTTATAATTCTTGTCCTGAAAAAGAGACGCCAAATCGGAAAATAACGTCCGTAAATACCGCTATGGTTAAGAGCGCGCTAATAGCAAACTGCGATAAACGGATGCGCAAAGACACTTACAGTGCAGAAAATATGTAGAACAACTAAGAATGAAAAAGAAGTGCGTGAAATTCTAGATGCTATTTAGAAAAAACAATGGAAGAAGCGGACAAATACTTGCTCAAACAATGCACGCTAGGGTAACCTACGTTGCCGCCATCATATGTCACACCTAGAATCTAAATGAAAGGCTTACCTAGCTGGCTCCGCCAAAAATATAGACCGTGTCCAGAGAGAAGAATACTTAACTTTTCGTTTCATTTGGAAAAGGCTATACAACTCGACTTTCTGGGGATATTCCGACGTTTCCAAACATATACATGCTGCGTATGTCTTATGCAGGCAGAGAGGTCTCCATTGTTCCATTTTCTAGAACACTGTTTAGCGGGCTGTTCTAATGCTTAGAATTATAAGAGAAGAAAACTATCAAGTGAAGGGGGAATCAGTTTGAATAATATGCGCTCTTCTCTGTTGGTTGCGCTTTTGTTGTTCGTTTCTGTATGTTTTCCTCTTGTCTATGCTGATAGAGGGATGATACCTGTTGAACCTGAAGTTTCAGTCTACGAGCCTGGACAGAAGGCTATTCTTGCTTGGAACGGGCATGAGGAAGTAATGATACTTTCAACAGATGTGACTTCCAGCCAAGAAACTCTTGTTGTTGAGATTCTTCCTCTTCCTTCGAAACCTGTTGTAGAGGCTGCAAGCTTCCAATCCTTCGAAGAGGTTCAACGTCTTATCTGGGATGAAGGTTTGAACATGTTCATGTATGATACGGAAGGAAAAGCCCGCTCTGGAAGCGTTGAAATAGTCTTCCATGAACAGATAGGAGCCCACAATATCACGGTTGTGACTGCAAGCGTTACCTCTGAACTTAGCAGCTGGATGGAGAACTTTCTGGAGAGTAGTGGTGTTGAATATGATGTATCTTTAGGAAAGTTCGAGTCAGTAATCGAAGATTACATGGAAAGAGGCTTCCGATACTACGTTCTGGATTTGATAACTGTCTCTTCAGAGGAGAAAAGCGTGGACCCAATACTCTACAAATTCAACTCAGACTTCCTTTACTATCCCCTTGTGATCACCAGCCCACTGAGTGGGCCCACCGAAATCACCCTGTTCGTCCTAACCGAAGACAAGATTGATGAAGATTACTTACACTTCCAAAAGGCAAGTTACATAGTTCCAAGCGGAAGTTGGAAGCCAATAGAGTTTGTGCTTTCAAAAGGCGACTTATCCAAAATAGACCTAAGAATAGGAGAAATCTTCCAGCATAAAGCTTGGCTAACCGTCCTCAAATACACCGGGCAAGCCAGTTGGCTAAACAAAGACCTAATGATTTCAGCAACACCAACTACAGAACCCACAATATACGTTGAAGTATCCTTACCTCCAACAATAATTGTTCTGTCTATTCTCTTAGGAGCAGCATTCACCCTAGCCGGAGTCATCTCAACTCTCCTGATAACCCATTCCAACCTATACAGAAAAGGAAAGTAGCGTAGTGGGGCTACGGCTACTGATCTTATTTGATCTTCTATTCAAAAAACACGCGCACTAGATGCAAAAAACTTCGGAACGAAGTGATCTTCATTCTAGAAGAGAGATATGGAATCGGAAAACTTTTCTATTGAAACTTTGATGAGTACGCTGAGACTGGTGTGATCAAGTTTGGACATCTGCATTGAGGCGATTAACTTAACCAAAGATTTTGGTAGCATACGGGCTTTGGATCACTTGAACCTTCAAGTGAGTTCTGGTAAAATCTTTGGACTTATTGGTCCAAATGGAGCTGGAAAAACCACAGCTTTACGCATTGTTTCTACTTTGTTGTTGCCCACATCTGGCACCGTGAAGGTTTTCGACTTAGATGTTGTTCATGATGCTGCGGAAATTCGTAAGATTATAGCGTACCTTCCAGAAGAGGCTGGAGCTTACCGAAACCTTTCCGGATGGGAATATTTAGAGTTCATGGCTAAATTTAGCACCAAAGACAGAGATGAGAATCGAAAAATGGTTGAAGAAGCAGCTGAAATATCTGGGTTAGACGAACGGTTGAAGGACAAAGCTAAAACCTACAGCAAAGGAATGAAACGTCGCCTTCTGGTGGCGAGAGCTTTAATGCTGAAGCCCAAACTGGCTGTTTTAGACGAACCCACAAGCGGGTTGGACGTTCTGCACTCCTACCATGTGAGAGAGATAATCAAGCGGTATGTAGAAGAACATGGCGTAACGGTGTTGCTTTCAAGCCACAATATGCTCGAAGTTGAACACCTTTGCGACAGAGTTGCACTGCTCAATAAGGGTAAGATTGTTGCTGACGGGAAGCCGCAGATGCTGAAAAAGAAGTTTGAGAGTACAAATTTGGAAGAGGTTTTTGCGAAGGTGGTTGGTCTTGTTTAAAGGCTTTAGAAACATCTTGCTCAAAGAGTTAAAAGAATTGATCAGAGACCCGAAAATCTTCTTAGGAATTATAATTGTTCCATTGATAATGCTTCCAGTTTTGAGTGGAATCATAAGCTATTCGATGCAGTCAGCACAAGAAAAGGCTGAAAAGACAGTTGTATTAATACTGAACCATGACGAAGGAGAGAATTCTACACAATTTATTGCCTACCTTAATGCTTCACTTAGAGTTTTCGAGGTTGATGTGTCAACTATAGAGAATGCTGTTCCGTTGTTACCAGAATACAATGCTACAGAGGTTATTGAGATTCCGGAAGATTTCAGTCGAAACGTAACAACAAAAGTTGGCGCACGTGTGAAATTTTATAGCGTTTTTTCAGGGGGCGGAATGCTCGAAGACATCGGCTCTTCTTCAATGATTGATTATTTAGTGGAACAGTTCAATAGGGGTGTGGCTCCAAATGTGGTGTTCCCCGAGAAATCTGTTATCATCAAAGAAAACATTGTAGAGAATGTTGATCCAAACATGCTTTCTGGTTTGATGATTTCGCAGTCTATTGCCACGCCAATAACAATCATGATTTTGCTCACTTATTCCATGCAGATAGCTGCAACCTCTGTGGCTATGGAAAAAGAAGAGAAAACCTTGGAAACATTATTGACACTGCCAGTGGACCGCTTTTCAATTCTTATGGGAAAATTGTCAGGTTCGATCATTGTTGCGGGTGTCGGCGCTTTAGCCTACATGTTTGGCTTCAACTATTACATAGGGTCCTTTGCGTCAGTTATACCTACCAGCTCATCCTTGGATCTAACTTCTCTAGGGCTTGTTCCTTCACTTTTCGGTTACATGCTTTTGGGAATCTCGCTCTTCGTGACTTTGCTTTCAGCACTGGCATTAGCAGTGATAATATCTGCTTTTTCAGAAGATGTAAGAGGTGCTCAATCCTTAGTCGGTTTCATCTATCCTTTGATATTCATCCCATCACTTCTTCTAATGTATTTGGACGTCAACTCTTTACCACTGGCATTAAGGATGTTCATCTATGCAATCCCCTACTGTCATCCAATCATAGCGGCTAAGACAGTCACAATGGGCGACTACTTGACAGCCATAGGAGGCATCATTTATGTTACTGCTTTTACATTGGTCATCATGTACGCTGCGTCACGGTTGTTCGCAACCGAAAAAATCTTAACGGCAAAACTGAAGTTCAAGGGGCTGAGAAGACGTAAAGGAAAAGCAACTGAACAACAGTAGCAAAGCTTTTCCGTATAACAAGCAAAACTTGTCTCCGGTGTTATAATTTGGGAATCCAGCAGATCGAAGTCTATTCTGTAACCTTAAGTTACAAGGAGCCTTTCAGAATCGCTCCTGGAGCAAGCATCGAAAGCCAAAACATAGTTGTTAGGATACTCACGGACTATGAAGTGTTCGGCTGGGGAGAATCATCACCCTCGCAAAGGGTGACAGGTGAAAACACAAGAACAGTCCTTAGTGTGTTGGATAAGATTGCGCCGAAGCTTATCGGTATGTCTCCCCTTAGAATTGAGCAAGACGTTGAAGTTATGGATTCTATTGTCAAGGGTAATCCAGCTGCAAAAGCCGCCATAGACATAGCGTTACACGACATCTTTGGAAAAATTACTCAGAAACCCCTTTTCATGCTGATGGGAGGCTACCGCACAGAAGTCTTAACAGACCTAACCTTAGGCATTAAACCTCCAAGAGAAATGGCCAAAGACGCTGAAAAAGCTGCTAAGAACGGGTTTATAGCCTTAAAAGTGAAGGTTGGGATTGACCCCGCAGAAGATGTTGAACGCATCAGGCTAATCCGTGAAGCAGTTGGCGACGACATACAGATAAGGATCGACGCAAATCAGGGATGGACGCCCAAACAAGCCGTCGAAGTTCTCAACAAAATAGAAAAGTTCAACATTCAGTTTGCTGAGCAGCCAGTTCCTGCAGAAGACATAAAAGGCTTGATTAAGGTTAGAAAAGACTCGCCGATACCAATAATGGCTGACGAGAGCGTGCATTCACCCGAGGATGCCTTACATTTGATTCAAGCTGAAGCCGTGGACCTCATAAACATCAAGCTGATGAAAAGCGGAGGAATACTGAAAGGGCGAAAAATCGCTGATGTCGCAGAAGCAGCTGGGATACCATGCATGATCGGATGCATGGGCGAATCCGAAATAGGTATAGCAGCCGGAGCACACTTGGCAGCAGCGGTCAAAAACATAGAATACGCAGACTTAGACTCAGACCTTCTGTTGAAAGACAAACTTGCTAAGAAAGGCGGGACAAAAGTAAAAAATTCAATGCGGGTCTTCCCGAAGGAGTATGGGTTGGGCATAAAAGAGCTGGATGAGAAGCTTTTGGGAAAGCCGAAAAGGATTTACAAGTAGCTTATGTTAGTAAGTGTTAGGGGTAAAACTTTGGCCTCTCTTAGAGCGTTGGCTCCTTCTTTAGTTAGAATCACTACTGCTGCGGCTGTGGGTGCTGCATTACACATCGGTCAAGGAAATCCCAATCTGATAGATAAAAAAGCAATCGAGTTTTCAAGAGCAGTTTTAGCTCAAACCGAAATCGACGGCGAAGTTATCTCATGCGAAGGACCTAAAGACAATGCACCAGCATTCATGCGCAGAGAAAAAGTTGGAACCCGAAAAGGTCCCAGAGTTGAGTTTGTCATAGACCCTGTTGACGGTAGCACTGCAGCTTCTAAAGGCAGAAAAGACGCCATTTCGGCTCTTGCTTGCGCACCCGCGGGCTGTTTTCAAGTGCTTCCAGACGATGGGTACTATTTCAAAGTTGCAACTGACCACCATTCAGCTGGCAAGATTTCTTTAGATATGTCCATAGAGGAAATCGTACACACAGTAGCCCAAGAAAAGGATTTACCTCTTGAAAACTTCACCGTTATAATGCTGGAAAGAGAAAGACACATGGAGATTCTAAAAACTGTGAGAAAACTGGGTGCAAGAATAATTCTTATTCCTGATGGTGATATTGCAGGGGCAGTTGTTACCTGTAGACCTGGTTCAGGAGTTGACCTACTCATAGGGGCTGGTGCTGGACCCGAAGCAACAATTGCAGCAACAGCTTTGAAATGTCTAGGCGGCACTATGCTTGTCAAGGTTTGGAGAGATGGCAAGGATGACGCTAAACGGCTAGGCAGATTGAGGGCAGAAGGTGTCGACATAGACAAAACTTATAACGAAGATGAATTGGCTAAAGGCAACCAATTGGTTTTTGCAGCATCCGGCGTTACGAAAGGCGAACTCTTAGACGGAGTCCGATTTATTCCACACGGAGCAGTTGTCAGCTCAATCTGTATGAGACTGCCAAGTGGAACCGTAGAAAGATCGGAGGCAACCCTGCGGTTTAGAGGACACCCTGTTTATGAACAATTCTTAACTTGAAAATATTGCCTTATAGCTCACCTGAATGGTGGGGCTGCCCGGATTTGAACCGGGGTCTTTCCCGTGCAACGCACACGGCTTTGCACTTAGAGAGCCCGAGTCTCCAAGCCTAGACCAAGCTAGCCGACAGCCCCAAATTCATGGTGTAGACTTCAGCAAAGGCAATTTGCCATTAATCATAAAAGTCTTAAGTGTTCCCTAACCTTTTAAGCATACCTTGTAATACTTCAACTGCTGGAGGTTCAGCTAGGTTTGTCTCGTTCACGTCGCTTGAACACAGTGAAGGTCTTGAAGGCTGTATCTTCGACGATAAGGCTACATATCTTAAACTCGCTTTTAAATAAAGGACCTCTTTCATACACCGAGTTGATGAGTTCGCTGAACATGAATCCTAGCAGGGACGCTGGAAGGTTTGCGTATCACCTGAAGTTCTTGCTTAAAGCAGATTTGATGGAGGCAGATGTTGAATCTAAGAAGTATTGCTTGACCGAATTGGGCAAGATGGTAATTGATATTGCAGAGGAAATTGAAAAGAAGGCCTCTAAGCGAAAAAAGATGCTTGTCCGCACCTCCCGCTTCGCCTTGGAAGAGTTTGACTCAAACAAGATTGCAAGTTCCCTTATAAAAGAGGCAAAAATGCCAGTGGAGTTAGCTCAAAAAGTAGCTAGGAATGCAGAAAAGAGGCTGCTTAAATCGAAAACAAAGTATTTGACTGCTCCCCTTGTAAGGGAGATTGTGAACGCGATTTTGATTGAGAACGGCTTAGAAGAATACCGCCACAAGCTCACACGTTTAGGACTTCCAGTTCATGATGTCACCGTCCTTGTGGAGACAAAAAGCAAGAACTCTCAGGGGTCAGCGTCCGTATATGAAATTGCTGGAAAAACTGTTTTAGAAGAGTATACGCTTTTGAACATGCTTCCAAGGGATATAGCAGATGCACATCTGTCTGGCTCACTGCATATCAACGGTTTAAGCTATTGGATTTCAAAACCAAGCGAAATATTTCACGATTTGAGATTTTTCCTCCAAAAAAGGTTGAACTTGGAGAAACTTAATGTTTCTCAGCCTCCTCATCCACCGCCAAGAAGCTTTGAATATGCATTATCTAGAATCCTTAATGTTCTTCTACACTCAGTTAAAGAAGTTGGTGAGACTCAGACTCTGGGCTACTTCAACATTTTTCTCGCTCCTCTCATAAAAGGCATGAAAACTCAAGAGGTTAAAGATTTTTTGCGCTTATTAATTCTGAATGTGAATCAGCACGTGAATGTTTCTTTGGGTCTGGAGCTTGTCATACCAGACTTTTTAGCGGAAAAATCCGCCCTTGGTCCTTCTGGAAATTTGGTGGGTACATACGGAGATTTCAAGGAGGAAAGTCAACTCCTAGCCTTGCTTCTCCTTGAAATATTCGCTGAGGAGAGCACGCGTAAACCACTGTTCAACCCGAAAATCGTTATAAAAATACGCTCGGAAGCATTCAAGGGCGAGAAAGCAGAAGCAATGCTTCTGGAAGCACATCATTTAGCATCGGAGAAAGGTATCCCATACTTCGCTAATCTCCTAGGGAAGAAACGAGAGCACAGTGTTTTCTCGGCTTCCAGCTTTAGACTTAATGCAGATTTGAAAGGAGACTGGGAGATTGACACTTTGCGCACAGGCAATATAGGGTATGTAACGGTTAATCTGCCGCGAATCACATATGAGTGTGGAAGAGATAGAACAAGATTTTTTGAAATTCTGAGAGAAAGACTTGAGATGGCAGCACGCGCTTTAGAAATTAAATATAGGACGCTCAAACGGCAAGGCAGAGGTTTGCTTCCATTTCTAATGCAAAGCGTTAACGGCGATCAATACTTTAGGCTTGAGAACTCTTCTCATCTAATGAACTTGGTTGGGCTGAAAGAGACTGTGGAGAGCTTCTATGGAGTAGACATCCGCGAAGACGAAAAAGCCTTGGAATTTGCCGAGGAAACAACAGGTTTTATCTCAGATTTCACACGCAAATTTGGTAGAAGACGCAGAAGACGGTTAATTCCATCTGCATTGCCAAGTTTTCAGGCTTCCGAAAGACTAGCGCGACTTGATATTGAAAGGTTCGGCATCGCTAAGGTTCGATTTTCAGGAACGAGAAGGAACCCATTCTACTCAACCGTTACTAGATTGCGCCTTCAGGATGGAAAAGTCCTTCCAGAACCCTTCAAACTTGAAGAGAAAACGCGTGGATTGTGTGCTGGAGGAAACCTTTCGATAATAGAGCTTGGGGAAGAGGAGTATATGCCAAAAGAGCTTCTGCATCTAACTGAACAAGTTGTTGAAAAACATGACATAGAATTCTTTATGTACAATCGCAATTTGACCTACTGCGTGAACTGTAAACGAAGCTGGTTTGGACCGGTAAATAAATGTCCTTCATGCGGAGCCGTAAGTACGTTGAAGACCTTCAGCAGATTCCCACCCAACTAAGCGCGAGCTTTCAAATGAACCAGTTTATTCTTTTATGCAGCCTAATATTAAGGCTAGCAATGCCATTCTGACTACTATGCCGTTCCAGACTTGCTGGAAGTACCGTGCATAGGTCGTCTCATCTACTTCAGCAGCTACTTCATCAATTCGTGGAAGGGGATGCAGGATTATTAGGTCTTCCTTAGCCTTTTTCAAAGTTTGCAGATCGATCTTGTAGGAGCCTCTGACTTTTGCGTATTCTGCTGGGTCTGGAAAGCGTTCCTTCTGTATTCTCGTAACATATAAAATATCTACCAGGGGAACAATCTTTTCAAGACTTGTCGTTTCTGTTACGGATATTCTCTCTTTTATCGTCTGAAGAACTTCCCGTCGCATCTTCAGAGATTCTGGTGAAACCAAGTACAATTCAACGTCGTAAAGAGAAAGGGCATAAGCAAGGGAATGCACAGTTCTTCCATATCTCAGGTCGCCTACCAAAGCTATTTTCAACCCGTCGATTTTGTTCTTCTCCTTTATCATAGTATACAAGTCTAGGAGGGCCTGTGTTGGATGCTCTTCTGCCCCGCTGCCACCATTGATGATTGGAACCTTTGCAAATTCTGCAGCAAGTCGCGCTGCACCCTCCAATGGATGTCTTAGAGCTATCACATCCGCATAGTTCTCTACAACACGGACAGTATCCGCAAGATTTTCACCCTTTTTAACCGAGGCAATTTCTGCTTCTGCAAAACCTATTGCGGAGCCGCCTAGCTTGTGCATAGCCGACTCAAAGCTCAGGCGTGTACGTGTACTCGGTTCAAAAAACAATGTTGCAAGGATTTTTCCTTTAAGCATGTCTGAACCTTTTAAGGCTATGGGTTCCATTGCTTGAGCAAGGTTCAAAATATAATTGATCTCTTCTCGAGAGAAATCTTTTATAGATATTATATCTCTGTTTTCAAACTCCAAACTTACACCCAAAACAACAAGTTTATGCAGCTCCTAAATAAAACTCTTTATCACTTCATGCTATGTGATTCTCACAGAGTTAAATCTTTTATCTCTGTTCTGAATATACCCTTTCTTCAGAGGAACCTGACATGAGTGAAACGGTGCTACATGTTTCCAAGATTAAAAAAGGCACTGTAATTGACCATATTACAGGTGGACACGCATTAGACGTCGCAAAAATATTGGGAATAACTGGACGAGAAAAGAAAGTGATCACAATTGCGATTAACGTGCCGAGTAAACTCTTTAAAAGAAAAGATATAGTGAAAATTGAAGGTAGAGAACTGAACCCTCAAGAAGTGCATAAAATCGCTTTGTTAGCTCCTCACGCAACCATAAATATCATTCGAGATTTTGAGGTTATTGAAAAGCAAAGGGTCAAGCTTCCAAAAATTATTGAAGACATAATTGAATGCGCTAATCCAGCCTGTATAAGCAACAGCAACGAACCCGTACAAGCCAAATTCTATGTTGAAAATGAAGACCCACTGCTGTTAAAATGTCATTACTGTGGCTACATTATGGAGAAGAAAGATGTTCTTCAACAGTTTTAACATGTTATGTCATATTCAATGCCATAAACTTCTCTTCCAACTCCTCGAGCTTCCTGTTGACCTTGCTAATGTCGTATTCTTTTACCGCATAGCCAAGGATCTGAGCAAGGTGAGCCATTATGCGAGTCCAAAACTGCTTATGTTTCTAATCTCTGACAGCATAGAGCCTTTTTCTTAGCGAACTCGAAGGGCCTTCTCCAAATCACGCGCGCGAGTTTTTTCTGATGGCATTGTTTTTATCTGAGAGAAAGATTTGTTACGTATGGTGTCCGTTGTGTCTGAGAAGACGGTAATTGGTAAGAGGTTTACTCTGGTTATTCCTAAGGCGGTGAAGGGGAGGCTGCGTCTCAGGGAAGGGCAGAGGGTTTTGGTGCGGGTGGAGAAGGGAAAGGTGGTGGTGGATCCTTTACCGTGGAATCCTTTTGAGATGTTGGAGAAGATTGTGGGGCGACCTTACATTGAGGAGAGAGAAGAAGCTGAGCGGTG
>Ga0209636_10007104_pt1 | contig 11427 bp, 12 predicted proteins | sample DeeMarSWOR152_54_FD_187464 | JGI IMG/M metagenome (GOLD analysis project Ga0209636, IMG submission 187464) | Marine sediment microbial communities from White Oak River estuary, North Carolina - WOR-1-52-54 (SPAdes) (version 2) | ecosystem: Environmental > Aquatic > Marine > Intertidal zone >... | reverse complement strand
CTCTGGTCATGGTCAATATCTTCAACCTATCATTCATAGCTTACAAATTAAAGGGAAGCCAACAGATAAAGGAAGCTGGCCGAATTCTTTCTGATTATTTTTTCGGTTTTCATCTCATCCCCCTTCTTCTCGTTATCAGTATCCTTATCCTGTTCAATTCTCTCAAAAAGAGCTCTTCACCAATCCTCTATCAACTCTTCATGGTCTTCATTCTTTTTTTTATGGCTGTAAACTTTTCTCTGTTTCCTGAAATCGATGGCTGGTTTGGGCTGGGTAAATATGATTTTAAAATGAAAAAAAATTCTTCCCTGGAGGAGGCCATTTCAAAATCTCCAGCCAAAGCCGCCAGGCAAGTGAAATCCTGTATCCAATTGAATAAATATTTAAGCGGAAAGACACTGGTTATCCCTTCTCAAGGCCTTCTGGAAAAAGATTTTTTCTTAAAAGTATTCACCACACCCAAAACAACAGTAGAAAAGGAATATGATCATCTGCTCGCTGCTGAAGGCGTTAAGCAACTCAGTAAATTCGAATCGATAACCTTGATTGCCTTCAAGAAGAGAAATAGGGTAAAGGAATACATCGTGATCACTGGTTATCCCCATTCTGATGAAATCTTTTTGTACGCTTACAACAAATCATTCGTGTTTGTTCCATCAGATCTGGTAAACCAAATTTCTTTGAATCCTGATGATTAGTCAATTTTGCTTCCTGCTGTTTTTGGGAATATTGGGAGCCAGTTTCGTCCTTCTTTTCAGGAGGAGTCTAGGACTCTTTAATGTCTATGCCTTAGCCCTGCCTATGGGTCTCACCTTTTGGGGACTCATCCTGTTGATTCTGTTAGCCACAGGTTTACCTCTCAACATTTATACCACTGTCGTTCTGAGTCTTTTGTTACTGACGATTTTTGTTATCTACCAACTGCGGAACAAAAATTTCTCAAAAAAAGATTGGAAGCCTTTCCTCATATTCCTTCTCTCCCTTTCCTTTATCTCGCTCTTTTTCATTCTCGTTAATTACTCTACTCTATCTAATGACTCATGGATCCTGTTGACAGGAGGTAAATACATCGCCACCTACAATGACATCTCTGAACATTTTTTGACTTTGGGAGGGATACTCTCTTATATTATTAATTCATCAAGCGTCCTTTTCGGCTTCGATTATTTATATGCCCTCTATCCCTTGATGACTTTTCTCTTCCTTTTGATCTTCTTTGCCAATCTTTATCTTCCTATCAGGAGGACGAGCTTTATCCTCAGCCGGGAATTCCTGTTTTGTCTGTTAACAGTTCTCTTTCTTCTGAGTTCTTATTTTATGCTGTTCCATGCTATTTATCTCCACTCCAATCTGATCTACGGGTTTTACTCTTTTCTCGCTTTGTACGGACTGTGGAAGCGCCTCATCTGCAGAGACAAAATTTGGCTGATAATATCGTGTTTAGCCCTAGTCACCTCTTCCTTCTTCAGGATGGAAGCCCCCCTTTTTTCTCTAATCCTGATCCTCATCCTGATTTCTGAAGGGACGATTAAACTCGAAGAAAAACTCTATTACGTCGGGATCAATTCTTTATTTGTTTTACTCTGGCACACAAAATTATTCTTCAGATTATCCGATTACGAGAGTCAATATTTAAGCTCAAACAAAGCCTTGACTACTGTCGTATTGTATCTTGTGCTCTTCATAGTCTTGTTGATCAGCCACAAAGGTCCTTTAAAAAAGTTAAGAGAATATTTCCCCTTAATGATGCTTTGTGCTCTCAGCGCCGGATGGAGCTATCTCATTCTGACTCAAGGATTAAGGATGAAAGGAAATCTCTTGATTATGGAAAGATATGGAATATTCATTCTCAATTCTATAAAGTATGGAGGATGGGGAATCACATGGATCGTGCTTGGTATTCTGTTTGCTGTTGGGCTCGCCTTGAAAAAAGTGAGACATGAATCTGTGTTCTTGTATTATATCTTCTCTTTCTTGCTCCTGTTTAACTCCATAAATTTGTTTCGGGGAGGATGGAGACTCAATTGGGGGGATAGTGGAAACAGGATGTTGATCCATATAATCTTCGTCATATCTTTCTATGCCTTCCTAAAATTCAGGAATGTTCTGTTTCCAAATGCACAGGGTTGATGAGACAGAAATTCAGCCAAATAATGAATCTAAAAAATCTGACTGTCTTTGTCTGTATCTTTTTTATTTTTTTCTTTTCGGCTCGAGAAGACAGACTCTATAAAAAATGGAAAGCCGCATATGGAGAGCTTTTTACGGCCTATGTCAGCCTTAAGCAGGTGGCCCAGGTTGTCTTATCGCCAGAAGAAAAGATACTGATCGACAACTCCGAGCTCAAAAAATGGAAGAGTCCTTTCAGAAGTCGAATTCTTGGCCGTGGTCGTCATCTACTCTACTCTCACCTTTCACCACGGCTAAAGGACGAGTCAACCCAGTTAAACCCCGAGGATTCCGAACTTCTTATCGAGGAGCGAAGTAAGAAGGGAACCTTCGAATCCTACCGAGCTGTTCCTCAGGCCGAGATGGTAGCCTTAGACAAGAATGATTTAAAACGTCTGAGACAATTCATGAAAAAAAATAACGTTCAATTTTTTATTCTCTACTATACTAACTGGTGGCAAAAGAAGTCAGACTTGGCCTCAGCTGGGTTTAAAATCCTCCAGTCCAATAAACACTTCATGTTATGTACTCTGAAAAAGTCAGACTGAGCCTGAGGATTGAATAACAGGATGACCAGCTCCCGATCCCAGGAACGCATCTTGCTCTGTCTCTATTCTTTCCCTCCTCTTGGAGGACCGAGGGCGATAAGATGGCTGCATCTCGCCAAAACTCTATCTGAACGCGGCTGGGCGATTGACGTCTTGACGGTCAGACCATCCACTTCTGACAGTTTTTACGACGAGAGCCTCCTCGAAGCGCTGCCTTCCGGGATCAGAGTCTTCCGAACCTATCCAGGTGTCTTTTATTCCTTGATTCATTTCAAGAAAAGACCGGTCCGAGGGTTTCCTAAAACAACCATAGAATGGCTGCCGTTTGGACTCATCCAAGGCCGGAGGATGATTAAATCTCACCAATATTCTGCGATCATCTCCTCTGCTCTACCCTTTGTCGGACATATCGTCGGTTATTTTCTCAAGCGTTGGACCCAAACACCTTGGGTGGCCGATTACGGAGATCTTTTTAAGTTCAACCCGGTAAGGAGTAAAACAAAGCGTCTTGTCGGGGGTATCGCCGAACACTACCTACTCAACGAGGCAGACGCCTTGATCGTTCCCTTCGAAGAGATGAAGGAAGAATTCTTGAATTATTATCCTTTCCTGAAGACCAAAAAAATTTCCGCCATCCAGCACGGCATCTCTGAAGACATCGACAGCATAAAATCAGCCTTTTTCGAAAACAAATTTATGATATCTTATGTGGGCAGCTTCTACAAAAACGACCGCGAACCCTATCAATTCTTCCGCGGCCTGAGTCTGTTAAAAAAAGAGTCAAAGATAATGGACAACATCCGGGTGATTATTGCTGGAAATACAGAACAAAGATATATCAATTTTGCCTCCCGACTGGGCCTCACCGAATCCGTAGAATTTTTGAGGCATGTCGATTTCCACAGAGCCGTATCCATCTTGAAAGGATCTTCCACCATCCTCTACCTCGGGGGTAAAAAAAGCGGCTATCACTTTCCTTCAAAAATACTCGTCAGTGCCGCTTCGGGACGTCCGATCATCGGCGTAAGACAATCTCCAAGGGATTTAGGGGCTGATTTTATCGATAAGAATAATCTAGGAATAGTGGTCTCGATGGACACAAAAGAAATTGCTAAGGCTATCCAGAGATTATACGGTCAATGGGAAAACAACACCCTGGATAAATCATTCAAACCTATCAGAAAAGAAGATTATTACTGGCGAGAAAGAGGAAAAGAATTAGAGGCCTTTCTTCTTTCTGTGATCAAAGAGAATTCAGAATAGAAAATGGCTATCCTTTCAGGAACAAAAAGGCAGGAAAACAAAAAATCCATCCCCTTCATCACCACTTCTATCCATCAAGATTTTATTCTAGCCATCCTCCTCATTCCACTCTGGTGGATTCTTGGGGTGAAATTTTTCATCTTTCATCTGATTGCGCTTTTGGCCTTCATGAAGGTTTTGTTAAAAAAACGGAAAACCAACAGCAAGATTATTTTTCCAGCTGAAATATATCTTCTGCTGATTTTCACTTCAGTTTATTTCATTTCCCTTTTCATAAACCTTCGGAACATTCCTGCCCTGCGTCTTCTCGCTTCCGTTAATAGTCTGAGTTTTTGGATAATGGGTGTATTGATTGTGATAGCCGTTCATAATTCCATCGATAAAGACGGTGTTCTTTCTCTGCTTGGAGCGATGAGAGCTTTGGGAATAATCTATGGAGTCTATGTCTTGTTGGCTTATCTCATCTGGATTGTTGGTCACAAATTTATCAGGATAAAAGGTCCTGCCTTTTATATTTTGCCGGATGAATTAATTGACTTCATACTTCAAAAAGCCCTCCTCCTCAAATCCTCTCTTTGGCTGACCATCATCGGGAAAGACAAAATTTTTCAACGCCCCTTCCCCAGAACGCCGGGCTTTAATGTCTACGGAACAGCCCTGGGTGCAACCATGCTTTTTCTCGTGGTGATGACTTTAGCCTACTACAAAATAAAGAAAAAGCGCGGTCTTTTGCCGGTGGTTTTAGCCTTAGAAATCGCAGCTTTGCTCCTCTCGCTATCGAGAATGTCTGTCTTGTCCCTTATCCTAGCCGGTCTGATTGTCTACACAATTTCCCCAGCAAGAGCCTATGATTATCGCTTAATTCTGGGGATGATTCTGATCGGGATAATCCTGGTGCTGATCATCATCCCCCCCCAAAAGGTCATCCAGACTTTTTCAGAATTCAGGAGAGGGAGTACTTACTGGCGAGGAACCCTCTACAAGATGACTCTTACTCAGTCCCTGGAGAAGCCGTTCTTGGGCCATGGCTACAAACCCAAAACCGAAAAAGTTCCGATTGCCATCGGTTCTCATTCCACATATTTGGGTATTCTCTTCCGAACAGGCTTTTTTGGATTGATTACTTTTTTGCTCTTCTGGCTGAATGTTCTTCGGAAATGGTGGAACGAGCGTAAAAGCACAACAAAGGACCCTATTTTAGGTCCTCTTTGGTTTTATTCGGGCATAGCCATGTTTGGTGGCTTGTTCTGGATGATGACTGAAGATCTGGATGCTCCGCCGATCGTGGCCTTCATCTATTTCCTGATCATTGGTCTGATAGGCAGCATCCCTCGCTGGCGGCGGGAGGATAAAAGCGCATGAAACTCGGCCTCGTCTGCTACAGCGGAGGTCATCTCTACCAGCTGTATGTCCTCCAACAATGGTGGAAGAAATACCCCAGATTCTGGGTCACTTTCCGAACGGCCGATGCCCTCTCCCTCCTGAAGGAAGAGAAGACATACTGGGCCTACATGCCAGCAGCACGGAACATTAAAAATTTTATCCGGAACTCCTTCCTCTCGCTGAAAATTCTGCTGAAAGAAAAACCCGACATCCTCGTCTCAACCGGGGCCGCGGTGTGCGTTCCCTTTTTCTACTTCGGCAAATTATTGGGAAAAAAACTCATCTTCATCGAGGTTTTCGACAGGATCGACTCTCCCACCCTGACTGGAAAACTGGTCTATCCTGTGGCCGATCACTTCGTGCTCCAGTGGGAGGAGCAGAAAAAGTTTTATCCTAAGGGAAAAGTCCTGGGTCCTTTATTATGATCTATGTCACGACGGGAACCGACCACCATCCGTACGGCCGCCTGATCAAGGCAGTGGACTCCATCAAAGGAAAGGGTCTGATTCAACAACCGGTATTCATCCAGACAGGCTCTTCAAGCTACATTCCCCAACACTGTGAGCACACAGATTATCTGACCTTCGACCAGGTCAGAGAGAAAATCAACGAGGCAAAGATCATCATCACCCACGGCGGCCCGGGGACTATAATGCCCGTGGTTAACAGCGGGAAAGTCCCTATCGTCGTTCCCCGGAAAAAACAGTACGGTGAGGCGGTCGATGACCATCAGGTTGATTTTGTCCGTAAACTCGACGAGCGAGGGTTGATCATCGCCGTCGTGGACACTGCAGACCTGGCCTCAAAAATCAATGATTACGATGACCTTGTCTCTCGGTTAAAGCAAAAGCCTGAAACAGAAAGCCCAGACCAACGGATTTCTCGTTTCGCCCGGGCTCTTGAGTCCCTGTGTCTCAGCCTGATCAAGAAAAAAAAGTCCTAAAATCCTTTTGAGATTTTGTCTCGACCAAGATAGAATGGATAAAAATTGGTACTGGCCATGTCTAGGTTAAAAAAGTTCGTCTCCGGGATATTTCTTATTGTAAGTGATGTGATCACGCTGCTCCTTTCCTTCCTGGCAGCTTTTTATCTAAGAAGTGTCATCCTTCTCCCGATCATCCCTCGTTTCGAGTCGCAACCTCCTCTTCCCCTCAAGACCCACCTGAATCTTGCTTTCTTATACGGTGCCTCAGTCGTCGTCCTCGTATTTGCCTTCCAAAAACTCTACACCAAAAGGCTCTCCTTCTGGGAAGAAACCCGGCACCTTATCCGGGATGTGACGATTTCGTTCGTCTTCATCACGGTGCTTGTCTTTGTCTCGAGGCAGTACATCTTCTTCTCCAGGGCCGTAATCGTTATTTCCTGGATCTTCAGCCTCGTAGTCTTTCCATTATCCCGGCTGGCAGCAAAAAAAATCCTGGTCAAGGTCGGCCTCTGGAAGAAAAAGGTGATCATCATCGGCACGAATAGCCAGGCCCTGCTGACCGCCCAAGGGTTAAAAGAGAACGACGAGCTCGGTTATGAGGTCGTGGGTTTCTTGACAGAGGAAGAGACAAAACCTGCCGACACTTTTTCCGATGCTCCGGTTCTCGGGAATCTGTCTCAACTCGAGAGCCTGTCTTCAGAACTAGAAGTCAAGGATTTTATCATCGCCCTCCCCAGACTTTCCCAGAGCCAGCTGATCAATATCATCGAACGCTGTGACGCCATCGCCGAGACGATCCGGATCATCCCGAACATAGGAGATTATTTAAGTCTAGGCGTCGCTGTCGACCACCTAGGAGACGTGCTGTCGCTGAACATGCCCCGGAATCTTTTTAAACCCTTGAACATCGTGGTCAAGACCGTGTTCGAGTATCTCCTGGTCATCATCATCTCCCCGCTGCTTATCCCCGTCTTCCTCGTCGCGTCTTTAGCCGTAAAAGCTGATTCTAAGGGAACTGTTTTTTTCATCCAGAAAAGGCTGGGGAAGAGGGGACAGGTGTTCAGCATCCTAAAATTCCGGTCGATGTACACTGACGCCGATCAAAGGCTTGAAAAATACCTGGAAGAAAACAGACAAGCCCGGGAAGAATGGGACAGATATCAGAAGTTGAAGGCCTCTGATCCGCGGGTGACGCGGGTTGGAAAATTCATCCGGAGATGGAGCCTGGATGAACTTCCCCAGCTTCTGAATGTCTTGAACGGCGACATGAGTCTGGTCGGACCGAGACCCTACCTCCCCCGCGAAAGACAGGAGATGGGGAAAAGTTATGACATCATCTCCAGGGTTAAACCGGGGATGACCGGTTTCTGGCAGGTCCGAGGACGAAGCCTCCTTCCCTTCCAAGAGCGTCTCCTTCTGGACGAATACTACATCCGGAATTGGTCATTGTGGCTGGATATCGTGATTCTGTTCAAAACAGCTAAAGCATGGCTCAGAAAAGAAGGCGCTTACTAGGATTCATCCTTTGTCTCTGTTTACTGTTTTGGATATCAGAGAACATCGAACGTTTGAATGGTCCGTTCCCTGAGTCAACGCCTAATCTTAACGAGATCGATTTTATCCCAAAGAATGAGTAGGAATTCCATGGATCTGACAAAAAAGAAAATCACTATCACTGGAGGAAAAGGATTCTTAGGAACTCACCTGATCAGGGGGCTCAAGGAAGACAGAGGATGTCCAGACGTCATGACCGCTGATCTTCCAGAGTATGATCTCCGCCTTCTCGATGACATTCAAAGAGTGTTCGACGACCAAAAACCGGATATTCTGATCCACCTCGCCGCAGTGGTTGGAGGGATCGGGGCCAATCGAAAAAATCCCGGAAAATTCTTCTACGATAACGCCATCATGGGCATCCAGCTCATCCATGAGGCTCACCTCAGGGGGATAGAGAAGTTCGTGGCCCTGGGCACGATCTGCTGCTACCCCAAATTCAGTCCTGTCCCGTTCAGAGAGGAAAACCTGTGGGATGGATACCCGGAAGAGACGAATGCCCCTTATGGATTGGCCAAGAAGATGCTCTTGGTCCAATCCCAAGCCTACCGGCAGCAGTACGGATTCCATTCCATCTTCCTAATGCCTGTTAACCTTTACGGACCCGGTGACAATTTCGACCCCGAGTCCTCCCACGTCATCCCGGCTTTGATAAAAAAGATTGTAGACGCCATCGGAGGAAAACAGGCCGCTCTCCGCCGAATTCAAGAAAATCAGCCACCAGAGACAAAGGACAAGCCTCTCGTCGTCTGGGGTACAGGAAAAGCATCCAGAGAGTTTTTGTACGTGGAAGATGCGGCCGAAGCCATCATCTTGGCCACCGAAAATTATGACAAGCCCGAACCCGTCAACCTAGGGGCCGGGTTCGAGATCACGATCAAGGACTTGGTCCATCTGATAGCCAAGTTCTTGGCGTTTAAAGGGGACATTATCTGGGACAGTTCCAAGCCAGATGGTCAACCCCGCCGGATGCTGGATGTCTCCAGAGCCGAGAAGGAATTCGGTTTCAGGGCCAAGACTCCCTTCGAAGAGGGCCTAAAAAGAACTATCGACTGGTACCTCAGAAGCGACTAGGGGCATTCCCTTTACCTTTTATTAATCCTATGTACACTTTAGGGGCTACACCAAAAAAAGTGCCAATCTTCCTGCTCCTCTTCTTCTCCTTTGTCCTTGGCTGCCAGTATGTGTTCCTGACACCTCCCTGGCAGGCTCCCGACGAAATCACCCACTACGAGTACATCGACATTCTCTCCCGGGCCAAACTCTTCCAGATCAGACACGAGTCCGACTATGTGCTCCAGAGAAGGATCATCAACTCGATGGACCGGTTCAATGCCTGGAACTATGTCTTCCGGGAAAGACCCTCTCCGATGCCCAAGAAATTCTGGGGCCTCCCCCTGTACGGCGGGAGCAATACTAAGCTCAAGCGTCCCCCCTTGTATTACATCCTGGGCTCGTTTGTCTTAAAAATTTTCGGGACAGACGACCTGCTGCTCAAACACTATTCCATCCGCCTCTTTTCCCTGCTGCTCTCGTTGCTGACTCTCTTTTTTGTCTACAAAGCCGCTAAAATCATCTTCCCGGACGATCCTTACCTCTCCCTGACCGCAACCTGCCTAGTCGCCTTTCTTCCCGAGTTTTTAATCACCGGTTTTAAAGTCCATACCTTGCCCGGTATCGGAGACTTCTTGAACGCCAATCTGCCCAGATGGTTCACCCAGGGAATGAACCTTGATTTTTATTTTGGTGGAACTTCGGTTCTGATTGTGGTCGGAGTGGCGATGGATACCATGCAGCAGATTGAGGCCCAGTTGATCATGCGTCATTATGATGGATTCATGCGGCGTGGTCGCTTAAGAGGAAGGAGAGGATGAGAATTATTTTGCTTGGACCTCCGGGGAGCGGTAAGGGAACACAGGGAAAACTGATAGAGAAGAAATATAAGGTCCCTCATATTTCCACGGGTGATTTACTGCGCAAAGAGGTCGAGGAAGGTACGCCCCTGGGAAAAGAGGCTGAGGCCATCATGAGGCGCGGCGAACTGGTGAGCGATGATGTCATGATCAAAATGATCTGGGAAAGAGTCATTCAGTCCGAATACCAAAAAGGCTATGTTCTGGATGGTTTTCCTCGGACTATTGCCCAGGCTCAGAAGCTGGAAGAAGTCGATCAAAAACATGATGAAGTGGCTATCGAAATTCATCTGAGTGACCAGACTGTGCTGGAAAGGCTTGCATCTCGGCGGGTTTGCCCGCACTGTGAAAGGATATACAACCTTCTTCTTCAGCCGCCGATAAAAAATGAACATTGTGATAAATGTGCGGCAAAACTTATCCAGCGTGAAGACGATAGGCCTGAAGTGATCAAAGATCGGCTCAAAGTTTACCACCAGCAGACAAAGCCTTTGATTGATCACTACTCGCAGAAAAAAGTTTTTTTCAGGATAGACGGCCAAGCGAGTATCGAGGATATCTTCATGAAGATTTGTTTAATCCTCGACAAGAAGTTCGCCAACTCCACAGAGGCAGCAGTCACAGAATGATTATTTACAATGAGGAAGAGATCCGAGCCATTAAGAAAAGTAACACCATTGTGGCCAAGATATTGTCCGAGTTGGAAACCATGATTAAGCCGGGAATACAGACAAAAAAGCTGGATGAGTACGCTGAAATGCGTGCCCGAGAGATGGGAGCCACCCCAGCTTTCAAAGGATATCGCGGGTATCCGGCTTCCCTATGCACCTCCATAAACGAGGAAATTGTCCATGGCATTCCTTCTTCACGGACTCTTCGGCAAGGAGATATCATCAGTCTTGACTTCGGTGTTCTCTGTGAGGGCTATTATGGTGATGCAGCGGCAACCTATCCAGTCGGAGAGGTCTCTCCTGCTGCTAGGAAGCTTATCCAAACAGCAAAAGTGGCTTTTTATAAAGGCTTAGAGCAGATGAAAACAGGCATGAGGATATCAGATATTTCTTGTGCTATCCAGAACCATGTTGAATCGCAGGGGTTTTCGGTCATCCGCGCTTTTGTCGGTCATGGAATCGGTCTTTCCCTCCACGAAGAGCCTCAAATTGCCAATTTTGGTCTGCCTGGTCGTGGACCGAAAATCAAACCGGGTATGGTTTTAGCTTTGGAACCAATGATTGCTGTGGGAGATTGGAATGTTGAGATTCTAAATGATAATTGGACAGCCATCACCAAAGATAGAAGTCTTTCGGCTCATTATGAACACACAGTGGCAGTTAGAAAGGAAGGCCCAGAGATTTTAAGTGCGTTGGATGAAGAGAGGAATCGTTCCTATCCTTTAAAGGAGAATCATTATGCCTAAGGATGATGTTTTCGAAACAGAAGGTACTATTATAGAGACTCTTCCCAATGCTATGTTTCGAGTCGAATTGGCCAATAAACATGTCATATTAGCGCATATTTCAGGAAAGATGCGGAAGCATTTTATCCGCATCCTTCCCGGGGATAAGGTGTTGGTTGAGCTTTCACGCTATGACCTAACAAAAGGAAGAATCACCTATCGATTCAAATAAAGGAAAACACCAATGAAAGTCAGAGCTTCAATCAAGAAGATTTG
>Ga0209636_10007103_pt1 | contig 11428 bp, 11 predicted proteins | sample DeeMarSWOR152_54_FD_187464 | JGI IMG/M metagenome (GOLD analysis project Ga0209636, IMG submission 187464) | Marine sediment microbial communities from White Oak River estuary, North Carolina - WOR-1-52-54 (SPAdes) (version 2) | ecosystem: Environmental > Aquatic > Marine > Intertidal zone >... | reverse complement strand
ACCCAGGTGGCGTTCGGGAACGTTGCTTTCGGCTCGGCAATCGGTGCCGCTGTTTCAGCCCTTGAGGAGTACGAGGTATACGACCTGGGCGAGATTTCACTAAATGCCGGCGAGACGAAAATCGTGCGGGTATTCGGCAAGAACGTGGAATTCGAAAGGGATTACGTGTGGGATGCCCGGCTTGACGATGTCAACTGGCGGTATGTAAGTGAAATGAAAAACGGCAATGTCCAGAACATATACCGTTTGAAGAACAAAGAGGAAGATACATGGCCCTACGGTACCGTGAGTGTTTACAGGGATATGATGCTCATCGGCATGGATACCATCTCATGGACGCCAAACGGCAGGGAAGCAAAAGTAACCGTTGGGTACGCCCCGGACATCGAGGTCAGGAAGAGAGTAACGGTTAAGGAAATTCCAGGCGATCAATACGGCTATTATCATAAGGGCACGCTCAAGATGATAAACTATAAAAACGAAGAGGTAAAGCTTACCGTGATGGATACGCTCCCGGGGGATGCGGAGGGTTTCAAGTCAAACATCAACTACGATGAAAAGCCTGGGAACCTGCTTTACTGGAACATCACATTGAACCCCGGGGAGGAAAAGGACCTAACTTACACCTACATGACAGATTAAAATCATAGTTATGTTTAATTATTTTAATAAAATAAAATGGAAAACCTAAAAGATAAACTTGCCTTGCTTGGTGTTTTAGCGTTGATCGGGATTGGAATGGTTTTTGGATATGTGCTCGGAACATCAGGCACGGCACCGGAAACAACCGCGGGGTATGATGACGAGACAGCGATTGTCGTATCCAGTACCGTGTATGACACAACATTTGACAATACTTCAAACGGTACGATAGCCATAAGTGCCACCAACAGTATGGTAATCACGCAGAAGGGGCAGGTTATAGGGAATGCCCGGATACCCGTGAATACGAATGTGAATGTTGACCAGCAGGCGTTTCAGCAATCATCAACTCAACAAATTAAACCGGAAGGGTGGACATTCTTCACAATAGAGGTCCCCATCGATCTTGAGGATGCCCGTAAAGGTGATGAGACAGGCAGTGTATTGTTCTGCAAGGATGGTGCAAGTGTCGTATTGCTTAATTCCCGTGAGGCGTTATACCTTGACTTTGGTCTGCAGAAATGTGCGGCATATGAGAAAGTTGGAGTTGTTGATGATCATATCATGGGTATAATCAGAAATGATGATCTTTCCTTGTGGGAGAAGCAATTTGCAGTATGGTATGCCCAGGGCCTGGATGAACTTTCTTTAGAGGTTACATGGAAGAATAATGTCGGGGGGGATTTCAATGATGCGATTAAAAAAATCAGAAAGGTAACCACGGCCAGGATTCAAACATTCTATGACGCGGACGTGAAAACAGGGTTCGAAAGTGAAGGGTACTCAAGGGTGAAGGTGGAAATCACGGAGAATAAAAAAACTCAATCCCTGCTGGTTGAGAGGGGGTTTGCGCTGGAGAATGAAAACAAGGGCAACCAGAATATTGCGTTCGGGGAAGCGGTGGTTGTTTATCTGCCGGAGGAGAAATCCAAGACCTTCTTTGTCAGAAGTTACTGTATAAATGCCCACCGGGGCGTTCCGGGCAGGGATGACGAACTTGCTGCATGGAAGAATGTTCCGGAGAATGTTCAGGGGGTTATAGACCAGAACTATGTTGATGGGCAGGTCTCGAACAGCGTCGGGCAGCAAAATGTGTGGAAAGAGACAGGGTAATCTTTTTAATTTTTTAATTTAATGGATAAACGGATATGAAAATCAAAGGAACTACGGCATTTATGTCAGCGATATTTGTCGGGGCGATATTCGTACTTGGTATCAAGCTGTTAACTCCTGCGCCAATCCAGATATTTGTAGAAGGCTCAGAAACCGCGATAACCCATATACCGGGACTTTTCACAATGGAGGATGTTGTTATAATCGCATTGTCAGCCCTGGTTCTTGGAATCTGCGGGATGTACCTGCTGTTCTTCGATTCCGTTCAAATGAGATCCAACACGGATTCCAAGAAGAAGTCGTGGGAGCACACGATGAAGACATTGAAGGATGATGAGCTCACGATCTACGAGATGGTTTTTACGGAAGGCGGAGTAATTTTCCAGAGCGAACTGGTAGAGAGAACAGGCTTCCCGAAGGCGAAAGTAACCAGGTGCCTGGATGCGTTGGAGAACAGGGGTCTGGTGGAGAGAAGAAGGAAGGGGATGGGAAATATTGTGCTGCTGAGGTGAAAATCACATAAAACCAGTTCCAAAGCCGTTTTGTATTTATATTTAAGCGTCTTTTTAATTATTAATAAAAATGCCCGAAGTTTTATTAAAAGCCAATGTGCCTGAAGATATGGTAGATGAATTTAAGGGATTGTCAGGATTGAGAATCTCTTTATTGGTAAGTAGGTTGTTAAATGATAAATTATCAAGGTTGATTAGGTTAGAGAAGATCCTAAGTAAAAGCGAATTATCTGAAGACAAGGCAAAAGAGATCGCCGATGACATTAGTTTATCGTTGTCGGAAAGGTATGATGAGTTATATAAACAGACATACGGCAAATAACTCATGATGATCTTTGTAGTTGATGCAAATGTGGTTATTTCTTCACTTGCGACGAATGGTGTTACGTACAAGGTGTTCTTCTGGAATTCTTTGCTTGAAAGGTTCGATTTTGTGGCCCCCGAGTTTCTCTGGAGGGAAGTGAATAGACACAAGGAAAGATTATTGAAGAATAGTAAATTGTCCAAAGACGAATTTGAAGATGTGTTTGAATTCTTGAAATCGGAGATTGATATAGTTCCAAATAAGGAATTTCTAGAGTTTTTACCGAACGCGGGGGAAGTATGTCCGGATGTTAAGGATAAAGTGTATTTTGCTTTGGCTTTGGCACTTTCATGCCCCGTATTTTCCGGCGACCCCGAACTTAAGAAACAGCCCATCGTTAGGGTGTGCTCTCCAAGAGAACTCTTGGATGTTTTACTCGGCAAAAGGGCACTATAGATATAGTAACAAGGCAGAGGCATGAAATGGGAAATATTGTGCTGTTAAGGTGATGTTAATTCAATAATATTTTTTTCTTTTAGAATTCTAACCAGATCCAGTATTTTTTTCATTTCCACCGGGTTTTTTATGCCTGATTTCTCACAAATTTGCTCCACTGAAATATAATCTTCAGACGGATATGGCATATTCCACAAAAATCTACCTTCGGTATCGCTTAATTCAATGGATTCCCTGACGCCCCGTCTCAGCCCGGCACCAACAATGTTAATCTTTAAAATTTTTTGTTTCTCATCATCCCATTCGTAATTCACATCATCCCTTACTCTTTCCTTTACCCTTATACTTCTTGCTTTTTCAATTACACCTTCACTTTCTTCTTCAATTATTTCTTCAAAATTTAATGTCAAATTAATTTCTGCCTCTATCAATCGGTATTCAAATGCGTCCTTGTACTTACCTTCCCTTACTCTCTTTTCAACAATTCCTATTTCATGCAACTCTGAAAGATACTTAACCGCTGTTGCGGTATGGATTTTTAATTCCTCTGCAATTTCGGTTGCAGTGCTCCATTCCCTTATATACAGGGTTTCAACTACCTCCATGCAGTGATCTTTGCCCAATACAAATGCTGCACGCCGAAATTGTTCTTTATTCATGTTGTTTTTTTATCCACGTCGTTACGAACGTGAGGATTACGATTATTGCAACTAACGCCCCTATAATCCCCGCCGTAAATGAGATGTTTTCCGCCTGGGCGGGAGTTATCAGTATCGGGGCGAATATGATTATTGCAAATAACACTGCTCCGATTCCCGGTATAACCGAAAGGTGTGATGTATGTTGGTACACAGTGTTTGGTTTCATATCTCCCGGAGCAATTTGCGCTGTGCCTTCCTTTAAGTTATTTGATAAATCTCTAATCCACCCGTCAAGGTCACCGTGGACATAAAAATAAAACTTCTTTTTTTTATTGTCTGCTTTGTACACTGCGACAGGAAGAGAAGCACCCAGTGTTTTCATAAATTCCAGTCCGGATATTGAAGGAAAAGGTATGTCTGCAACACGGATGTGTATGAGCATGATTTCCGCATATAACCGTTTGTTTGTCAGGTAAAGGTTCAGCAGATTGTTGTAGCTCATCGCGTATGGTGTTCCCCCTGATGCAAATCTTGCCTTCCTGATAATTTTTTCATCAAAATCAAGTTTCATTTTCTCGGTTTTGGATAAACGTATCCATGTACTTTATGAAAATCTTGGCTATATTTTTCGCATCGTCAATACCCCTATGATGCACACCCTCAAGTTTTATGCCTTCTCTCTTTAACGCCTTTGCCATACCACACGGCTTGCAGTTGTTGATTTTAGCATACTCGTGCTTGATACTGGTGTGTTTTTCAGCCCATGTGCCGTCAATATCGTGCAATTTGCAGTCGCTTATAAATTGTTTTTTGTCATAATAGCCCCACGAGCAGAGTAAATATTTGCCGCCTATCCATTTTTTAAATTTTTCAATAACTTCGGAGAATCCCTCTGCCCCATCTACCTGCGATTGTTTTATACCTGTGAGGTCTTTACAATATTTGCCCAACACAGGATTGATTTTTGGCTTGACAAATTCATTAAATGTATTGATGATATCTCCGTTTCCATCTATTTTTACCGCACCGATTTCTATAATTTCCTGCGGCGAAAGTTTACCATTCTTGCTGCATGTTGCTTCTAAATCCACGATAATGAAGTGCATTTTTTTAACGCGAGTGCTGCATTTCCTGCAGATATGTTTTGCATGCCCTTTGCCAGTAAAACTTTCGTTTGACCGAATTTTTTTACATATCTTACAAAAATGTCCGCTGTAGTTTTTCTTTTTACCCATTTTATTCTATTTTTTTCCACTAATCTTCTTTTTGTTATTAAAAATTAATAATATGGTTGTAACAAAATATTTCATCACCTCTTCAATCCCCCAACCTCCTCATTCAACCGGTTATAAAACCGGTTCAAATTTTTGTAATCCGTTTCAAATTTAAATTTCAATAATCCTCCAGATCCCTCAATTCTTCCTTTACATCTCTCAAATTTACGGTTATCTCCAGGTATCTCAAGTTCAACTACATAAACCAAGTGCGTCTTTCCAATATCCTGTATCCTGATCTCCCAGAAAATTTCCTCTGCCCCCCATTCCATTCCATAGTTTTTGCTTTTTTTACCGGTACAATGCAGAACCCTGTTTAAATCACCAACAAAGTACCTGATAAATCTGATTTCCTCTGTTCCTTCGCAATAGAGAATACACCATTTATCTTGTGGATCAAATTCCCAACCCAGGATATTCATGGTGAATCCGGTTTTCCCATCCATTGAGCTAAGTGTTGCCATTTTTTCATATTTTTTCATTTATTTGTTCCCTTATTCTATTTGACTTTTTAAAATGATCCTTGCTCTCGTCTTTTTTCCCGAGATTAATACAGCATACTCCAAGACACTCAGATAAGTACGCTCTGTCAGCATCATCCTCTTCTTTACTGAGTTCCTTTTTAATGAGATCGTAGCTTTTTGCAAAATGCTTGAGAGCGTCCCTTTTATTTTTTTCCATAAGTAGTTTTGAGAGAAGGAAATGTGGCGCCCAATATTCCGGATCCAGTTCTATCGCTTTTTGGTATTCTTTTTCTGCATCTTCAAAGCGATTTAACTTCACCGATAAACTACCGAGATTAAAGTGCACCTTTGGTTCGTTAGGATTTATTCTTGCAGATTCCCGTAGTTCCTTCTCAGCCTCTTCAATTTTATTCATAACTATTAACACATGCCCTAAATTCAGATGTACATTTCCTCGATCAGGATCTATATCCATTGATTTTCTATATTCCTTCTCAGCCGCCTCATATCTATTTAATTTATGTAACAAAATCCCTAAATTGTAACGCTCAGCATCATCATCAGGATCAACCTCCAATGCTCGTCTATGATACTCTATTGCTTTATCATAATCCTTATTTATTTCTTCCGCCACATACCCTTTTGCTAACAAGGTGTTCTTTAGATGTATATTCTTAATTTTTCTTATGATGCCTTTAAATTTCATTTTATTGATTATTTTTTCCATCTGTTGATTTAAGTGCTGCCGTTTTTTTAATTTGCAGGTTAGTATTCCATCCCCCTGGACACATCATGGATGCATTTTCCTTTCTTATACGCATGAACACAGAATGCATTTGCCCTGCGAGCAATGTCGATTATTTCACGATATGTAAGTGGTGAAGTGATGTAAAGCTCATATTCATGTGAGTCCTTGCATTTAGTTAATTCCCCTCTATAATTTTCAAGGATTTCATTACATGTTTTTTTACTGCTGCACACAGTAAAATACGCTTCGTCAGATTGGTCCTCAAGAATGTTAACCCACATCGTGCCTTCTGCTTCAATATATTCGCCAACATGTAAATCTGCATATTTTGCAATTATGTCTTCATCAGGCACATATTCGCCGTTCGGTGCATAATCTAATCGTTTAAATTCGGTAACTGCCCCAGGATATGCTGGCTCCGGAAGATAAAAATCCCATTCCTCGTCGTAAGTGTCTCTTTCAAGTTCTACTTCAACAGGAACTTTGCAATCAACAATTATGTTCCCCAATGATTCAATCCCATCGCCAAAATCAGCATGATCAACAAAGCCGCCGATAATTTTACCTTTAATTTTGTATCTGCATTCTTTATCATCAATTAATTTGATTTCCTTTTTCGCGGAATTTATTTTCTTTATTTTTGGGTCCATTATTTCAATTTCAACATTTTTCTTTTCGCCTTTTTTGAACTCATCATGATCTATTGTGCTTAATAATTTAAGACTTTTTTCAACAATCCCCATGACCCCTAAACTTTCCATGAATGTCACTGCCCTTAGATTCAGTTCACATACACTGAATATGACATAAGCGCGGACTTCTTTCCCTCCGTCCGGCTCTTCGTAAACAAATTTTTCAACATCTTCTATATCTGCTTTTTTATTAATTTTCATTTTCAAATAAATTTAAAGGGATTGCCGTAAAGCATATAAGCCGCCCAGTCACGACTTTCTTTTCCATATTTTCCATAAATTTTTTCTCTCGCGTTCCTTAAAGATTCCGCAACATTTCTACCGCATAAAAGAGAATCATAAAAATGATTTGAAAATTCTTTACCATATTCGCTGTAAGTTCCCCATCCGGTAACAATGAGAGTTGATGCTTTTGCGGTAAAAAAGGAGGTTACAAGACCCATCTGCTCATCGCCCATAACTCCTATATCGTCAGTTCCTGTTCTGCCGGTTTTGCAGCCCCTGAGCAGGATCAATGGGTGGTTTTTGAATTCAATTTCTTCAGATAAAATATCCTGCGCCGAGAGAAAGCAGTCATATAAATTAATCCCGCTTCCTTCAAGTGGATTTCCGGGGCTAAAATTTCCATGACAGTGAAAGTGAATCAAGGAAGCATCAGAAAGTTCTTTTTTGATGTTATCCAATGTTGCCTGCTGTTTTGATAAATAGTTTACTGTGCGGCCATTCACATCCAATTTATTTTTAACTTTGATGCATTCCTCTTCCAAGCCACCATATTTATCTGTCTTTTTTCCACTTCCGGGTTTGTAAAGATTAAACACAATTAGTACATTGTTGAATGGATGCTGCTTGTAATCCAGGGTTGAGGTAACCAGATCAATGTTATAGTTTCTTATGATATTGTACCCCAGCCCGAGAGGTTTTTTGTTTATTACTGCCGCTTCCCAAGAAATATCATGGAGCCACCTGTGCGGCAGCAAAATCAGGTAATCTGTTTTGATGGTGCCAAGATCGGTTCTGAGTTTTTCGGGCAGGATATGGGTAACAAGTTCATTAAGAGTGTCATAAAATGTGCTTACTTTACTCATCATTGATATTATTTCATACTTGTTGTAGTTTTTGCGTTCAAGAAGTTTGGTTAAAAAGTCATCTCTCCTCACAATGAGTCTCTCAAGTTTCTCCATGTCCCCATCTTTTATTTTATACTTTGCTCGTATGCCCTCCCGGTCAGGTTTATTTTCTCTAATGCACCAGAAAAGTTTATCTGCGTCTTTCTCTTTTATGTTGTATCCGGTAATGATTCCATTTAATTCCTCTATGATTTTAAGCGCCCTGACAAGTCTTTTGAAACCCTGTGAATCAAAACTTCTTATTTCATGCGTTGAAAGAATCATTTGCTGTCCCGTGTGGGTCATGAGCAGTTCAACAAGATTCATTTCTTCAATTCCATAATCCTCGCCGAGTTTATCTATCTCCGATGCAGTCATGGGGGTTGTGCATATCTCATATAACTCATCCTCATCTATCCCGAGAGTATCGGATAATTTAATTATGTAGGCGTATTCGTATTCAGCCATCGGTGTGAGTTCATCAATGATCTTTTTATCAAGTTCTTTTGAACAGGAAAACAGGTAATTGGAAACGGTCAGGTATTCCTCCAGCAGGTTTATCAACTCCTGATTAATTGGCTGCTCAAAGAATTTGATTTTATTTTTGGTTAAGAGAAGGTAGATTATTCTATCGCTTTGTTGATACATTTCAAGGACTGTGCAGTTGGGTTTATTTTTGAGTGCTTTACGGAATCTTTCAACGGCGTCAAATTTGATGTCTTCTATGTTTTCAGGAGGTGTTTCTTTTATCTTTAATTTTTTCAGAAGTTCCCTTGATTTTGTTTTTTCAATGATTTCAAAAGATTCTTTTAGATAATTCTGTTTTTTTGTATCTGTGTAAAGTTTCAGTGCGGCATTTACGCCAAGATCATAAACTCCAAATTTAGATTTAAAGAAGGTCATACTCAGTTCTCTGAGTTTCTCTTCAATCAAACTTTCTCTTATTGTTTCGCTAATAATTATTGAATCCCTTGCATAATTTAGGGATTTTTGATAATCCCTCTTCTTATAATAAACATCTGCAAGGTTTCCACACACAATGGACTCACCTGCCTTTTCTCCAATTTTTTTAAAAATTTTCAGAGATTTCTCAAAAAATTCAATCGCTTTATTGGAATCCCCTAAATCGGCATATACCACACCTAAATTTGTGTAACATGCAGATTCACCTGCACGATTGCCAATATTCATAGCGATTTTTAGAGATTTCTCATTAAATTCAATCGCTTTGTTGAAATCCCCTAAATCGGCATAAACACAACCCAAATTTCCATAACATTTAGATTCACCTCTTATATCGCCAATATGTTTAGCGATTTTTAGAGATTTCCCATAATATTCAATTGCTTTCTTGAAATCCTCTAAATCGGCATAAGCATTACCTAAATTTGTGTAACATTTAGATTCACCACCTCTATCGCTAATATCTTTCTTAATCTCCAGAGACTTCTCATGAAATTTAATTGCTTTCTTGAAATCTCCTAAATTAGCATATACCGCGCCTAAATTTGTGTAACATGCAGATTCACCTCTTATATCGCCAATATCCTTAGCAATTCTCAGCGATTTTTCATGATATTCAATCGCTTTATTGAAGTCTGCTAAACTATGATAAGTAGCGCCTAAATTTGTGTAACATGCAGATTCGCCCCCTCTATCGCTAATATCTTTCTTAATCTCCAGAGACTTCTCATGAAATTTAATTGCTTTCTTGAAGTCCCCTGAATTAGCATATACCGCGCCTAAATTTGTGTAACATGCAGATTCACCTGCACGATTGCCAATATTCATGGCGATTTTTAGAGATTTCTCATTAAATTCAATCGCTTTGTTGAAATCCCCTAAATCGGCATAAACACAACCCAAATTTCCATAACATTTAGATTCACCTCTTATATCGCCAATATCCTTAGCAATTCTCAGCGATTTTTCATGATACTCAATCGCTTTATTGAAATCCCCTAAACTATGATAAGTGATACCTAAACCGGTATAACATGCAGATTCACCTGCTCTATCATCAATGTCTCTAAAAATTTCCAGCGATTTCTCATAATATCCAATTGCTTTCTTGAAATCCCCTAAATCAACATAAGTGGAACCCAAATTTGTGGAACATTTAGATTCACCTCTTATATCGCCAATATCCTTAGCAATTCTCAGCGATTTCTCATAATATCCAATTGCTTTTTTGAAGTCACATAAATAACAATAAGCATTACCTAAATTTGTGGAACATTCAGATTCACCTGCACGATTGCCACTATCCTTAGCGATTCCAAGTGATTTCTCATAAAATTCAATCGCTTTCTTGAAATCTCCTAAACTACGATAAGTAGCACCTAAATTTGTATAACTTACAGATAGGCCCACCCTGTCGCCAATATCTTTATCAATCACCAGAGATTTTTCATGATATTCAATCGCTTTCTTGAAATCCCCTAAACCATAATAAGCATTACCTAAACTGGTATAACATGCAGATTCTCCCGATCTGTCTTTATTTTGAATGAAATATTTAAGTGCATGTCCCCATAATGATAACGCCAATCTAGGATATGAAAGGTTGAATAATCTGATTCCTACTTCTAAGAATAAATTTCCTTTCTTATTTGCCGGAGCAGATAAATTTCCCAGCACATCAATAAATCCATTGGGATTTTCTTTATATTGCTCTGCTAATTGTAAAATAAATTTGTCTATCTCATCCATTTTCAATATTTTCTGAATTTATTTCATCGCTTTTCTTTTTATATTTTTCCGCATTTGAATAATCGCCAATCTTTGCATAAGCAAGGTATAAACTTCTATAAACTCTATTAAGATGATGGAATTGTTCTGTTTCACTAAAAATTTTTTCTGCTTTTAAATAATATTCAATCGCTTCCCAAGGGACTCCTAACTTATCATAGGTGATACCTAAGTTCATATAACATTCTGATTCCTTTAGTGGATTATCAATATCTTTAAAAATTTCCAATGATTTTTCATGAAAGTTAATCGCTTTTTTGAAATCCCTTAGATTAGCATAGGTACAGCCCAAATTAGCATAACAATGAGCTTCCTCCACTATGCCACCAATATTTATATTAATCTCCAAGGATTTTTCATAGAATCCATTCGCTTTTTTGAAATCCTTTAAACTAGAATAAGTGTTCCCTAAACCGATATAACATGTAGATTCTCCTACCTTATCACCAATATCTTTAGCAATCTTCAGAGATTTCTTAAAAAATTTAATTGCTTTTCTGAAATCCTCTAAATTGGCATAAGCAATACCTAAATTTGTATAACCTTTAGATTCTACTAATTTACCACCAGTCTCTTTAGCAATTTTCAGAGATTTATTATGGAATTCAATTGCTTTATTGAAATCCTCTAAATTACGATAAACAATACCTAAACCAGTATAACATGCAGATTCTACTGATTTATCACCAATCTCTTTATTAATTTTCAGAGACTTTTCATAA
>Ga0209636_10007102_pt1 | contig 11428 bp, 10 predicted proteins | sample DeeMarSWOR152_54_FD_187464 | JGI IMG/M metagenome (GOLD analysis project Ga0209636, IMG submission 187464) | Marine sediment microbial communities from White Oak River estuary, North Carolina - WOR-1-52-54 (SPAdes) (version 2) | ecosystem: Environmental > Aquatic > Marine > Intertidal zone >... | reverse complement strand
AAATTTCTTGGTTGAAATCCAAAGAAATATCATTGCATAATATGATTTCACATTATTAGAATATTTTACATGTATCACGATTATTTTTTTGAATAAAAATAACGTTGAATCAAATAAATTTTAATTGATCCACCCCCTTTTAGAATATATGTATCATTAAACTATGTTTTTAATCCGAAATCTTTTAGCTTAGAGTTTGAATTTTAAATATCATTCATGTTAATAAAATCCTTAGTTCGTGAAATGATATTAATCGGAGTTAGATGACTTAAAGTTCTTTTCAAACACAAAATTTTCTGTTTTTGGACATAATTCTTCTTATAAAACCATGAATGGAAGATTTTTCCCCCCAAAATACTTATAAGTGAAAAAAAACCATAGTTTATTTGAAACAACAGATTTCGAACAACTAAGGAGGTTGTGAATCGAGATATGGCACATTTCATACTTAATAACAAACTATTCTTAATACCTGATAGACAAAAGGAAACAAAATATCTCCATTACGCATTTATTATCTTCTCTGTTGTTATGTTTAGTTTTGGTCTTATTGGAGTTATCATTTCATTATTACAGCCTCATCTACTTCTACCACACACCGATGTGAACAACACGATTCGTATATCTGTAATTTTCATGATTTTAGGCTTAATGCTTTGGTTTATTCATAAATATCTCATTACACAAGAATTATTGGATAATAAACTGTCTCCACCTAGAGAGATCATTAGTTTTACAGATGAAAGTATTAACTTTCAAAATCCAGAAAATTATGAGACTATTAAAAGCATACAAGAGGAAAATCTTGATAAAATTGAAATAACTTCTATCAAAGAAGTTAAAGCTCTATCTACTCCAGTTTTGCCAATAGCTCAAACTTCCGTGAATGTTTTAACAGAAAAATCAGTTATTTTGAAAGTAGAACAAACCAATAATCAAAAAACCACAATTCCTTTGAAAGATTATAGCCAAACTTATAAAGATCAGAAAAAATTAGCAGGAAAAATCATTAGATTTACTAGAGAGCATTTAAAAACCGTAGATATTGAAATTACGAATTAATCCTGAAACAAATTGTAAATTTTTGCTGGAGTCTTCTTGATCTAGAAGCAAACCATGGTCACCCTTCAGATGAAAATAAAATTCAAGGAATCTTTAATGGAAATTTGATGTTAAAATCATTTTTATTAAGAAAATTACCCCAATAATGACAATTATTACTGGCAGCTCATTTCCATCTCTATTTGAGGAGAATCTATGGAAAAATTATATCAAACTACATTGATGAAACAAATTATCTTTGAAAAACTCATCAAAGACGCTAGTACCTACTCTATTACAGATGAAGCGATCATTCTATTAAACAAAATAGTTAATGCAAAAGGAAGTTTGATACTACTACATTAGTTGAATGGCTGATCCTGATGCAAATTGTAAATAGTTTATTTATTTAACTTTGAAAAAAACCCCAAAATCTTTATAAAGACGGATAGCTACATATAACATGAAAAGGGGGATATAATATTCTTATATTAAAGAAAGAGAGCTTAAGAGAAGTGAATAAATGATAAGATTTAGTGAATCTATTGATATCGAAGCTTCTGTTGAAGCAGTATTTGATTATATAAGCACTGGAGAAAATCTCTATGAATGGGATTCCTCAGTAAAATCCATCAAAAGATTATCTGATGTACTCAAAGGTTTAGGTACCAAATATATAATGATGCGAGAACTTCCACAAGGAAAAGTTTTCAACAAATTGGAAGTCATTGAATTTAAGCCAAATCAGGAATTTAAAATTAAAACAACGTCAGGTACAACCCCCTTTACGCATGATTACATTTTTAATCCCAAAAATGGAGTGACAAGATTAATTCTAAAAGCTGAAGTCAAACTCTCTGGTTTTAAGGATATACTCTCTCCTATATTGGCTAGATTCATCAAAAGAGGAGTAAGAAAAGATTTCCAAACTTTAAAGAATATTCTAGAAAATTAGGAAAAACCAATCAGCTCTCAGTAAACATGAAAAAATCCTATATCTTAGAATAAATGAGTTACTCAAATAAAAAGTTAGATATAAAGCACCTTGAGACAGATTTTGACCTATTTAACATTCTAGATTAAAATGATTGCTAATTTACCACTAAATTGATGTAACAACAATACTATGGTCAAAATCATTTTAAAGAGGGCTTAAAACTAGTTTCTATATTTAATCGGATAATTTGTCAGAAAACCATGAGTTGATCTCGAACATATACGTCAGGGAAACTTTAAGGAATCTGCGAAAAGATTTATATTTCATTAATCGGAAAAATGATAAGGTTACCAAAAAAAAGGTTGTTCATATGACGGCTATTAGAGAAGTAGGAAAGATAAATGAAAACACGACACTAATCGATTATGGTTTGTTTGGAGTCGCAGGTGTGGGTGCTGTATATCTAGTAGAAGCTGGGAAGACATGTCTTATTGATTGTGGAACTAGAACTGAAGCTCCACGAATTATTAAGACTCTAAAAGAATTGAATGCTTTTCCACCAGATTACATAGTAATAACACATTCTCACTGGGATCATTGTCAAGGTATACCAGTTCTTCGAAAACAAGCTACTAAGAATATCACAGTTATGGCATCTGAGAAAGCTATACCATTATTAGAGGATCAATCTTGGAATAATATCTTTAATCCCAACAAGAATTATCAAAATGTCAAAGATGTAATCCCACTCAAAGAATGGGAAAATATCGACCTAGACGGACTCAATCTTAGGATTTTCGACGTTCCGGGACATATCAAGGATCATATTGCAATTCTTGATGAAAAAAATAAGAATATCTTTGTAGGGGACGCGCTTGGTAATAAGATAGGAGATCAAACTTTTCTTCCTCCATTTATGCCCCCTTACTGGAACAAAGATGATTTTTATGCTTCTCTTGATAAATTAAAACAAATTGACTATGACAGTATTTGCTTGGCTCATTTTGGTTACATTTATGAAGATGAAGCTAAAAAAATATTGGAAGAAGCCAGAAATGTTTGTGATCAGTGGTGGCAAATCTTCGAAACTGCGGAAAATGACGATAAAATAGATGATGTTGATTATATTGTTGATTTAATCATGAAAGAATTAAGTCCAGTCATACCTGAGTTTAAAATGGAGAAATTTATGATGAAATTCTTATTAGGATTGATGAATATCTTTAGAAAATTAACTTTCAAAGAACCATTAGTAGTTAGTAATATTCTCCTTAAAGAGAATGTTGAATGGTTGATTAAAGGCTACAAGATCTATAAAAACCTTTGAATAAAAAAATTAGATTAATTATTTTGATGATGGTGGCTAATTCGGTAAGCGTTCCATTATACAGTTAAAACCTATTCCCTTTGTTTCTGGATTTTCTTCAAAACCAAATTGCCGATAATAGGCCTTCAATTTTAAAATTTCTTCATCAGTTGGTTTTTTTTCAGGATGAATAAAAGGCATAGCATGGAGAGCTAAAAGAATTCCTAATTCATCAGCAAAATTGACTATTTCATTGAGGATGTATGATGCTAGACCATTACCACGAAATTCAGGTTCAATCCAGAGAGTTCCTATATAACATTCCTTTTCTTCAGGTTTCCATGTAAGAGAAACGCTCCCAATTATTAGAAAATCACCTCTAATTTCCTCACCAACATCTATGAAGCATTGTAATGCCTTTTTTTGGTCTATTGCTCTTTTTAACGAGATGTACTCTCCCATAAAGATTTGATCCATACTATTAATGTTGAAACTGTGGAACTGATTATTTATTCTAAATTCAACTTGGAAATCCCAATAATCAAAGTATGCCAGATTTTGATTAATCTCGCCAACAGAATACATAGGTCGTCTCCTTTGATAGATAATAAGTATAGCTCATCCTATTTTTGGTTTAGAATAGGAAAAGCAAATCAATGAACATTCATAAGCTTTAACATCTCTAACAATATTCCCAACACATAGAAAGGTGAATGTTTTGAGTTATCATACCTCACACACTATTTCTCTTAATTTCATGTTGAATGGGAGTAGTAATGATGTTTTTTTCTGATTCTATTACGCAAATATTGTAATAATCTTAAGCGCAGAACCACCTTAAGCAATTAATCATGCTTGTTTTCAATATATATTAGTGAAATTCAACTATTTAAGGTTTTTGGTATTCTATCACCTTTATTCTTATGATATTAGATATATCTTCCTTCAAGAGATCTCATAAGAGTAGAAAGTCCAAATTATGATGAGAGGCGGGAAATAACGCCCATAGTGAGAGGACAAAGGGTGGATTCCCTTTTTTCTTAATTTAGTATGATGAAATAATCTAAGATTCCAACACATTTTTAGAACAAAAATCTTTGAGTAATCGAGTCAATGATTGTTTCAGAGGAAATTTGTTTTATAATGTATGTTAATGACCTCTTAGATCAACTATTGACACAAACATCAGTCAAACGTACTAATTTTACTGAAGTCCAGAAGAAGTTAAGATTTCTAGATGCAATTTTCTTCAACTAAAATTATAAGAATTGCCTTAATTTAATGGATACAATGACAAGATTAAATTGCATCGTTAAATTATGGTAGTCTGGGTATTTATTGAATTGAAACGCGAGAAGATAACTAATATTATCATTTCACTTCATTGTCTATGAATTTAGTATATTTATTTCATTTTCAAGTGGATAAACTTGAGTCAAATCGTTAAGGTCTAAAAAGGATATGTCTAGCAATGTAGGAATTTGGACGGACTTGAATTCTGGTAATAAATCATTAATGGACTTAATTCTCAAAAACATGGGATATAATACAGAAATTGATTGAGTCTAGTGGTAGATAGACGAGGATTGCTTTGCTATTCATTCTCTAGAATAATAGCTTGAGGGATCAATTCCATGCATTTTCATAAGTTCGGCTGTTTTTCCAGTAATCATAAGAGAGGCTTTTTTTAAATCTAAGACGTTCCGAGATCTAGTAAGGAAACAAGCCAATCTTAATTGATATGCAATTTCTTCAATTTTCTGCACAACTGCTTCCGTAGAGTGTTTCTGAACTGCAAATAGAAATGGAATAGCCATCCCTGCTGCGTCTGCTCCCAAGGCAATTAATTTTGCGATGTCTAATCCATTTCTTACTCCCCCAGATCCTATGATTGTTCCCTCAAAATTTCTTTTGGCTAGGATTGTACTAAGTGCTGTAGGAATTCCCCAATCCCAATAAACTTCACCTGTGTTTTTATACCTCGGTAAACTTGTACGAATCGCTTCTACCCCCGCCCAAGAGGTCCCTCCCGCTCCTTGAACATCAATTGCTTGGAAACCGATCTTCTTGACTTGTGCAATATCATAGAGACTAAATCCTGCGCCGACTTCCTTAGCAATAACTGGGACAGAATGAGCTTGAATCAACTTTCTTATCTTTTCATGCAGCCCTTTTAATTGAGTGTCCCCTTCAGGTTGAATTGCCTCTTGAAGGGGATTAAAATGCACTGCCATGGCATTTGCGTTGATCATATCAGTGAGTTCTTGAAATTGGTCATTAGTAAGTCCCTGAGCTATTTGTCCCGCGCCAATATTTCCGATAATTAAGGAATTGGGTGCGTTTTCTCTCACAATATTGAATGATTCTTTGACTTCTTCGTTTTCAAGAGCTGCCCGCTGACTTCCTACACCCATTCCAATATTGGTTTGTTCAACAGCTTGAGACAAGAAAGCATTTAATTTGTGTGCAAAATCATGTCCTCCTGTCATCCCTGATATAATTAAAGGAAGGGAGAGTGTTTTATTAAAAATCTCGATTGATAAATCTATTTCATCAATATTTAAATCAGTGGTTGCATGATGCACAAAGGAGATATCCTCCAACCCAGTTGTTATATTTCGGCCTTGAACATCATGTTCCAAGCAGATTTGGATATGTGCTAACTTCCTGTCTGAGGTTAAATTTGCCCTTTTCTCAATTCTGTCAGTTGAAACTCTATACTCGGTTTCCATGCTTTGATTCTCTCGCATTAATCCTTGTTGTATTCAAGATTTTTTCTTGTTCCAACGTCGATATTTCTCATTTGGAATATCTAAACAGTCTAAGACTTTTCCAGTAATGAAATCAAACAAATCCTGGATGTTTTGAGGTTTATGATAGAATCCAGGACTCAAAGGAAGGATAATTGCCCCAAAAATAGCTAGCTGAGATAAATTCTGTAGGCAAGGCGGGCTTAAAGGGGTCTCACGTATTCCTATTATCAATGGTCGTTGCATCTTAAGCATAATATCTGCTGCTCGGGAAATTAAATCCCCAGTATTTGCATTAGCTATATTACTAACTGTTTTCACCGTAGCTGGTATAATTACCATCCCATCTATCAATGTTGAGCTACTAGAAAGAGGCGCATCCATTTCCTTACTGTCATATGCTCGAAAAGCCATCTCTTTAATTTCTGAGATCTCAATGTCTACTTCGTTTTGGAATACAAATTCAGCCCATTTACTCACAATGACATGAGTTTCAATTTTGCTTTCTACCAAGGCTTTGATAACTTCAATTCCGTATTGTATTCCAGATGCACCAGTTAACCCAACAGCTATTTTCTTTGGCTTCACGAGATTTCACATCATCAATTCAATGGGCACCCTCTTTTTATCTTTCTTGCAGAGAAACTCACTTTTTATGAAGATGATTTAATACTATTGAATTATGTAAAATCTGATGAAACTGAAATAATTTCCATCAAAATTGAGTCCATGATTAAGATAATTAATTTTCAACTTATTTCAAGATGATTTTGAACCTGAAAGATACTCCTGTTTAACCCGATGGCCTTAATATTGCTCGAACCATACAGATTGACGTTATTCATACTTTTTCTCTGTTTTTGTCTTCTACAAAGATAGGAACCAATTTCTTTTGTCTATCATCCCATATTCCTAAGTCTGTGACCTTTGCACCAGGAACAGCTGGTAATGAAAATAGTGCAAATGGCATTATAGGATTACTTGGATCTAATCCTAATTTATCTAATGCGTTTCTAAATCTCTCTGCTGATTGACATAACTCTTTCAGGGAAGCAGTAGACATAAGGCCACCAACAGGTAATGCAATATTGGCTAAAATTTTCCCATTCTGACTCGCTGCTAATCCACCATTCATTTCAATAACTTTTTTAGCCACGATGATCATGTTTGAAACATTACTCCCCAATACAGTAAAATTATGAGAGTCATGAGCAACAGTACTAGCTAAGGCTCCATCATTAATTGGATAACCACGAATTAATCCCCTAGAAGGAGGTTGTTTTCTGTCTTTGTATCGATTTAATACGGTTATAGCTGTGTATCCTTCGGTATCTAAGATTGATCCGTCAGTTGGAATCTCTTCTTTAATTATCTCTGGAAATGGTAAAGCAGGGGGTTTTGGTAACGATAGGACACGTGTCATAACAGTGCTATCTTTGATAGTTGAGGGTCTGGGAATTTGGAAGATTTTCTCGGAGATTTCAGGAACCTTAACGGTCTCTAATGCAGGAGAAGGAACTTCTGGAGAAGGAGAATATCTCAATAGTTTACCATTTTTTGCTACTATCTGACCTTCGTGAATTACTGTATCAATGTTCACCTTTTTTAAAGATCCATCAAGTATAATAATATCAGCAATCTGCCCAGGGACTATTGAACCTATTAGATTTGCTTCAATAATACCAGCTTGGGCTAATCGTTGAGCATTATTTAGTGTAGCGAACCTTATAACGTCAACAGGATCCAATCCATGCCTAATTACTGTTTTAACAAATCCTAGCATCCCACCCTCCTTGATAAGTTCGTCAGGCCACAAATCATCAGTACACATCCCAATAGTATCCTTGTATCGTTGTCTTTGAACAGTTCGTAATAATAAAGGAACCATCTCTGGGAATGAAAAAATGTGTGAACTAAGTATCAATCGCATTCCATGGTCAAGTTTTATTTGGAGTTCTGGTCCATAGTTTTCATGATCCGCTGTTAACCCAAGAGCTACAAGATAGGTGTCTAAAGCTCGATTATCTAAGTTTCTGAGGGTGTTGACAAGAACATTGGCTGATAAATCATACAATCGGTTAATTCTGAGAAATCTACCCCCTATAAAGCCTGAATAAAGCTTTAATTTTGCTCCTAAACTTAATGTGGTAAAAGCTTGTGCTAAATTAGGAAGAAGCCAATGAAAATGAGCATCACGAGGAATACATTCCTTCCAACCCGTTTTAATAATATCACTCATTATAGGATCACCTGAAATAATTTCATCAACACTCATTAACTCTCCTAGTTTTTTCCCTCCTTGGTTAATCATCTCTATAATTTCATTAGCTCTAATATCCGCACCAGAGCTCTCAGCCGCCCTTTTTGCTGGAACACAAGTCGGTACATCAAAAAAGATTCGTGTGGGTAAATTTTTTGAATTATTGATCATTAATTTGAATCCTTCAATACCCATGACATTTACAATCTCATGAGGATCAGCAAAAATTGTACCAGTGCCATTAAGTGCAACAACCTCTGCATAAGCAGTTGGTAAAATCATAGAACTCTCAATATGGATATGTGGGTCAATAAAAGATGGAATTACAGTTTTTCTAGCAGCATTAATTGTTTGTTGAGCATCAATATTTTTACTAAAAAGTGAGACGATGAATCCTTTATGAATACCAATGTTTCCTTTCTGGATCTCTCCAGTTAAGACATTTAGTACGTTTCCAGATTCTATGATAACGTCAATTAGTATTTCTCCTCTAGCTGCTTTAAGTAATTCATCATACAACTCAATTCTGGTTTTTAATAAGTCCATTATACAAACACTCAATGATTTGATAGTTAAAATTCATCCTATGAACTAAAAAGGTTATAGAAAAAACAATAAACATCGAAAAAGACAAAAAAGAAAAAATGGAGAGGAAAAACCAAGTTATTTTATCTCGATTTCACCACTGTCACCATCTACGGCCAGGTTCATGCCGGTTTTAATTTGACTAACATCAATTTGATCTACACAGGGAAGTTCACTAATAATACAACCGACAGCTACAATTGCCTCACACTCTTGGAGGATAAGTGCCTTAGGTCCTTTTCCAGTTTTGGCCATTTGATAGAGTACATAGGATCCGACCGTCGAACCTTTACCTGTTGGAAAAACCAATATTTTATCTGTTGTGTTCACACCTTCTAATTCATGACCTTTCTCGACGACTATCCCTGTCTCTGGGTCAACTCCACCATAAAACGAGATACTGTCTTTTGTAACAAGAGCTTCCCCTTCAGTCTTACCATGGTAAATTCTTCTGCCTGTTAGCTTCATTTTAGAGCCTCCTCTATACATTCATCTACAGACATTAGCTTCACTGAAAATTTGTTCCTACCAGATCCATAATAACACATTTTAGCTGAGTCTGATGCTAAGCCATGGAATCGTCCTTTGATTGGAGCAACGACACAGCAGGTATCTGCAGCAACTTTTGCTCCAGTATCTTCAATCATTTTAGTAAAACCCATACGATCTGCGATTTGTTTAGTGGGTCGAGCTGTTGTTATCCATATCTCTTTGTTGGGATTAACTTTCTTATTCTCTAATTTTTTAGCAATGTATTCCAATTCCGCTAGAGAGGCGTGTGGACATCCTAGGCTTATGAAATCAATCTCTGTATCTTCATTAAGGTCATTAATAGCACCCTTTAGGTCATCTTCGGAAACTTCTGTGGTTTCAGAAGGAATTGTTGTAACCCTATCAGGCGTGATGCCTTCCATATGGAATAATGCTACTCCACCATAAGTTGCATATGAGGCACAAAATGATTTTAGTTCTTCAACAGAAGCTTCTGGAATCCCAGTGATATAACTAATGTTCTTTCCAAGACGATCACCAAGGACTTTACCCAAAGCTCCAAACTGGAATGTTCCTCTAACTTCCGTTTTTACTTCAACTTTAACCTTTGGCTGCCTGTTTTCATCAAGGTGAAAACCATACTCTGGTGTTTTTCCGACAAGAGCCGCGCCGAGGGCACTGGGCCCGCCTTCACGATTCGTCCGTGCACCTAAAACTGAGTTTGCATAGCATACAGCGCTACTTTCAGACCATGCAATGTGCTGGCCATAATGAGGCAAGTTACCATATAGATAGGGGGTGCATGAACAAGTGGTGATAATTCCCATTTTTCCGAAAGCTTCTACTACCCGGGTTTGATTTTTGGCAAATTCCTCACTGATGGCAAGTTTACGCCATTCCTCCATGTCCATACCGCTAGGATTTAAGGTCGTTAACACTCTGACCTTTCCGTCTTTCGCCATATCAGCTAGCCACTCTAACCCTGGCTCATTTAAGTTTGCATAGCTGACACCTGCGACCTGCACTGAACTGATGTCAATCAATCGTTTTGCACCATATATTTCCCCGAGAGTCACTAAAATCTCCATAGCTTTTTGGGCTGCTTTTCCGTACTTCCCTTCAGCCATTTCTTGTTCTTCGGGAGTTAATTCCATGTTTTAACCTCCTTATTATTCTAAGTACTCCTTTAAATCAACTTTAGGAAACTCTGCACGTGCAAAGCTTTTCCCTTTTGTCACCAGTGGGGCTGTAAAATCGAATCCTACTTTATTTGTGATTTTTGTTCCTGGTTCTGCACTTGGGTCTAAGCTTGACCCTGGCTCTTTTCCAATATCAACTAAGTCTCTTTCAGCCTGAAAGCGTGTAGCCATTGACCATTCTACCTCTAAGGGGTTATATATGTCAATATCTTTATCTACAACAAAGACGTGCTTACAGCTTCTATGTCCAGCAAAAGCTGCGTGTATAGCCTTTTTACCATCATCTTCATTTTGTTTATCGATTCTAACAATGGCGTGAAGCCAAGAGGAACCACCAGGATTTACATTAACATCAAGACATTTTACACCTGCCTCATTCACCGATTTAAAGATAGTAGGTTCGCGTGGCATACCCATAAGAACTTTGTGTTCTAAAGCGCCAGGGACAAGAGCTTGCCAGATTGGATTTTTCCTATGAGTGATTGTTTTTACTTCAAAGACTGGTTCATCGCGCTCTATGTCGTATGTTTCAGTTAAATCGATGAATGGCCCTTCTGATGCCCGATCAGTCATAAAAACTTTTCCTTCTAGAACTACTTCACATCCTGCAGGGATTAAAAGATCAACTGAGCTAGCTTTTGTCACTTCAGTTTTTGCAAGGGCATTTGCAATTTCTAGCTCATTAATTCCAGTCTTAACGGAAGTGGCAGCGGCAACAAGGATGTTAGGAGTGTTTCCAACGCAATAAGCTGCCTCTATTTCACCTGATTTCTCTAAAAACTTGTAGAAATCTCGACCTTTAATGATTCGAGTACTCATTCTGTTTCTCTCAAATTGCATGGCGCGATGAAAATCTAG
>Ga0209636_10007101_pt1 | contig 11430 bp, 12 predicted proteins | sample DeeMarSWOR152_54_FD_187464 | JGI IMG/M metagenome (GOLD analysis project Ga0209636, IMG submission 187464) | Marine sediment microbial communities from White Oak River estuary, North Carolina - WOR-1-52-54 (SPAdes) (version 2) | ecosystem: Environmental > Aquatic > Marine > Intertidal zone >... | reverse complement strand
GGGGAGAGTTCGGGCCGCTATGAATTTCTCGACTTCATGGCTAATTGCGTTATCTCCCTGGACCAACCCGTCACCGAGCAGATCGCGACCCGTCGGCTGCGGGTGATCAAGTATCGCGGCTCCGGCTTTGGCCGCAATGAATACCCCTTTTGTATCACAGATGAGGGCATCACCATTATTCCGATCTCGTTCGCCGGGCTGCAGCATAAAGCGCTTGGCCCAAAGGTATCCAGCGGCCATCCCCGACTTGATGCTCTTCTGGACGGGGGGTACCGACGCGGCTCCTGCACCCTGATGTCCGGCACAACCGGGACCGGCAAGACCTCGGTGGCCAGCACATTCGCACGGTCTGCCTGCGAGCGTGGTGAAAGAGTGCTCTATATTAATTTTGAGGAGTCACAAGAGGCAATGGTGTCCGGCATGCTCAGCCCGGGAATTGACCTCCGTCCGGCATTGCAGGCTGGCAGACTGCGGCTTCTAACAGCCATACCCGAAGCAATGGGCGTGGAGGAACATCTAAGCCGCGCATTCAAAGCCATAAAGGCATTTCAACCAGAGCACGTGATAGTTGACGCCATCTCGTCTTGTGAGCGCATGGGCACCAGGATGGCCGCTTTTGGTTATCTGGCGCGTGTCGTGAATGCATGTAAAGAGCGAGGAATCACCCTTATTTTAATCAACCAGACCTCAGGGTTCCGGGAAGAAAATGAGATCAGCGGCATCGGTATCTCCTCCATGGTGGATACGATCATCTTCTTTCGCTACAACGAGATCGGCGGCGAGATCAACCGCATGGTGCTTGTCATGAAATCGCGGGGTTCGAAGCACTCCAACCAGTACCGCGAATTCCTCATCACAGACCATGGCATTGACATCGCTGATGTGTATGTCGGCGAGGGCGGTGTGCTGACCGGCGCGGCACGCCAGGAGCAGGAGGCCAGAGAAGAGGCCCAGCATCGCCGAAGATTCCAGGAAATCGAGAAGAGGGAGCGCGAGGTCAGGCAAAGGCGAGCGGCACTGCAAGCGCAGACGGCAACCCTGAAGGCCGAACTTGAAGCCGCTGAAGCCCAGCTGCAAGCGTTGCGGCTGGATGAAAAAATATGGCAGAATGGCCGCAGGAAGCGGGGGGAAATGCGGGGCGAGGATGCTGACAGCACCCGGCTCTCAACGCATCCGCCGCGGCCTACGCGGAGGGGTGCTCGTCGCCCGGGAGGTGAAAGATGAAGTGGTATGGACAGAAAGGGAGGGCAGAAGGCCCGGAAACCCGAGGGAAACCGTGTATCTTTCGACTGTTTGTAGCGGGGGATGAACAAAACTCGAGACAGGCGAGGGAGAACCTGACACGGCTCTGCGAGAAGTACCTGAATAGGCGCTACAATATCGAAATCGTGGACGTCCTGAAGGATTTCAAGAGCGCCCTGGAAAATAATGTGCTGTTGACACCGGCCCTGATGGTTAGTTCTCACCTGACGCAGGTCACGATCTTTGGCACCCTCAGCGATACCCAAAAGGTCCTCTCCGCGCTGCAACTCACCTGAGGAGCATCATGAGAATCAGAAAACCGACATATCGGGAACTGGAGGAGCTGCTGGCCAAGGCCGAGGCGGCCATTGCAGCCCTGCGGCGCGAAGAGGTGGACGCCGTGGTGAGCGAACAGCACGTTCTTCTCCTACGCCTGAAAGAGGTCGAACAAGCATTACGAGAGAGTGAGGAATTTAGTTCAAGCTTGTTGACAAATTCTCCCAACCCTATCGTGGTTATCAATCCCGATACGTCCATAAAATATGTGAATCCGGCGATGGAAAAGCTGATCGGTTTCTCCAAAGCAGAGCTTGTCGGCACCAAGGCTCCATATCCCTGGTGGACGGAAGAAAGGCTGGACGAAATCCATAGGGATTTTGAGGAGGCCATTCTCAAGGGAAAAGGAGCACGCAAGCTTGAGGAACTTTTCCAAACGAAAGGTGGGGCACGATTTCAGGTTGAGATAACCTCGACATTTATAAAAAGCAATGGAGAGCCCAAATATTACTTAGAGAGCTGGGTTGATATCACCGAGCGCAAGCGGATCGAGGGGAGGCTATTGTGGGAGGCCTCAGTCAACGAAGCAGTGGCCGACCTATCAAGTGCCCTGATTTTACCCAAACAAATTGAAGACATTGCGTACGCCGTGCTGGAGCATGCCAAGCGTCTTACAGGCAGCGAATTTGGATACGTTTCTCATATCGACCCGCAAACCGGCTACAATATCGCTTCTACCCTGACGAGAGATATCTGGGATATTTGCCAGGTCGAAAACAAGGATATTGTCTTCAAGGAGTTCAGGGGGCTGTGGGGGTGGGTGCTCAATAAGAGGAAACCCCTTATGACCAATGACCCGTCCAACGATCGGCGGTCATCAGGAACCCCCGAGGGCCATGTGCGCATCCATCGCTTCCTTTCCGTTCCAGCGCTCGTTGATGGAACATTGGTCGGGCAGATTGCGCTCGCCAACTCAAATCACGATTATGCCGAGCGAGATCTTGCGCTCATCGAGCGCCTGGCAGCACTTTATGCCTTTGCCCTTCACCGCAAACGAGGCGAGGAGGAGCTTCAAAAGGCTCGTGGCGAGCTGGAACGACGTGTGGAGGAACGCACCGCCGAGCTGACGCAGGAAATAAGAGAGCGCAAGCAGACCGAGGGGGTGTTGTTAGAAACGAAAGAGCTTCTGGAGCGCGTCTTCTCAAGCATCGACCTCATGGTCGCCTACATGGATAAAGATTTCAACTTCATCCGTGTCAACCGCTCGTATGCCGAAGCTGATGATCGCAGCCCTGAGTTCTTCGTTGGCAAGAACCATTTTGCCCTCTATCCCAACGAGGAGAACGAGGCGATATTCCGGAAAGTGGTGGAGACGGGGGAACCTTACTTCACTTTCGAGAAACCCTTTGGATATGCCGAACATCCTGAAAGAGGAATCACCTATTGGGATTGGAGCCTGCAACCCGTGAAAGACCCCGGTGGAAAAATCAGCGGAGTTGTCCTCAGCATGGTGAATGTAACTGAGCGCAAGCTGGCACAGGAAGCACGGCGGGAGAGTGAGATTCGGTACCGCACCCTTTTTCAAGAGTCAAGGGACGCGGTTTACATAACCACCCGGGATGGCAAATTCGTAGATATGAACCAATCTACCATGGATCTCTTTGGCCATGCCAGAGAAGAACTCATGAGGATGGACATCCGGGACTTATACGCTCATCCCGAGGATCGGCACAGGTTCCAGGAGGTGATAGAGCAAAAAGGATTTGTTAGAGACTATCAGGTCAAGTTCCGGAAGAAGGACGGAACCGAGTTGGACTGCCTGTTCACTGCCACTATCCGGAGAGCCAATGATGGAACTATTTTGGGATATCAGGGTATCATCCGGGACATTACGGATCGCAAGAAGGCGGAGGAAGCGCTGCGGGAATCGGAGAAACAGCTCAGACATCTCTCTTCCCAGCTCCTTTCGGCTCAGGAAAACGAAAGAAAACGGATCGCCCAGGAACTCCATGATGGCATAGGGCAATCCCTGAGCGCCATCAAATTTAGCATGGAGAATACCCTTAAACAGACCGAGAAAGAGAAGACACGGCCAGTTGTTAAGTCATTAGAGACTATCATCCCTATGATTCAAGCATCCATCGAAGAGATCCGAAAAACCGCGATGGACTTGCGGCCCTCTACCCTGGATGACCTGGGCATTTTAGCAACTATTTCCTGGTTTTGTCGGGAGTTTGAGACGATTTATTCGGGAATCCGTATCGAACAGCAAATCGATATACAGGAGAATGAAGTCCCCGCCCCTCTAAAGACCGTTATCTATAGAGTCTTGCAGGAAGCCCTGAACAATGTGGCCAAACACAGCAAAGCAGACTTCGTACGCCTCTCGCTGAGCAAAACAGGGAGGACGGTAGAATTGTCTATCGGGGATAACGGCGTGGGCTTCGATGTGAGGGAGGCATTGACTGTGGAGGCCGTCAGAAGAGGATTAGGGCTTTCCAGCATGAAGGAGCGATCTGAACTTTCAGGTGGATCTTTTGCCATCGAGTCCTCCAAGGGAGAAGGAACCATTGTCCGAGCATTATGGCCGGTTCTATAGTGCCAATATTCGGCTTGATGGTAGAATCCCACTTTACCGAGAAATTCCGGGCATCTTCCATTTCGTGTAAGGGTTTTCGGTCCGAGTAAAAACCTGAGCACGCGCGGGCAGAGCATGTTCCCCATCCCCTGGGAACTAAGCCCTGACCAAAGCAAATAATTCTAACTGTATTCGTGAATTTCCCCTAATCGCCATAAGGTCAAGGTTTCTGACGCAATTCATTAGTCCTCCCAACTTCGACAAGGCTCTTGATTCTCTCTGGAAATCATCTCTTGCAGGAAATGGCTCTCTGCTCTGAACAGGGTGAACAGGATAACAATTAAGAAATCATTGTGAATAATATATATCCTATCAATGAAATGAACGCATAAAAAGACACCTGTGGCAGACTTAAAGGTCTATGTTAGGCGTAAAGTTTAGATATACATTGGCATAATTACTTTCAAATTGATAACTTCGTCCAGTTACTCCAAGATCTTCGGCATATGTGACTTTCCATTGCGTGAACTTTTCTTCTTCAAATAGGCTTTTTTCCATTTGTAAAAACCTGTCTTCAGATTCTATCTCTTCATGGAAATACAATCTGTACAATTCCATTAGCTTTCCAACCAAATGCCCGTATGGGAAACAGCCTACGAGCATTCGCTCTCCTTTTTCTGCGCTAACCAGAGGGGAAAAGGCAAAAAACTCGATAGTGCCTTTTGATTCTATCGTTATTAAATGATTGCTGCTTATCTCTATGAGTGGTTTGTCTGGATACTTCTTTTCAAGAACACCATTCTTGAATTTCATGCACTGGAATATAGAGCTTGAGCCGGGAATAATGTCGCCTTCTATAACCATAAATTCCAATTCGCTTATAAGGTCAACAACATGAGTAAAACAAATATCATTCTTAAAATCATCAAACTCCTTTTCGTGGTCAAAATTTAGTTCTCTCATCTTTTCAAAAAGGAACGGTATTTTCATGTCAATACGAACATCAGAAATGTAAGATTTAACTTTATCCAATCTTAATTTTTTTTGGAGTATATTGACATCTTCATTTAAGTTTTCTATTTTCTGGTTAAGTTCTGAAAGGGAATTATGGATATTTGTTTCTTGACGGTTTAGATGGTATATAAACCATAGGATGAAGAATATTGACGCAGCTATTATGAATTGAGTACCGCTTATGCGAATATCCGCAACTCGAAGAATAACAAATGTCACTATAAGAAGAACTGATACTATGATCTTATTCTTTCTCGACATATCTCAGCTACCTCTGAGTTTATTCCTTGTTCTCCCTTTATGGCACACGCCACAATACTTTTCCGCGTTCATCAAATAGGACGAGTGAAGATATGGGTAGATTTGTGATTACCCCTGTTCGAGCATCCTTTAACTTTATACTTCCAAGTGCAACACGGGCATTAAAGTCTTTGTCAAAGAGGAAAAGCCCAGTATTTCCAGTATAATCCACTTGAAGCGTTGCGATTTCGCTGTTTCCTTTACTGTCGGTTACCGATATCTGGACGGCCATAGGGTCTATCCCTGCTGTATAAGACCTGTCTTTCCACTTGGCGTACAGGCTTAGTCCACCCCATCCTCTTCTATCTATACTCAGTGCAACCCCTGGATTGCCTGGTTCAATCTCTTTCTGATTCAGAAACAGGCCAGGCCCGATGTCTCCCCAATATCCAAGCATTCCAATAACCCTACCGTCCCGGTTCACAAGCTCGAATTTTTCGGCTCTGACAACTTTCTCATACCCTGGTGCCTTCTTTGCGAAGACTGAGCCATCCGTAAACAACTGACTTGAAACCGCACCGCCCACGAACCCTGTAACCATGACCCAAAGGAAAAGAATACCATATTGTTTTTTACTCATATCTTCCTCCCTATATACTTCCTCGGATTTATTGCCGAATAGTTAACACAGTCAACGGATCATCAATCTTTGGTCTTTTAGCAAGTATATCATATTGAATAATTTTGAGAAAATGTTTGACGAAGCCTTGGCCGGCTTGCTTTAATGGGGAAAAGAACTCCTTTCTGAGGGCAAATATGGAAGCTTGGAGGCTGGTTATACAGTTCATCTAGTCCTTATCGCCTCAACCTCGGCAGGCTGGTTACCCCTGATCAGTTTCCCTCAAGATACAGCAATCGGATACGAAGGAAAGGGCTAAAGAAATGAGAAAGGAAAAGAAACCAGACAAGGAAGAATTAACTGAAAAACTAAAGAAGATAATCAAGAATTCCTCAACTGAAGGACTACCATCGAGAACTAAGGTAAGGGTTTTTCAGGAACTTACCAATAATTATCCAGAGATTATTCAATATCCCCAGTTTCTTAGTATATACACAGCAGGTAAGACACCACGGCAGATGGCTGAAGAAATTTTGCAAGCACCGAGAACAAGGGTGATAAGTGATGTGGGTAGGATGGGTAAGCGGGGGATCGGCAGAAAATTGAGAGAATTTCAGGAACTGGACGATATTTTCTTCAAGACCGAAGAAATCATTGAAAGATTTAATGCAAAGATCAATAAATACGAGCTGTTTGACCTCATAAGGACGGTCTGCCATGGGTTTCAAAAGGAACAGCTACTGACGGAAACCATAAAAGAAATAGGTTATCCAGATGAAGTAAGGAGATTGGTCGACTGGTGTCTAGAAAAGTTATTGTACGCAGCTAGAGTGTTCTATGAAGAATTGGATTATGATGACGGAAAAAAGGCAAAGATTGTGATGACCATTTTTCCAAAAGATAGTGGATTGTACCGGTCGATAAGATCAAAGGGGAAAAAACCTACCAGAGAAAGCATTCTAAAACGTTTCAAAACCTTCAGGGGTTATATCAAAGGGGAGATTACGTCTGATGAAATCAGCCGTAATAGAGAATTTTATGATATTGACTTCTTTGCATATTTGGCCTGGATGTATAAAGGCGTCCATTTTCTTCTGGACATTGAACGAGAAGACAGAAAGGAAACAGTTAAACAAGAAATTAAGAGAATGCTGCAGGAATTTCTGTGGGAAGATCAGCTAGCAATACTTCGTGATCTGGAAGAAGAGTTAAATCCCCTTAGTCAAGCCTATAAACGCTTCCTTGCCACCCGCGATAAAAGACCTGGCCGAAGGCATCGGTAGTTTCACAGCTTCCCCGCCTTTTCCAATCTTTTACAGAGAATTTAATCTTTTCGGTGTTTTGGACATCCTAAAACACCGAGAAAACAAGACTTGCCAAATGGTATCTAGAAATTAGTCGAACGATAAAAGGAAAAAGGAGAAAAAAAATGGAACAGAAAAGAGAGCTCACCGATACCCTTCTTGTAGCCTACCTTTCCCTCCAGCGTTTTCAAGTCAAGCCCAAAAAAGATGGAAGGCTGATTTCCTTTGAGGTTTCGGGAGATAATCTCACCGATGCCATTGAAGGATTTTATACTAATCCTTCCGTGCCAGTACTCGACTTCTGCAAGGCTTACCGGGCCATAAGGTCTGCCTTGTTTAATCTGAGAGGACAGGAGGCTAATAGATGAATGGCGAAAGCAGGACAAAAGTCACTCAGACGCAGACTCCGAACGGGAAGGCTTCTCTGGCGACGAAGCTTATCAAGCTGGCCGAAGAACAGGTCCAGCTACTGTTTCACGATCAGAACGGTGAACCTTGGGCAAGATTTCTCGTTGGTGATCACAATGAGCATCATCCAGTGGAGAGTAGAGCATTCAAGGATTGGATCTCACGTCTTCTATGGGAAAAGGAACGGTCAGCACCCTATTCAGAGGCACTAAGATCAGCCCTCAGTGTTATAGGGGCAAAGGCCCGTTTCGATGGTCCTTGTCATGCCCTCAATACCCGAATTACCTGGCACGATGGGGCAATTTGGGTGGACCTTGCAGATGGGAGATGGAGGGCTGTCAGGATAAATGCCGAAGGATGGGAAATCGTTGATAGTCCACCTATGGTTTTCCGAAGATTCCCTCATCAGAGACCTGTGGAGGTGGGAGGCGAGCTAGATAGACTGAACCTCCATGGATGGCTAAACCTGAAAGGGGAGGAAAATCACCTCTTGGCGAGAATCTGGCTGGTTTCAGGTTTTATCCCCGACATTCCCCATCCCGTTCTCGTTCTCCACGGACCCCAAGGAAGCGGCAAAACGACTCTGGCGAAGATGCTCAAGGCCATCGTAGATCCCCAAGAGGCGGAGGTCATCTCCGTTCCAAGGGATTTGGCTGAACTTGCTCAAGTGCTCGCCCACCATCACCTTTGTGCATTGGATAATCTAGCAGGATTGTCGGGATGGGTCTCGGACGCACTCTGTCGGGCTGTAAGTGGAGACGGGTTCTCGAAACGAAAGCTGTTTACGGACTCAGAGGACGTAGTCTTCAAGTATCAACGGTGTGTGGTTTTGAACGGGATCAACGTGGTGGCTACAAGGCCCGACCTCCTAGATCGCTCTCTCATATTGGAGCTTCAACGATTAGAGAATGCCAAGACCGAGGAGGAGTTATGGGGTGAATTTTCGGAGAGCCTCCCTGATATTCGGGCAACGATTTTTTCCACCATTTCAGAGGCTATCGCTTTCAAATCGAAAGTGCGTTTGAGATCGCTTCCGCGAATGGCAGACTTCGCGCAATGGGGTTGCGCTGTGGCCGAGGCTATGGGGATCGGTGGAGATCGGTTCCTAAAGGCATATTTTTACAATCTTGGGCATCAGCATGAGGTGGTGATCGAGGCGTCATCCGTAGCCATGGCTGTAGTCAATTTCATGGACGGGCAGGAGACATGGGAGGGGAGCCCTGGAGAGCTTCTTCGAGAGTTGACAACAGTAGCCGAAAGTCTTGGTATGAGGCCAAATAGCAGAGGATGGCCTTCTCAACCGCACATCCTTACACGACAACTAAACAACCTCAAAGTCAGCTTGGAAGGTACAGGGATTGGATTTGAACCCGGACAAAGGACCAGCAAACAGCGAAGGATTCGCCTCTTTAGAAAGGATAGGGAAATACCGTCACAAGCGTCACAAGTGCACCCTTTCCGTGAAAAAGCTTATGATTTTGGCCATTTAGTTGGCGGCACTTGTAGTGACGATATAAGTATAGAAACGTCACCCCTTCCGGATGCGTCACCGTTAATAAAGGATGACGCTAATGACGATGATGACGCTAATTCTCATCCTATTGCAAAAGCCAAGAGACCAGCCCAAATGGACCTTTTCGCAGAGGAGAAAAGGGATGTAATAGATCTGAGGGGCATAGGCATAAAAGGGGTCAGCTGATGAAACTACTTGTAATCGAGCCAGCACGATTGGAAACGTCTGATGGAATAGTAAAACTCGCATCAGGTCAGATTATCATGGTTGAACATGAGAAGGCAGCTTATCTGGTTCAGACGGGCAAATTCCGACTACGGAACCCCTATCTAGACAAAAACAATACCCTGAGAATCCCGTTTGACTCCGACACAAAATACCATTGGTGGGCGGGAGGACAAAGTATTGACGATACGCTGGCTGAATTAGGCGTAGCTCTGGAGGTTTGGGAAAGATACACAAACCAACCCTACCCTGAAGAGATCAATTAGGCGGTTACATTTCGGTTACATGGCACAGAAAAGGCAGACAGATCGAAGGTTCAAGGAGGGACAGGGGATCATCAATCCCCTTGGCAAGCGCCTTTACACCCTTAAAGAGGCCGCCCGATACCTGGGCCGTTCTGCTTGGGGGATGCGTGGATTAATCTGGGCGGGAGAGATCCCAATTGTCCGAGGGGAGGGAAATCGGAAGATTTTCGTGGACGTAACGGATCTTGATGCCTTTGTAAATCGGAACAAATCTATTTACCAATGATTTTTTGCTTGACAAATAATCAAGTTTCCAGTATGATGGTGGCATGGTGGGGAATCGCCTGAGAGAAGTCCTAAGAAGGGAGAAGGTATCGCGCTATCGACTCTGGAAGGATCTTAGGATCGACCAGGGGGAGATGTCCAGGTTTTTCCACGGGAAGCAAAACATCTCCCTAGTCAAGTTGGAGCAGATAGCCGATTACCTAGGCTATGACCTCGAATTGGTCAAGCGTAAACACTCCCGGAAAGGAGGATAGGAATGGGATGCATCTACAGGCGAGGAAAGATCTACTGGGTTAAGTATTATCGAAACGGCAAGCCCTATGCCGAATCTTCCCACAGCGATAAGCAAGAGGCAGCCAAGAGGCTCTTAAGGATGAGAGAAGGTGAAATCTCTCAGGGGAAGTTACCAGGTATCTACTTTGATCGTATTCGTTTTGATGAACTGGTTGAAGACTTCCTAACCGACTACCGCATCAATAACAAGCGAACGATTGTTAAAGCTGAACGAAGTGCAAGGCATCTCCTGCGGGAATTTGAAGGCATGAGGGCAACAGAGATCACCGCGCCAAGAATCAAGGCCTTCATTGAAAAGCGAATGGATGAAGGCACCTCCAATGCCACCATAAACCGGGAACTTGCTGCACTAAAAAAGATGTTTAACCTAGCTGCTCGTTGCACCCCTCCAAAGGTAGCCCGTGTTCCTTATATTCCTATGCTAAAGGAAGACAACATCCGAAAGGGCTTCTTTGAGCATGGGGATTTTCTGGCCTTGCGGGATGGCCTACCGAGCTATCTGAAAGGCTTTGTGACATTTGCCTACAAAACGGGCTGGCGCTTGTCGGAGATCTCGAATCTGGAGTGGAAACAGGTCAACCGCGACCAAGGGGGTGTCACCCTGAATCCTGGCGAAACTAAAAACAGAGAAGGGCGGACGGTCTACCTTGATGATGAGCTAAAGCAGATCTTGAGCCACCAATGGAAGGGGAGGACAAAGAGCCTCAATTTACTTCCGTTTGTTTTCTTGAACGCGAAGGGTGATGACAAGATCCAGCGCTTTGATAAGGCATGGAAGACAGCCTGCAAAAAGGCCAGGATTGGCCCTCGCTTATTTGATGACCTTAGGCGTACAGCCGTGCGGAACATGGTTAGGGCAGGAGTACCTGAAAGGGTGGTCATGATGATCAGCGGTCACAAGACAAGGTCAGTCTTTGAGCGGTATAACATCGTCAGCGACGAAGACCTCCGCCTTGCGGCACAAAAGCAAGAGGCGTATCTGGAATCCCAAAATGGTTACAAAACGGTTACAATCGACCTCTTACACGAAAAAGGGGTTAACCATCATAGTAGCTAACCCCTTGAATCGAAAGACATTTCAAGGTGCCGGGAGGCGGAATTGAACCACCGACACGGGGATTTTCAGTCCCCTGCTCTACCGACTGAGCTATCCCGGCATTAATTGGTTATGGCATTTATAATATAAG
>Ga0209636_10007099_pt1 | contig 11430 bp, 9 predicted proteins | sample DeeMarSWOR152_54_FD_187464 | JGI IMG/M metagenome (GOLD analysis project Ga0209636, IMG submission 187464) | Marine sediment microbial communities from White Oak River estuary, North Carolina - WOR-1-52-54 (SPAdes) (version 2) | ecosystem: Environmental > Aquatic > Marine > Intertidal zone >... | reverse complement strand
GATGTCGGTGGGCGCGAACGTCTTGGATCTCCGCATCATGCCAACTGCGGTGGCCCGCCACATGGCCCATATCTCAGGGGCTGCAGGAGGGGTGCATGTGTCAGTGGCACCGTCGGATCCGACGCAGACCCTGATCGAGTTTTTTGATGGCAGCGGCAGGAACCTGGAGCGGGCGGCCGAGCGGACGATCGAAGCGATATTCTTCCGGGGAGACTTCCGGCGGGCGCCCCAGGAGGCGGTGGGCAGCCTGGAGTTCCTGGGGCGCACGATGGAGTACTACACAGAGGACTTTCTGAGCTTCGTGGACGCCAATGCCATCAGCCGCTGGAGGCCGAAGCTCGTGATTGACTACGCGTACGGCCCATTGTGCCTGCTGATGCCGATGGTGATGGGCCGACTGGGGTGCGAATGCACCGCGCTCAATGCGTTCATTGATCCGATGCGCCCCCACCATAACTGGGCCGAGCGACAAGCTCAGGTGGCCGCGCTGGGGGAGGTGCTGCTGGCACTCCATGCAGACCTAGGGCTGCTGGTGGGGAGCCACGGCGATCGCTTTGCGGCGATTGACGAAACAGGGCAAGCGGTAGTGGCCGACGACCTGTTGGTGGCTTTTATTGATCTGGTTCTTCAGGAGAGAGGCCGAGATATCCGCATTGCGGTTCCGTTTACCGCCACCTCTGGGGTGGAAGAGGTGTGCGCGCGGTATGGGGCGAGCTGTGTTCGCACTAAGGCGGACGCGCGCTCCTTGATGGAGACGGCGGGGTCCGAGGCCGAGCTGGCCTTCGCCGGCGACATCGAAGGAGGCTTCATCTTTCCGCGGTTTCTGCCGGCCTTCGATGCAATGCTGGCAGTGGGGAAGCTGCTGGAGCTGCTGGCTGGCACCGGTCAGAAGTTGAGCGAGGTGCGGGCGCGGGTGCCACGATATTACCGCGCGGCAGCGGCCGTGCCGTGTCCCTGGGAGCACAAGGGAACAGTGATGCGTCGGCTGCACGAGCAAGCCCGAGGCTTGCAGATGGAGCAGCTCGACGGGATCAAGATCTTCGGCGACGAAGGGTGGGTGTTGGTGCTGCCGGACGTGTCAGCGCCGCTCTTTCACGTGCGGGCAGAGAGCAAAGACGAGCAGCGGGCCCAGGGGATGGCGGCGGAGTACGCGGCGAAGATCGAAGGGCTGCAGGAGGGGTTGTAGGGCCAACGCAGGCTGAGCGCTAGTTCGAGAGGCGAAGGATAGGGCATCGCTCTCGACCTTCCCCTTCCCTGCCGCGTCGGGGGCGCGAACGCAAGGAGGGAGCTGCGCTCTTCTGACGAACCCGAGAAGCAAGATCTCAGCCGAGCTATCGCGCTGCCTGGGTTGGGGCGGGCCGAGATCGCGTCGACAATCTCACTCGGAGGGGTGCTGAAATGAAGCTGCGCGGATTGTTGGCCGGGATCACCAGCCTGCTCTGCCTCTCCTGCACGCTACCTACCACGCCCGCAGAGCCTGAGAGACGCCCCAGCAGTTCGGATTAGGGCGGCTTTGACGCGAGAGGCGAAGCAGAAGTAGTTTGCGAACGAGTTCAGGTGGGAGACGGCGGAATCGGCCTGAACAGATGAGGGGTGCGATCCGGATTGCGGCTGTCCTTGGGTGTTGGCTGGCGTTAGGAACGGTGGCGTAGTACCGTCTCGGAGGTAGACCAGTGGGTCTGCTAAGTTGGCTCCGATCGAAGAGGACTCTCGACGCCGCAATCAGCGCCGCGCAGCAAGGGAAGCTGAGACATGCAGTCTCGGCCTTTGAGAAGTATCTTGAGACGAATCCTATGGACTGGGCGGCATGGAGCGGCCTGGGAGAATGCCAGCAAGCGCTTGGGGAACTGAACGCGGCTGAGTATGGCTTTCGCCGGTCTTTGCAGTTGAACCCGGAAAGCGTCCAATCTGGCGAGGGATTGGCAGTCATCTATGGCGAGAGGGACCACGATTGGGGGCGCTCGCTAGGTATCTTGGGGGAGCAACTGAAGAAGGCGAGGGAAGCAGGCGTTCCTGGGTTCGTGGAGATTAGCTTGGCATGGGTCTACCACCTCAAGGGCGACAATGACAAGGCGGCAGAGCACTTCGAGCGGGCGTTGCGCGACATAAACAGGGAGGAGATAGGCGTTCAGGAGGATGCGCAGTTCGCCGGCGTCGAGTACCGCCTGGGGGTGCTACACCGCGCACTGAAGTCTGACACAGGCAGTGCCCGTGAGCATCTGCAGAAGGCGATCCGTCTGAGCCCTGAGAGTGCTTATGCCCGGCAGGCACAACAGCTCATCGAAAGCACGGCACACAGTCAGTAGTCCGGACGATGCCATTCTGCACAATGCAGAAGGGCGCGCCACCGGTTGACCGTGCCCGCGCCTGGGCGCCCTCGCAGGCAACGGGCGGCGCGCAGAGTGCGGGGCGGGACAACATTAGGTCGGCGATGGTACGGGGCGCGGTCTATCCCCCTTGTTTTTCCTGAGCGCTGCGCGTACTATTGAGGTGGGGAGCCCAGACATCCGTGTGGAGCAGTATCCTAGCCACAGGTGGCAGGAGGTGGATCCAGTGGAGAGAGCATGGTCTGGACAGATTGAGAGGCTGGACCCGCATCGCTGGCGGATACCCCGCAGTTACAAGTCGGGAATGCGGACAGATGGGATCGTGTACGCCTCCCGGGAGATGATGGAGGCAATCAAGTCGGACAACTCGCTGGAGCAAGTGGCCAACGTGGCCTGTTTGCCTGGGATTGTTGGGAACTCGATGGCCATGCCGGACATTCACTACGGATACGGGTTTCCGATTGGTGGGGTGGCGGCAACCGAGGTGGAGGGAGGGGTGATTTCGCCAGGGGGAGTGGGATATGACATCAACTGTGGGGTGCGACTGCTGCGGACGCATCTGACCCAGAAGGAAGTGGAGCCGAAGATCAAGGACATCGTGAACGAGATCTTCGTGGACGTCCCCTCGGGCGTGGGAAGCAAGGGCAAGGTGAGGCTGGACGCGGGCGAGCTGCGGCGGGTGCTGGTTCAGGGGTCGCAGTGGGCGGTTTCGAAAGGGATGGGATGGGCGGAGGACCTGGACCATATTGAGAGCGAGGGGAAGATCGAAGGGGCGGACCCACAGGCGCTGACAGGGCGGGCCACCGAGCGCGGGCGGCCACAGCTTGGGACGCTGGGCGCGGGAAACCACTTCCTGGAAGTGCAGGTGGTGGAGGAGGTTTTCGACGCCGCGATCGCAGAGGCGCTCGGGATCAGCGGAATCGGGCAGATCACGGTGATGATTCACACCGGCTCCCGGGGGCTGGGATATCAGGTGTGCGATGACTCGCTGGCGGAGATGCAGAGGGCGGTGCAAAAGTATGCGATCCAGTTGCCGGACCGTCAGCTTGCCTGCGCGCCGGTGACCTCCCCGGAGGGCCGGAAATACCTGGCCGGGATGGCGGCCGCGGCGAACTACGCGTGGGCCAACCGCCAGTGCATCACCCACTGGACCCGGGAGGCCTTTGAGCATGTGTTCGGGGCCAGCGCGCAGCGGCTGGGGATGGACATCATCTACGATGTGGCCCACAACGTGGCGAAGATGGAGGACCATGAGGTCAATGGGGAGCGGAAGCAGCTCTGCGTGCACCGCAAGGGGGCAACACGGGCCTTCGGGCCGGGCCACCCGCTGCTCACTCCGCTTCACCAGAAGACGGGGCAGCCAGTGATTGTCCCTGGTGACATGGGCACGGCTTCCTACCTCATGGTCGGCACGGAGAGAGCGATGAAGGAGACCTGGGGCTCGACCTGTCATGGAGCAGGTCGGAGCCTCAGTCGCCACGCCGCGATCCGGTCTGCCCGCGGGCGAAACATCGCCCAGGAGCTGGCGGAGAAGGGGATCTATGTGCGGGCGGCGAGCCGGCAAGTGCTGGCCGAGGAGATGCCGGAGGCCTACAAGGATGTGGACCAAGTGGTGCGGGTGTGCCACGAGGCTGGGATTTCGAACTTGGTGGCGAAGATGCGGCCGCTAGGGGTGATGAAGGGTTAAGAGAACGGTTGTCTGTCAGTCCGGCTAGCAGGTCAGATGCAGGGCAGCCACGGCGCGGCGCTTCTGGCTGAGCTCATTGAAGAGACCACACGCGGTCCGCGTGTCGCAGGCCAGAAGTTCGATGCCGACCTTCTGAGTGTGCGCGACCACCTCTGGGGCCACTTTCATACACTGCTGGGCTCCGGTGCCAACTACCAGTACCTCGGGGCGCGCGCTCAGGGCTTGCTGGAGATCGTCGAGCTGGAGGAGATGACCTTCCTTTCGCCACCAGTCGGGCACCACTCGGTCTGGGAGCACCAGGACATCGGAGTGATAGGTGTTGGATGCGATCACCAGCCGGCCGAAGGAATAACTCTCGATCATGGTGGTCCCTGTGTTCTTGACAGCCTCATTGGGAAGAGATATGGCGAAAGCTACAGGGCTGGAGTTCTCACGTCGCCCCCGGTATCATTTTGCACAAACGCGTAGGACTCGCTCGCCGTGTGTTGAAAGAGCAACAACCGCAGTTTTCTGGGAAGACGAGATGTCAACGCCTGAGGAAATACTGTCCGGAGTAGTCGCGCGCTTCTCGCCTGAGGCCGCGAAGGGAGTGCGCGTCACTTATGAACTGCAGCTCCGTGGAGACGCTGGCGGAGTCTGGCACGTCGTGGTAGCAGATGAGAAGTGCCAGCTTTACAGCGGTCCGGCCGCTGATCCCGATGTCACCATTGTCATGTCGGCCGAGGACTGGAGGAAACTGACGGCGGGACAGCTCGACGCGGCCGAGGCGTTCTTCGCGGGAAGGATTGAGGTGAGGGGGAACCTTTCGCTGGCGCTCCAGCTTCAGTCGCTTTTCGGGCTGTGAGGCGGCCAAGCCTGTACCCTGGAAGAGACTGGCGAGACAAGGAGAGACCCGAGGCAAAGGGTCAGGCTGCTTCCCGGGAGTTGTGGCGGCTGGGGACAGCGGCCGGCGCTGGCTGGCGGGACTCTCGTCGGGCCCGGTCGTGCAGCGCGATGTTCAGGACCTCGTCCATTTGCTCGACGAAGCGGAACTTCAGATCGCGCTGGACATGGGCGGGGATTTCCTCTAGGTCTTTCTTGTTGTCCAGGGGCAGCACCACCGTCTTGATGCCTGCGCGGTGGGCGGCGAGCACCTTTTCCTTAATGCCGCCGACAGGCAGCACTTTGCCGCGGAGGGTGATCTCTCCGGTCATCGCGACGTCGCGGTGCACTGGTCTGCGGGTGAGCGCGGAGACGAGCGCGGCAGCCATGGTGATGCCCGCGGAGGGGCCGTCCTTGGGAATCTGGCCGGCGGGGATGTGGATGTGAACATCGGTTAGGCGATAGAAGTCTTCGTCAATGTCGAGCTCCGCAGCGCGGGACCGCGCGTAGCTGAAGGCGGCCTTGCCGGATTCCTGCATGACGTCCCCGAGGTGGCCGGTGAGTAGCAGGTTGCCCTTCCCCTTCATCAGCGTGACCTCGATGAAGAGGATGTCACCGCCGAACTCGGTCCACCCGAGACCGGTGGCCACGGCCACTTCATCCTCTTTCTCCGCCATGCCAAAGCGGAAACGGGCGGGGCCGAGGTAGTTCCGCACAGACCTGGCGGTAAGCCGCGCTGAGTCGATCTTGGCCTGGGCCACGCCCTTGGCCACCTTGCGGCAGATGGCAGATATCTCCCGTTCGAGGTTGCGCACGCCGGCCTCTCGGGTGTACTCGCGCACGACGTTGCGCAGGCCGGCCTCGGTGAAGCGGAGCTGCTTGGGCTGCAGTCCGTGGTTCTTCAACTGCTTGGGCACAAGGAAGAGCTGGGCGATCTTGAGCTTCTCGTCTTCTATGTAGCCGGGGAACTCGATGATCTCCATGCGATCCTTGAGGGCCGGGGGAACCGGGTCGGTGAGGTTGCCGGTGAGGATGAACATGACCTCTGAGAGATCGAAGGGGACTTCCAGGTAATGATCGCTGAAGGCAAAGTTCTGCTCTGGGTCTAGGACTTCGAGCAAGGCGGCCGCCGGGTCGCCTCGGAAGTCAATCCCGATCTTGTCGACCTCATCCATCATGAAGACGGGGTTGCGAGTCCCCGCGGTCTTCAGTCCTTGTACAATACGGCCGGGCAGGGCGCCAACGTAGGTGCGTCGGTGGCCACGGATCTCGCCCTCGTCCCGCACTCCGCCCAGAGAGATGCGGACAAACTTCCGGCCCATGGCCCTGGCGATGGAGCGCCCAATAGAGGTCTTGCCGACGCCCGGGGGTCCAATGAAGCAAAGGATGGGTCCCTTAACCTCCTTGGCAAGCTTGCGCACGGCGAGGAACTCCAGCACGCGCTCCTTGATCTTCTTGAGGCCGTAGTGGTCCTCGTGAAGGATTCGTTCGGCAGCGACGATATCGAGCTTGTCCTCGCTGCGCGCGCTCCAGGGCATGGCGATCAGCCAGTCCAGGTAGGTGCGGACGACCACGACTTCTGGGGATGCCATCGGCATGTGTTGGAGGCGATCCACCTCTTTGAGCGCGCGCTCCTCCACTTCGCCAGGCATCTGCGCAGCCGCAATGCGGGTGCGGAGTTCGTCTATCTCTGAGGCGCGTTCGTCGCGCTCCCCCAGCTCCTGCTGGATGGCCTTCATCTTTTCGCGCAGGTAGAATTCCTTCTGGGAGTCCTCGAGTTCTTTCTTGACCCGGGAGCTGATTTTGCGCTCGACCTCGAGTATTTCGATCTCCCTGTGGAGGACACCGGCCAAGACAGTCAGGCGTTCCTTCTGATGGGCGGCTTCCAGGATTTCCTGCTTGACTTCGAGCGGGACCTGCGCGTAGTAGGCGATCAGGTCGGCGAGTCGCCCCGCGTCTGATATGCGCTTTGCGGCCTCTAATGCCTCGGTGGGGAGATTCCTGCCCAGGTTGATGAGCTTCTCGAACTGCCCGGTAACGCTGCGCATGAGGGCCTCGGTCTCGACGCCCGCCTCCTCGATCTCGGCCAGCACCTCGATCTGGGCTCTGAGGTAGGGATCCGAATGGAGGAAGCTCTTGAGCCTTACTCGGTCGGAGCCCTTGATCATGACGCGGATGGTGCCATCGGGCAGCCGCAGCATATGGACCACTTCGCCCAGAGTGCCCACAGAGAAGAGGTCGTCCGGCCCCGGGTCGTCTACGTCCACGTTGCGCTGCGCGACGAGGGCGATCTGTTGCTCCTCGGCCATGGCGGTCTCCAGCGCCTGAACGGAGCGAGGTCGGCCCACGAATAGCGGCACCACTAGGTAAGGGTAGATGACGGTGCCCCGAGTAGGCAAGACCGGCATTTCGTCCGGAATAGGCCCGGCCTTCGGTTCTCTGTCTTCAGATAAGAGAACCTTGGTTTCCTTTAGCTCTGCCACAGCGATCTCCTTGCTCCCTCACCAGCTGGCGGGCCCCATCATCCCGCGCGGCGCTCTTCGGAGTCCTCGGCGGCAGCCGCGGGCGGCCCCTGGCTCTCCCTCTCGGTTTCCAGCGAAGCAATCAGCCTGGCCGGCTGCTGTCGCCGTACCGCTTCTGCTGTCACGAGGCATCTTCCTGTACCGCGTCGGGATGGAACCTCGTACATAATGTCCAACATCACTTCTTCAATGATGGTGCGCAGCGCGCGGGCGCCGGTCCCCCGGGCCAGAGCGTTCTCCGCGATCGCCTCCAGTGCCTCCTCGGTGAACTCCAGCTCTACTCTGTCCCATTCCAGGTACTTTCGATATTGTTGGACTAAGGCATTCTTGGGCTCTACCAGAATGCGGAGCAGGGCCTGCTTGTCGAGGGCGTCGAGCGTGGCCACGATGGGCAGGCGGCCGATAAACTCGGGAATAAAGCCGAACTTGAGGAGGTCCTCTGGCAGCACCTGGCGCAGAGTTTCACCCAGGGACTCATGCCGACGACCCTTGCCGGTAGCCTTGAGGCTGAGCGCATACTCTCCCCTCAGGCGCTTGCGGATGATGTCTTCGAGTCCTTCGAAGCCGCCTCCGCAGAGGAAGAGAATATCGGTGGAGTCCATCTGGATGTAATCTTGCTGTGGGTGCTTGCGTCCCCCTTGGGGGGGGATGTTGGCGATGGTGCCCTCCAAGATCTTGAGCAAGGCCTGTTGCACCCCTTCCCCGCTGACGTCTCGGGTGATGGAGCGACTCTCGCTCTTGCGGGATATCTTGTCAATCTCGTCAATGTAGACGATGCCCCGTTGGGCACGGGCCACGTTCCCATCAGCCGCCTGGTAGAGCTTGAGGAGAATGTTCTCTACGTCCTCGCCCACGTAGCCTGCTTCGGTCAGAGTAGTGGCGTCTGCGATGCAAAAGGGCACATCGAGGATCCTCGCGAGGGTTTGCGCGAGCAGAGTCTTGCCGCTGCCGGTGGGCCCGATGAGCAGGATGTTGCTCTTTTGCAGCTCTACGCTGTCGTCCTCGCGGTCCTGCATCTGGATGCGCTTGTAGTGGTTGTAGACGGCGACCGAGAGGACACGGCGCGCGTGCTCCTGGCCGATCACGTATTCACTCAGTGCCTCGTAGATATGCTTGGGAGTTGGAATGTCTTCACGAAACAGGGTCGCCTGGGGCGCCGCGGTGGGCCGCGCATCTTCCTGAAGCAGCTCATGGCAGAGGGCAGTGCACTCGGAGCAGATGAAGACGCCGTCTCCGGCGATGAGGCGGCCGCCTACTTCACTCTGAGTCTTACCACAGAAAGAACACTGAGGCTCTGGTCTGCGCGTTCGCATCAGTTCGGCCTCCTGCGAGGGGACGCGCTAGGATCTGGCTGCGGCCGGTGTTTGCGGCTCGATAGTGCCGGGTCGCAGGGCTAGCACTTCGTCAACGATGCCGTAGTCCTTGGCTTCCGCGGCCGTCAACCAGTAGTCACGCTCGGTGTCTTTCTTGATCGCGTCCACGGGCTTGCCGGTGTGGTAGGCCAGGATTTCGTTGATGATGTCACGGGTGCGGAGCATCTCACGGGTGAAGATATCCACGTCGGTGACCGGGCCAAAGGTACCGCCGAGGGGCTGGTGGATCATCACCCTGGAGTTGGGCAGGGCATGGCGCTTGCTTTTGGCTCCGCCGGCGAGCAAGATGGCCGCCATGCTGAAGGCTTTCCCGACACAGAAGGTATGGATTTCCGGTGTGATGAGTTGCATGGTGTCGTAGATAGCAAGGCCGGCCGGCACCTCGCCGCCCGCGCTGTTGATGTACATGTCGATTGGTTTCTCGGGATCTTCGCTCTGCAAGTAAAGTAGCTGTCCCATCACCAGGCTGGCGACGACGTCATTCACCTCACTGCCGATGAAGATGATGCGGCTCTGGAGCAGTCGGGAAAAGAGGTCCCAGGCACGCTCTCCACGGGGGGTCTGCTCAATTACGCTGGGCACATACAGCATCTGTCTCCTCCTGTCCCCGCGGGCGCCCGGTTCGGGGCCCGGGCAGGCGAGCCGCCCCACCCGCCACCCCGGGGGACCCCCAAGTATAGGTACCCGGAAACGTCCCCCAACTCACAGCCCATTTGTCACGCTTGTCCCCGCTCCGCACCCCTGCGTCAATGGCCGAAAGCAAGGGCGGGCCGGCGCCCGCTCGCCCGGCCGCGAAGTATGGATACCATGTCTGTGGAGGTTTTCCCTGTTGGCAACTTGCACAAGCGGGGGCCCTTCTTTGATGGGTTCAGGGTCCGAACGGAAACGGACTGACATGCAACGCAAAGGGCAGGGCGTGTGAGACGCCCTGCCCCCTTCCCGGGGTCGCCGCTCGCATCCTAACCTTGTGGGTCACAGCTTGGTCAGACGGGGCTGGGGTGTCCCCATGCTGCCGTCTGCGGCCACTAATCGGAACCCGTGCTTCTCCAGGGCTCTTCTCAGCGGGCCGTCCGCCCTGACGCGGTGGGCAGTGATGCGACCGATTACCTCTCCTGATAGCAGGTCGCGCACTTCGTAGTACTCGACATCGTCGGCGATGATCGGTGCTGTCGCTAATGCTGTCATCCCTAGTTCTCCCAGGTGACCCTGCCGCCAGTGAAGTGCGTCGCCTCCTCCGGGCCAGTGCTACAACCGGCATTGGGCCCCCAGCCATCCAGTTGACGAATACCACGTGCAAGGCAAGGCGCGCGACGCGCAACGGGTCTGGCCCCCACAGTGTTTGTGCCGTCGGTCTGGCAGGCAGGGCAGGTGGGCCCAAGCCGCGCTGCCGGGAGCAGACCGGCGAGCTTCACCTCCGAAAAGTTGAATCCGAGGGCCGGAAGCCGGGTCATCTGTGGCGACGGGCTCCAGGAGGGTATGCGATAGTCTGGGGGAAAGACAGGCTAACGAGGGCAAATCTCCTCATATGGGAAGAAATCATCATGCTCAGGATCGTGTTGGTCGGCGTAGGATACTGGTCAAGGGAGGTGCACGGGCCGGCCTTGGCACACTACGCCAAGGAACATCCAGGAGAGGTGGAACTGGCGGCGGTATGTGTGCGAAAGAGCGTGGCAAGAGCCAAGGAGTTCTGTGGGGAGTTCGGGTTTGCGCGCGTGTACACCAACCTGGATGAGATGATTGACACAGAGAAGCCGCACGCTTGCTGGGTGGTGGCGCCGATCGAGGGCACGCGAGAGATCGCTGGGCATGTGATGGAGCGGGGAGTGCCGGTGATCTTTGAGAAGCCCCCTGGAAGAAACCTGGCGGAGGCAAAGGAACTGGCCGAGATCTCGGCGCGCACGGAGACCGCCAACATGGTTGCCTTCAACCGGCGGTGGGCCCCTTGCACCCAGAAGGCACTGAGATGGGCAGAGGAACACGGACCCTTCGAGTATCTCTATGCGCGGATGCTGCGTTCGAAGCGGATGGACGAGCAGTTTGCGTTTGGCACAGGGATCCATCTCTTGGACTGCGTGCGTGCGCTGGCGGAGGCCAGTATGGGCGGGCTGAGGTCAGCGAAGGTGACGCGGGTGCGTTCGGCCGCCGGGAGGTTCAACTTTCACGTGGACATGAGCTTCGGGTCGGGCGCGAAAGGCCGCTGTGACATCCTGCCGACTTGCGGCGTGATTGATGAGACCTACACGCTGTTCGGGCAGAACAGGTGGGTCACCTATTCGCTCCCCTGGCACACAGTGGGGGGAAAAGCGGAGCTGTGGGTGGAGGCGGAACTCAAGGACTCGGAGAGTTGGCCTGCGCAGCCGGCCTTCCTCAGCAGCGGGATGTATGGCGAAGCCGTCGCCTTTATCTCTGCCCTCAGGCAGGGGCGCAAGCCGTCGCCCTCAGCAGAGGAATCGGTGGCGTCGGTGGCCCTGGCGGAGGCAGTGCAGGAAGGGCGCGACATCGCGTTCTCATAGGGCATGGGGGGCAGGATAGCTGCTGCCAGGGAAGCGGGGCTGGGAAGCGAATCTTTCACGCCATGAAGGCGTGGTTTCTGCTGGGCCCAGGGAAGCTGGCACTGCGCGAGGTACCCGATCCTGAGCCAAAGGCGGATGAGGCGCTGG
>Ga0209636_10007098_pt1 | contig 11431 bp, 11 predicted proteins | sample DeeMarSWOR152_54_FD_187464 | JGI IMG/M metagenome (GOLD analysis project Ga0209636, IMG submission 187464) | Marine sediment microbial communities from White Oak River estuary, North Carolina - WOR-1-52-54 (SPAdes) (version 2) | ecosystem: Environmental > Aquatic > Marine > Intertidal zone >... | reverse complement strand
TATCAAATGAGAGGTCAGCACAATAATGAATGTTAAAGGAACAAAACTGTCAGGAGTACTGATATTGGAGCTTGATGTGTTCCCTGACAAAAGAGGATTCTTTTTAGAGACGTGGAACAAGCAGCGCTATGAGAATGCCGGTATTCAAGGTCCCTTCGTCCAGGACAACGTCTCATTTTCGAAAAAAGGAGTGTTGCGCGGCTTACATTTTCAATACCCTCAATCACAGGGTAAATTAGTTCAGGTTTTGTCAGGGCAGGTGGTAGATGTTGCTGTCGATGTTCGCAGAGGATCTCCCACTTTTGGTAAGTGGGTCTCTGAGATACTTTCCGACAAAAACCACAGGCAGATGTATATTCCGCCGCATTTCGCTCATGGATATTGTGTTATAAGTGAGACCGCAGTTTTTTCATATAAGTGTACCGATTTCTATAATCCGTCGACTGAATGTGGTATCATCTGGAATGATCCCGACCTTAACATCGACTGGCCGATAAAAAAACCGGTTTTGTCGACCAGCGATGCAACGTATACCAGACTTAAAAATCTTCCAGATGAGAAGTTGCCGCCTTTCAAGGGGCTCTGATGGTAACTAATGATACGAAGATTGCCATTTTGGGCGGCACGGGTATGCTTGGGACAGACCTGGCACGCCAATGTATAAAACAAGGTATTATTTTTGAAGTCTTTGACCTGCCGGATTTTGATATCACCAATCATCAGCAACTCAGTCACGTCGTCAGGCACTCTACAATCATTATCAATTGTGCCGCTTACACCGATGTCGATGGCGCTGAAAGCCAGGCCGACCTTGCATACATAGTCAACGCGACAGCAGTGGGGCATCTCGGTGCCCTCGCAAAAAAAGCCAACATATGGGTTCTACACATCAGCACCGATTTTGTCTTTGATGGCAAATCCGACAAACCATACCTTGAGACCGACCCTGCGAATCCAATAAACATATATGGCGCAAGTAAACTGGCCGGCGAGCGGCTTTTAGTTGAAAGCGGCTGCCGCAATTGTATAATACGCCTCGAATGGACTTATGGCTCTGGCGGCAATAATTTTGTTACAAAACTGGTAAAACGCGCCAAGGCAGACAGAAAGCTAAAGGTCGTGGATGACCAGATAGGTTCGCCTACAGCTACAACCGAAGTTGCCAAAGTCATTTGCTGTATCGTGCAAAAAAAACCTGAGGGCATATTTCACTTTGCAAATACCGGATATGTTAGCCGTTTTGAAATGGCAAAATTTATTTTTGAAAAGCTCAATATGCCCGTAGATTTAAGTAGTTGCAAAACAAGCGATTATGCAAGTGCCGCTGCAAGGCCCTTAAACAGCCGTTTCGACTGCAGCAAAATTAAACCTTTACTTGACGAACCTATCGAGCCTTGGCAAAGGCCGCTGGAACGTTTCTTAAAGCAGTTATGAGAAAACTTTTGGTTACAGGCGGAGCAGGATTTATAGGAAGCAATTTCGTGCGAATGGTGCTTGCCGAGCACCCTGATTGTTTTATCGTCAATCTCGACAAACTAACTTACGCCGGCAATCTTGAAAACCTCGCAGGCTTTGAGGACCACGCAAACCACAAATTCACCAAAGGCGATATCTGCGATGGTGCTCTCGTAGAAAAGCTTATCGATGAATATAAAATAGATACGATTATTAATTTCGCCGCCGAAAGCCATGTTGACCGTTCAATCACCGAGCCGAAGGTTTTTATCCAGACCAATGTTACCGGCACACTAACCCTGCTTGAAGCCGCACGAGCCAAAAAGTTAGAGCGGTTCATTCAAATTTCTACCGATGAAGTATACGGCGAGCTTGGACCCGAGGGTAAATTTACCGAGCAAACCCCGCTTAGTCCAAATTCGCCGTATTCCTCAAGCAAAGCCGCAGCAGACCATCTGGTAAAAGCATTCAGCCATACCTGGGGCATAAAATATAACATCTGTAGATGTTCAAATAACTATGGCCCATACCAGTTCCCCGAAAAGATGATTCCGCTGATGATTAACAATAGTTTGAACAATAAAGAGCTGCCTGTTTACGGCGATGGACTCTACGTACGCGACTGGTTATATGTGTATGACCATTGCACCGCAATATGGCTGGTCTTGACCAAAGCACCACCCAACGAAATTTACAACATCGGCGGCTGCAATGAAAAGACAAATCTCGAAGTTATCAATCTGATACTTAACCGCCTCGGCAAACCAAAATCACTGATTAAGCACGTAACCGATAGACCAGGCCACGACAGACGTTATGCCATCGATGCAAGCAAAATAATCAGCAATCTGAATTGGCAGCCATCGGTCAGCTTTGAGGAAGGCATTAATAAGACTATAGACTGGTACCTGCAGAACCAACAATGGCTTTCCAACGTTGTCTCCGGCGACTACCAAAAATATTACGAGTCGATGTATAGAAATCGCTAAGCAGCCAGAAAGGCCATCCAATTAATGCCAGAGCTTATCAAAGGTAAGGCCACTATATGTATAGTAAATTATAAAACATTAGATTTCACCAAATTATGTCTGCGCAGCATCCGCAAATTCACAACATACCCCTGCGAAACATTCGTCGTTGATAACCATTCACAAGATGAATCTTTGGCATATCTAAAATCTCTTAGCTGGATTCGTTTAATCGAGCGTTGTCCCAAGGCCAACGAGCCCGGCGGCGGCTACGCCCATGCTGCAGCTCTGGATATCGGCCTCCAGATGTGCAATACCGAATTTTTCATCTCGATGCACTCGGATACATTTGTCCAGAAATATAACTGGCTCACAGATTTGGTCAGCTACTTCGGCAACGATAGAAATGTAGCTTGTGTGGGCTCTGGTAAAATCGAATTAACACCGAAATGGCGAACCCTCCTCAAGAAAGCAACTGATTTGAGAACCTTCAAGCGCAGACTGCTTCGGGAGCCGGACCCCCTCGGCAAATACCGCTATTATAATCGAACGATATGCTGTCTTTACCGAACAGACATCTTACGAAGTGAAAACTTGTCGTTCCTTATGGATAGAGACAAAGGCTTAACGGGGGGCAAAAAGCTTTATTTCGAACTCCTCGACCGTGGATATAAGACCGTTGAGCTCTCACCCTCGATAATGAGTCAATACATCATACATCTTGCTCACGCTACTCAGGTAGTAAACCCTGATGAATTTACCCTGCGCAAAAGAACAACAAAAAAGTGCAATCGACTTGTTAATAAAATTTTGTCTCTTCCACTGGTACAGAGTATACTTGCAGACGATTCCCTGGACCAATAAAATATGAAAATGATAAGCAACATTGTGTTTACTAAAAACCGACCTTTGCAACTGGATGCATATCTGGAAAGCTTATATAGATATTTCCCTTCAGAACTCATTCAAACCTATATAATCTATAAGATTGAACTGTTTGAAGAACAGTATAACCAGCTTTTTAGTAAATATCCGAACTGCACAGTAATAGAAGAAAATGACTTTCACAGCGACTTTCTAAAAATTCTAAATGAAATCACCACAAATTACATTCTGTTTGGAATCGATGACGTTGTTTATTTTGATTCCGTTGACATTGAATTAATTGATGAAATATTTAGCAAACGTTCGGAAGACATCTTCGGTTTCTCACTCAGATTCGGTAAGGAAAACGTAAAAGATTTTAACGATCCCATTATCGAAACTACCGTTGCTGGACAAACTGTCTATAGCCTGAATTGGACACAGGGCCGGTCACCAATTACCAGCTATCCATTCGAACTTTGTGCCACCATTTATCCGACTGACCTGGTAAAAAGAGTAATCAACAGCGTAATAAATAATAATCTACTGATTAGAAAGTTCTTCTCCCCTGGCTCTGCTTTAATAAATGTGTTGGCAAAAATAATCTCAACACGGCCTATCCTTAAGTCTTTCGGATATTTTTTCAATCCTAACACCCTGGAATCCTGGAACTGTCGCTGGTGCCAGAACCACACCGACCAGCTGCCATGCTCTCTTTATTTCCAAAAGCAATGCGCCGCCGCAATACAAGTAAATATGGTAAATGTAACGATACGCAAGACTCTCGATGGTTCCGCTGAACACACAGTTGAAGCACTGAATGAAAAGTACAAACAAGGATATAGACTGGATATAGACTATATCACAAAGAACAAACCTACAGATACCTATTGCGGAAAAGAAAAATTTAAACTGATAAAAAACAAAAATAATAAAAACAAGATTTACAAAACCATTGAATGAATAAAGTTTTTGGAAGAAGGTTTATGCATACTGTCAGTGTCATAATTCCAACATATAATCGCAGCAACCTTGTCAAAGAAGCCATTGAAAGCGTCTTACAGCAGACCTATACCGATTTGGAGGTTCTTGTTGTCGATGATGGCTCTACAGATGACACACGTTCTTTTGTAAAACAGATACAGGACAGCAGAGTAAAATACTATTATAAGGATAAGGGCGGGCAAAGTAGCGCTCGAAATCTCGGTCTTATGAAGGCAAAAGGCAAATATATTGCATATCTTGATGAAGATGATTTGTGGCCTCCAAACTACTTAGAGACCGTACTACATCAATTAAATGCAAATAAGGACTACGGAGCAACATACACACCTGTAATTGAGCTGTGTCCTGACGGTGAAAAAAGAGAGTTAAGTCAATCGAAACGTTGTCGGTCAGGATGGATCACAAGATATTATTTCGACCTCAGTCCACGCCTTATGCCCTCAGCTACTTGTTTTCTTAAATCTGCCTGGGAAATTTTTTTTTGGGACGAAGCGCTCGAAAGAAGTCCAGACTACGATGTCTTCTTGAGAATTTCCACAAAAACACAGTTTCTGTTTGTGCCAAATACTTCCATAATAAAACGGAGTATGCCCAACAGTCTTTCAAATGCGGCAAATCCCATCGGACCAATTGATGGAGCACACACCTTGGAGCGATTTTATTTCCATCTCGGCGGAAACAAACACATCCCATTAAAAGTAGCAAAAAGCAAAATAAGTCACCGGTATCGCAAAGCAGGCAAGGTATCTTACGCACTTGGAAACAGACATGCCGCAATATCATTATTCAAGAAAGCCATCTATTACTACCCCCTTGATATCCGCCTCTATGTGGACCTGCTACGAACTTTACTTCACAGCAAAAAACACGACAAAATGCCTGACTGGCAAATGCCTGAACCGTTGCCGCCATATATAACTGTGACTCAAACAAACAAGGATTTCTGAAACGCATGGTTAGAGTAAGCAAATGCAGAAAATAAATCACATTTCCAATATAAAATTAGTGAGTATGGCAATTAACAGGAGAAAATCAATTTTCAGATTTAATGCGTACAATCGCCACCAATGGATGGCTAAAATGGCGAAAACAATCCCCGCAGGCTCGGATGTCTTGGATGCGGGAGCGGGAACAGGGCCTTATCGTGGGCTTTTTGCCCACTGTAATTACAAAACGCAAGATTTTTGTCAGACCCCTACTACCAAAGGCGGGTATACAAAGATGGATTATATCTGCGACATTACAGATATTCCCGTGCCTGATGAATCTTTTGATGTTGTTATTTGTAGCGAGGTCCTTGAACATGTACCAGAGCCGATCAAGGTTATTCGGGAATTCTCGCGAATTCTAAGGCCAAGCGGACGGCTGCTTCTGACAGCTCCGTTGGGCTGCGGGCTTCATCAAAAGCCTTATATATTCTACAGCGGTTATACCCCATTCTGGTACGAACGATTCTTAACTATGTTGGGATTCGAGAACTTAAAAATTCTTCCTAACTGTGGTTTTTTTAAACATTACGCGCAGGAATCCCGGCGGTTTGTAAAATATTTGTTCCCTTCAGATGCAGGAATAACTCGTAAAATATTGACTTTCCCACTTAAAGTTGTGTTAGCTCTCTGGTTTCGTAAAGTAATACCTGCTTCGTGTCACTTTTTAGACAGGTTTGACAAGGACAAAAGTTTCACAGTTGGATATTTTGTAGAAGCTTCTAAAAAGAAGAAATCAGATTGATTGACACCATTCAGGCAAAACCTGTAAACTATTCTGGTGTTTCATATGCAAAGACCCAAACGAATATTCGTAATAGCTGATTTCAAAGACGAAAAGCCGTGGTCTGTTTTTATAGAAGAGCGCCGGTTAGCCAAAGGTCTTATTCGAGGTGGTCACGACGTACAGCGCTTCAGCTATAGAAACGTAATGATGCAATGCAGCCCCATTGCGAGCAAGAGAATCGCTCGTCGGATTGCCAAAAAGAGAGCGGATGAATTACTTGTAAAGCAAGTCGGGAAATACTATCCCCATTTGGTCTTTATCTTAAGTATGAAATATCTTGACGCCGAGACCGTTGCTGCTATGCGAAACGTAGCTGCTGACGCTGTATTTCTTGGCAGGGATGGAGACCCTTTTCCTGAAGAAAACATTGCACGGGTGGAAATAGGTAAACAAATGGATATTGTAATAATGCCGAGTGCCGGCAGATTTCTTAAAACCTACAAAGATGCCGGCGTGCCGTGTTGTGCATTTATTCCTTTTACAAGCGACCCTGATATACAATATCGATGTCAAGTTGATAATAAGTGGAAGACCGATATAACTTTTTCGGGAACGGCTGAACACAGCAGACTCAGGCGTGATGAGGACAGATACAATCTCGCTAAAAGACTCTCACAGCTTCCAAACGCCAAGGTCTATGCCTGCTTTGGTGAACCAAAAACCGAAGGACTTGATAGCTTCTATTCTATTACTGGTGCAAAAATAGGTCTTAGCATTAATATTGCCAACGATGTCAGGTTGTATCACTCAGATAGATTTATCAATATCCCTGCCTGTGGAACTTTTTGCCTCGCCAAGAGAACGTCGGGTTATGAATTGATGTTTGAAGATGGGGTTCACTTAAAATATTTTGATACCGTTGATGAGTTTTTTGACCTTGCCGACTGGTATCTCAAACACGACAATGAACGCGAAAAAATTGCAATAGCCGGGATGAAGCGTGCTCACGATGAATTCAATTGCCAAAGAGTTGGCGGGCTATTGCTCGACCTAATCGAAACAGGAGCTTATGATGCCCCTTGGGCCGAAATTTTGTAGAATATAACAACCGTATATGACAAGGAAGTGAAAATTATGCCTTTGGTTAGTGTTTGCATTCCTACATATAATCGAAAAGATTATCTCAAAGAAACTCTCGATAGCGTATTCGCTCAGACATACAAGGATTATGAAGTTGTTGTAGTCGATGATGGTTCGACGGATGGTACTCAGGAAATGATAAAAAATAGCAATTATGGTGTCAGGTATTGCCGCGCAAAACATATTGGTCAGCAGGCGGTGAGAAACAAACTGATAGAACTTGCTGAAAGCAAATACATTACTTTCCTTGACTCTGATGATTTGCTGTTTCCGGATACCCTCGAAAGACTTATGAAAGTAATCGATTCTTATGGCGATGACGTATTTGTATATGGTCCCTATATTGCTATTGATGAGCATGGCAATGAGTTAAAAAGGAAACAACATAAATTGCCCACTGGCTATATTACACCTGAGCTATTTGAATTCATCTATGTACATTCGTGTGGAACGCTATGTACCAAGAAAATCCTTGAAGATGTGGGTGGTTTTGATAGCTCCTTAAAACGCTGTGGTGTTTACAAGCTTTTGTTAAAATTATCTCTCAAATACAAATTTATCCCAGTTGAAAGTCCGGTTTACAAAAAGAGACGTCATAGTGGTAACGTTTCTAACCGCCTATTTGCTAATTGCAAAACGGAATTTGATGTACTTGAAGATTTCTATTTTAACGGTGGCGGCAGAGAGATAATACCCCAACGCAGGGCGATGAAAAGACTCAGCAAGGAAGGTTACAGAGCCGGACGCTGTGCAATTAGGCAGGGATTATATGAACAGGCTTGTCAATTCCTCAGTCAATCGTTCCAGAGGTATCCAAATGCCAAATCTTTGATACACTGGATAAGAGCGATGATAGCAAAACAGTTATATCAGCTTAATATTCTTTCGTAACAAGCAATCATAACGGACAGTAAAAACTTATTCTCAAAATTTCCAATTCCGTCCATCAAAATTATTTATTGAATCCGTATCCTAAAGTTAGTAGCATTCGCCCGAGTCGTGTATCCCTTTGGGATAATTCAAGTATTTTATTTGAATTTTTTCTCAACACACCTTTTATCGATAAGGCATCTATTGCATGAGAAAGTCTCTTTTGGCCTTCTTCGCTGTTAAGAAACTTTTCCTCTCTGCCATAGTTTCTACCAATGCGTGCTATGCTCTGCCCCATGATTTTTCCGATGGAACGCTTGATTTTGGCTATCCGCCATCCCGTTTTCCAATAGATGCTTCTCACGTGCCCTCCCACGAGTGACCTGCCTCTGAGTCTCCTCGTCGGAAGACTAAACAAGAACGTGAATTTCGATGAAAGCATCTTTCTGTAGACATTCTGATTGAGTTTTTCTTCATAGCATTGAGTGGACATCTCGTCGAAATAGGCTCCGCTCAGATGGGGACACCGCCATGTTTGAGTATCAAAAGGAAGTACGCTGATAAGTTCCATCCTTCCTCTCACAAATATGTCCCAAGCATCCAGAAACTGCCAGGGTATGTCGTATTGATTTAAATTTGACCTTTCAATTAGTTTAGTTGTTATTTCAATAATGTCATTCTCATTTAGGTTAACTATCTCACATATGGTTTTTAAGGATGAATAGTATCTTTTTGAAATTAGCAAATGCGCAAAATCATTCAAATCATTGCACTTCCTTAGCAATATGTCTCCGGCGCGAAGATGAGAACCTGTTATTGCATCCCCGCCGACACCCCAGAATGACACACTTCCATCGGTTAATTCCTTGGACCAATAACAAATCATCTTTTCTGGTTGAGTCGAAATAACCGGATAGCTGTAGCTGTAGTCCCCCGCCCGCTGATACAAAAATCTGTCATCGAATAGCTCATCTGTAATTTCAAAGGACCTGTTTTTTATCCCGGCTTTATTAGCTACAAGTTTAGCTATTGTATAGTCGTAAGTATCTGTTCCACCAAAGGTGACGGTGTTTATCCGCCTAGGTTCCACACATTCAAGAATCCCCCCAAGCACTGCTCGTGAATCGAAACCACCGCTAAGAGATAAGTATATATTCCCGGCCGGCGGAATCGACCTTCTGATATTTTCAATGAAAAGCTCAGAAAGCTTGTCTTCGCTAATTGAGTTTTTATCTTGGTAGATGTGTTTCTTTTTCCAACTTATTCTTTGTTCTATCTGGCCTGAATTGTTAATTACAATCGTTTCTCCACCATTACACCTTTTAATCCCTGAAAAAATTGTCTCATCTGCAAGATGATGCCCAAACATTAATAGTGACACCACCCCTTCTATAGAATAAGATAAATCACTATCAATAGCATTCAATATGCTTGGAATCTTTGGCGAAATATAAACTGACTCTGAATTTAAATAGAAGAAAAGAGGATATACCCCCAGACGGTCACAGAGTAAATATATTCTATCTGCCGTCTTGTATGTTGCTGCAAAAAAACCGCTTACTTGCTCAAGCTTGTCCCAATCACCACTTGATATTATCTCCGCCAGGACTTCACTGTTAACCTCATCATTTTTCCATATGTGAAAGGCCGCCCCCTCATCTTTTTCAAACTCCCATTTTACAACTTTTCCAAATGCTTCTTCCGATGGCATAATTCGACCTTGTTACTTACTTTCTATTTGGCTATGGGCTAAATAGGTTTGCTGTATTTCTAACCGAACCAAGTCTTTTTTCCTTCTAAGATTAAATAACCAATTCCATCTATGTGCCTTCATCCCGTCAAGGTCTGTTAGAACAGGCCCACTGTCAGTAATCAAAATATTTGAATGCTTCAAGTCACCATGAGTAATACGATATTTCTCCAAATCGTCAAGCAGTTCGTTGATTTGCTTAGTCACTTTTGAACGTTCTTCTTCGCCTATCTTACCGTCCCGAAGAAAATCATGGAGCTTGTGTCCCTGGACATATTCGGTTACTAGATACGATTTCCACACAAGCATCCCTCTGCGCTGCTCAATATAAACAAGCGGCTTTGGCGTAGCTATCTTCAGCATTCCAAGCTGATGTCCGTGCAGCCATCCCCGATGGGCGCGAGATTTCTTAATAGTATGACGTAGCGAGTGAATAAAACCTTTATGATTATATCGCTTGACCACCACATCCCTGCCGTTCCATCTGATGCCGGACACATAGCATGTATTGCCGTTCTTCAGAATCCGCCCTGAATCCATCAACTCATCTATTCGCTCTATAAAATCAAGTGGCTCAGCCCCTTGACAAAAACCCCTCTCAAACACAGCAAGGTACCCACCTGATTTAATTCGGAGGTGTCTCTTGCTTGTTCGCAGACACTTTTTCAGCCCTCTCTTGACACCTTTTTTTCTATGAGCGCATACACTTCTTGTCAACAATGCCTCATCTGACTTTCTAAACCGCCAGCCGCGGGTTTTAAAATACTCCTCACAAAGCTTTGCAATAGACTCAGTGTCACTGGTCGGTAAATAGCATACCAACCACGCCAATTGAGAAATGCTCCTCTTTCGGCTTATTTGATGCGAAAAAAACTGCATCTGCCCGACGTCAAGTACAAAAACTTTATCACCTCCCAGCACAAAATTTCCCAAATGCAAATCTTTTTGCAAAACCCCTTTGCCGTTTTCTTTCGCCAATTCCTTACAAACCAGAGCCAGCAATTCCTGCTTCTGAGTTTTATCCGCCTTCTCGTTAAGAATATCCAGTACTGTTGACACGTCGGCAACTTTTTCAAGCACCACCGCGCAGCGCCCATCTTTAGTTCGTCCCGTAAACAGAGGCTTGGGTGAATTCAAGCCTCGCGCTTGCAGCAAGCTTAGCCCGCGCCATTCTCTTTTAAGATGACGCTTTGCGTTGATTTTATGTGAGAACACTTTTACTATCACTCCCCGGCCATTCCACAATGCATCATATACCTCTCGTCTGCCGGCAACAGCTCGCAAAAGAGCTGTGCATGTCAAAGATTCTTCTTTGTTATCCGAGAAAGTGTTTTTAATTAAAAGTTGAAATGGAAATTCAGCCATATAGTGTCACTTCAGAACAAACATTTGATGCCAATTTGTGACAGCTTAATATCCCAGAATAGCTATGCCGAGTTCATCAGCAAGCTTTATTGTCTTAGGTTTGTCAACAATCATCGTTTTGCCTGCCTCCACAACCAGGCATTTGGCACCGTTTTCAGCTAAACTTCTAATGGTATCAGGTCCGACGCATGGAACATCAAATCGCATGTCCTGATTCGGTTTGGAGGTCTTGATAAGCGTCCAGCCCCCCGCTCTACAAAACTCACCGGCCCGCTCTATCATCTTAGCTGTGCCTTCTATT
>Ga0209636_10007097_pt1 | contig 11431 bp, 13 predicted proteins | sample DeeMarSWOR152_54_FD_187464 | JGI IMG/M metagenome (GOLD analysis project Ga0209636, IMG submission 187464) | Marine sediment microbial communities from White Oak River estuary, North Carolina - WOR-1-52-54 (SPAdes) (version 2) | ecosystem: Environmental > Aquatic > Marine > Intertidal zone >... | reverse complement strand
CTGTTTGTTTGATCATTTTACACCTCAATAAAATTTCCAGCGATGATTTTCGCTTTTCCCTGGGGGCAATGTCTTAGTTGAGACAAAATGTCTCACGTGAGACATCATTTTACACCCTAATTATCCCAGCACTAGAATATAATTTAAAATCTATCACATTTATTAAGTACTGGAAGCGCTTCCATTGAAAACATAAATTTTCGGTGACAGTTATCAACCCTTTGCTTGAAGGAGATATCGTGCGTTAGGTAACTTTAATAGCTCGAACGAAGATTTCACTTTACCAAAAGAAAGGAGTTGGAGAAGTGTACAGACGAAGTGGAGACAGATCAAGAGGCTTTGGACAAGGGCCATCCACACCCGCGCCAGTAAAGGCTGGTGACACCCCTACCGTAAAGATAGAAGGACGGGGCAAAAGCGGGGATGGGATCGCTCGCGTGCAGGGCTTTGTGGTCTTCGTATCCGGCGCAAATGTCGGAGATGAGGTAAAGATCCGCATAAATGAAGTGCGGCCAAGATTTGCCACAGCTGATGTTATTAGGGAGTAAGCTCCTTTTACTTAAGGCTTTGGCATTTCCCTCTCGAATTAGCGGTAGCTCTACTGAAAAGTTTAAGTGTTTTGGAGCTGAATAGCCGTGATTATCAAACGTCAGAATGGGATGAAAAGAATGTCGTCTGAAGATAAAATAATTGAATTCATTGAAGCAAATGGTGGAAGGGTGACTAACTCTTTGATGCGAGAGAAGCATTTTGGAGATGTCGAAATCGGAAATAAGACAACTTCAGTAATGCGGAGGATGGCAAACGAAGGAAAACTGAAGCTGAAAATAACTCATACCAGTTATACTACAACAATCGAATGGCTCCTGCCACAGGTTGAAAACAAAAAATAAAAGGTGTCGGAAAGGTGTTTATCCACCCTTTCCGAGCACGATTTCCATAGTAGATACATTGACGGGACCACTTTCGGTCTGGAGCTCTTCGGTCCCAATTTTAATGTTCTTCACGACCAGACCCTGCAAGAAGCGATTCCTGACTATTTCTGAAACATCTACGGCCCTGCTGATGGCTTTACCTCGTGCCTTGAGGGTGACCTCACCGGACCCCACGTTAAACTGCGTTATCACTGCCAACACGTAGTTCATCACCGGTTTCGTTCCAATAAAAACGGTATTTTCTTCTCCTGCCTTTTTTTCTGCAACTACTTTCTTCTCTGCTGGTTTTTCTTCAGCCATTGTTTCCTGCCTCCTCTTGTTTGTTCAGGCGTCTCTAATCAGAGCCTAAAATACTTTTTGACAACCCAAAGATTATGCATATGTGGTTTCCACGAATTCTAGAGGCTTGCCGCAGACTGCTCGTATGGTTTTAGATTTGGTCTGACTCTGCGCACGTCCGAAACCACCCTTAAACCCCTCGTCCTGAAAATTTGGCTCATGGCTCCAGATTCGTCATGCAATATCATTCAAGCCGATATTTTCCGGAATAGGTACCCTCCCAAAAGGATCATGGCGAGTGAAAAAACCAGAATGGCTCCGAAATCAAGCCATACCGAGAACTGAGCGTATTCCGGGCATATTGCCCTCCTCAGTCCGTCGATACCATAGGTGAGGGGGTTTATGCGGGTGAGAGAACTAAGCCAACCGGGCAGTGTTGTTTGAAGATATCCTGGTATTTTACCAACTGGGAAAATGGCGCCCGAGGTGAAAAAAATAGGCATGATGAAAAAATTTATCACAACTGGGAATGCAACTGGGTCCTCTATCTTTGAAGCGAACGCAAGCCCCACGCTTACAAAGCTCAATGAAATCAGGACCATGAAGACAAATATCTGGAGTAGCTGGATGACGCCAGGAGTTCTTATGTCAATTAAGCCAATAACCTCAAACAATCCGATGGCGAGGAGAAGCAAGACCCCCTGTAATATCGCGATAGTGGCTCCACCTAGTACCTTCCCAAGCATGATGTGAATCCTCGAGACTGGAGCAACCAATATCTCCTTCATGAAACCGAACTGTTTGTCCCATATAACTGAGATTCCAGACATCGTGGAAGCAAAAAGTAAAGTCATTCCTACGATTCCAGGAGCCATAAACTCGAGGTAGTTGAAATCCGGGCGGGCGAACGCAGCGTTGAGCCCTATCCCTATGATTGCCAGCCACAAGAATGGAGTAACTATCCATGAGATAACCCTGGCCCTAGCTCGGAGGAACCACTTCATGTCCCTCAACCAGAGCACGTATATCGCTTGGCCTGTCATCTCATCTCCTCGTGCGGGCCATCATCCTCCAACGCGTTTCGCTTGGCTTGACTTCCTCCTCCCTGATTGCCCTGCCCGTGTGTAGAATGAAGACATCCTCAAGTGTTGGTCTCCTCAAGCTCACCGCCTGTACCCGGCCGCCACGCTTTCTGATTAATTCCATCAGCTTGGGGGTGAGTTTCTCACCATTGCTCACCCTTAAATGTAGGAGATCCTCAACCACTTTTACCTCTCCCACGAACTTGTTTTTCTGAAAAATGCCAATGTACTTCTCGGGCTGCTGGACTTTGAGAGAAACGATGTCCCCTTTGAGCTTATCTTTCAATGTTTCAGGCTCATCCAAGGCTATGATTTTTCCATGATCAATTATGCCCACCCTATCGCAGAGGTAATCAGCCTCCTCCATGTAATGGGTTGTGAGGATTACTGTAACATTTTCCGTTTTATTGAGCGTCTGGATATATTCCCAAATGCTCCTCCTCGTCTGGGGGTCGAGTCCGAGAGTAGGTTCATCCAAAAACAGGATTTTTGGGCGATGCATCAACCCCCTCGCCATTTCAAGTCTTCTCCTCATCCCACTCGAGTAGGTTTCGACGAAGGAATCCGCGCGGTCTCTCAGTCCAACGAGTTCTAGGACTTTGTTTATCCGTTTATCCCGTTGCTCCTTCGTTAGACCATACATTCGCCCGTGGAAATCCAAGTTTTCCCTTCCAGTTAAACGGTTGTCCAAGGAGGGGTCCTGAAAGACTATTCCAATCGCCGTCCGGACGGCATCTGGGGTTTTTCGGATATCAAAACCCGCGACCTTCGCTGTTCCTTCGGTTGGAGGTAGGACGGTAGAGAGCATGTGGATAAATGTGGTTTTCCCAGCGCCGTTTGGGCCGAGCAAGCCGAAAAGCTCCCCCTCCTCTATCTTGAGATTTATGTGATCGACGGCTACCAGATCGCCGAACTTCCTCGTCAAGCCGTTAGTAGCTATCGCCGGCATGGTATCTCCTTCGAAAACATCAATCGCCTTGGGTTTTCAATCAAATTAAATAATTGGGTGCTCATTCCAATGGTGAGATAATATGATTTTGGGATGCGCCGAATTCGCGGTTCCTGGAGATAGACTGGAAGACAAGTTAAGAGTATTGGAATCGCGTGAAATGTGGTTAGAATTGGTCAATGATGGTATCGACGAAAAACGATTAAAAGGTATTTTGGGGGTATTACCGAGTTTTAATACCTCGATCATGTCTGTCCAAGCATATCTACAGCATGACCTTCGGATGTTAAGCGCGAAAGACAGGGATCGAAAAGCGGCCGTCCGTCATGTGGAAGAAACGATAAAAATAGCCTCTAAAGTTGGGGCACAGAACGTCGTGGCAGTTGTTACCTACGGGGAACCAACAATTAACAATCCGATGGAAAAATGCATCGACATATTCAGACGTTTTGGCGAACTCGGCGAGAAGCTCGACGTCACGATTTCCATCGAGGCGCTAAGCAAAGATAGGACCACGTTCCTCCCAAGCATGCCCGAAGTTTACGGGCTGGTTCGCGATGTGGGCTCAGATCACGTACGCCTAATGGCAGATACAATGCATATCTTTAACAACGGAGAAGATGTGGCAGAGACGATCGGAAAACACGCTTCAGAAATTATGGAAATTCAATTGCGCGATACCGACTCCAGACCTCCCGGAAAGGGAAACATAGACTTTGCTCCCGTGTCAAAAGTCATCTGGGAAAATTTTAACGGACTAACATGTTTAGAGTATCATCCGGGCCTGAACCCGCGCGCAGATTTTGATAGTGCCCTAGAATTCGTGGCCAAAACTATCTTTGCGGCTCGATGATCACCTTGAGGGATTCCCGAGCGTCAGCGACGAGCTTGAACCCCAGGCCTGTTTCTCCCAAGCTTAACCGATGCGTGATCATCTCATGAACGTTCACACGGCGCTCGCTGATCAGTTGTAGCGATTCTTCGAGATCTTGAGGATCTGCACCATATGAAGTTATTATCGTTATTTCGTTACGCCAGAAGTCGGTAATCGGTATGGGGAAATCAACGCCAGGGGCCGGCACTGCAAAGAACATGATCGTGCCCCCCCGATCCGCGCATCGCAACGCTTGTTTGCTCGCAGATGTGGCTCCCGTGCAAACTATCACCCGGTCCGCGAGCCTGCCCTCATTGAGCTGGCGTAATCTCTCCGGTACATCATCTTCTGCGTGAATCACGGCATCTGCTCCAAATTTTTTCGCAGCCCTCAAGCGATATTCGTTTATGTCTGTTGCAATTACTCGTCCCGCCCCTCGTCCGCGGGCAAGTTGCGCGTGGAGCAGCCCAGAAACACCGCTACCTAAAATTAGCACACTTTGGCCTTTCTGTATATTGACCAACCTTTGTCCGCGAACTACACATCCCAGCGGCTCGATAAACGTCCCGACTTCGAACGATAGATCTTCAGGTAAAAGGTAAACGCCAAGCTCTACGTTTATCCGCGGCACACGAATGTATTCGGCAAAGCCACCAGGGTCATAATTTGTCTTGTGTAAGGTCTCGCAAGCGGTATGATGGCCGCTCAGGCAGTAATGACATTTACCACAAGGAACGTGATGGGAGACGAATACTCTGTCACCCACTTTGTAACGCTTTACTCCCTCCCCAACCTCGACGATCTCCCCCGTAGCCTCGTGGCCCAGCACCCGAGGGGCACTTTTGACGCGATACCATTCGAGCACATCGCTACCGCAGATGCCGCAAGCCATCACTTTTACCAATAACTCGCCGGGGCCGATCTTCGGTTTTGGCAAATCCTCTAAACGAACGTCCTTATTGTTGTAATACATTGCTACGCGCATGATATCTCATCTAAAAAACATGGGCGTCAAGCCTTAAAGTTTCTGTAAAGATTTTTCGAAGTCTTTTACACGAGGTGGCTTTTTGCCTTTACTAGGTTGGATACGTTGCCCCTCTCTTCTTAAGCTGGCCGCTTGCGCCTTTGTACCGCCGGGAAATTTTTCGTTTAGGCTACCATCCGGCTTGATAACCCGCCAGTAAGGTGTTATTTGCCTCTTTACTTCCCTTCGATCCTCTTCTGCCGCCCCAGCCGCAATCCAAATAAAAATTCCAGTTGTTATTGGACACGCGCAATCAACATGGAAATCTTGGGCTAATCGCTTTCTAATTTGAGCTTGAGTTACGAGCTTTCCTTTCTTAACTTTACGAATTAAAGCATCGACGTCGAGGGGCCTCGGGATGAGCATTTTTCCGGTCCCGAATCTTTTTACCATTTTTGGTGGAATATCAACCACTTTGGGCAGTCCAGGAGTTTTTTCCAATTTTTCTCGCCAGGTTTTTCGTGTTTTCAACATAGTTCTCCCCTATAAATTATGCACTGCGCTTTTTAATCACCATGTTATCTTAAATTGCATATCATCCATTTTCTTGTCACTAATAGCCCTCCATAATGAGTACACGAGCTTTCGCCTGACATATCCGATTTAACGAAGGTTTATCTTGCGAAACTTTGGGGCAATGAAATCATTTTTTCAAAAGACTGACGAGTTTTATAAGTATCATAAATTATTTCACAAACTACTTTTCCTTGCCACCTTTGATATTATTGAATAACTCTTGTGCTTTCTTCGGAGTTGCATTTTCATGAATGATGGCACGAATGGCTCTAATCATCGCTACAGGGTGATCCGATTGCCAGATGTTCCTCCCCAAATTCACTCCTATGGAGCCCTTCTGAATGCCGTCGTAAATGAACTCGAAGACCTCAAGCTCAGTTTCCACTTTGGGTCCACCCGCCATAACCACTGGAACGGGACAACCTCTCACGACCTTTTCAAAACCTTCCTTAACGTAGTATGTTTTTACTACCCGTGCGCCCATCTCAGCGGCGATCCTGCAGGCCAGAGCGAGGTATCGTGCCTCGCGCTTTTCCAACTCTTTGCCAACGGCCGTAACTGCCATCGTTGGAATACCGTACTCCTCGCACTCGTTGACAAGGTTCGAGAGGTTCAACAAGGTCTGGTGTTCGTGCTCGCTTCCCACGAAGATGGACATGGATACTGCACTCGCGTTTAGACGTATGGCCTCCCTCACGGAGGTCGTTATGCCCTCCTGGTCGAGCTCCTCCTTCCTTGCCATGCTCGTGCCGCCCGAGACTCGGAGGATGATAGGTTTCGTGTTGTTGGGATCGACGCAGGAGCGGAGTATCCCTCGCGTTAGCATGATGGCGTCCGCGTAAGGCAAAATGGGCTCGATGGTCTTGCCCGGCTCCTCTAATTTACGTGTGGGCCCTTGGAAGTACCCGTGATCTATAGGTAAGAATAGAGCCCTTCCATCGGGTTGGATTAGTTGTGCAAGCCTGTTCTTCATTCCCCAATCCATATTCACGCCTCCTTTCGAATTTTATTTTTTTCAGGTCTAACGATTAAATATCCTTTCTCAATTAACCAATGGTGAAATTCCCATGTGGTATGTTCACAATTGGTTTTACAGGTTTGCCTTGTTTTTTCATATTCTTCTGAACCCTGGGTTTGAGAGTTTAGAGCCAACTGCACTGGGCATCTCACGTCGTTGCAAAATTCCCTCTTCTTGTACTTCACGTGTCCCTCGATTGGCATGGCTTCTCCCTTTTTGGCGCGGTTTCTCAAATCGACACAATTTTGTTTGCCCGCATGACATATAAAGAAACAATAAAGATATCAGGATTGCAGAAATAGCACGAGATCTGTGGGTAGATCGGATGAGTAATAATGCGAAAAAACTTTTGGTGCTACTGATAGTCATAGCCCTTGTCCTTTCGATGGCGGTTGCAGGCTTGCTCGCCCTGCTCGAGTAGAAGCTTAATTTGTATAAATGGGACTAAATAGTGCGGCCGTGGTCCAGCCTGGTCTAAGCGCTTGAAAGCGCTGCCAAAAGGACACGGGCCCTCCAGGCTAATTTCGTGGAAAGCCTGTAGCGCGGGTTCGAATCCCGCCGGCCGCACCACTTGATTATTGGCGAAGGGAAAATCCAAACGCTAAGAAAGAAACAAAAACAGCAAATATTCAAGGCAAACATAAGACGGTAACTTTATAATGCTTAAGGAGATGTAAATATTACATTATCAAGAAGTAAAAGGAGGATGAAAAATGGCAAAGGCCAAAAAGCGAAAGACAAAGGCAAAGAAAAAGCGAAGACGTTGATGAATAAATTTTTACGACGATAACCGCTGTGATCACGTCGTACTGCTTAGTTGTCTTCAGATGTCTTGCCGCTGCAGTTTCCTGTTTTTCACATTTTTACAGCTTTGATGGAATAGAATTTTCCTGATTGGAATCCTTTGACTTGTAGATGTAGTTTAGGGATCTTCGCCCAAGCACTTGCTCGGCTCCATCCCATGTCAGGGAAATTTCAAAATGGATTAATACTGCCCTAGGAGGAGCATTATGTGTAATAGGTTGGAGTGCATTGGTCAAGAAGAGCACATTTGGAAAGGTCCTTATGATACTGGCGGTTGCGTGGTTCATATCTTTGATTCAAATCGGCGTTGATTCCCACGTTGTGTTTTGGTCGGCCTTTGGAATCTGGGTAGTCGGGCTTTTGTTGTGGATGTACGGCGACACAGGAATTCCCAAGCTCAGCGATAGGATGTTGGATGAGATAGAAAGCCATAAGTCTATTTTCTGGCGTAGGAGTAAACCGAAGGTAGCGAGGAAAAAGAAGGAGGAAGGAAAAAAATAGTATTTAAAAAAATAATTCAGCGTTTCTCAGGTTCCTAAATATGGTCTTATCCCCATGTACCAGGGATTCATGGTGAGGAGTTCCCTCTCGCTGAAGATTTTTTTGATATCTTCTATGCGGGCTTTTTTCCATATCGCTCCAAATAGCGCCCCCATTTTTTCCGTTCTACCGATGAATTGAGCTCCGACGATCGTCCCTTTTTTAAGAATTATTCTGGAATAGTAGGTTCCATGTGTTTTTTCTACCACTTCACAACCGCCGCCGTTGCCGATCGTTGCCAAAGTGTGCCCGATCGATGCTACGTGAGTACCAAAAAGGTCTATGCCGACGATGTTTATGAAACCTCGATATTTTTTCGGGGTCCCGACGCAATTATAGCCTGCTACCCTACCTTGGAGCACCGCGTTCGGCCAGAGTAAGTTCAATGTATTTCGGCCGGTGACCACGTCTCGAGATTCCGTGCAGTCGCCACATGCATATACGCCCTCGGCGTTCGTCGACATTCGCTCATCGGTCAGAATACCTCCAAGTTTGCCTATCTTTATCCCAGCAGGCCTGGCCAAGTCGACCCTTGGCCTCATTCCAGTAGCCAAGACCGCCGCGTCACATTTGATTTCTCGCCCACCCACCTCGATGCCCTTAACTTCCTTCCCACCCAAGATTTGAGTCACTTTTTCCCCGGTAAAAATTTTGATTCCATGTTTCTGAAGGGTCGTCTCGATAACGTGTGCTGGCTTATCATCGAATGCTGCCGGCAACACATGGTCCAATGACTCGATTAGTGTAGTATCATAACCCTTTGCTTTGAGGGCCATTGTGGTTTCCACGCCGATGAAACCTGCCCCAACGATCGCGATCTTCCTTTTAGGATAGGCAAGAAACTCATCGACATCCCCCAAAGTTTTTAAAGTGAAGGCTCCTTTTTTCTCGACCCCATCGATCCTCGGGATTATCGGCTTGCTTCCTGTCGCAATTACCAATTTATCGTACCGCAGGGAACTTCCATCTTCCAAAAATACCTTTTTCTCATCTGTGTAGATTTTGAGGGCTCTTTTGCCGAAAATCGGGCGAACACCTATCTTCAAATAATCTTCATGGCTGTTCAGAAAAATGCGTTCTCTGCCGATTTCTCCAGAGATATATTTCGGGAAAATGCATGGTGAGTACGCAGGATATTTTTCTTCCGAAACTAGAGTGACATCGATGCCCCGCCTAAACTCCCTCATAACCTGAGCTGCGGTAAGGCCGGCTATTCCGTTCCCCACGATGACGTGCATTATAATTTCCCAAGCCTTTTCAGTTCATCAGCAACAGAGTTGAGGCCCAGCTCTTTTAACTTGGCTTGCGTAGGAACACCGTGGCTAGTCCAACCTCGAATCTCGTAGTATTCGTCCAACATCTCATCGTATTTTTTCCCGTCTATCTTGTCGCCCTTATTCGGCCCTGAAGGTATTGGCTCTTCCATGAACCTAACGGGGGGATAATCGTCCTTTCTGGTTATACCTTCCCGAACGATGAAAGCCCGTTCAAGATTGTATACCCTGTCGCTTATCTCTATCATCTTTCTTTCATCTATCTCGACTCCAGTTGCCAAAGAAAATAACTTAGTCATCTCGGCAGGAACCAACCCGAAGCCTGTGCCGAGCCATGGCGTGATGTATTTACACATCCCAATACAATCGCATGCCGTATACATTCGTTCATACCAGATTACGGCTATCGCTTGATCCTCGTACGAACGGGGGTCTACGGTGTTTACCTTTCCATATATCATTTTGATCAACTCTGGATTCGCGGCGGGGCCCCAATATACACAGGTGGGGATGCTTCTGAGGTGATCGCCTCCCCTTGTCGAGACAGCATGTGATAGCGCATAGCCTTTGGCGCTCCTGTTTTCGTGAGATGAGTAGTCCAAACGTTTGGTATGTATCACATATTTTTCCGATCCTCTCCCTATCTTCTCGGCAACAGACAGCGGTCCTTCAGCCAAGAGATTTCCGATGCCATCCCTCTTCACGATTTTTTCAATCATTTCGATCATGGCTTCCCAATTTCCCCAGTCGAGCTTGATACCATCCATGTCTTTTTCTGTTACGATCTTCCTCTGGCGGAGTTCCATCATGAGGCCCAGGACATTTCCTAAGGTAATAGTATCGAGCCCGTATTTGTTGCACAAATCATTCATGTGAATTATTGATGAAAAATTCGAATTTCCACATCTGGGGCCTAATGAATTGATTGTCTCATACTCCGGCCCCTCGCCCAATTCCCCGGCGAATGGTCCATCCTTAATTCTGTAGAAATGATTGCAATGTATCGGACACCCAAAACATCCCTTGTTTTTAACCGAATGTTTTTTGACTAACGTCTCGCCGCTGATTGCATCGATTTCTGGGAAATCTGTGGTTTGCCAGTTCTTAACTGGCATGATGCCCGCCTCATTGAGGATATTGGAAAGAATAGGTGTACCATAAATAGAAAAAGCCTCAAAGAGGGGATTCTCCCTGAGCGTAATGTGGAGTTTCAAGCAAAGCTCTTCGAACTCCTTGGGTTTCGCTACGTTGATTGATCTGGTTCCGCGCACTGCGATCGCTTTCAAGCGCTTCGAGCCCATTACAGCCCCGGTTCCGGTTCTTCCGGCGGAGTTTTTCAACCCAGTTCTGATGTTGGCAAATTTGACCAGTCTCTCGCCGGCCTGTCCGATGTTTACCACTTGAATTTCAGGATCTCCGAGCTCCTCACGTATAATTTCTTGAGTTTCCACCGAGTCCTTACCCCACAAGTTCGATGCATCCCTGAGCTCGGATTCCCCATCACATATCCAAAGGTAAACCTGCTTCTCAGCCCTGCCACAGATGACTATGTGGTCATAGCCCGCGAACTTGAGTTCTGGTGCCCACCAGCCACCACAGTTGGAGTCGCCCAGAATCCGGGTCAGGGGGGAGAGCGTCGTCACATTGAACCTTCCAGAGCCAGGGGATAGCGTGCCGGTCAGCGGGCCACAACCGAAAATCAGCACATTTTTTGGGCCGAGTGGATCGGTTTTCGGTTTGAGCTCGTCATAAAGAATCTTTACATTTATTCCCCTTCCACCCAGAAAGTTTGCAGCCAGATCCTTGTCCAAAGGCTCCTCTATGATCTTTTCCCTTGAGAGGTCAACTTTCAAAATTTTTCCTGCCCAGCCAAACATCATTCTCACCTTCCCGCGGGTGCCACGAGTTTCCCCATCAGCTCTCCCAATCTCTCTGCGGCTTCCCTCTTTTTCATGAGAATAGCTCGGGTGGCAGGTACGTACTGCAGGGCTCCGGTCGGACAAAGTTTAACGCAAATTGGATCGCCCTTACAGAGGTCACATGCCATTGCTCTTTTTCCCGCAATGTCGAGCGTGATGCCACCTAAGGGACAGGCCACGGCACACATCTTACAGCCGACGCACGTTTCATGATTTA
>Ga0209636_10007096_pt1 | contig 11432 bp, 7 predicted proteins | sample DeeMarSWOR152_54_FD_187464 | JGI IMG/M metagenome (GOLD analysis project Ga0209636, IMG submission 187464) | Marine sediment microbial communities from White Oak River estuary, North Carolina - WOR-1-52-54 (SPAdes) (version 2) | ecosystem: Environmental > Aquatic > Marine > Intertidal zone >... | reverse complement strand
ATTTTGTCCCGAGCGTATCCATGCCCACCGGGGTTACATTATAGACTCCATTCAATACCCCCACATGGCTACCAATGTCAACCCAAGACCCAGATGAGTTGGTGCTAAACGTAATATCCATCGAATCTCCCTGGAAGTCCGTCGCTAGGACTGCCAGAGTTGGATTCAAGGCCTGATTGAGGGATCCATCTAAAGGATCCTCATCCCTAATGACCGGATGATCCAAGATAAGGGGAGGGACATACACCGCAGCACCCCTCCGGTACTCGCTATAAAAAGAGGTCTCAGACCTCACCGGAGGGATGGACGCGAGCCCCAAGGTTTCAAAACAGTAAACAGTTCCTTCACCACTGGTCAGCACCAGTTCATTTAGTCCATCATTATTTATATCCTGTATGAGAGAGAAAGGGCGGGGTATACCCCATAACCCGGTCTCCTTATGCACTACAATATACTCTTCTGTACCTGGGTCGAAGGAGTAGACGTACAAAGCGTTGTGCTGATTCACGTAGGGGTTCGAATGGGGAGGAGAGGTGGGTACGATAATATCCGGAATGCCGTCTCCAGTCACATCTCCTACTTTCGGAGGCTCCATGCATATTATCGGGTTATCTAACTCATCTAAGAGCAGGGCGTCGATTTTCCAATCAAATAAATCCCATATCTTTACCTGTGAATGTGAACAACTGATTATCTCAAGCTTTCCGTCGCCATCTATGTCGTACACTGTGGGCTGGGAGTGGCCACTGAAACCCTGATTGCTGCTACTTTTTCTATATACTCCTCCTGTTGTCAGTACGCTTCCATCGTCACTATTTAGGACCAGAGGGGAGTTTTCATTTTGATCTATAGCGATAACATCGAGAACACCATCTCCGTCCACGTCATCTATGATCGGCATGTGGCTACTGCTAAGGGGGGTCATCTCGTTCCAGAGGGGAGTCAGAGTGTGAGCGTCGAAAGCCCGAATACCCCTCCCTCCTCCTTTGTATAAGTCATCTCCTGACCAATAGGAGATAGCTCTATCCCCTTGGTAAAGCTCATAGGACCCGTCAAAATTAGCGTCAGCTAATGCCAGACCTCCAAAGCAAGGGTGCCAAGAATATGCCTGTTGCATCACCTTACCATCGTAACTGAGACGTGTTAAAAAATCACCACGCGCTGACCAAGGTGCGTTGCCTGCAGATACGAATACCTCTGGATACGAGTCTCCATCGATATCGAAGACGATAGGCCAGACGTCATCGGAGGGCACATATGTCCTCCAGTACTCGCTGCCGTCGTCGCCATGTAGGGCTATCACCGAGTCCCAGGCTACTAAAATTATCTCGGGAACGCCGTCGTTGTTTAAGTCCGCGATCTCAAATGGCTGATGTTCGCCTATGGGATAACCGGACACGGCGTAGACTACAACGCCGTTTGCATCTATCACCGTTAGGTTTCCTAATCTATTGTTTGATCCGGGGTCTATACCGGTCACCACAATCTCCAATCCCGGCCGATCGGAAACCAAGTCTGCTGCCTGGGGCCCGATAAGCGTGGCAGTCTTACCAGGATTTATACTCCAAAGTAGCGAAATAGGTGGATCCACCGCAGAGATGGGTCGTGTAAAAGGGGTAAGACTGAATGATATTATTATAACTAATAAAAATGCTTTGAAGCGTTTCATAATCAAATTACCTCAATACAAAGTAATAAATTAATAAGTGATACAGTTTCTGAACAATATTCTTAATAAGTTCCCTTTTCGCGTGCGCAAACAGCGTTTTGCATAAGCTTAACTGCCGACTCATGTTTTTCCCTTCAATATTACTCAAACGAAGATGCTTAATATTGTTTATTGCGCGATGGCATGAGAAGCCGTTTATCTGAACGGCTTGCGCGCGCAGATTTCCAGATTAATTTTCTATACGGAATCAGTATCAGCTAAAGTATAATACCAATTTTTAATATCTGGGATAATTTCTTTGTTGGTTAAATTGTATAATATATATCGAATACTATATATCTTTAAAAATTTTAAAATTTCATCTGGTGAAAAAAATCCTAGTTTAAGTAATAAGTCAGATTGTTCATTCCTTCTTGGAAATACACAACGTATAAGATCTACCCCACCCTCATTTCCAATCTTAATAGCAATTTTTATTAAATCTATCATTGTATTATCCTCGCCTTGTAAAGTTACCAAATCCACAATATTCAGAATATTTTCTCTTTTATGTAATACGATATATCCTATAATTTCTTTATTTTCAATAGATCGCGCTATGAAAATTTGGTAATCTCCAATTATCTTTGAAAATCTCCAATTAAGATATTTATATGTGCGCTCCAAAATAAATTCATAATCTTTACTTATTTTATTATAGAAATTATTAATTTCAATTGGAAACATATTTATTTCTTTAATTTCACAAACATGTCTTATTTTATCCTTTTTATATATTCTTTTATAAGTTTGCATTATTTTGATTAATATTTTAATACCCAAACCAAAGAACCATTTAACCATTTTATTTTTAAATTTCATACTTAGAACATTATCATAATTTAAAACTTTATTAAAACTCTCTATTTTAAAATCTTTCCAACCAAGTTTAATAAAACCCTTATATGCCATTTCAGAAGGAAAACCATATATAAAATCATAACGATTCTTTGCATCAGCATATACTTTATTAGCTAAACTTGTAAATATCCCCCTTCTCCTGTAATCAGGATGAACCGCGGTATCAACAGATTGTGCTACCGTTATAACTTTTGAATAAAATTTAATTGTCTCAGGCATTATTGCATAATATCCAACTATTTTATTATCTGCCTCAGCTACCCAAATATCTCCCTCTTCACCAAAAAAACCATTTGGATTAAGTTCATACTTCCATTTCCACCATTCTTTCGTAAAATTACGATTGAAAACAATGTTTACTAATTTTATTATTCCATCTATATCTGATGGTTTAAATTTTCTCATTAATATATTATTTCCCTCATCCAATTAAATCACTCTCATAATTATAATCACTTCTGCAATAAATATTTAACGATACTTACAAATTGGTTTTTCAACCATAACTTATCTCTTCCAAGGTATCTATCGCCATCAATTAAAGTTATTTCTCCGAAAGATGACAATGTATGAACCCCATTCAATACTGTACTTTTGGGATTAATAGTTGCGACAGGTTCTTCAAGAAATTCCATAGGCGACATTTTTAAAACCTTATTAATAACGATTTTAGCTCCATAATATTCTACGCAATCCTGAGAAGGTCTAAACAAAGCCCCTTCGTGGATAAACATCGTTCCAGCGGGCCTATTTGAACGAATATCTGTTTTCACAGGATTATTTTTATGAGGCTTCCATTCACCAAATAAATCTTCTGCATACCAAAGGTATAAATTAGCCTTATCACGAAACGGCGTGAAAAATAACCACCATTTTCCATTATATTCTATCAAAGATGGATCAATCACATCAACACCGTTTATAATAGTGTGTTTTTTCTCCCATCTTGAAGGGCTCTTTATTTTATATATTGTAGCCTCATTATTCTGATATGTTTCTGGTATGCAGTAAACATCGTTTTTATATTTAAATATATAAGGATATGACATATGATATGGTTGTTCAAATGCTGTTTTAAGTTTTAATGGTCTATTCCTTTCACTTAATTTAACATAGGATATCTTACCCTTCCTTTTATTAAAATCATATTCCTCCATAAATACATATGATTCGCCATTAATTTTTGCCCCAAAAGGATCTGCTAAGAAATGTCTTCTATCTGGCTTTGGAAACCATTCTACTTCATATTCTTTTTCATCTATGAAAGATTGAATAGGTTTATTGATTACACCAACATTCCATTGTCTTGATGGAGAAAAAACGGCGGTTAATAATTTTCCAAACTTCATCATATACTAACCCTCGCTCACACGTGCGCGGTAGTCGTATGAGTCCTTAACGGGTTTCACCTGGGAGTGAGAACAAAAGCAAGTTGAAAAAGAATCCCATTGGTCACACATTATCGATTATTGAATCAGCCTGCGCGCGCTGATGATGTTCCCTAACCACCCCGGTTGAAGCGAGGATGAACGTAAGGGATAGGAGACTAAAAGTTACTGGTATTAGTCTTATACCCCAAGGGGTGTTGTATAAGACAAGACCCATAATAGACACAAGGGCTAGGCTCGTTCCTATACTCAGGGTTACCCTTTGTATATCGTCGATCTCTTTTCCTGGGAAGAATGTTTTTATCAGGCTGTAGCCGGGCAGGAATAGGATATAGATAGTACCCAAGATATGTCTTAGATATGCATACGGGTACATCCCCTCTGGTATCGCGAATATGGAGATCGCTGTGGCAATTGATAGAATGATTATGATCCAGAACCATATCGAGTGGATTGAAGTTAGATATCTTCCCAGTCCTATTGTATTCGATGCTTGTTGATTTGGAAAGACTAATCTGTCCAGTTCTCGTAGCTCCAATACCTGTTTCAACAGGATATCTTTACTGACTTCCAGCTCTTTATGGGCTTCTTCGATAAGACTCTCAACAGTCTCGGGCGAAGAATCCTTAAAAATCTTCAGGATCCTCTCGGCGATATCGGATTCATCTGACATCTAGTTCACCTCAACAGAATATCTGTGCATACGTGCACGCTTATCTATGCGTGGGAACTAATAACTAGCAATTCCAACGAGCGAAAATTATGAGGTTATCCAATTGATATTATTATCTCATACAATTGATATAAAAATACAACAATAAAGGTAAGTACGAGCAAAATCGATACTCTTCTTAACCTGGATCTATCTATTATAATTCCTATATCGCCATAGTATTTACTTACAAACTCTGATAACGCCATTGTAATAATGGACAGTTCAGCGATAAGGAAACCAAATTCATGGAAGCTGATAAGCACATCCAAATCTTTTCACCAAACGAGTGAGTGGCTACAATTCGCGCGCGCGAGAAATGATGCTGATCAAGCGCGAGTTATTACTACCGACCCCTGCTCTTCATGGATATATATGAATAATGGGAATCATATATTCTATTATACATATTTTCTTCTAACATTGTTGTCAGAGAATAATTATATGAAAATAGTTTTTTTCCGAGACCTACTGTGTATATTATATAATCGTTGTTCTCAATATTATCGAGAAATTTAGGACTTGAATCAATTGTAAATCTGATGTCGCTCACTATTTTTGCCCTAAGATATTGTGAAAGTCTAAAATGTGAAAGGATTGTGTCAGTTTCCTTCGCGACATAATGATCGATGAAAAAATTTGTGTTGATATATTCATTTTCGGTCTGATACATTATTTGATGATCGTAGAAGGATTGGGTCAACGGTGTGAATGGGAATAACATTATTAAAATAAAAAATAGTGTTACAGTAATTTTTTTATATTTACTATTATAAAAATAATTTATACCGATAGATAGGGGAATTATTGACGAAAAAACAACCCTTATCCCAATGAAGGGTATCAGTGCTCCAACTATAATAATAATAACAGAGGAAATAAATAAAGCAATATCGATCTGCCTAAGTTTTTGCTTCATCAGTAAAAGTAAGAAACCTACACCAGTGAATAGAAGAGCAGAGATTACAATAATACGAGAGAATGTTTGAGATACAACATCAATAAAAGGTCTTTCTATTACTCTTCCCAAGAATGTCCTTTCTACATATTTTAAATATCCAAATATATTTATTGATTCAAGTTGGTATAGCACTTCTGGGATGAAGGACTTTGAATAATATAAATTATATGACGCATAAATAAGAAGGGTAAATAAGAATAATTGTAAATGTTTTTTCTTTCTATATAATAAATACATTATCATCAAATAGTTAATATAAAAAAACGCTGCATAGGGGTGTGTGAAAATAATACACATATATATAAATATAGATATTATTACATGATTTCTAGTTATTATATCATTTGTTTCAATCATGTATAATATAAATAATAAACTCATCGCCATTGAATATGGAACATACTGGTAATTAAAAAACCAATATACTGATAATAAAAATGCAATTATTGAAATATGATTACTTTTTTTATTATAATGATAATAATAAATATATATTGAAGAAATATAAATTACTCCAAAAACAATAAATAATATATATTCAGTATATCTTAAATTGATATTAGTTATTAAAATAAAAATTTGATTAATTATAAAAAAAATTGGCCATTGATAATAATCATGAAAAAGTTCATTAGGATCTAAATCTCCAGAAAATAATAAATACTCAATTAATCCTCTAACATAATGAATATCTGAACCAGAAAAAGTATAATAAAAGTACTTTATTGAATACATAAAAAATATGATGCCAATACAAGATATTAATTTTATATCATTCCTTTCACTAATTGTAGATAATATAAATAAAGAAGGCAAAATAATAAAAAGCCCCATCCAATAAGTTGGTGAGATATTATTAAAAATATAATCATCTACTGAATTAATAAATATCGGATAACTGCGGTAATATGAATAAAGAATTAAAGATATTCCTAAGAAGATAGGCCCAACTATGAAATATTTTTTATTTAATTTCGCAAGTGCTTGAGAGATATTCATATATCAGTACTCTCCTTAAATATAATAAATTATTTTAAATTACTCATATAATCATCAAAATTTTTAGCAATTTTTTCCCACGCATATTTTTCCTTTACAATTATTCTTCCGTTAATACTTATTTTATCAAGATACATTTTATGTTCATAAGCATAAGTAATCGCTTTCGCAATTTCTTCTTCATTTATTGTTTTTATGAAAATTGCGCATTTATTGTTATTAACTATTTCTCTATGTGATTCTATGTCTGTTAATATCACTGCTTTTTGCATCGATAGATATTCTAGTAGTTTTAATGGGCATTGATATTTCCAGTCAGGTAAATCAGGCAATGGTATAATTCCTATATTACTCATAGCAATATATTTTGGGACATTCTCATAATCAACTGGATTATGTATAAATACTCTATTTTGAAACCCATGTTTTTCTACATAATGTTTAATTTTATATAAAATATTACCTTCACCCAATATAAAATATACTAAGTCAATATTTTCATTTATAAGTTTAATACTTTTTATCCATTCTATTATCCCTCTATTTTTTCCGACATTACCATGATAAATAATAATAAATTTATTATTAAATCCAAATTTTTGTCTTAGATATTTACTTTCTTCAAGATGTTTTTTAGGATCGAAAAGATTCAACGACACACCAGAAGTCCAGACCCCAATAAAAGTTGAATTAATATTAAATTTATTACAAATATACATCTTCATAGAACTAGTTATTATTGTTATTCCATTAAAAAATTGTTTCGAAAAAAAAACAGAAATATTGAAGAAAAAATTTTGTATATATCCTTTAAATCCGAATACTGCTACGGGATGACTTCTAATATCTAATATGATCTTGAAATTTCTAAAATGGTATAAAATTGGAAAATATATAAAACCGAAAATCCATGGCCCTGGTTCTGTAACTATGTAATCTGGATTTAGTAAAAAAATATAGTATGGTAATATAAACAAAATGACACCAGCAAATATCATTCGTGATATTATTGGTATGTGCCTTATTGGTATTGTAATGATGTTTACATTTTTATATTTATTTATATGTTTTCTTTTAGACCTTACAGCAATTAGATATACTTTATAACCTCTCTTTGATAAATTTTCAAGGATCTCTATCCTTGATGTTTTATGTAAGGCTTTGTCTAATATAAGAAAACTAACCCATATTAATGTTTTATTTTTTACATTTGTTCTTAATTTATCACTTTCAGTATTTATTATCAAATTCATCACTCATAGCTTTCTATAATGAGCACTATTTTCGTGCGCGCATTTAAGAATGAAAAAAAATATTATATATCATTATAACATTGAATAATATTATCAGTGATTATATTCCATGTATATTTATTTTCAATAGTTTTACGAGCAGAATTTCCTGTTCTTTTTCTTAAATCTGTATCATCCAATAATTTTAATATAGCGGTAACCATTGCCTTTGGATTATTCGGAGGAATCAAAAAGCCATTTTCCCCCGAATTTATGACCTCATTGTTACCTCCTACATTTGTTGCTATAACAGGTAGACCACATGACATCCCCTCTAGAAGGACTGTAGGTAGACCCTCGTGTTGCGAAGGAATTACTTGGATAGCTGCTTTTTGATAAATACGAACCAATCTATCTCTGTCCAATAAACCGAGGAATAAGAATTGTTTCTGAAGATTCAGTCTCTTAACTCTTTTTTTTAATAACTGTAGAAGTGGTCCGGAACCACATATAATAAATTTTGTTTTAGGTTTAATTTTAGAGATAATATATCCACAATTTATTAAATTTAATAATCCCTTACCTGCCTTAAGAGAACCTACATATAAAATATAATCCTCTTTCGATTTTTTTCTTCGAATAGGTTTAAATAAGTTTTCATCGACACCGTTTCCAATAACACTTATTTCTTTCGGGTTTAATCCATATTCTTTCAATTCTATTCCTACTGATGAAGAAACAGTTGTTATCTTATTAGATATAGCAAATAGTTTTGTCTCAATTGATGGATAAATAAACATCGACTGACATCTTTCCGCATATGAGACTAAATCAAACGTTTCATGATACAATGCATTCCTAGCACGCCTACTTGGACTATGAACTGTCGTAATTATTGGTAGCGTGGTTTTTACAGGGGGTACTAATGGGGAATGCATGTGAACTATATCGCACTCGTTCTCCAATGATTTAAGCAGTCTTTTTACGAACACTCCATGTATAAAAATATGAAATGGAAACACGGGTAAAAATGAGGCTTGATATAGATCTATTCCGTTCAGTTCTTCTTTTGTTGTTTTATTAATAGACCCTCTTGTTATTATCGATATTTTATATCCTCTTTCACATAATTTTTTGGAAAGGTAATAAACATAATAGCCTATACCTCCTGAATTTGGAGGAAATTCTCTTGTTATCATAGCAATATGCATGTTCTACTTTCCTCTGCGTGCACGCATTAGTATGTCTGCAAGATCGGGATGATCAAGTGGCTGATGGACCTCACCCCTATGTTCCCGAGCATATTTGATCAGTGATTCACGATATTCCTGCCATTTTTTATGACGTACAAAAACCATCACAGGTATTTTTTTTATACCAAGTATTTTAGCTATAGATAGTCTATGTCTCCCATTTTGAAAAAGAAAATCCCCATTTCTTCCAATATTTACATCAATCTCATCAAACTCAACATTATTACTATAATTATTACGGTTAAGCTGATATCCTTTCGTTTTAATACTATCTATTAATGAGTCAAAATTAGAACATCTTTTGTCAAATTCATCTTTAGTAATGCAACCCCAGCGTATTTTTCCAGACTCAATATAACTCAAGTTTATTTTATAAAAATTTGTATCTTGCCATGCCACACCTTCATTAATTCTTTGTTTAAATGCTTGATAAATATCTAAATCAGTAAATTTATAATTTGTTATATCCCAATCACCATCTATAACTTTTCCACGCATTTTATTCGAAGGAAAAACTCTATGAATAAAGTGTATATTATCGTCACCCTTTTTAATATAATTCGTATGATATATAATTCTATCAGGAGAAATCCAAAAAATCTTTTCTGGATTCGGAATGTTTTCGTTACTTCTATGTCTCCATTTTATTTTAAAAAATAAATATTTTATTTCCATAATAATTAAAAAAAAAATACGCTGAATTCTCATTGGCATTTTATTAATTCCTTTTTTTACGAACGCACGCACGCGCTTTGCGCGAACTCGCGCGCGCACGTACTTTGTTAAATTGGATTTTTGCGTCATCCCTTCTCACCATTCAAACGCGTGCGCGCTCTGCAAATTAATCCAAAAAAAAGGGGTTTTCAAAAAATAGCCTATGCATTAATTCTAAATTAATGATATCACATATTAGTTGATTATTATCAACTTTGTAGTTCATATGGTCTTTTAATATTTTAGAAAGGAAATCCCGTTGAAAATAAGGTCTATTAACAGTTCTTTCATCTGAGAACATGTCTATTACAAATGATTTAGATCCAGTTCTTATCCACTCATCATATCCCCTAAAATCTAAACTTGTTAATGATACCTTTTTACGTACCAATTTATTCAGAAAACGGCTAGATTTTTTCAGGATAAAACGTGGCGCCTCTTTAATAATCACATCTAATATATTGGAGCCAGGCTTGAAATCATGCCATGGAATATCAGATAGTTCGGGAAATTCATAATTCAATGATCTCTGCAAAAACGTATCCTCGAACGTCACGCCCAGAAATTCTCTTCTTCTCAAATGAGTAGGAAATCTAAACGCGAAAAAATCGACCAAATCATTATCCATGTAAGGATGGCGTGTCTCCAAGTACCAGTTAACATGTTGAGACGCTTGAAATATGTATCTTGGCTCTCTATTTCGGTATTCATAATAATCGCTTATCTGGTCTGGATATTTAAAATTAATATTTTTTATTATTTTAAAAAAATTCGTTTGCGCGCACCCTCTAATTTCTTCATAAAAATCTTCCTTGAATGCATCTTGATGTTTTCCTACGGGCAATACATTTGTAACTTGTAAAGTATAATATTTGAATAAATAATCGTTGATTGCCTCTCTATCTCTTAATTTTATAAATTTCTCAACTAATCGGCCCTGAGGTCGACAGGATAGATCGCCTCCAAAAGTTCCCATTAATACAGTTTTTACCTTTTTCCTGACTCCATCTAATAAAGCGATGAAGTGACTGTCACGTATTCTTATCAGGCCATCTCCTCGATACACGATTTTTTCCGCGAATCTAGGTATAAAATCAGACGGTATCTCACAAAAGATGTGTTCTAGCCCAAGTATCTCTGCAACCTGTCGGGCGATCTGCTCTTCCTCGCAGTTTTTCACGCCAAAGGTATAGGTAATTACAGGTGTATCAGTCTGGCTCGCAAATGCTGCAATAACCCGAGAGTCCAGTCCACCGCTTAGAAAAATTCCAACTTGGTCAGAATCTTCCACTCGGCGTTCAACCGCCCTCCTCATGTGTTTATTGAAAGTTTTTAAATATTGTACTAGTGGTCTACGGCTATTATATTTTTTTAGAGTGAAATCCCAATAACGTTTAAGATCTATACTATCATCACTCAAATTGTAAGTTAAAGTATGAGAAGGCAGTAAAAAATTTATATTTTTAAAGAATGTTTTATTATCCAATAAATAGGAAAATGTGAAAAATTCGGGTATGGCTATTTTATTTATATTTAATGAGAAATCAGGGTCCATTAAAATCGTTTTAGCTTCCGAAGAGAAGATGAATCTCTTTGGAGTGATG
>Ga0209636_10007095_pt1 | contig 11432 bp, 10 predicted proteins | sample DeeMarSWOR152_54_FD_187464 | JGI IMG/M metagenome (GOLD analysis project Ga0209636, IMG submission 187464) | Marine sediment microbial communities from White Oak River estuary, North Carolina - WOR-1-52-54 (SPAdes) (version 2) | ecosystem: Environmental > Aquatic > Marine > Intertidal zone >... | reverse complement strand
GTGGTTGCGGATGCCTTTCACCTCCTTTCCCACCTTGCCAATTCCATTATCCTGGTGGTCAGCTTTTGGGTGACATCGCGGCCTGCCACGGCAAAGACACCCTTCGGACACGGTCGGATGGAACACGTGGCCCCCCTCATCATGTCCGTGTTTCTCTTCGTATCCGGGATACAGATCGGCGAGAGGGCGGTTCATCAGGTTCTCGAACCCCATGAAATTCACTATTGGTCTGCTCTTCCGTGGATACTCCTTGCCACCATTCTCGTGAAGGAGTGGGTTGGCCAGTTCGTCCGTTTCATCGGAAAACGGGTTTCATCCCACGCCATTCTGACCAATGCCTTCCACCATCAAATTGAGGCGGTAATTACCCTCACCGTGATAGGAGGTCTGGTGGCTGGCCACTATTATCATCGTCCCGACCTGGATGGTTACATCGGTATCCTCGTATCGGCATGGTTATTGTACCTGGGCTTTGACCATGGTCGGGAGGCGATAGTACCCCTCCTCGGAAAAGCGCCCAGCAAGGAGATGATACAGAAAATTCGGGAAACCGCCAAATCGGTTGAAGGGATCGAAGACGTTCACGAAATCATTATCCACGACTATGGACCGATGTATTCAATCTCAGCTCATGTTGAGATCCCGGAAAAATTTGGCTCTGCCAATATGCACGAGATAACGGAGCGATGTGAGGCTGAGCTCCGAAAAAAGTACGGCGGCGAAACGGTATGCCATACCGATCCTCTTCTGGAGAAAACCCCAGAGGTGCAGGCCGTTGAAGCTCAATTCAAAGGGATTGTGGAGAAGTCCCCCCACATAACTGGTTATCATGATTTTCGCGTGATAGCCGAATCCCCAAGGAGGATCATTATCGTTGCGGATATCGACGTGGCCGAAGAGGTCCCCGAGGCGGAATTTGAGGCGATTGCTTCAGATCTGGAGTCTCAGGTGAAGGCCACGATCCCGAATATCGCGTATTCCCAGTTCTACGTGACGCCCAAATTCTCCTATTAACCAAGGTCATTGGAGAATTGTATAATAGCACTACTCTCCCGGCCGGGTCTATTCTTCATCTTTATGGCCATTTGACCTTTTGCGCTACGCACGTTTATCACTTGAAAGCAAACCCTTTCTTATCTTATACTCTTTCCATCCCCAAAGGAATTTTTCCCATCCTTTTCGATGCCACACTCATTTACCCAGTTATTATTTGAGCTCTCCTTGATCTTAACCGCAGCCAAGGTTGGCGGTCTAATCGCGCGAAGGATCCATCTCCCCGTTGTCTTAGGAGAGCTGTTTGCCGGGATAGTCCTCGGTAACATGGCCCTTTTGGGGTTTGGTTTTTTTGAGGCGTTGAGAACTGATCCCAGCCTGGCCACCCTGGCGGAGTTGGGGGTAATCCTGTTGATGTTCGAGGTCGGGGTCGAGAGTACCGTTCCCAAGTTGATGGCCGTGGGGCGGTCCGCCCTTATGGTGGCCATCATCGGAGTGATCGCACCGTTTCTACTCGGTTTCGCTACGATTCGAATCTTCTTCCCCTATTTGTCCCTTTGGGTCGATGTATTTCTCGGCGCGACGCTCTGCGCAACAAGTGTGGGAATATCTGCCCGGGTCTTGAAGGATCTTGGTAAAGTCCAAACACAGGAGGGTCGGACCATCCTCGCCGCGGCTGTTGTTGATGATGTCCTGGGATTGATCGTTCTCGCTGTCGTTGCGGCGATCATAGGCTCTGCTCAGAGTCAGGCTTCTACGGGCATTGGGATAGAGATTTTTGTCATAAGCGCCAAGGCTTTTGGATTTTTAGTAGTTGGCATTATTTTGGGTATTACCTGCAGCAAGAAACTCTATCGTTGGGCAGCAAGACTCGAATTAAGTGGAATGTTGCTGACCCTTTCTTTGACGCTGTGCTTCGCCTTTGCATACCTGTCACGTCAATTCGGTTTGGCCCCCCTTGTTGGAGCCTTTGCTGCAGGCCTCATCCTGGAGCCGGAGCATTCCCTGATTTTCAAATCTCAGGAGCGGGATAGACTCGAGCACCTGCTTTTGCCCCTTTCAACGCTCTTCGTCCCCATATTCTTCCTTCACATGGGCATGCAGGTAGATCTGAGGGCCCTCTTTTCGCTCAAGGCCATTGTAGTTGGCCTTGTCTTGGCTGCAGCTGCTGTAGCGGGGAAGATGGCCTGTGCAGGAGGCGTATCTTCGGGGAGTAAGCGGTTAGATCGATGGACAGTGGCCCTGGGTATGGTTCCCCGGGGTGAGGTAGGCCTGATTTTTGCCGGGCTTGGAAACCAGTTACGAGTAAACGGTCAACCATTGTTGGATCCCGCCCTCTATGCGGCCATTATCGTGATGGTTATTGTTACCACCGCCATGACTCCTCCGCTCCTCAGCCACAGGCTATCCAGATCCATGGGGGAATGATAATGAGAAATCTATCCCATGATATCGTCGGTCGGTAAGTGGACCGCAATCCACGCCCTGTGGGCTAGAAGCTTCACTTATGGAGGAGGGGAAATTGGGTGCTGTTAGGGTAGAAGAGGGAGTATTCATGATCGGAGGCTCGGAACTGACCCTCCCTGAGGACTGTTCGGTCTATCTTCTCGATCTGGGGGATTTGGTTCTTATAGATTGCGGAGCCGGAGGAAGTTATTCCATGCTGGTGGATAACATCAAATCCCTGGGTCTCAACCCAGAGAGGCTTCACACCCTTATACTCACCCACTGCCACATCGATCACATCGGTGCCGCCGGGAACTTCCGAAGAGACTACGCCTGTAAAATCGTGGCCCATAGCGCCGATGCACGCGCCATAGAAGAGGGGGATATCTCGATGACGGGAGCAGACCTTTACGGGATGGAGTTTCCTCCCATCCGCCTGGATCAGGTTTTAGAGGGGGAGGAGATGAAGTTCGATTTCGAAAGGGGTTCCATCAAAGGATTACATACCCCTGGCCATACCCCCGGCTCCATTTCCCTCTATTGTGATCGAGGAGTGCGCATCCTCTTTGGCCAGGATATCCATGGGCCATTCATGGCCAGATTTGGATCGGATATCAATCAGTGGCGCATTTCCATGGAGGAATTGCTGAAGCTGGATGCGGATATCCTTTGTGAGGGCCACTTCGGCATCTATAGAACCAAGGAGGCAGTCCGAGAGTACATCATGGGTTACATGAGGATGTATGCTGGATAGGCCCCTTACTTTCCTGATCCTACGGGACCGGATGATCCTATTGGACTAGATGATCCCTCTAATACGCCGATTTTGTGCTTCGCCGTAGGAGCCATGGTCGAGTCCGGGAATTTCTCCAAAAACCTTCGGTAATTCCTCAGGGCTTCCTCATTTTTTCCCAGCTTTTCGTAACACCGGCCTTTATGAAGATACCCCAAGGGTTGGAGAAAGCTCTCCCCCATGTCAATGAGCCCTTGGAACGAATCCAAGGCATTTTGGTAATCCCCCTGGCCCTCATAGGCATAGCCTAAATTTTCCAAGGCGAAAAGGCGGTAGAGCCTTTCCCTGGGGTTGCTATCCAGAAATTTACGATATATTTCCACAGCCCTATCATATTGTTTTTGTTCAAGAAACCCTTGGCCCAACTGTAATTGGGCTAACTGACTGGCAGCCGTATGGGGATATTCTTTTCGGATCCGGTCAAATTCATCCATTGCCTCTTGATAACCCCTAGCGGAAGGATCTTCGGCCGACATTAAGATCTCCGAAGCCCGATGAAATGAATTAAATGCCTCTAGTTCTTTTTTTTCCGTTCTTATCCGCAAGAAGACTATCGAGAACGCTACCAATGCGACGATAATGATGCCTATGAGGATAACCCTCAGATTTTCCCGCGTCCACGATATGATCTTATCTGCGGTAGAAATAAACTCGTCGGGCGCCTTCAGTTTCTTCTTGGAAATTCGCCTTCTTTTGGCCACTGTCCATCCCTCCATCGATCATTTTAATTTCCTCTCATACATCGAAATCAACAGCTTTGTCAACGATTTCCTCAATTTCCTTTCGTTGTTGAAACTACTATCCTCTGATAACGATGCGTTGGGAGATTTCAGGAACAGAGGCTTGGGAGAACCGTGGTTCCTAGGAAAATTGGGGACCTCAGCTACATTACCCTTGACTTACGAGGGGATTTAACCTACTTTTTTGATCAAGCGTTTCTACCCCGGGTGGTCAATGGAAGAGGAAACCAATATCTCTACTGAAACCCTGGCCGAATTGTACCTAAAGGGGGAAAATATTAAAAAGGCTTACGAGATCTACCAACAACTTCTCAAACAAAACCCAGCCAGTACGAGATTCAAGGAAAAGGTGAGGGAGTTGGAACTGCGCTTGAGGGAATCAGGGGGCGTCTCCTCAGGAGGGCGCCAATCCCCAAAGCGGAAAGATAATATCGAACGTGCTATTAAGGAACTCAAGGAATGGCTCAACCAGATTCAACAGGCCAAGAAGAAATCCATGTAAGTAGGGATCCTGAACTCAGAATGAGGAAAGAAAGAATAAATCGCATTAGGAGAATCCTGAGGGACGATCATTTAGATGGGATCCTGATTACCTGCTTGGAGAACGTGCATTATCTAAGCGAATTCACGGGAAGCGATGCTGCCCTGGTGATGACCGAAACCAAAGGGTATTTTTTAACCGATTCTCGTTATACGACTCAAGCCAGGGGAGAGGTGTCGGGATTTGAGATTATCGAATATAAAAAGAAAATCGAAGGACTATCCGATCTCATGAATGACTTGGGATTGAGGGCAATTGGTTTCGAGCCTCACAACGTGACCTACGGGGCTCATAAAGAGCTTGCTGAGAAGATAAACGGCGGCCAGCTCATTTCCATCGACGAAAGAGTGAGGAACATCAGAGCGGTAAAGGATGATGAGGAGATAAAGCGAATTAAGAGGGCAATCGATATCGCTTCCAAGAGCCTGAGGGAAAATATATGGAGGATAACGCCTGGCACCCAGGAGAGGGAAATTGCATTGGAATTGGAGTTTTCCATGAGGCGTAAGAATGCCGATCACGTAGCTTTCGATACGATCGTGGCTTCAGGAGACCGTTCTGCCCTTCCCCACGGCAAATCCAGCGAGAAAAGGATAGGTAAAGGCGACGCAGTTATTATCGATTTTGGATCTCGGTATCGAGGTTATTATTCGGATGAAACCTGTACTTTTTTCTGTGAGAAGCTGAATCGTCGTCAGAAAGAGGTTTACCAAATCGTTAAAGATGCTCACGACAAGGCCATTGCATCCATTCGTCCCGGGAAAAAGGCAATGGAACTCGATACCATCGCCCGCGGTTGGATCAAGGAGGCAGGATACGGGGACTATTTCGGCCACGGGACAGGGCACGGAGTCGGGCTCGCCGTCCATGAGAACCCGGTAATCGCCCCCGAAAGTAAGGATGTTCTAAAGGAGGGGATGGTTTTTACGGTAGAACCCGGGATCTATATACCCGGATGGGGCGGTGTGAGGATTGAGGATATGGTGTTGGTAACGGAAAATGGATGCGAAGTCCTTACCGGTCTCTCCAAGGAGATTGAGGTTATAGAGTGAGGTAAGGGAGGAAAGCCATGCCCACAACATCTGAATTTCGAAAAGGGCTCAAAATCGAATTGCAGGGGGAGCCCTATATCATCGTCGATTTCCTCCATGTAAAACCTGGAAAGGGGGGAGCATTCGTTCGAACCAAGCTGAAAAGCTTACTTACGGGGAATGTTCTAGAACAGACATTTAGGTCTGGGGAAAGGGTAGAGAGTCCGGACATCGAGGAGAAGGAGACACAATATATCTATAATGATGGCGAAAAGTACTATTTCATGGACAAGGAATCATACTGGCAATTCGAATTAACCGAGGATCAGCTGGGCAGCAACAAGGATTTCCTCCAGGAAAACATCACGGTTACCGTACTCTTCCACAACAAGAATCCGGTGGGTGTTGTGCTTCCCACATTTGTCGAGCTTCGCATCGAACGAACGGAACCGGGGGTCCGAGGAGATACAGCCGCCGGAGGGACGAAACCTGCGAAATTAGAAACGGGAGCCGTGGTCCAGGTGCCGTTGTTCCTGGAGGAAGGCGATATTATCAAGATCGACACCCGTACTGGTGAGTACATTGAGAGAATTACGAAGTAGTGGTGCAGCGGTTTACAGTCAGGGAAAGGCGAAAGAGGTTTGAGGTTGGAGGCTGGAGGCAGAAAGTAAGAATGTCAAATTTCAAAGCTCAAATGTCAAATGGCAAGGAGTTGGTTGGTTGTATTAGTTTGATTTGTTTTATTGGTTAAGAATGGAAGGTTAAAATATCAAATTACGTTCAAATGACAAATGACTTATAACAAATATGTTCCTCTGACGCGGTCTGCCGTCGGCCGTCTTCGGTCCTGATCAACGCGAACATTTTTCACGAACACGAATAACGGACACGGACACGAAACTCTGAGCGAAGGCACAATGGTTTTTCTCTCATAAGAACATTTCCTGAGCAGAGAAGAGCGAGTTTTCCGAGATTGCGCAATTTTCCCTTGACACCACCGGCAAAATAGCATACTTATTTACAAGGTTTGGAATTTATGCGGGCGTAACTCAGTGGTAGAGTGTCAGCTTCCCAAGCTGAAAGTCGCGGGTTCAAATCCCGTCGCCCGCTCCAGTAAAATCAAGGGGTTAGCTAATATAAGCTAACCCTTTTTCTTGCTTTGGGTGAATATGGTGTGCAGATAAGAGCCTGAATTCCGAGTCGTCGAGTTACTCCACTTCGGCCTTCTTCTTGGCCGATCATCATCGATTTCTATCACAATTCGATAGTTTTGGGAAGGCGTGTTAGTTATCTACTTCAGTTAGCAAGGGTCGCACACTGAAGTGCGGTGTGCGTTATACGCGGAAGAAACTGTTTCAGTTTCTTAGAAGAACTATTTTTGCTACCATAGAGCTAAGGAGGTGGTAAGAGATGAAGAAAGGGCTTTCAGAAGCAAGGAACATGGCATAGAGAAAAAGAGGGAAAACCTCATCCCGCTTATTGCATATACAATAATGGGTATTTCTTATCCGTTTTTTCTACCCAATAAAACAGTGTTGCTTTTTTTCCTCAATCCAGTAGAATGGATGCTAACAAAGTCCGCCAAAAAAGCTGAGTCGGTTCAATATATAATGTTATGTGGCTTTCCTTATTGATCTTGCTTAATCGATGAAATTAAAAGGAAGCAAACTATGTCTATTCTCTTTACACCAATAAATTTGGGAGATGTGCAGATCAAAAACCGATTTATCCATTCTGCAACACACGAAGTTATGGCCTTAGAAACGGGTGAGGTAAGCGATAAGCTCATTAAGAGATATCAAAATTTGGCAAAAGGGGAAGTAGGTCTCATTATTCCCGGTTATATGTTTGTTCACCCGTTGGGTCGGGGTTCTAAGTATCAAGCTGGAATCCATAGCGATGATATGATTCCTGGTCTGAGGAGACTTGTTGAAGCAGTCCATCAAGAAGGTGGCAAGATAGCGTTTCAATTGGTCCATGCAGGGAGACAGACCACAAAAGCCATGATTGGACAGACTCCAATCGGCCCTTCCAGCAAAGGAAGGGATCCCATCAATTTCGTCAAACCAAAGGAGATGAGTGCAGATGAAATTCAAGAGGTGATCCAGGCCTTTAGGAAAGCAGCAAGCCGTGCAGTCGAAGCCGGCGCGGATGGAATTCAGCTACATGCCGCACATGGCTACTTGATCAACCAATTCATTTCGCCTTTTTTCAATCAAAGAAAAGATGAATGGGGGGGGTCCGACGCTAATCGCTTTCGTCTTTTAAAAGAGCTCTTTTCAGAAGTCAGGAAGGCATTGCCACAAGGAATGCCTATTTTGGTAAAATTAAACACCCACGACTATACACCACGAGAAGGAATTACTCCTTCTTTGGCTGTGACATATGCCAGGTGGCTGTCGGATTTGGAGATCAATGGATTGGAGATAAGCTGTGGGTCAACTGTTTACTCTTATATGAATATGTGCCGAGGCGATGTTCCGGTAAAAGAAATAGTACAGAGCCTCCCATTTTGGAAGAAACCCTTGGCAAAACTCGCACTGCAAAGTATGGTTGGAAAGTATAGCCTTGAAGAGGGCTATAATCTTGAAGCTGCAAAGATGATAAAACCTGTCATTGGGAAAACCCCATTATTCGTTGTGGGTGGTTTTCGCAGGGTGGCGCAGATGAATGAGGTCTTAGAGAAAGGGTATGCTGATTGTATATCTATGTGCCGCCCTTTTATTAGGGAGCCCTTTATTGTAAAAAGGATCAGAGAAGGAAAGGCTGAGGCCGTTGCCTGTGTCTCTTGCAATAGGTGTTACGCCGCCGTTCCAAATAATATACCTGTCCAGTGTTACAATAAGGGTTTCCCGGCACCATGAATTCTGCTTAATATAACGTTTTGGTTCTCCGTGGCTCAGGTTCGAACTTGAATTAAGTAAACTAGTACCGCACATAACCTTTCAGTTCACCTGACAATTGTTCCGCTGCGCTTCACACCTGCTGGTGACTTCATCGTTTGCTGTCCCCATGGATACCATATTTCAAGAGAGACTGTCGAAAAACCCCCACTTACCAAAATTGGTGGGACAAACAACCTAAAACGATAACAAATCTATGATATAAATGGGAAAAGCTATTGATATTTTTTGCGTAAGTGGGCTGAAATACCCAATTCACATTTTAGCTCCCACTTTTTCGACAGTCTCAGATGAATTAGGTAGTTTCGTCTTAACCCTGATTATTCAATGTTTCTATCACAATTTGATGGTCTTGGCCAAGGTGGTGACCTTCAAATACATGTTCTATAGGTACTATAAAACCTGAATTTTCTATTAATTCCGGATTTGACTTGCCACGTTTTCCACTGCGCCTTTGTCGCTAACTTGTCTTGACGTTCTCTTGCCGTTATGGGAGATAAAAACCCACCACGGTTTTCCTTTGCTTTTTGTCTTTTGGTAGAAATCATTTCCCAAGCTGAAAGTCGCGGGTTCAAATCCCGTCGCCCGCTCCATTCTGTTTTAGGATATAACAAAGGGGCCGATGAACAATAGTTATTTCATCGGCCCCTTTGTTTGTTTTACCAGGAGCGTATTCGCTATCTAGCCTTTTCCCCTACGATCTTTTCAAAGCTGATGAGGGTATGGCCGTAACGATGGTGCGAGTAATCGGCCCCAGCTATTTGAAAATAGCGGGACCAAAACTTCTCTATTGTGCGGTACTTATGAGAGTCGGAACCGCTAGCCCCGGCTACGTAGACCTTTACACCGCTCAGATCCGGGATGAGGTTCTTCTTTTGACGGTATGTAATCACTTTATTGATGTAATCGTTGGTGATTTTCGTGCTCGAAAAGTCATACTCCCGGGAATCCTGAATCATATCCGAAAGGAGAACCAGAATTTTCTCCCTTTTCTCACTGTGGAAGATCGTATCGGCGATATTCAGGGAATTGAGAATCTCCGTCCTCTGAGTTCCATTCTTGAGGGATAACAGCCGATTGACCTCCTGCTGGATCTTTTCCTTGGTCTCAGTGAGGCTGCGCTCGAATTGAATCCGGTTTAACCAGAGGGATTTCTTGGGGATTTCCACATCGACAGCCGGTTTGAAGTCGATAAACGAACGACCGGTGATGGTGCCCACCATAATACGATCGCCTTGCTTGAGGTCTTGATAGATCTTATCAAAACACTCCCTGTAGATCGTACGGCGGGCGAGATTGGTACTTCCCGACATGTCGACGAAAATAACGATTACCCGGGGTTTTTCCTCGTTGTTCCAAGATTCCCAAGCGGCTTCAGCCCTACGGTCCATGGGGCCCAGTGAGTGGAGGAGGCTGAAGAGTATGAGCCCCAAAAATGTTCGTCTCAACAATTTCATCTCTCGTTACCTCCTTAGTTAATCAAGTTACGGGTTGATTTGCTACTGCCTGAAAACGTGTGGTTACCGTTTCCATCTGTTTTTGAGGCTTTTCCTTTTCCAGCTCCACGCCGAGCTCATGTTCCAGATCAAAGGACTTGGGTTTTTCATGGTCCGGACGCCGGCGGTGATTGATCTTGCGGTAGTAGTAGATGATCTCCTGGGCTCGTTGCTGGATCCGGTGAAGTTCCTGTTCTTCCTTTTGAAGGATTTTTTTGAACTTTCCCTCGAGGGTGCGCATTTCTTTGTTGAGCTGATTAGTCCTGCGATGGAGATGTTCTAGATGGGGGTCTTTATCATGGGCAAAATAGGAACAGAGGGTCGCCGCGGCCAGGATGACCAAGTTCAGTCCAACGAATGCAGCACCTATGAAGGCACTGCTGCTAAAGCCGCTCCCACCCGTTGCGGTACTGAGGTCGCCCAGATACTGGACACGAACGTAGCCGATGGCGATCAAACCTCCAACGGTAAGGACGATAAGAGATCCCACGGGGATGGCGCTCTTCCACCATGGTTGTGCCCAGCGTTTGAAGAGAATGCCCAAGGCATGGGCGATCCATGGAATGGCAACGGCCACGCCGACTGCCATGACCCAGGTGAAAATTTGGTTTTCTCCGAACACTGCGAAAGCGAGGGAGTTCATGGGAATTTCGCCGAGGACGAACAGCAGCATCAAGAGGTAGTACTTACCCCTTGATAACTCAACACTAGGCTCGCTGCGATCGATCTTGGCAGAGTGATTGTCGTAGTCCTTGGAAATGCGGTCATAAGCCTTGAGCAGGGGTTTGTGTTTGCCCTTGAGGATTTCTAATTTAGGCGCATATTTTGCCGTTACCTGCCGGGCCTTATTGCGAGCCATCGCCATCAATTCCTGCTCGAACTGAGCGAAATTCGGGTCATCCCTGCCCGGGATATTGTTCTTGGCATCCTTTACGGCGTTCCGCCAGGCCTTGAATTTACTGACCATTTTCCCTTCTCCTTTCTGTTAAGAAATCGGGTACCAAGGGTCTTGGTCCCATGGATCAACGCCTTCGAATTACTGATGTCGCTTTGGAGAATCCTTAGCAAAATTCGAGCCAATTTTTTTAAATACCGATGGAACCTCCTTGTTTTGAGGAAAAAAACAGGGGGTATATCTAAAAAATAAGGGTTATTTCAAAAACCGCTTTTCCCATTTTCAGGGGTTTTTCGCTCGAACGACAATAGTTGATAGGGTGCAAATCCATTCATTCACAGAACGATTTCGCAACAACTATCCAGAAATCGAATAGCATCCTCTTGAAATCGAATATGAACAGGGGTATTTCCATAAGGTAATACAAGGATCATGTCATGAACGTCTGGGAAATGGTTTCGCCTTGACAGCGTGAGCGAGGACATGATATTCAATTAGACTCAAGAAGCGAACTCCCCTTGAACCGAAGAGGCAAACCATGAAAAAGGTATTAACCGGCAATGAAGCAATAGCCCGCGGGGCCTATGAAGCGGG
>Ga0209636_10007094_pt1 | contig 11432 bp, 12 predicted proteins | sample DeeMarSWOR152_54_FD_187464 | JGI IMG/M metagenome (GOLD analysis project Ga0209636, IMG submission 187464) | Marine sediment microbial communities from White Oak River estuary, North Carolina - WOR-1-52-54 (SPAdes) (version 2) | ecosystem: Environmental > Aquatic > Marine > Intertidal zone >... | reverse complement strand
GTGATGTGCAGAGGTACTCGAACCCGTCTCCTACGAGTTGTTCTGTTTCTTTGGTATAGAACATGCGATGCACAAAATAATATTAACAGCAAGAAAACGATTACCTAGTGGTAAAAAGTTAACTAGTAAGTTTAATGTTAGATGCGACTGCAAGGTAAACAACGTTAAATATAACTTAACAGTATAAAAACGATGTGTGAGTGGGGAGAATTATGGAAGAGGGGTTTCTTCTCCCTTCCCTTTCTTCCATCCTCCTTTCTCCCTTTCTCCCCACGAACAAAATAACCCTTCACACACATATAGCTTCTGGAAAAATCCTCTAGCTCTAATATTAATGTCACATTCTTCTTGCATGTTGAGACTAGTCTAACCGTAGCCAAAGCAAAAAAAGATTTCGAGAAGCGAAATATGGTAGAAGTTTCTTCTATACCTTTTTAAATTGAAGTTTCCCCTCTTTATGTATGGGGGGGAGGAGCTTCAAAGTCAGAGAACGGCTTGGTGACGGCCGTCGTTCTAGTTTAGATGTCATCGCAGATATTTTGGATACTTCTCGCGGTGGAGTTAAGAAAACTCATCTAATGTATCACTGTAACATGAGTTTTGCACAGCTTGAAAAGTACTTAAGCTTGATTCTGAAGACAAGACTTGTCGTGGTCGAGGATTATGGACCCAGGATTTTTTTCAAAACTTCAGGCAAGGGTCGAAGATTTCTGAAGTCCTATGAGAGTTTGAAGGCTCTAATGGAATAGTCTTCTAAAATAAATCTCTGTTTTGAATTGGTTAGTAGCCTAACTGACGCAAAAATGCTAAGTCAGGGAGATTGAGTGGAATATCTTTATTTCTTTGTCGTCTCAAAAACTATTCTCGTTTTGGATAGATCCACTAACCAAGCTCTGGATCGCCAGTTCTTTTTTGACTTCCCTTTTCTCCTGAAAAGATTCAAAATCTTCTTCTCCTCCCACTAGAAACAGAGAAGGAGCCCGAAACCAAAATAAACGCCATGATGATCACAAAAAACAACGCAAGCATCTCAAGTCCAGCTGAAGCCATTTCTTCAAACATTTTCCCTTTTCTCCTAGGCTACAACAACAGGTCTTGATGATTTAAAAGAGAAGTTCCAACGAATGAAATGAACGTGCTCGAAGCATATTTCCGATGCTGATATATTAAGATGCTATTTCTTCATTTCTTTGTATAGTTCAATTTAGCCACAGTTCTTGCAACAAAAAGCCAATATCCTATCACCCGAGTATTGACCTTCCTCAGCTAGTGTAATTTCCGCGCGCGCAGTCTGCACCGATTGTGGAAACGAATGTGAAGTTCCATTCAAACCTGACCCAAGCAGACCTGTTTACTGTCGAGGGTGCTGGACAAAACGGAGACCCCTGATAAGAAGACTCATGCAAAAGCTTGCGGGATTGCGGTATTTGAGGCTATTCATAGTACCCATAAAGAATGGTGAGTTTGCGGGAGATGTTGTCACTATTAGCGGATATAACCTTTTTGAATTGGCAACTTATTTCAAGCTCTTATTCTAAAGGTATTTTTCTTCCGTCGAAGTCACGCTTTGATACCCCGAATTCCTCTTTAACTTCTTTTAGTTGTTTCGCTGTGAATACGGGGCCGTCTCTGCACACGCGGTATCTGCCTATCACACAGCTTCCACATAATCCTATGGCGCATCGCATCAAGCGTTCCAGGCTTGCTTCTAAAGCTATTCCATACTTTTCAGCTAAATCGAAAACCTTCCGTATCATTTGCTCCGGACCACAAGTGTAAATCATGTCGAACTTTTCTTTCGCCAAAAGCGATTCTAATGGAGTTGTGACCAAGCCTTTAACGCCGTAACTCCCATTCTCTGTTGTCGCGATAACCCTTCCTTTTCCTCTGTCGCATATTTTTTCCAGTTCATCCGTGAATAGGAGTTCGTCCCGTGTTTTTGCACCAACGAAGAACACGAGCCTTTCTGCTTTTGCTGTCAATTTTTTAGCTAGAAAGAGTACTGGAGCCAAACCTGTGCCTCCGCTAACAATCAGTATTCTCCCTGTTTCTAGGGTGAAGCTGTTGCCGAATGGCCCTCTAACACCTATGATTTCTTCTATTTTCTTGTTGTGCAGGGCTTCTGTTGCTTCACCAACCTTCTTAACAAGTACGGAAACTGTTCCGTTTTCTTCCGTGTTTAGCACACTTAACGGGATTTCGTCTACGCGTGGAATCCAAAGCATGAGAAACTGTCCAGGCTTGGCTCTTGCACATGCTTTATCTTTGAAGGTGAATGTTTTGGCTGTTGGACTCTGGTTTTCTATGCTCAGGATTCGTGTTGTTCTTATGCGGTTAGCTGCGATGCGATAAGCCGACAATTTCCTTCACGCTCCTTAAGCCTCTCTTTTTTAAATAAGCGTTGATTCCGCGTTTAATGCTTTTGAACACGTTCGGGCCTCTTATGGCCACTGCAGTGCCGATCTGAACGGCTGAGGCTCCTGCAAGGAGAAATTCAATTGCGTCACGCCAGTTTGTTACTCCACCGCAGCCTATTATCGGCAATTTGACTTTTTCGTAGATTTCGTAGATGCATCTGACAGCGATCGGTTTTATGACTGGGCCTGATAGCCCGCCTACCTTGTTGTTTAGGATAGGTGTGGCTGTTTCCGTGTCTATTGCCATGGCTTTAACGGTGTTTATGGCGGTTATTGCGTCCGCACCAGCTTTAGCTGCAACCTCGGCAATTTCCGCTATATCCGTGACGTTAGGAGACAACTTAACAAAGGCGGGTTTCTCCACAACAGTCTTAACCTTCCTAACCACTTCCGCTAGAAGTTTCGGATTTTGCCCAATTTCCGAACCAGTCTCCCTAACGTGTGGACATGAGACGTTAAGCTCTACAGCATAGGCGCCAGCATCCACAGCTTTTTTGGCTACCGCAGCGTACTCTTCTGCTGAGAAACCGTAAACACTAACAATAACTGGGACACCAAAACTCTTTGCTTCACGAATTTCCTTAACGAACTCCTCTATTCCGGGATTTGGAAGCCCCACGGCGTTGATTAAGCCGCAGCTAGTCTGAAGAACCGTTGGGTTTGCGTAGCCCTTTCGCGATTTCAATCCAATAGACTTAGTAACTATGGCACCAGATCCGCCCGTTACAATATTACTCAACGACTCTGCAGACAAACCCAAAATCCCGGAAGCCAACATAGTCGGGTTAGCAAGCCTCAAACCAGCCAAATCAACACGTAAAGGATTAATTTTCAAATGCCATGTCACCACGAACAGTTTTCAGTAAAGGTTAACCGCTTATAAAAGTGGCGATATGCTTAGAGATAAATCAAATTGTAGAGTAGGAATAAGAATAACAAAATAATTTAATTTTTATTAGGAAATCAATATTCAATGATTACTATGAAGATTAGCGTAACCCCAAAATACAATCCGAAAACAGAAAAACCGTATTTCTGCGTTCCAGCCGTTCTCCAGATGATTCAAGAGAGAAGAGGCCTTGAATTTGCTTCACAAGACGAAATCGGTTATCAACTAGGCTTGATTGTACCTCAAGAAAATGCGCACTTATTTAGCAAAGTACGAACGGGCAGAATGCCTAAAACCGGCTGGGGAACCCAAACCAGCAAAGAGCAGTATTCCATCAACAAATACTTCGTCAAAAACAATCTTCCTCTAAAACTGACCATTTACGGTGTTCAGGAGGTTGGAAATGTTTCCGAGTTTGTTGTTCAAAATCTCGTGAACGGTAATGACATCATCGTTTGCTACAATAGCCAGCTTCTGTTTGGTGACGGAGACATAGAACAGGTTTCTTTAATTCAGGAAATTGATACTAAGAATGACGAACTGACGATCGTAGACTTGGCTATAGGGGTTCCAAAAGTTAGAAAAACCAGATTGTCAAAGCTAATCCGAGTCTTAAAAACTCATGAAACCAGCAGCTTAGGCGGTTTTTGGATTGTTTTGAGGGAAAAATGAGGACAACTCGTAACTCAACTAACGAAGTTTTTAAATATTCAAAATCATAGGAAGACAGGCTAAGGAGATTTATGATGCGATTGTCACTTTTGCAACCTTGTATCATTAGAGGTAATATCAAGCATAACTTGAAAGTAATCCAAAGATTAGTTGATGAGAGCAAAGGTGATCTGCTGGTGCTTCCCGAATATGCACTGACCGGGTCGCTCGTTCTTGATTTGGAAGCTGATGTGCATGATTGGGCGCTTAGAAGTGCAAACGCGAAGGCGCTCATCAATGTGCCAAAAGGCAAGCGTCTTCTGATAAATACTTTAGCTGAATTCGATGGCAAGCTACGTAACTGTTGTGAACTTTTGCCCTTAGGAGAGCTTCAATTCAAGTTGTTTCCAGATCAGACCGAGCTGGATGCGGGCATTTTGCCTGGAAAAGAGCAGAAGATTTTTGAACTTTTTGATAAGCGGTTTAAGGTGGTGATTTGTTTTGACCTTCCGCACATGGACAAAATACCTACAGACAACCTAGACTTTATCCTCTTCATCTATCACTTCACCAATAACAACTTTATTCGAGTCATGCGAGTGGTTAAGAGTGTGTCTAAAGCGAGGGAACTGCGAGTGCTAGTGAGCAGCCTAGTTAGTGATAAGAATATCGGCTTTAGCTCTTTCGTGGATGGTGATGTTGTTGTTTCTCTTCCGAGACAAGAAGGTATTCTAGAGGTGGAGGTTGAATGATTGCGAAATCAGCAAAGTCGCCCATCAGCGCGTCCGCGATTCGCTTTACTCACCCAAACGCCTTCGGCACTTCGCAAACGCGAGACGTTATACGCAATTGCTGGCTAGAGCGCTTATTCAAATTCAATTATGAATACTCAATATTTTTCTAGACTATTCAAGTGTCGGGAATTTCATTGGACTGCCAAATTTTGATACAGATTTGGTTCATCTTTCAAACTCCAGTCCTGTAAATTCTTTTGTTTCCGAGTTCCACTCTTTAAAAGCTTGCTTAGTTTATATTTAGGATAAAAGCTTAGGAGTAGTTAGTTGGTGCTGAGGAGTTCGACGACGGAGGAATGTGAATGAAAGTTGTAATAATTGAATGCCCATTCGGGATGTTGGCTTTCAGCGAGGAGAATAAGCTATTAGAAAAGGTGTTGTTTCCTAAAAAGCCGCGAATAGCAGCTAACGCCCTTGTGAAGATTGAAGCTGGAAAAATGGTGGACGAAGTTGCTGACCTAATTAACATGCTTCATGAAAGGGGTTATGACGCTTTTGTTTTTGAGAATGCAAACCTCGCCAAAGAGGCTCGAGAAAAATCTGGTGTTAAGGTTGAGGTCTCTAAACCTTGTAAGGCTGGCGAGATTCTTCGCTCCAGCATGGAAAAGTTTGCTGTTGAAGTAGGCTTCGTCAAGGACGTTGAAGAATTTAGCCGATGGATGCACGGCCTAAGCTTAGAAATTACCAAGCTCAAGGTTAAACGGGCTGTTGAGAAAAAAGACCTAATCATAGCCCAGGCAATCCAAACCCTTGATGATTTAGATAAAACCATAAACTTGTTCATGAGCAGGATAAGGGAATGGTATGGCATCCACTTCCCGGAGCTCGACCGCCTACTGGACAAACATGAAACCTACGCCCGCCTAGCTTTTAAGTTTGGAAGCAAAGACAATCTCACGGTTGAAAAATTAGAGAGAGAAAACATACCAAAATCAAAAGCTCAGCAGATAGCCAAAGCCGCAGAGACATCCATGGGCGCGGACCTAACAGAAACAGACCTAGCACAAATTCAAACGCTATGCCAAAACGTTCTGGAGCTATACCAGTTAAGACAAACATTGGAAGACTATCTAGACAAAGCCATGGAAAAGGTTGCACCAAACGCAAAAGCAATCGTAGGCTCCTTGTTAGGAGCACGCTTAATCGCCCTAGCCGGAGGCTTAACAAATCTCGCTAAGAAGCCAGCGAGCACAGTACAAGTCCTAGGAGCGGAAAAAGCCCTTTTCCGTTCACTTAAAACCGGGACGCGACCGCCGAAACACGGGATAATCTTCCAACACACTCTCTTACATGAAGCAGAAAAATGGCAAAGGGGAAAAATCGCCAGAGCCATAGCGGGAAAACTAGCCATAGCCGCAAGAACAGATGCTTTCGGAGACAGGTACATAGGCGAAGAACTGAAAGCCTCCCTAGAAAAGAGAGTTGAAGAAATTCACAAAAAGTATGTTCAGTCCCCTCAAATTCCAAAAAGAAAACCCAAACGAAAAAAGAGGAGAAAGAAGAGACGTGCAGGTAAGGGTTAAACCGCACCCACAGTTCCGAGCGATTTATCAAGTAACCCTGGAAAGTGGAGATCAAAGGCTAGCGACAAAAAACCTGACGCCGGGCAGAAACGTTTACGGAGAAAGGCTCATACGCTATGAAGGTGTGGAATATCGCCTCTGGGATCCCTTCAGAAGCAAGCTGGCAGCAGTTATCCTAAGAAACTTGCAAACTGTTCCAATAAGACCAGACCACAAAGTCCTCTATCTTGGTGCAGCCTCTGGAACAACGGCAAGCCACGTCTCAGATATAGTTGAAGAAAAAGGTCACGTCTACTGCGTGGAGTTCGCACCAAGAGCCATAAGGGAACTCATCAACAACGTATGCGCTTTTAGGCTCAACATGTCGCCTATACTTGAGGATGCACGATTCCCAGAGAGATATGTAATGTTCATCAGCGGAAAGGTTGATGACGTGTACTGCGATATTGCCCAGCCTGAGCAAGCTAAAGTCTTGGCAGATAATGCTGACCTATTTCTTAAAAAGTCTGGGTGGATAATGTTCGCCGTGAAGGCCCAGAGCATAGACGTGACGAAGGAACCATCGGAAATTTACAAGCGTGAAGTCAAAGTTTTAGAGAACCGCGGTTTTAACATAGAAGAGGTTGTGTACTTAGAACCATACGACAAAGCCCACGCCATGATAGTTGCTCAAATCTAATGAACGTATCCTCTATAAGATAAGTATAGTTTATATCCCACAACGTTATGATATTTTATGTGCCGTTTCGATGACTTATGTGGAGATGGAGAGCGTAAAGGCCGCAGAAGCAATAATGAAGGAAGCAGGTTTTACGGTTTCTCAAAGGTGCTGTTCTCGGCCGAGCTGCTTCGACTTCGCAGCCAAGAAAAAGAAAACCATAGTTTTTATAAAAGTTCAACCAGACATCGGAAATGTTTCCGCAAACGACTCCTTAGATCTTAAAGTTATATCTGAATGTGTCTCTGCTACTTCACTGTTTATAGGCAAGAAAACACGTGAGAAGCCATTAGAAGACGACACTGTATATTCAAGATACAATGTTTTGGCTGTCACTCTAAAAACGTTTGAGAACATGGTGTTCCGCAAAACATACCCGCTAATCCAGGCTGGTCCAGGAGGCTATTACGTTGAAATTAACGGAGAGGCAATTAAGCGGAGAAGACAAGAACTGGGTCTGTCCATCGGAGAAACGGCTGAGATGATGGGCATATCGAGGAGAACCCTTTACGGGTATGAACGGGAAATGGCTAAGGCCTCAGTCTCAGCAGCATACAACCTGATATGCATTCTAGGAATTCCAGTGGCGAAACCAACAAATATATTTGAAAAATCAAAAACTCAGCAAAAACACTTTCTAACAGCGGCCAGACGAATAATCACCAGGAATAGGCTTCTACAGAAGATCTTCAGAAAACTTGCCCGATACGACATTATGGCAGCTCCCGTTAAGAAGGCACCCTTCGACTTCATCATAAACGTTCCAGAAGAAAAAATCAAAATCATAGGGGGAGTTGCAAACAATAAAGAACGAGAGCTGAACAGAAGAATAGACGAAATCTTAAGCGTCAGCAGAGTCGTACAAGCACACCCAATCCTCATAACCGACAAGCAGAAGCAATTAGACACAGAAATTTCATGCATTCACAGCGAGGAATTCTCAAAAATCAAGTGCCCGAAAGACTTGGTTGTAAACCTTAAATAAGCTTCGTCTGGCGTGTATTTTTTTCACTTTTAGCCTTTTTGGCAGTTTTCCACGATTTCCTAACAAAATCCGGATACTTCCCGAATTCTTTGACGCATTGCCGGAGAAAGCTTATGGTTTTGGGGTCTGTTGGGTAACCGCACCCGAAATCCCCGCATTTTTCTTTCAACTCTGCAATTTCCCTGTCCCTTTCCACCTTAGCAATTATTGAAGCAGCTGAGACTATTGGATATTTCCTGTCAGCCTTATGCTCCGAAACTATCTCAACTCTGAAAGGTAAGTATTCTGAAATGTGTTTTTTAAAACGTTCTTCCAAAACATCTGAAGCATCAACATAGGCTACGTCTGGTTTCAGCATCTCAATGACTTTCGCCATGGTCTGCGCCTCCAACCTATTTAGTCTATGAAGTTTTCTGCCCGTCTGAACAACCTTGTCAATGTCCTTTGGCGACAACTTTATCACGCTGTGTTTCAGGGCGATTCGCTTAATCTCAACGGCTAACATCTCACGCCTTCGTGGAGATAAAAGCTTAGAATCCTTAACGCCTAATTGGACAAGCTTGTGTATTTCTTCCTCTTTCAATAGAACTCCCGCAATAACGAGTGGGCCTATTACGGAGCCGCGTCCTGCATCGTCAACACCGGCAACCAGCATAGAAACTCCTTCTTTTAAACTAGATTCACCATCGAAAGTTATAACACTTTATTCTTCAGTGGCTTTTGCCAGAAATTCAGCGGCTTTTCCAACAATAATTTCGTGCAGACTCCCCCTGTTTTCATACGTCACCCTGTATATTTCAGCGTCCTCTCTCGGCTTCACTTCCTCTATCAGATTATCCCTCGCCTTCAAGTGAACGGTGCCAATCACAAGCTTTCCACTTTCAACACCCCTCTTAACGGCCTCTTTGAACCTTCCTGAATGCAGTTCCATCGGTCCAATTTCATCTATGGCAATTACGTCAAAGTTTTCAACAGCCTCGACTATTGCCCCTGCACCTATATCGTTAAGGTCTTCTAAGTTTACACGGTATCTGCCAACCCGTGGACCTTGCTTTTGATTTACATGCGCAAGCCAGCCTCTTCTACCGTTACTTAAATCTAAAACTTCAAAACCAACACGGGTTCCACATGCGCGAACTTCACGGCTTATCATTCCACCCACACTATGGCCTCTCGCCTTTAAGGCTTCAATAACCCTTAACAAAACGCTTGTCTTCCCTGAGCCCGGACTGCCAGTTATAAACAACAATCGTTTTTTCAATAAACTTCCCCTTCTTAACAGAAGTCTAATATTCCTAAAATGATTTGTCATAAATATGGCTTGTTTATGTAAAGCAGACATTTTGGGTGAAAAAGAAAGACATGAAAGATCAAATATTTAAGGCGGGTTTCCCAACGGAAATTATGCAAGAAGGTAAAGTCAAGGCTCTTGTTCCAAAGCTCAGAGCATTTGTAACGTCGCCTTCTGAGTATGCTCCGTCGAAGGCTCCTGTTTTTTATAACCCGGTTATGGAGTTGAACCGTGATATTGCGGTTTTAGTCTTACAAGCTTATCAACGAACGCTTAGCCGTGATATCTCTGCTTGTGAACCGTTAGCTGGTTGCGGTGTTAGGGGAATACGCTTCGCAGTGGAAGTTGAAGGAGTTAAAAACGTTGTGATTAATGATATTAACGTTAAAGCCTTTCAACTCGCCAGTTACAACGTGCAAATGAACGGGCTAAGCAACCGAGTCAGCGTGGAAAATGAAGACGCAAACTTTCTCCTAAGCAGTTATGGTGCACCACGCAAAAGATTCGATGCCATAGACATGGACCCTTTCGGCTCTCCAGTGCCTTATCTTGACTCCGCTATTCGCGCTTTACGCAACGGCGGCCTCTTGGCTTTAACAGCAACAGACATGGCTCCCCTGTGTGGAGTTCATCCAAAGGCTTGCATCAGAAAGTACGGAGGAAAACCCTTACGCACAGAGTACTGCCACGAGCTGGCTGTTAGACTTTTAGCCGGTTGCGTAGCCATGACAGCGGCAAAATACGACATAGGCCTAAGCGTAGTCTTCAGTCACAGCATGAACCACTATATTAGACTTTACGCAACAATAAAGCACGGTGCTAAAAAGGCCGACGAAAACATCAGAAACATGGGATACATATATCATTGCTTCAAATGCTTCCATAGAGAACCGGCAAAAGGACTTTTCCTAACTAACGGTTCTGGGAAATGTAGTGAATGTGGCTCAAAAATCAATGTTGCTGGACCATTGTGGCTTGGAAAGATATTTGATAGACAGTTTTGTGAGTTGATGGAGAAAGAAACCAATCAGAGGCCATTTAAGCACAGAAAAAAAATTCTGAAAATTTCGGGTTTGATAAAAAATGAAGTTGAGGCTCCCATTACATACTACGTGCTTGACAAACTCTGTGACGCGTTAACCTTACCGGTTCCACCGGTTAGAAGAGTTGTCGAAGCTCTAAGAGAAAGGGGCTTTCAAGCCTTTTTAACACATTTCAATTCTAGGGGGGTAAGGTCAAATGCTTCAGCAATTGAAATGAAAGAGCTTTTACGGGAAATTCTAGGATCAAGCGATAAGTTTTAAATAACTTTAGGTCTTAAACTCATAATTAAGGTGACAAACTTGAGTAAGAAAATATTTGCTTTGATTATGGTGACTTTTTCAATACTTTCATTAGTTTCCCTAGCAAGCGCACAAGAACCAAAAAAAATAACAGTGTGGACAGACAGATCAGAGTACGCTCCTGGCGATACCGGAACTCTATATATAATCTTCTACAATGATGGACCCGATGCAGTAGAAATCGAAAAAATAATCATAATTTTCGAGTATTGGCGAGCATACAAGAATGACCAGTGGGAAGGAAACAAAACCCTAGAAGTCAAAGAAGCTGTTGTAAGCAAAGGAGTTTATGTAACGGAGACAACATTTACTGTGCCTACTGATGGAAGGGCTGTGTCCACAAGCGTCGATGTCATAGTTCAAACCGAGGATGGAGACATCTACATCCCCCTCCTCCAGAAGCCTTCTATAACAGTTGCTGAAACGCCTCGGCATATGGAGCAAATCGTGACGCTTTTCACAGTCCAAGTCGTGCTAACAATCATCTGCACAATCATAATAGCCGCAACGATATTCCTTTCATCGCGTAGACCAAAGATGATGTGGCAGAAAGAGGAAAGAGAAGAGTAAAACAGCAACAATCCCCCATTTCATTTAAGTGAAATAAATTAGCGTGCGCTACGCAATGACTAGGAAATAGCCAAAGTTACGCCTCTTCTTTTCTATCGGCCTAGAATTTAGAAATTAGAATTTTGTGATTAACACGCGGAAATTTAGAACGTTCTCTAGCAGTTGCGTGTGTTAGCGATTCGAGAGCTTGTAGCGACGATTCTCGGAATCAATTATGCCTTTGTTAAACAACTTGCGCAAGGCTTTGAAAA
>Ga0209636_10007092_pt1 | contig 11433 bp, 8 predicted proteins | sample DeeMarSWOR152_54_FD_187464 | JGI IMG/M metagenome (GOLD analysis project Ga0209636, IMG submission 187464) | Marine sediment microbial communities from White Oak River estuary, North Carolina - WOR-1-52-54 (SPAdes) (version 2) | ecosystem: Environmental > Aquatic > Marine > Intertidal zone >... | reverse complement strand
CCACTGTGAGAGGCTTTGCTTCACTGACGTTTGCCTCAACGCACATCTTTTCTTGCCAATCCCGACGGCCTATTGTCTAACCTCTGTACCAGATACGCTCTGTAAGAACAAGGCAATTCGTGAGCCGGTGCCAAGTTTGTCATCGTAGGGACCGTGAATGGCCTATAACAACTTTCTGTGGGCTTGGACCTGCCAGAGGGGCGATAAATGTGGCTGCCACGAGCGGGGGGTATGACTCCACGTGAGCTCTCGGTGCATCCAACGCACGCGATCCGGGAAAAGTTTTACTTGAACACCTACCGTTCGAGCATTAGAATTTTACCCGTATTTTGTCGGAACAGTCGGTTAACTCACAGACGGTTCTTTCAAGATGTTTTGGACAGACGCGTTTTGACAACATATTCGTTGGTGATCCTGAGGCCTGCGGCAAGGTGCCGGGCCATGTGAACAGGCAGGATCGACGGCACGAACAGGCCGTTTGAATTCCCAGTTTTAGTGACCGTAGTGTTAGAATTCGAATGGAACCGAGGTAAGTTTTGATGGAGGCAGAAACATGAAGACGTGTCATTGTGTGTTGACTTTCGCCGGTTTGTTTCTTGTTGGTTTGGCAGTAGCTCCCGCTTGGTCACAGGATTCCGGGCAAAAGCCGGAACGAGAGATCGTCGCGGCCTTCGAATATCCCGGCAAGGTCATTGAGGAAGATGCGACAATAAGTCTTGAGCTGATAATCAAGAACAACGGCCAGAAGGATGAAACAGTTTTTCTCGCGATTGAGACGAAGCCCGAAGACTGGACAGCCCAAATTGAGAAATATGGGGATGTTATTACGGGAATATTCGTACCTTCCGGCGAAAGCAAGACTCTGACTTTCTCGGCGGATGAAAAGGACGATGACGATAAGTTAAGCCCCGGTGAATACCCGTTCACGGTCAAGGTCTCAACACGTGACGGACAACTGACTACGACAGCAGAAGCGAACATCACAGTAACAACGGAGAAAGAGAAAGAAGCCGAAGAGGGCGCAGGGGAAGAAGCGGTAAGAATGACAACCGCTTACCCTGTGCTGCGTGGCGGTGCGGACAGTGAGTTCGAATTCTCGGTGGATCTGCACAACGAGAGCGATAAGGACGTGATGGTCAGTCTCCGTGCCGATAAACCGAAGGGTTGGGAGGTGGCGTTCAAACCCTCTTACGAGAGTAAATATATCGGCTCGGTACAGATTAAGAGCCACTTGAGCCAATCGATCAACGTGGAGATAAGCCCTGCACCCAGAGCGGAGATAGGAGAACATGCGATCAAGGTCTTTGCAAAGTCCGAGGAAGGGGAGGCCGAACTCGAGCTCAAGGTCATTCTGACAGGTAGCCATAAGATTACGTGCCGAACCCTGAACGGGGTTTTATCTCTGAGCGCTCGTAAGGGCAAGGAAGCCAATATATCGATGTATGTGATGAATGAGGGTTCTGCTGATGAGAAAGAGGTGTCGTTTACGTCCTTCAAGCCGGAGAATTGGGAGGTCGGTTTTGATCCGGAGACGATAGAAGGCCTTGAGCCGGGGGATATGAAGCAGGTAGAAGTCACCATCAGCCCAGCCCGCGAAGCACTGGTAGGCGATTACTCCGTGGCTGTCAACGCCAGTGGCGAGGAAGTCGATGATGACATCGAGTTTCGTGTTACGGTCAAAGCGGCTTCGACCTGGGGCTGGATTGGCGTGGCTGTTATTGTCGTGGTGATTGTTGGTTTGGCGATAGCTTTCAAGCGTTTGGGAAGGCGGTAAGATGGCTGTGGTTATTGAAACTCACGAATTGACAAAGCTCTACGGTAAACACAGGGCGGTTGACTGCCTTGCGCTTGAGGTCGAGGAAGGCGAAGTCTTCGGTTTTCTCGGCCCCAACGGTGCGGGCAAGACGACAACCATTTTGATGCTCCTCGGCCTAACAGAACCGACGAGCGGCAGTGCTCGCGTGCTGGGCTTCGATCCTGTGCGTGAACCTCTGCAGGTGAAGGAACGTGTTGGCTGTATGCCAGAGAACATGGGGTTCTACAACGATATGACCGCCCGCGAGAACCTACAATATGTCGCTCGTTTGAATTCATTGCCTGATTCGGAAGCGAAACCGAGGATTGAGCGAGCACTTGAAAAGGTCAAGCTGGTCGGCGAAGCCAATAAACTGCTTGGAGCCTACTCCCGGGGAATGCGGCAGCGTCTGGGCATCGCCGAAGTGCTGATCAAGAATCCGAGATTAGTGATCCTGGACGAGCCGACCTTGGGTCTCGATCCTGAGGGAATCAACTCAATGCTTGAGTTAGTCAAGTCTCTAAGCCAGGAAGAGAAAATATCCGTCCTGTTGTGCTCGCACCTGTTACACCAAACGCAACAAGTTTGCGATCGGATCGGAATCTTGAACGAGGGCAGGCTTGTCGCCAAAGGTAGTATGGACGATCTCGCAGGCGGTGAAATCCAGGCGGAGGGGACTAAACTGAGTCTCGAGGATATATATATGCGGTATTTCCAGGAGGAATAGTATGTTTACGGTGTTCCGCAAAGAGATGGCCGACCATTTCAACTCCACCCGTTTTCTGATTCTCTTTTGCCTCGTGATATGCGTCGCATCGTTGACCACCTATATGGTCAGCATGAACCTTCGGTCGGAACTGGGCAGCGGTGCGAAGATCCAACACCTTTTCCTAATGCTGTTCACGACCAGCGGGCAGTTCTTCTCGCTGACGCAGTTCATCGCGTTCTTCGGGCCTTTGATCGGTATCATCATGGGATTTGACTCAATTAATAGGGAGCGCAATGCAGGCACGCTGTCGAAGCTGCTGTCTCAGCCCGTATACCGTGACGCAATTATCAATGGGAAATTCCTCGCGGGGATTGTCACGATTTCAATTATGTTCGTCAGTCTGATTCTACTACTTTCTGGTTTGGGATTGGCGGTAATTGGAGTAGTACCTCGAGCCGAAGAAATAGCGAGGCTTCTTCTATACATGCTGACGAGTATTGTGTACGTTGGATTCTGGTTGGGCCTGGCAATTCTGTTTTCGATATTGTTTAGATCAATAGGCACTTCCGCTTTGGCGGGCGTGGCGCTATGGATACTTGTGTCCTTCTTTGTTGGTTTTGGTTCCAGCCTGATCGCCGATGCTGTGGCTCCAGTCGAGGAGGGGGACCCTGACCAGATTGTGAAGAACCAGCGGATAGCCGAAACGATCAGAAGGGTCTCGCCCGTAAATCTCTACTCCGACGCCACAGCTACCATAATGGATCCCTACCGTAAGACCACAAAGAGTTTTGTCCTCATCGGCCCTATGGAGAAGATTTCGATGAGCCGTTTCGATAGTGCTCTGCCTCTTGGGCAGTCTATGCTGGTTGTGGCACCATATCTGACTACCCTGCTGGCGCTGACCGTTGTTTGTTTCGGCTTTTCGTACGTGATCTTTATGAGACAGGAAATCCGAGCGATTTGAGAAAGAGATGGATGCTGCCGTTGTAAAGGTGGTGGGAACCAGACAAGAATGACACAGAGCAAACTATACTGGCCGGCTTTGGTATTGACGTTCATTGGTGTGGGCTGCCCGAAGAGACCGGCTGAATCACTGCATGAAGCTGCCGCTCACGGAGATACTCGGCAAGTTCGATTACACATTGCCAGGGGCACCGACGTGAACGGAAAAAACCAGGATGGTCAGACCGCCTTGCACTGGGCAGCCGCTGGAAACCACGGGGACGCGACCGAACTGCTCCTTATTAATGGTGCCGAAGTCAATGCAACGGACAACTACGGCAACACCCCTCTGCACTTTGCGGCTCGTACCGGTAGCAAAAAGGCTGCCGAACTCCTTATAGCCCAAGGCGCCGATATCAACGCAGAGGACAGGAACGGCAAGAGACCTCTGCATTCTGCGGCCTGGCACGGGCACAAAGATATGGCCGAGTTCCTCCTTACCGAGGGTGCGGATGTTCAAGCTAAGGACGGATATGGTCGATCGCCTGTGCACTGGGCAGCCTTGCAGGGCCACAAGGACGTGGCAGAGTCTCTTATCGCTCAGGGCGCGGATATTGAAGCAGAGGACGAGCTCGGCAAGACGCCTCTGTCATTGGCAATAGAGGGAGGGCACTACGAAGTCGTTGAACTGCTCCGCGAGCATGGCGCCAAAGAGACCCCGGCGGAAGGTGAGAAAATTAGAGACGTTGATTAGTTCAGGTTAGACCATCTCGAGAGGTGCGGATAAGACGATGACGTAGGAGCGGAGGCCAATACCACACAAGAAGTTCATCATGTTGGGTCTGCACACAGCGAAGCCGTTTGGCCTCCAAGAGGCAACTGCAAATTGGGTCTGGCCCTGCTTGCGAAACCAGTCTATAATCAAGTTTGGTGTGGCATAAGCCCGAGCGGCGGCTGAACTCGGCCGTGATGACGGCAGGATGAAAAGGTAATGGCGCAGTTGTGAAAGCACAAGGTCAAGAGAAGAACTGTGTGGGTGAGCGTCCAGTTGGGGACAAATGGGTCGTTACCCGCCGTGATTTGCTGAAGGCCTCGGTTCTTGCCGGGCTTTCAGTAGTTCCACTTTCTCTCTATGGTCAGGCGAGCGGTCCCAGAGTCAAACGACGTTTTGGAATTGTTACCGACCCCCATTATGCCGGTGCCGCCCCCCGGGGCAGCCGCTACTATCGCGAATCTGTCGGCAAGATGACCGAATGCGTCGAGCTGATGAACGAGCGAAAAGTCGATTTCTTGATCGAGTTGGGTGATTTCAAAGATCAGGACAGCCCCCCAATCGAGAAAAAGACGATCTCATACCTCCAGGTCATTGAACGGGTCTTCGAACAGTTCAAGGGAGCCAGGTACCACGTCATTGGCAATCACGATGTGGACAGCATTTCAAAGAAGCAGTTACTTGCAAACATCAATAACACGAACATCCCGGCGAAGTCCACCTACTACTCCTTCGATTCAAAGGGTGTCCATTTTGTTGTCCTTGACGCTAACTATCTTGCCGACGGTTCGGCCTACGACCACGGCAACTTCGACTGGAGAGATACAAACATTACACCGGCGGAGTTGAGGTGGCTCGAGCAAGATATTGCGGGCGCGTCGGGCCCGGCAATCGTCTTTGTGCACCAACAACTGGATGGCAAGGGAGATCACTACGTCAATAACGCCGAAGACGTCCGAAAGGTCGTGCAGGCATCGGGCAAAGTGCTTGCTGTATTCCAAGGTCACAACCACCAGGGGCACTACAGCCACATCGAGGGGATTCACTATTATACTTTGAAGGCTATGGTGGAAGGCTCTGGTCGCCAAAGCAATTCATATGCGATTGTTGAAGTTCTCGACGGCAATGACATGATCATAACCGGCTATCGCGCAGCCGTCAGCAAGGAGCTGCCGCAGGCCAAATCGGCCTCGGCGGCGCAAACCGCTTATGTCAATACGCTTTAGAGCATGGCTCTTGGAGATACGAGCCCCGTTTCTTTTGCTCTCGCTGGCCCTGGTTCTTTTGGGTACGGCAATGTCCTGGAACGAAGGCTACTTTGACTGGCTCAAATTCGTCTTAACTCTTCTCGGCCTGCTCCTGGCCCATATCAGCGTCAATGTCCTCAACGAGTACTTCGACTACAAGAGCGGCATCGATTTTGAGACGACCCGAACTCCTTTTTCCGGGGGAAGCGGCGTGCTCCCTCGTAAGCTCCTCGAACCGAGCACTGTTTACAAAGTTGCTGTAGGCTGTCTTCTGGTCGCCCTGCTGATCGGTATTTATCTGGCGCTAATATCCGGCTGGCAGCTTCTACCGTTGATAGTGCTCGGTGGATTGGCTATCTGCTTTTATACTTCCCACCTGACAAAGTGGCTGGTCGGAGAACTCGTGGCCGGCCTCGGGCTGGGGACCCTGCCGGTCCTGGGAATCTATTTCGTTCAAACCGGCAGCTACAGCCTCGAGGCATTTTTTGCCTCTCTGGTGCCGGGATTTCTAACTGCGAATCTGCTGCTTTTGAATGAGTTTCCCGACGTTGAAGCTGATAAGCGGGGAGGCCGGTACCACCTTGTGATCGCCCTGGGGCCGAGAAAAGCCAGCCGATTGTACGCCGGATTGACGGTAATGACCTACCTGTGTATTGTCGTGGGAGTCGTCTCGAAGTTAATGCCGCCTCTGAGCCTGATCGCCTTTGCTTCAATGCCTTTTGCCTACAAAGCAACCAGCATAACATTTAAACATTATGCCAATCACCGGGAATTGATCCCCGCGTTGAAGGCAAATGTGATAACCGTGTTGGGAACCGATCTCTTGCTCGCGCTTGGCTATTTCCTAAGCCGCTTTAGGTAGACATCGCTCAGAATCGAGATACTCATCTTGCCTATTTTAACATTGGCTTTGTTTTTTCAAATTCCTGTAGCCACAGAGGGCACAGAGGTCACAGAGAATTCTTCCTTCTTACGCTATCCGCTGCCCTTGGGACTCCTTACGGAGAACGCCGAACGCAGAACACGGAACGAATAAATTGGCTTTGTTTTGCATATTTGGCGCTAACCGCAGAGACCGCGGTGGCCGCCGGGATTATTCTACTTTGGTGTTCCATGAATCCCTTTGGGTTTGCTCTGCGAACTCGGCGTTCTCGGCGGTGGAAAAATTGGCATTTTTTGCGTTTTTTTGCATGTTTTTGGGCGTTTTTGCGTGCTTTTCTGCTCCCTTGAGGGCCAAAAAGCCGCCCTGGACGGTTCACGACAATTTACGATTGTCGATTTACGATTGTCGATTCACGAAGCACGATCCACGATGCACGAACAATGAACAACGAACTATGAACTACAAACTATCGCTAACTGGTAATTGGTAAATGGTAATTTGTAACTGATTTGCCCCGCCTCCGGCGGATGCGTTTGCCTTCTGACAAACCAGTGGGCATTTTAACATACCAGCGAACAATAGTCAACAAAAAAACGACGGGAAAACGATTTTCTTGCCACAAAGACGCTAAGACACGAATTGGCCACAGACGCCGTCCTGAGCGAAGTCGAAGGGTTTCACTGATTTGCACAGTTTTTGAGCCACCGAGCACACCGAGGACACTGAGAAATCTATTGTTTTCAGAAAATTCGAGAAAAGGCAGCAACAATTGACACTTTGCAAACGCCGTCTCTTAAAGAAAGGCAAAAGTCAGAAGGGATAGGGCAAAAAGAAAAAATTGGCGCAGCCCTGTTTTTGGGCCAAAAACGAGGGTCGCTTCTTTAAAAATACGTAGTCACCACAATAGCTTTTTCTGGCCGGACTGTAGTATTATGGACAGATAACAGCCGGTGGAATTTGCGTTGCTTGCTGAGAATGGGTATAATGTGAAGAGCAACTTTGCGGGAAGAATGCCTTGCATGTTTTGGTGTGGTTCGAGATACGAGATGCGAGATACGAACGACGAAATGTGCTTTCTGCACATTTCCAGATAGATGCGAGTTTTTCGGTGCGACAAATGGGCTTTGGCAAAGAAGTGAACCGGAGACCAGTAGCGGACACCTTTAATTCCCTTAAGAATTTCGTAGGAAGTCTTGCGCGGTGCTGGGGTGTTAAGATAAAAGGTTTTTTAGGAAAGTTTTTATTCTCATAAGTATTCTCCTCTTGTCAAATGCTTGAAAATATTACTAGAAGACAATTTTTGGAATTCTTTGGTCGTCTTATTGCTGTTGCAGTGTTACCTATTAGTATAGGTGGGTGTAGCTCTACATCAAAACCTCCCTTTTATGAAGAGTACCCCTTTAAAGAAACAATAAGAAACCCTCTACAAACAACGGATTCAAGAATAAAAGGAGCTTGTGAAGCTTACGCTCAAATTGATGAGATTAAAGGGGCGATTTATGATAGAGAAATCAACTGGCCAATCATATTTGGCACTATCAAAAATATTGAAGAAGATTCCCAAAAGAGACCAGACGAGGACTCTTTAATGAATCTAGATGAATTAATCATGTGTATTAAAGTCGTTCAGCAAGGTTATGATCCTGGAGTAAGCATAGAACCACCTGGATCTTTGCAAATGGGTTCTATTCCTTCTAACCAAATAGTCCGCTATATACCGGAAAGCATTAAAGGTACTCAACTAGGGAAGAAGGTATTTGAAGCAGACCGTGCACTTAAGGGACTAGGTTTTGGCAGTGACCCAATAACCGGTAGGCGAGTTAGATCTAGAGTAAATAACTATAAAACCCTTGCCGAATTAGCTCGTCAAGATAGAAATTTAAGGGTTGGCTATTTTGGTAGGATATGGTTCAAGCCTAAAGAGGTTTTATTAAAGAAAGGGGAAGATATAATCTTATTCGAGAAAGTTACTATAAAAGTAGAAAGCGAAAGTCAATATTCTGCACCAGTCAATTTTGCTTCCAACCTGGAAAAAAACTATGAAAAACTTAGTAAAGAGTTCCCAATTTACAGAGATCTTCTGCGGATAGGAAAAGAAGTGGCTATTGGTAGATGGTTGGTTGACGAAAATCATGGATTAGGCTTAGAAGATTACAAGATGCAATCTGTTTATAGCCCCTCAAAAACGGACACCATATCGGGGGTAGTAAGAGAAACATATTATGCAAATTACATCAAACAAGAAGTTTTGATAGGTGGAGTTATTTACAATGTGAGAAACCATTACGATTATTCACCAAGTTCAGAAGATATTAAATTGATATTAAATACTGAAACGGATCAAGGTTTACCAGATATTAAGAATCTAGTATTGGGCGCTAGGGCAAAAGAAACAGATACAAATTGGAGATGCCAGATAGGTGGGAAAGAATATATGGTGATAGCCTTACCATTCGAAAGAAAAGAACTGCATTTTAGAACACTTACCCCCTCCTTGCTCCCGAATGATACCCCCCCTTGGCTCCCTAATAATCCTCCTCTACAAAGTGATTATCTTAGAGAAATGTACAAGAAAATGTACGATAAGGAAGTGAAACAACTAAGAGATTTGTTTAAAGAACTAAATCCACCCTCAAAAAATTAGATATACCAAGATAGGAGATAGCTTGTTTAGAGATGAAAAAATTAGAGGAGAAAATTGAAGATTGCTGGACAAAATTTAAAATCTATTCTTTAATTCTGATGACAACTACATCCCTAGCTTTTGTATTGCTTTCTCTAAGTAGGGTTTATGCTCAGAAAACAAAAAACCCTATTCCTTCTACAACCATTCAATATGGTGTATATGGTAATGACTCGCCAAAACTTAGAGTAGTCGTTCCAGGCATTAATACAAGAGGTCAACAAATGCTTGAAAATGCCAAAAGAGAATTACGTTATGACGCAGAATGTACTGTCATTATAGAAGAAGCAGAGGGATGGACGGTTGAGAACAATTATATTAGAGAAAACATAATAAAGGCGACCCAGAAAGCAATAGAAAAGCACAAAGACGTCATTGTTCTTTTAGATATGGATCTTGAACACAATATAGTTACCAGTCACCTAACACCAGAACAGCTTGCTAACTTGCCGATAGTTGGTACAAGATGGTTTAAAGCTACAGACTGGGCTGGTTCAATGATGAATAATGTATCCCAAATTTACAATCAGGTGTTCCAAGAAAAAGGAATTATTAGAGGAAACAAAGAATGTGAGGCTCATAGTGCCGGCGCTGATGCGTTTGAGCAAAGTTTAGTGTTAAGTAATAGAAGAATGTTTGATCAAGTTAATCTTTTTAATGGTAGGACAACGACTTCTGAATTAGTTCCTCAAATAAAAGCTGATGGATATACATCTAGCCAGATTAACATTTTTTTAACTGAAGGAGAATTGCTTGCTAATCCTCACTCTATCTCAAATTTAAATGCAGTTATCCCACATGCAGGGCGTGTATTCACAGTTTATTATTGTGATGAAAAACCTTCAACAAACCGCATGCAAAATCATTCAGCTCTCGTAAATGAACCACTCATTTCAAGAAGTTTTGAAGTATATAGCGGACAAAAACTTTATAAAACTAATGCCACCGTTGAAGATATAAAATCCGGATACTTAAGACCCGAAATAGATGGAAGTAAGAACATTAGATCGGATTTAATTCAAACTAATTTAGAAAATCGATTAGGAGGCATACTTCTTGATAAAGACAATACTTATTTAATAGACGAGGGCGGAACTATAAATGAAATAAAAGAATCGGCACTGGAAGCTCGCAAAGATAAGGGAGAAATCAGCTGGAGATTTGAATACGAAGGTCAGGAACATCAGTTTGTTGCTTTGCCTTTTGGTAAAAAACAAAAACCCAAAAAATTCAGACTCTATCATAATCCTCAACAAAATGTTGTGGTTTCTTGTGAAGATGATAATGTGATAGCCCTTAGATATACCCCCAAAAATGATTTCTTTCAAATCATTCAAGTAGCTCAGGGAAAAGTAATTGGAGAAAAAGATAATCATCCAATATTTAAAATTGACCGAGTTCTTATGACAGATTATCCTTTGAAAATTGACAAAAACTGGAAATCCGGTGACACCTTATCTATTTCTCCCTCTCATTGAGGTCTTTTCAAAGGTGTACGCCTGCCCCATAGGGGGCACTTTCCGTGAAGCGTGGATCGTGATTCGTGGCTCGTACCTTGGGCACGAGTTGTGCTTGATAATGAGTTCGTATATCGCACCTTAGGCACGAGTGAAGCGGGACATTGACAGTTGCCTGCCGGTCTGGAATTTGGGAATTCGAATTTCGAATTTGTTTAACATTTCGATATTAGGATCCTTCGACGTTGCTCAGGACAGGTTTAGAATTTCGCGTGGCGAGCCGCCACCCTACGACATCGGCCGGACCTTCGGAATGTCGTAGATGCTCAGGCCGGCCTTGGCCCGCGTTTGCGTCGGAATTATCACGCTCGAGAGGCACCCGACGCAGAAGCAAGTGAGTACGCCGATGGCACCATATAAGAGGCTGTTAAGATCAGTCTGTAGTTTCACAAACAATAATAAGCCGATACTTGCGGCAGATCCGATCCACGCGTGAATCGCACCCACCCTTCGTGTAAAGACACCCAGCATGAACAAGCCTGCGAGTGTCCCTCCCAATAACCCCATGATCCCGAGGAAGAAGTCCCAGAGGTATTTGATTTCCATGCTCGCCATAAGCATGGCAGTGGCCGTGCCGGTGAGGCCCAGAGCGATCGTCAAGCCGCGTGCGAACAGAAGATACGTGTTCTCTGCGAGGTCCGGCCTGAATCGCCGAACAAAATCGGTCGTCACGGCCGTTGAGATCGAATGCATACTGCTGTCGAGGCTCGACATGGCGGCGGCAAAAACTCCTGCGATAACAAGTCCCGCCAGGCCAGCCGGCATTTGCCGGGCAATGAACAAGGCAAAGATCTGGTCGGTCTTTTCAAGAGGAACCAGACGTTGCGGATTGGCCTTGTAGAAGACGAATAGTCCCGTTCCAACTGTTAGGAACAAGACCCCTGC
>Ga0209636_10007090_pt1 | contig 11434 bp, 9 predicted proteins | sample DeeMarSWOR152_54_FD_187464 | JGI IMG/M metagenome (GOLD analysis project Ga0209636, IMG submission 187464) | Marine sediment microbial communities from White Oak River estuary, North Carolina - WOR-1-52-54 (SPAdes) (version 2) | ecosystem: Environmental > Aquatic > Marine > Intertidal zone >... | reverse complement strand
GAGGAAAAAATTGACAGAACTTCCCCAATTAGAATAAAATAGAGAACTCATCCGGAAGTAAAATATGAAGAGTTTCCTTAGATACATGAGCCTTTTTGCGGCCGCCCTGACCGCTGTTCTCTTCATCCTGTGCGCTCCAGCTGAAAAATCCTATGACCTCGTGATAAAGGATGGGTTGATTCTAGATGGCACTGGAAATCCTTGGTTTAAAGATGATGTCGGCATCAAAGGCAAGAGGATTATTACTATCGGCTCAATAGATAAGAGTCGGGCTAAGAAGGTGATCAATGCTGAGGGGTTGATAGTCTCTCCTGGTTTCATAGATGTCCACACCCACTGCGACCGTGGTATCCGGAGGATCCCCACGGTGGATAATTATGTTCTCCAGGGTGTAACCACGGTCATCGGGGGGAATTGTGGGGGGCATCCCTTTCCTCTGAGCGAACTGTTCCAAGACATCGAGAAGAACGGTATATCTCTCAATTTTGGCTGTCTGATCGGTCATAACACCATCCGCCAGGAGGTGATGGAGTACAAAGCGGGTTCGCCGACTCAAGAGGAAATGGATCAGATGAAAGCCCTTGTGGACCAGGAAATGAGAGCCGGAGCGATGGGATTTTCCACAGGCCTTTCCTATCTTCCTGGGATCTATTCTGAGACAGAGGAGATCATCGAGCTGGTCTCGGCTGTGGCGCCCTACGGCGGTGTGTACGCCTCCCATATTCGGGATCAGGGTCTTCAGATTACGGAGGCGATCCAGGAAGCCATCGACATCGGCGAGAAGAACGGCCTGCCTGTCCAAATCTCTCATGTCAAACTGGCTCATGATGCCGTCTGGAACGAGATCAGCAGGATTACCGATCCCGTCGAAAAAGCCCGAAGTCGGGGAGTGGAAGTCACCCTCGACCAGTATCCTTACACGGCCACAAGCTCAGGGTTCACCTCCAGTTTCCCTTCGTGGGCATTCGAGGGAGGCCGAGAGAAATTTGAGGAGAGGCTAGCAGACAGAGAGAATTACGAAAAAATCAAAGCGTTCGTTACCGAGAGGAGGTTGACTTCAACCAAAGGAATTAACAAGCTGGAAACCATTTACATCTCCAGCTGCCAGGCTTTTCCGGAATATGTCGGGAAAAACCTCCAGGAAATCCTCGTGTCTGTTGGAAAAGAACCGAACGTGGATGATGCCGCCGACTTGATCATCGATATCGAAAAAAACGGCGGGGCCAGCGGTGTTTTCTTCCAGATGGATGAACAGGATGTCGAGGCTCTGATGCGGCTTCCTTACAACATGCATGCTTCTGACGGAAGTGTCCAGGAGTTGGGGAGGGGTGTCCCTCATCCCCGCAATTACGGGACGTTTCCCCGTGTTATCGCCCGTTACGTCCGAGAGAGGGGAATCCTGACTCTGGAGGAGGCGGTCCGGAAGATGACTTCACTCCCGGCTCAGACCTTCCGGCTTAAAAACAGAGGGATGATTAAAAAGGGGATGTTTGCGGACATCATTATTTTCGACCGCGAGACATTCGTGGACAAGGCCACTTATTCAGAGCCTCACCAGTACGGACACGGATTTGCGTATGTGGTTGTTAACGGCGAGATCACTGCGGAAGACGGCCAACATACAGGAAAGCTATCAGGAATGATCCTGTACGGGCCGGGCAAAAAATAGGGAGGAGACATTGATCATCAAGCAGGATGAGGATGTTCGGGAGGATTATGTCGAGGAAGAGAAAGTCGAGAATGTCCTGAGACGAATCCTGATCGGACCAGAGGACGGTTCCGACAATATCATCATGAGATACTTCAAGGTGCTTCCCCAAGGCAACACGCCTTTCCACAGCCACGATTATGAGCATGTGGTCAAAATCGAGAAAGGAAAAGGTCTGGTCGTCAACGAGGCTGGGGAGCAGATAGAGATTGCCGAGGGACAGAGCCTATTCATAAAGCCAAACGAGAAACATCAATTTAAGAATCCCTTCCAAAAACCATTTGAATTTATCTGTACGATCCCTAATCCGGAAGGGAAAAAGTAGCCCGATACCGTCCCGATCTGACATGGAATTTAACACGAGCAAAGCCATAGAATTCCTTCTTGCCAGAGGAAACCTGCCTATTCTCTACTGGTTGAAAAAAGACATTCTCGAAGTTCCCACCGATAGAGAGTACAGAAACCTCCAGAAGTTTGCTGTCCGGATCAGATTGTTGAAGCGCCAGAGGCAGAACGGGACTTGGTGCCGGAGAAGGTTTGAGGGACAGCCCCTTTGGGAGAGGACCTACACCATCGTCGAGACTCTGAGGAGTGTCCTCAGGCTCTACAATTATGGATGCGAGAGAGAAGAGGAGAGCATCCAGAAAGCTCTCCAGTTCCTGTACTCCACCCAATCTCGAGGAGGGGATTTCCGAGGAGCTTACTTGAATGAATACGCCCCGACCTACCATGCTTTGACCTTAGAAATCCTCTGTTTGTATGGAGATGATGAGGATGAAAGGACTCAGAAAGGATTTCGTTGGCTTCTCAGTAAGAGACAGGATGACGGGGGATGGGTCATCCCCTACAGGACGGCTGATAAGGAGGATCTCAAGTCTCGATTCAATCCCGATCCTCAGACCAAACGGGATCCTATAGAACCCGATACATCTCAGCCTTACTCTCATCTGGTAACGGGGATGGTTCTCCGCGCTTTGGCGGCCTCGTCGACTTGGGGGCAGAGCGATGTCGCTCGGAAGGCAGGGGAGCTGCTTCTTAACCGATTCTTCATGCCCGATAAATACGAAGACCGCCGCTTGACATCATTTTGGGAGGAAATTACCTATCCCTTCTGGGCCACGGATATCTTGAGCAGTCTGGACTCTCTTTCTAAAATTGGTTTTGATGTCCACGATGAGCGGATACAGAAAGCTCTGCTCTGGCTGAAGAGCAGACAGAGTCGAGAGGGATTTTGGGAATCTGGCGTGGCCAAGTCGTCCCTGGAGGACCACCTCTGGGTAACGCTGGCGGTATTGCGGGTGATCAAAAGGTTTGGTCTGTTGAAGTTGTAGACCAAACGTCATATATCTTCAATGAACGTACTCGATCGTTCGTCTTTCTAGCTCTTCGAGAACCTTAAAAAGACGGGCTTTTCCCCGTTCAAAATCCTGCTGGAGTCCTTCTGTCTCACCTGGAGAACTTCCTTGGATCGTCAGATTCCTAAGCGAGCTCAGACCATGGAAACAATTTTTGATGTTCTGGGTGAGCTTCCTGAGCTGGTCGGTGTCCAATTTCGAGCTGGTGAGAATATTTTGGGTCTCTGTCTGATAATGATCGAAGACATTCGCCCATTCATGATGGGCACTCCTCTTAAGCACCTCGGATAGGCCTTGGAGGATGAGCCCGAGTTCTTTGACCCTCCAAGTCTCGACTCTCTGCTTCAGATCCAGCATGATTTTATATTGGCATAATTACGGAGAAAAATCGAGTCCTTTTTGATATTAAAGCGCAGGATTGGTATCATGAGGCAGGCGCAGTTGATGAGATATTTCTTGAGTCTCGGCAGTAACCTCGGAGACAGGCAGATGAATCTCCGGCGGGCAAGATCTCTCTTGGAAGCAGAGGGAATGAAAATCAGAAGGTGTTCATCCGTTTATGAGACAGAGCCGGTCGATCTTCCTTCCTCAGCCGCAGGGGCTTGGTTTTATAACCAGGCTGTCGAAGTGGACATCGACCTCAACCCGGCCGAATTGCTCCCTTTGGTAAAAAAAATAGAGATCAACATGGGCCGACAACCATCGCTTTCTAGGGAGCCTAGGGTTATCGATATCGATATTTTACTTGCTGAGGATAGTGTCATTCAAACCGAGGATTTGATGATTCCCCATCCCCGGCTGGAAAAAAGAAACTTTGTGCTTATCCCGCTGCGGGAAATTTCTCCTCTGACATGTCACCCTGTCCTCAAGATGACGATTGAGGAACTGTCGGATAAATCTCCAGACCAGTCTGTCGTCAGAAAAATCGAAAGCTAACTTTACAGGCCTAAGAAAATCTGTATAATAATTCCTTCCGTTGAAAAAGAATGAACAATCACTCCTATAGATCTCGATCCAGTCTCGATCTCCAGACTCACGATATGAGATGACGAAAGCCCTTTTGATTCTGTCCATTCTCCTCCTGTGTGGGGGGGGGATGTTTTTCACTCGATCAAGTGTTGTTCAGCAAAGGGAAGAGGAATGACATTGGGTTTTTCCTCTCCGGCGATGACAACGGAATTAAAAGCCTCGATTTAGAGGCCGGAGTGTGTTTGGATTTCAATAAAATGTATTCAGTCAGGCCAGACCCTGATTCCATCCAGGAACCAGGGAGAAATCTAATCTTTGGACTGAATTTGGATTATTAGAGAAAGGAGGGAATCATGAAATCGACAGTCATTAAGTCCAAGCTGCGTGTCTGTGGGAGTCTGCTGTTCCTGCTGGTTATTGCTGCCGCCTTCGCCGGAGGTTTTTCCCTGGAGTCGGTGATGTCGTCGGCTTTTCCATCCAGTCTCGTTGTCTCGCCCCGAGCAGATCTTGTGGCCTGGGTTTTTAATTGGCGGGGCCAGCGAAACATCTGGATTGCCGAAGGTCCTGATTACAAAGCCCGGCAGCTGACAGAGTATACCCAGGACGACGGCCAAGAGGTGGGATCTTTGGCTTTTAATCACGATGGTACGATTATCCTGTTCGTGCGGGGAGGGTCGGCTAATAGGGCAGGGGAGTATCCCAACCCGACTTCTGATCCCAAAGGAGTAGAGCAAGCTGTCTGGGCGATCAAGGTGGCTGGTGGAGAGCCTTGGTGGGTGGGATTAGGAAGCAGCCCCCAGCCCTCTCCTGTCGATAATCGACTCGTTTATGCGGTCAGAGGAGGAATCCAAATAGCCACCCTCACCGAAAAGCCACAACCTAAGGTATTATTCAAGGCCAGGGGAAGGAACATGGATCCGACCTGGTCACCAGATGGCTCGAAACTGGCTTTTGTCAGTTCCAGGGAAGATCACAGTTTTATCGGGATTTATGATTTTAAGAAGGAGACAATCGACTGGATATCTCCTGGTGTGGACAGGGATGGCTATCCAGTCTGGTCTCCAGACGGGAAGAGAGTCGCCTTCATCCGCTTTCCGGGAGGACTATCCATGTCCTTCAGAAGAGGCGAAAAATTTGTGCTGATGGCCGCCGATGTAGAAAACGGAAAGTCTGAAGTTTTGTGGGAGTGTCCGAACAGAACGGGTGGTTTTTCCCAGTATTACCCGTCCCAGACTTTGCGATGGGCTGCCGACGATCATCTCGTTTTCTACTCAGAACATGAAAAATGGATGCATCTGTATTCTCTATCTGTCAAGGATAAAAAGCTCGTCTGCTTAACTCCGGGGGAGTATGAGGTGGAGGACAGCTTCTTGTCCCCGGCGGGGAAGTTTGTGATTTTTAATTCAAATTCCGGTGATATCGACCGGCGTCATCTTTGGTCTGTTTCTGTGGCTGGAGGGAAGGCTGGCAGTCTTACCTCTGGAAAGGGACTCGAATGGGCGCCCGTTGTGACGGAAAAAAGCGGGGATCTCGTGTTTTTATGCTCGACCGCTTTTCAGCCGGCAGCTCCAGCTGTGATGAGGAACGGATCAAACGATCGTCAACTCCTGGCTCCTGAGGCCATCCCTCCCGAATTTCCGATGAAGGATTTGGTCGAACCTCAACAGGTTATCCTGGATGTTCCCGATGGATTGAAAATTCACTGTCAGCTTTTCCTCCCCAAGGGAGCTAAACCAGGAGACAAGAGACCGGCTGCTATTTTCATGCACGGGGGGCCTATCCGTCAGATGCTTCTCGGCTGGCACATGCGCGGGTATTACCACAATGCTTACGGTTTCAATCAATACTTAGCTCATCAAGGCTATGTTGTGCTTTCGGTAAACTATCGATCCGGGATCGGTTATGGATTCGATTTCCGGACAGCTCCGAACCAGGGACCGCGGGGAGCCTCGGAATACCAGGATATCGTGGCTGCGGGCCGCTACCTCCAGAATCGTCCTGAGGTGGATGCCAATAAAATCGGTCTCTGGGGAGGGTCGTACGGAGGTTATTTGACGGCTTTGGGGCTGGCTCGAGATTCGGAGCTTTTTGCGGCCGGGGTGGATCTCCATGGTGTGCACGACTGGTCGCTGCGCGGCCGACGTCGAGAGGGCGGAGGCTGGGATATCCGCGGCCAGGATGTGATGGATGAGGCTTATCAGTCTTCTCCTGTGGCTGACGTGAATTTCTGGACCTCCCCTGTCCTTTTCGTGCATGGTGATGATGATCGAAACGTCGATTTCGTCCAGACCACAGACCTCGTCCAGCGTCTCAGGCAGCTCGATAAAGCTCATGTGGAGCTGCTCATCATCCCCGACGAGATCCACGGCTTCCTCCTCCACAGGATTTGGCTCAGAGTCTACACGGCGGCCGCTGATTTCTTCGACCGCTTCTTGAAACTATCCAAGTAAACGCAGTCAATAGGGTTACAATCTTTGTGCGGCTAGATGCCGCCCTCAGCCCCCGGACCCCCAGGGAACCAGTCCCGTCGGTTCCCCCCGTCGGATAAGCCGAATCCCGGAAGGGGGTCCAGGGGGAGATTTCCCCCTGGTCGCAGGCCGGAGGCCGAGAAGGGGAGGCAGCGAGTCCTCGAGCGTTGGAAGGGGACTCAAAGTCCCCTCCAAGCCATCGGGGCCCCCCTCCGCTACGGGGGCTAGAGGGCGGCATCCAGGCCGCCAAAGAGAGGCTGTCACACAAATTATTGCGTTAATACTAGATAAAAAAGGAGAAGGTCCAGAATAGGTCCCGGCCTGAAGCTGCGTTTTAAAACGCGTTTTTAATGTGGTTTATTTTAAACGTGCTTTTTTCTGTTTTGACTAAGGAGAGAACATCAAACCGGCATTCGACATTTTCTGAGTGGTTCCTCATCAGAAACCCCTCGGCAATTTTTCTTATCTGCCTCTGTTTGGCAGGGGTGATGGCCTCCTCTGGAAGTCCAAAATCCTGACGGCTTCGTGCTTTGACTTCGACAAAGACCAGAGTGTTTTGATCACGGGCGATGATATCGATTTCTCCTCGGAAAAGACGGAATCCCCTGGCCAGAATTTTATACTTTTTTTTCTTCAGGTAGCGGAGGGCCGCCTCTTCCCCCGCTTTCCCCAATTCATAGGGAGTCAGTTTGTGTCCTACCATTTTCCTGTTATAACAAATAATATTAAGGATCAGGTAGGGTGTTGAGAAAACCGTAGCAGGGCTGAGCGGGCATGGTTCCTCTCCTTAAGGGAGAGGAGAGCGAAGCCCGAATCCGAGCGGGATTTCCTCGCTGGGGAAATTCCGCGTGTTTTCGATACGCCCTACCTGATCCTTTTCCATCTCACTCCATCCTTCGTGTCTTCGAGCAGGATCCCCTGATGAAGGAGCTCATCACGGATGCGGTCAGCTAACTCATAATTTTTCTGCTCTCGTGCTTTTTCTCTTTCTTCGATTTTTTGAGCTAGGTCAGGAGGTAGGGATCCCTCCCTTTCCTCAGGGAGGACAGCCAGGACCATATCTATGGAGCGGATAAAAGCCCTCAGATTTTGAGCATCAAGGCTGTAAACTTTTCCTTCGGCCATCAGGATATTCACCTTCCGGATCATCCCGAACAACGCCGATAAGGACTGAGAAATATTCAAGTCATCGCTGAGTCCGGCGATAAATTCCTTACTAGTCTCATCGATCAATCCGAGAATGTCCTCGTTGTTGCCTCGGTCGAATCTCCGGTTTTTCAGTTCATACAAAAAGTCTTTTATGCGCTGGAGAGAGGCCCCAGCTTGTTCGAGAGCTTTAAAAGTGAAATTGAGCATTTTACGGTAATGGGTAGAGAGAAGCAGGAGGCGTAGGACCATCGGATCCACCTGTCTTTGGAGAAGGTCTCTCATAGTGTAGAAATTTCCTTTGGATTTAGACATTTTTTCCCCGTCAACGATCAGATGTCGGCAGTGGAGCCAGGTGTTGACGAAGGTCTTGCCGAAATAGGCTTCGGATTGGGCGATTTCATTCTCGTGATGGGGGAAGATGTTGTCAACCCCGCCGCAATGGATATCAAAATGTTCGCCCAGGTATTTAACGCTCATGACAGAGCATTCGATGTGCCAACCGGGTCTGCCCTCGCCGATATCGGTTTTCCAGAACGGCTCTCCTTCTTTCTTGTGCTTCCAGAGGGCAAAATCTTGAGGATGTTCTTTTTCATACTCATCCGCTTCCACTCTTTGTCCTGACCTGAGTTCTGTGCGATCTATCTTGGAGAGTTTTCCGTAATCTGGAAATTTTGAGATGTCGAAATAAACAGAGCCATCCCGCTCGTAGGCATACCCTTTCTCGAGAAGTCCTTTGATGAGTTTAACCATCTCAGGGATATGCTTCGTGGCGCGAGGGTAGACATCGGCTCTGGAGATATTCAGGGCTTCAATATCCTCGAAGAAGGAATCGATGTATTTTTTGGTGTACTCATCGAGACTCAGCCCTTGTTCCTTGGCCCCTTTAATGGTTTTATCATCGACATCGGTGATGTTCATCACATGAATGACCTTGAAATCCATGAACTGCAGGAATCGTTTAAGGAGATCTTCGAAAAGATAGGCCCGGAAGTTTCCGATGTGGGCGAAGTCGTAGACAGTCGGACCGCAGGTGTACAGCTTAACCACACCCGGCTCGATAGGGTGAAAGGGTTCGATTTTGCCGCTCAGAGTGTTGAAGAACCGGATCATCAGACCCTATTATGAATAATATCAAACCATCGAGTCAACTTTTTTAACCTTAATAGTTCTGTTCTCTATGCCAGCGCAGTCCTTACAGAGGGCAGGATAGAATTGACCCATTTTTCGATTTATGCCATAATCCTTTTCCCAAAAACGACGCGAAGAAGAAACAGACAGCATGAACCCCCTGATCGGCATCCGGCGAGAAGACAAGAATCCCTGGGAACGGAGGGTCCCCTTGATTCCCACTCACGTCGGAGAGCTTATCCAGAGCCACGGTATGGAAATCTGGCTCCAGCCCTCTCCTATCCGTGCCTTTCCGGATTCGGATTTTGTCCGGGAAGGGGCCAAGCTCGTGGAAGACTTGTCTCCTTGCCCCCTCATCTTTGCCGTGAAAGAGATTCCGCTTCAGTTCTTCGCTGCCGGAAGAATGTACGTGTTTTTTTCCCACACGACTAAGGGGCAGCCCTTGAACATGCCGATGCTCAAGAAAATGGTTGAACTCAGGTGCTCGTTAATCGATTATGAAAAAATCGTGAACGACGACGGACAGAGACTTCTTTTCTTCGGGAAGCAGGCCGGCCAAGCGGGGATGATTGATACGCTGTGGGCGTTAGGTCAGAGGTGGCATCAACTGGGCAAAAGAACTCCTTTTTCTTCGGTTGAACAAGCCTATAAATATCAGAGTCTTGTGGAGGCTAAAGAAGCGATAAAGAAGATAGGATGGCGTATCCATCAGGATGGCCTCGACCCTGAACTGGTTCCCCTGATTTGTGGATTTGCTGGATACGGACACGTGTCTCAAGGGGCTCAAGATATTTTCGGTCTATTACCTTTCGAAGACATCCCGCCAGAGAGAGTGGAGAATTTCTATCAAAGCCAGGAATATGCTTCAAACAGGCTCTACAAAGTTGTCTTCAAAGAGGAGCAGATGGTGGTCCCGATCTCGGCTGACCAGAGGTTTGAGCTTCAGGATTACTACGATTATCCCCAAAAGTACAAATCCGTCTTCGAGACCTACCTTCCCTTTCTCACCGTTCTTGTCAACTGCATCTACTGGACTCCCGCTTATCCAAGGTTCGTGACCAAAAAATATCTAAAGCATCTCTGGGAAAAAGAGGTTTCGCCTCGCCTTAAGGTCATCGGCGATATTTCATGCGATATAGCCGGCTCTGTCGAATGCACTGAGCGGGCTACAGACCCGGGTCAGCCGGTTTATATCTATGATCCCCTGGAGGATAGAATTGCCGAAGGGGTCAAGGGCAGGGGTGTTGTCGTTATGGCCGTGGATAATCTTCCGGCGGAAATATCCCTCGAGTCATCCGTCGCTTTCAGCCAGGCCTTCAAACCGCTGGTCCCGGCCATCGCCCAAGCCGATTTTTCGGGAGATTTTGCTCAGTGCGGACTTCTAAAGCCTGTAAAAAGAGCTGTGATCCTTTACAAAGGAGAATTTACGCCTGATTATGAATACATGAAAGAATACATAAAATAATATAAGGAGTAAAATGATGAAAAAAATCCTGATTCTTGGAGCCGGTCTCGTGGCGAGACCTTTAGTCAGGTATCTATTGGATCAGCCGGACTTTGAGGTGGAGGTGGCCAGCCGGACAGTCAGCAAGGCCATCCGACTCATCAACGGCCATCCGAAGGGAGAGGCTAGAGAGCTCAACCTTAAAAACGAAGAGGGCCTCAAACAGGAAATCGCGCAATCAGACCTCGTGATCAGTATGGTGCCCTATTCATTTCATCCCAAAGTCGCCCGATACTGCATCGATTATAAGAAGCATATGGTGACTACCTCTTACGTGAGCGACGCGATGAAAAGCCTGGATGATGAAGCCAGGCGAGCTGACATTCTTATCCTGAATGAATTGGGTTTGGATCCGGGAATTGATCACATGGAGGCGATGAGGATTGTTCATGAGGTAGAAGAGAAGGGCGGAGAAATATTGAGCTTCACCTCCTACTGTGGGGGCCTTCCTGCTCCCGAAGCCAATACCAATCCCTTCGGGTATAAATTTTCCTGGAGTCCGATCGGGGTCTTGTTGGCCGGCAAGAATTCGGCCCAGTTCCTGAAAGACGGGAAGGAGGTCTTCGTCCAGCCGGAGAATCTTTTTGCCACTTATGAGATGATTGACATCGAAGGACTCGGGGAATTCGAGGGGTACCCGAACAGAAACTCCCTTCCTTACATCGAGCTTTATGGCATCCATGATACAGAAACCATGCTCCGTGGAACCCTGAGGAATAAGGGCTGGTGTTCCACTATGAAGAAAATCGGTGAGCTCGGGCTGCTGGGTGAGCAGGAGGAAGATTGGACAGGTATGACATTCAAGAGTTTTCTGTATCGGTTGATGGGTACGCCTTCAGGAGAGAGCCTGAGGAAGGACCTAGGTTCCTTTCTCAACATCGAAGAGGATTCAGAGATTCTTGACCGTTTGGAGTGGCTCGGCCTGATGAGCGATGACCCGCTTCCAGTCGAGAAAGGGTCTCCCCTGGATATCCTGGGAGCCAAGATGCTCGAAAAGCTCCAGTACGAGGAAGGGGAGAGGGATATGATCATCCTCCAACACACCTTTATCGCTTCTTTTGGGGAGGGGAAAAAGGAAAAAATCACTTCTTCTCTGGTGGATTTTGGCATCCCCCATGGGGATTCTTCTATGGCCAGGACAGTCGGGCTCCCG
>Ga0209636_10007089_pt1 | contig 11435 bp, 9 predicted proteins | sample DeeMarSWOR152_54_FD_187464 | JGI IMG/M metagenome (GOLD analysis project Ga0209636, IMG submission 187464) | Marine sediment microbial communities from White Oak River estuary, North Carolina - WOR-1-52-54 (SPAdes) (version 2) | ecosystem: Environmental > Aquatic > Marine > Intertidal zone >... | reverse complement strand
AGAAATAGACAGTGTTCCAATCAAGCTTGTCCTCATATTCATAGGCAGTCGTTGGAACAGTAGCCTTAGCTACTATCTGTGTCAGGGCGGCATCCTTAGCCAGAATGAATTCATACTTGGTGGTGCTGAGTATAGGTGACCAGAAGAAATGTGGGGATGGGGAAATATCTCTGGCGCCATTAGCTGGCTTAAACAGGGTAGGACCAAGATGTTCGGTTGTTACTGGCAAGCCAGCCTTAACTGTGAAGAACATAGTTGCTGACCATGGACTACGGACAATCTCGCCAGTAGTCCCTGCTCTTGCCCTAACTCTCCAGTAATAGGTGTGGTTGGCTTCCAAAACTCCAGGCGCTAATATCCATGCTGGTGACAGAGACTCAGGTGGAGTAATATTGGCAGCAGTTATTAGTCTTAGACTAAACTCGTCATCTTTGGCTAGTTGTAACTCATATACCAGAGCGTAAGCAAGCTGACGCCATCTGAAATTTATCTCGGTGGCTCGACCGGTTACTGGGTCTACAGGTATAAAGTCGCCACTGGCAGGTGAGGTCGTCCACGGGCCAACTTTGGCCAGAGTATCGGCATATGCCCAGAGGCAACCAACTCTAGTCGTCCAATTATAGGGATTGTTGTCGATTGCCCACAGAGTGTTATCACTGTTGTTTGAGATTTTGAGTGAGCTCGGCTCGCGGGTGAAGTTGACAGTGCCTGCTGCTGGCAGCCCGGCAGTCAAATCATCCCATTGTGGGGGTGGTGGCACCCTAGCTCTGGGATAAAATGTACGGTCAACGCCGGGAGGTGTATTAGGTGGTGTTGGGACATCCCAGGCGCCATATAGGACACCCTTTCGCTGAGCCAGCCCGTAGAAGGCGTTGTTAGGTGGTTGCAGCTGGTCCCATTGGGTGCTCTCACCGATGACCCAGCGGTAGATTTTACCGCTGCGGTTTGCAGGGGGGAAGACGAGGTCATGGCTGGCAGCATAGATTGTTTTGTTCTGCTCAAATTCATCATCGGCGATGACATGCATATTGCCGGGGACAGGCACGATAACTCGTTCCTCTGGGGGTGGTTGGAATTCAAGAGGCACCTTGGAAAAGTCAGCATAAGCCACCTGGCCTAGACCGGCATCGCCTACTATTACCCAGTCCTCATTACCCCCACTAGATTCGCTTTCTGGGTTCTTGAGTGGGGTGGCTATAGTATGCCCTGAGCCAAGCATGGTATCAACCTTGGCTTGCCATGTCCAGGTACCACCGCTTTGGCTACCCCTGCAGACAGATACACCTTCCAGAATATATATAACCTCATCGCTGGCTAAAGTTAAATCGGTCACATTAGCGTTGGGAGTCAGAACCTGCCAATATTGACCTTCGTCTGGAGAGTAACTGACATTAGCGGTAAAGCGGTCAGCGAAGACGATGGCTTCACTCCTCTCTCCCATTTCAGAAGTTCTCGGGTTGAGACGGAGGATTGTGCCGTTGTTGCTGGTGGCAATGCATAAGACCCGCTCCCAAGTCCTACCCAGTGGCTCGTCACCCAGCGGGTCACTGGTGCTTCGCCAGACACTGTCGAAGTTCCGAGGAACAGTGACATTGGCATTTACGGAAGCTAGGTACAGTACATTGTAGTCTTTAGAATCCTCGGGAACTTCTAGGACAGCGACATCAGAGAGGAAGCTGATGTCGGTATCTATGATGCTGAGCTGATTCCAGACTTCGCCGCCATCTAAAGTCACAGAGAAAGCGGACTCATCAAGGGCGACGCTCGTTGTGTAACCAGCTGGCCAGCTAGCACCATTAATGAGCAGGGCTGAGCTAGTGCCGCAGTAAGCCCTATAGCCATTGGGGTCCCAGGCTACTTGGGCATTGGCATAGCCTGAGTTGCCGCCGCCGGTCGGTGACTTAATGGCATCTGACCTTTGCCAACAGGGAGGATTCGCCTCAGGGTCTGAAGACCGCCAGGTAGCGACTTTGCTTGAAGTAGGGGCAACGGTAACTTCAGCTGCCAGAAGCTTGCCACTGGCATAGGTGCCGTAATAAGCAAGGCTTGAAATCCTGCCGGTTGCGGGAGGTGTTATCCGGTAAACTGTAGTGTCATCAATGCGGTAAACGCCAGCGACAGTGCTAGCGCCGGCGTCATCATAGCTGATGTAGTAGCGGCGCAAGCTGGCCGTTTGCCCTGAGAAGTCAGACGGCAGCTCTAAATCGGCAGTTATGATTTGAGTGCAATTGGCGGAGGTGCCGGCAGCTAAAGCAACCTCTGCAGGATAGCCGACAATCCCGTTCCAGGTGGTGGTGTTATTGATTACATCCCGAATACCAAGACTAAGGAAGGTACCGGTTGCATTAGCTGAGACAACGACTAGGCTTGAATCGCTACTATAGGTGGGCGAGAATCTAAGCGCCACCACATCACCGCCAGTCCAACCAACAGATGGTGCTATACTTTGGTCTACCCAGCTACCAAGGCCTGGTGTCTTCAGTACCCACACAGCGCCAGTGCCAGCTCCAGTCCTGGTGCCGATAGCAATATCGTGGCGACCACCGCCATAGTCCATAGAGATGTCAATAGCACTGACATTATCAGCCACTACCAAGCCAGCGTTGTCCCATCTATCACCACCGTTGGTTGAGACGAACACCTCTCTCGGACCTGTGGCACCTGTGGCATTTGTAACTGCAGCCACGAAATTTGGGTTATCTGGAGCTACGGCTATATCCCAGGCGGGTAGGTTAGCACCGGCAGCGGTCAGACGGCCGGTTATGGTCTGCTTCCAAGTAACACCACTATCCGTTGACTTATAGACTCTGCTGTTGGCGATATCTACAGTATAGAAGGTCTTACCATCGGAGCCGATGGCTATAGCATTGATTTCCGATGGCCTAACTATGGTGGTGTTATCCACGCCTGGGGTATCAACAATAGTCCATATCAATTTGCCCGGATGGGCTAAAGCTGGTTTAACGGTACCCGGAACTGACAAGCCTATTAACAGTGTTAGGGTTAGCAGTAGGTTGAGGCTTGTTATATTTCTTATTTTTCCCATAAGGCTCTCTGATTGTAAGTTGGAAGCCTAAATGATGTGCCTTCTCCTTCCGGTCTTAGCATCGTAGGTAGCCGCAAATAAGGCAAGCTGCTCTTTATCGATAAACCACTGGCCACCTATCTTTTCTCCAGGCAGGGTGCCCAATCGGAGAAGGCGCCGTAGCGATTCTTCGTGGATACTTAGCTGCCTGGCTGCCTCAGGAACATTTACGTAATTTTCAAAGCCCAACATGGTTGTTGTTTTAAACAACAATAATCTTACCTGCTATCGATATCGTTGTCAAGTAGTGGCTCACACAGATTGTTTGAGATTAGCATCATCGAACGATTATTTGCCAGCTACTTGGCAAAATGGGACTACTTAGGACTAATTGACTACTTGGGACATGACTAAAAAGCTATCTAAAAGTATTGCAGGTTGGTTGTATTTGGTTTAGGCTGTTTGTAAATCGGACCTAATAGGGAAGAAGAGATGGTTGAAATTGTTGAGTTAGTTCACACGATGAGACAAGACTCTAATGTTATGAAGTTAGTGAGCAAGATGCTGGCTGGGGATATTGGCGAGGTCAAACCGACTCTTGACTTATCCTCTGAGCTCGGTTTCGCTTATCCTCAGGTGGAAAGCCTATTGGCCGTGTCAAGTCAGGAAGTTCTAACCATACTGGGATTATTAGCTGATGAAAGTGTTCTTCAGCGGCAGTTCCACGATAAGCTTCTGTTTTGCCCTCACTGCAGGTCTTTAAATTTGAGACCTATCCTGATTTGCCCTAAGTGCGGCTCGGGAAATATCGCTAAGGGAAGGGTTTTGGAGCATTTTTCTTGTGCCAATATCGGGCTGGAGGATGAATATGCGGCTGCCGGGAAATATATATGCCCCAAATGCAACAAGGAGCTTAGGTTTCTGGGCACTGATTATCGAAGCTTAGGTGTCAACTATAAATGCCACAACTGTGGTGAGATATTCAGCGAAGCTGCACTGAAGTGGCAGTGCCTGAAATGCTCAATCTTGTTCACCGATGGTGAAGCTAAGAAGACAGTCCTGTACTCTTACAGAATCAATGAGGAGCAAAGGCATTTGTTGGGGTTTGAGCTCGGGCCTAAAGCTCGATTTGTAGAATTCCTGAAGAGCCAGGGTTATGAGGTAACTGAGAGAGCTAAAGTCGATAGTGTGAGTAAGTCCGGAGCTGGGCATACCATTGATATCTTAGCTCGACGAGACGATGGCTTGGTCACTTATACTATTGGTGTTGGTATCGTTATTGATAGTAATGGTAGGGAGATAGGGTTGGAGGAGGTCTTTAGATTTGATGACAAGGCCTATGACCTTGGAATTCATGATAAGGTTCTATTGGTAATGCCCAGGCTTACCCATGAGGCGAAGCAATTTGCCCTGCGGCAACGAATTAAGGTCTTCGAGGACAAAGAGTTGGAGACTTTCTTGGCTTCGGCAACGCCTTCTACCCGACCGCAGATGAAAACGGAGCCGTTCAAGTTTGACACCAAAGCCAAGCTTTTGGAACATTTGAAAAATCTTGGCTATGAAGTCCAGGAGAAGGCCAAGGTTCAGGGCAGGTCTGGAGTTGAGCACACTTTGGATATCCTAGCCTACAACGACGATGGTTTTATCACTCATACCTTGGGCATCGGTATCATAAGGGTTAATGATGGAGTCAACCTTGATGCCGTGTCTTTGTTCGACACCAAAGCTTATGATATAGGTATTCATGATAAAGTCTTGCTCGTCTCACCTAACCTTAGCCAGGAGGCAAAGCAGTTTGCCCAGCAACAGAGAATCAGAGTTGTCGAGGTTGAGGATCCAGCCAAGTTAGTCTAGGATAAGAGATTGGATATGTCTAAAAGATCGAAAGATATGCCAGTAGAGTCCACAGCTGATGCTGGGGAACTGCTTCCGGGTATGCCTCGGCTTAATGTGCTGCGGCAGACTCCGACGCCGGAGGCGCTGCAGTTAATTCCCGAGAGCTTAGCCCGGAAGTACAATGCTATCCCCCTGGCGATTGTAGATAACACTCTGCAGGTGGCCATGGCTAATCCTGACGATGTCTTGGCTATTGAAGCCCTGGCGGCTCGAACCAAGAAAAGGATTGAGCCGGTGCCAGCGGCAGCAGCTGATATTAGAGAGGCCATTGATTTCAACTATACGGCCTTTGCCGAGATTGCCAATCGGTTTAGCTCGGTGGGAACTACTCCAGAGACAACAGCTCCGGAGGTAATTACCGCAGAGGCAGCTGATGATTCCCCGGTAGCCCACGCGCTGAATCTTGTCATTGAGGAAGCTGTCAAGGCTCGGGCTTCTGATATTCATATCGAGCCTGAGGTAGATAGGCTCCGCGTCCGCTATCGAATCGATGGCACTCTGCACGATGTGATTTCTTTGCCCCTAGGTGCTCATGCCGCACTCGTTTCACGAATCAAAATCTTGGGTGGCATGAATATTGCTGACCATCGCCGTCCCCAGGATGGTCAGTTCTCGGTTGAAACCGTTGGCAAAGATATTGATATCCGAGTAGCTACTATCAGTACTGTTCATGGTGAGATGGCAGTGCTTCGCCTCTTAGACAAATCTCTAGGCGCTTTGTCCTTATCTCAGCTCGGCTTCTTGCCCGAAAGTCGGGAAAGATTTGAGCAGATGCTTATGGCTCCATATGGCATGGTTTTAATCAGTGGCCCTACCGGTGCTGGCAAAACTACTACCCTTTACGCTGCGATTAATTCACTGGATAATGTATCTCGTAACATCATCACCATCGAGGACCCGGTGGAATACCGTTTTGCCGGCGTTAACCAGATACAAATCAATCCCCGAGCAGGTTTAACTTTTGCCACTGGGCTTAGGTCTATAGTCCGGCTTGACCCAGATGTTATCCTGGTGGGCGAAATCAGGGATAGCGAGACAGCTCAAATAGCCATCCAGTCGGCTCTTACCGGGCATCTGGTGTTATCCTCAGTTCATGCCAATGATACTGTAGGCGTTCTGTTCCGACTCATTGATCTTGGTGTTGAGCCTTTCTTGATATGCTCCGGAGTCATTGGTATTGTTGCCCAACGAATGGTGCGTCGTGTCTGCCCCTATTGTGCTCACAGTGTCACTGTGCCTTTGGTTGAGCAAATTGCCTATAATCGCGTCACGGGCGAAGAACGCAGTGAATTCCTTTGTGGTGATGGTTGCAAGGCCTGTGTCTATACTGGCTATCTGGGCAGGACTGGAGTCTTCGAGATGCTGATGGTAACTGATGGAATTAGACGATTGCTACTTAGCGGGGCTTCAGCGGCTGAAATTCGGGCTCAGGCAATCGGGGAAGGTATGGTAACTCTGGTCCGAGACAGCATGCTCAAGGCCAAAGCCGGTACTACCACACCTTATGAAGTATTGCGTAATGCCTATTTGGGAGATTAAGTCAATGAAATATGTGAATGGGCTTAAAATGTGTAGTGACAGTAATGTCATTATGAGCGCAGCGAAGCAATCTCGCGGTTGCTTTTCCCCACCTCAAGATTGCCTTGGCACCTTGTGCCTCGCAATGACAAAAGAGATGAGGTTGCTATGAATTATACTTATCTAGGCTATACCGAAGACAAGCATATAGTTAAGGGAAGGATTTCGGCTGCCAGTGAAGAGGCAGCCGTGGATATGCTGACTAGTACTGGCTATCGTGTCGCCAGTCTCAAGCCAGTCGCGGCTTTTCTGCCTGATGTGGGGAGGTTTTTCCAGGGAAAAGTCAAGCTGGCTGAGATGGCTACCTTCTCTCGGCAGTTGGCCTTGCTTATAGAATCAGGTGTCGGTATTGTGCAGAGCCTGGAGTTACTTCAATCTCAGGTAGGTGACAAGAGCTTGAGGGGAGTGCTCGTTGAGGTGGTTGCCGACCTTCGCGGTGGCAAGTCTTTAGCAGCAGCCTTAGCCAAGCATCCCCAGGTTTTCTCCACTATTTACTGCAAGATGGTTGGTGTTGGAGAGCAGACCGGTGGGCTTGAAACTGTCCTCAGGAGTCTGGCTGATTATGCTGAGCGGCAGTCTGGAGCTATGAATAAACTGAAAACGGCGCTAACTTACCCCGCCATTGTTTTCGGTTTGGCTATTCTGGTGGTAGCCATGTTGGTTACTGTTGTCCTGCCGCCCATAGTTGGCTTGTTTACCTCTCTAGGTGGCGAGCTACCGCTACCGACCAGAATGCTGCTGGCTGGAGTTGGTTTCCTCACTAATTACGGCTTGCATCTGCTGGTGGTAGTTATGGGTTTAGGCATAGCTGCTCTGATGTACAGCAAGTCACCAACTGGGCGTTATCACCGAGATATGTTGTTGATGAGGCTGCCTGTGATCGGGCGTCTCTGTCTGACGACTGAGCTGGCACGTTGTTGCCGCAGCATATCATTGCTATTTCGGGCCGGTCTACCATTGCCTGAAATCATGACCCTAACTGCTCAAGCCAGTGGCAACCGGGTGGTAACTAGGGCTTTGAGCGATGTTGGGCAGGATATGCTCAAAGGTGAAGGTCTGGCTGGACCGATGAGGAAGAGGTCGGTCTTCTTACCCTTGATGGTGGAGATGACTAAAGTCGGTGAGGAAACCGGCAATCTGGACGGAACGCTCATGACAGTAGCTGAGAATTACGAAGTTGATGCCGATGCTAGGATACAGCGTTTGCTCAGCCTGATTGAGCCAACGATGACGATAGGTATGGGGCTGGTGGTTGGTTTTATTGCCCTGTCAATATTTATGCCCATTTACTCCAGCCTCAGCCTGGTAGGTTAATAGAGGAATGATGATAGGTAAGCTGTTAAACAATGTATGGCCAGGCTCTAGATTGGCTACAGACGATGAGCGTGGGGTAACCTTGGCTGAAACCTTGGTAGCTCTGGCAATCTTTGGGCTAGTGGCGGTCGTTTTCCTCACTGGTCTGGCGACTTCATCTAAGGCAGTTATGGTCAGTCAGGAGAGAGTGGCGGCTGAGAGTTTGGCCAAATCTCAGATGGAGTCTATAAAGAGCGATAGCTATAGCGTTAGCGGGAACTACTCGAAGACAGATATTCCTATTGACTTGAGCGACCAGGGATATGACATTGATTGGCCTCCTGATGTGCAAGAGCTTTCCAGCGGACTCCAGAAGGTAGTAATCATTGTTATGCATAATGGGGAGGCAATACTTCAATTGGAAGATTATAAGGTAGATAGGTGAAGATAATGCGAGGCGAAAAAGGCTTTACCCTAATTGAGGTGATAACCATTGTTGCCATCTTGGGTGCTATTATGGGTGTGGTGTCGATGACTATAATTATGGTAATGAAAATCAGCCCACAGAATAATGACTGGGCAGTTGCCCTGCGTCAAGTGCAGAACGCTGGCTACTGGATCTCCCGCGATGTCATGATGGCGCAAAGCGTAAATGTAACCACTCTGGAGTTCTTGACTCTCGAGTGGGTCATCCTGGATGACGATGGTAATTCAGCAAATTGCACGGTTACTTATCAATTTGAAGATATGTCTGACGGGATGAAAAGGCTTATACGACAAAAGCAGGTTGGTGACGAGCCAGAAGAACAAATCCTAATAGCTGAGAATATCTACTATGACCCGGATGGTGATCCTTCAAATAGCACGAAGGTTATCGACTACGAAAGCCCGACACTGACCGTAAAAATGACTGCTACTTGCGGTGAGACGACAGTGAGCCGGCAGTACGAGACTACCCAAAGAGTACCAACTTCTGAATAGCTGAGCCAAATGAGGCTAAGGATGAAATTGCTGAAGACATTACTACGGAACCAAACAGGGCAGGCACTGCCCACGGTGCTGATTCTGTTACTTCTGGGTGGCTTTTTTGTAGTCCCCTCTCTCACCCTTATGTCCACCAGCCTCAATGCCAACCGCGTGGTTGAGGGGAATACCTTGGAGCTTTACGCCGCCGATGCCGGTGTGGAGAAGGTCCTATGGCACATACGACATGATGGTGACTTCACGCTACCCGCAGAGGGGGCAGGGCACTCATTTCCACAATTCCAAATAAACGATAAGACTGTGGAACCCAGCATAACGAGGAATGCAGGTGAGGAGGGCTACAGAATAACTTCCACAGCGACCAGCGATGATGGAGACAGCACTACGGTTGAATCATATGTCGAGCTGCTTGACCTTAGTAACTTCCTTGACAGCGCCATTACCAGCAACGGTGATGTAGAGATATCACCAAACTGTACCATCAGCGGCAACGTCACCTACAGTGGTACTATCGACAATAAGGGCGAGATCATTGATGGCTGCGAGATAAACGAGGACACCGTTTGGCCTGATGCGGAAGACCTTACCTACTATTACTGGTGGCATGTTAAGGACCTGTCACCCTATCCCTCCGACACAATCAGCGTTGCGGATGGCACCGAAGCTGACCCGGTTTCTATAGGTCCTCTCTACCGAGACGGAGACCTGAATATTGCGGGAAATGGTTACGGTAGGCTTGATGGTACTGTCTACGTGACAGGCGACTTTGCAATCGCGCCCAACCCAACTATAGACTTGAATGGTCAGACGATATTAGCGGAGGGTACGGTCACCATTCAACCTGGTGCCTCATTGAGGGGGTCAGGGTGCATAATCGCCATGAACAAAAACAACGAGACAGTGGCCTGCGATATCCAGCCAAATATGGAACAGGATACAGATGATTTTGTCCTTATCATGGCCTACACTGGCGCGGTTTTTCTGAAACCAAACGGTGATTTTTACGGGTGTGTCGTCGGCGAAGCTCTGGTCGACATGCAGCCAAATAGTACTCTTTACTGGAGGGAAGTCGGAGAAGGCGAACTTAACTTCCCTGGTGAAGATGACACGTCCAATCGCGTGGTGAAAATTTTAACCTATACCATTAAGTAGCATTGATGGGTTTGATAAGAATGATTAGTAAGGCATTGATGGTGACTTGGGCGACCTTAAAAGGTGGCGCTACATTGGTTTGTAAGAAGGAAATGGTATTAGTATTAAACCTTAAACTAGCCAAGGTAGCACGGAGGATATAATAAATGATTCAACCTGAGGGACCACAAAAGAAAAAGAGTTTGCTTGACAGGCTGCCGAAGCTGGGCAGGGTAAGCCAACTAATGCTGCTGGTCGGCATCTTCCTGATTCTCCTCATCCCGCTATTGGTGATCTATCAACAGCAGCCGGCAAAACAGGTTGAGCTGGAGCACGAGCTTTCCCTGCTCGAGACGGTACTTGCGGCGCCGGCAATGAAGAAAGAGGCCTTGGCAGCTGAGATTAGGCAAGCCGAGGCTGAGCTGGAGGCAGCTAAGGAAGATTTTCCTAGCCCAGACCGAGGCCCTGAGATTATCGATAGCCTCATCGAGTTGGCTGAGTTAAACGACATATATGTGACCAGCGCCGGAGTAACAACTTCCCAAAAGACTATAACTGTAGGTGAGGGTGCAAAAGAGTTTACCGTGCTGACCTTCGATATCGGTCTCAGTGGACAGGTGCCCAAATTCCAGACCTTTATTCTGGCTCTGGATGAGAGATTTCCAACATGCCAGGTGAAGGGGGTAGAAATTACACTGACTGAAGAAGAGGGAGAAGAAGATATGGCTACCCTCGAACTTGATGTATTTTGTTATGAGGGGTGAGTAGGAAATGGTTACTTTAGATATTGAAGATACTTGTATCAGGATGATGGTGGTTAAAGGGAGGCAGGTGGAGCTGGCAGTGAGCTCGCCGCTGGAGCCGGGCTTAGTTGAGGACGGAGTTGTTGCTGATAAGGCTACGGTTAGCCAGCGAATCAAAGAGCTTATGGATACTCACGGCATCGCTGAGAAGCAGGTTGTGGCCAGCATTAGCGGCATTCATTCGATATATCGTGTAGTTAGCATGCCTCGATTGCCTGGGAGGATGCTGGAAGAGGCAGCTGTGCGGGAAATGGATAGAGTGATGCCGTTGCCATTGAACGAGCTTTATACATCATGGCAAGCAGTAGCTGTCTCAGACGTGGAGATTGCCATGTGCCTGGTTGGTTTGCCGCGTAATACAGTTGATGCCATGCTGGAAACGTTACACCAGGCAGGGCTTGAGTCCCGAGTTATGGATGTTAGACCTCTGGCTTTAGCCCGAGTTGTTGATGAGAAGGATGCCATAATAGTTAATGTCCAGCCAGTTGGCTTTGATATCGTAATTATGATGGACGGCATTCCCGAACTATTGCGTAGCTTACCCTTCCCTCATGGGGATATATCGGCGGCTGACAAAGTGGCTGTTATAAAGGAAGAACTGGACAGGACAGCGACCTTTTATAACTCAAGCCACACGGAAAGTCCTATCAGCGCCGCTGTAGCTGTTTTCTTCAGCGGCGAGCTGGGTGAGACGTTAGCAGAGGCATTGGGTTATCAAGCCAAAC
>Ga0209636_10007088_pt1 | contig 11436 bp, 11 predicted proteins | sample DeeMarSWOR152_54_FD_187464 | JGI IMG/M metagenome (GOLD analysis project Ga0209636, IMG submission 187464) | Marine sediment microbial communities from White Oak River estuary, North Carolina - WOR-1-52-54 (SPAdes) (version 2) | ecosystem: Environmental > Aquatic > Marine > Intertidal zone >... | reverse complement strand
GGCCCCATTAGAAGTATGAACAATGAAACCATACGCTCCTGGAATAGAATGGTCAACATGAATAGGCTCAATCGTCAAATCATCTATAACAATCGTTTCTCCCGTTCTGAAGGGTTTAAGCAATACGTCTTCAACATTAAACTCCAAATCTGCAGTACGCATTTCACTCAGTGCTTCTAAAATGATCTTCGTTGTTTCTCCGCAGTACACTGGGATTTGACGGTTTATGAAAGATATGTAAGCTGAATGATCCATATGGGCGTGCGAAAGGAAAACAGCATCTACTTGCGGAGACCTATCATCAAACCTGTAAAATCCTTCAAGTCTCGGCAGAATTCCAAGCTCTTGGAGACTCTTTTCGCTTCTCGGAGAAAGAAAAGGCAAAGAATAATATTGCTTTTTCAAGGCGAAAGACATCCCAAAATCCAAGAAGATGTTCACGTCTCTGTCTCGGAGTAGGATCTTGTTCCCGCCAATCTCATTCACTCCACCATAGAAGGTCAGTGTAGTGTTTGACTTTACCAATTCATGCACCAACGGCAAAATGACTTTCTGTGTCGTCTATCCTAAATAGGCTTTTTGAAAGTAGAGCCTGTGTGCAAAAGATTATTCCAACATAGTAACCTTTTTTAGTGACTATCATGTGGTTAAGCCATAAAATGGAGGTCAAAACGTGGCTAAAAAAAGCAAGAAAACAAAAGCTGAAGGTCGGGAAAAACATAGACAATTGAAAAAAGCCAAGAAGATGCAGAAGAAACAGAAAAAGCAAGTTGAGCTTCCGGCAAGGCATAAGAAAGGCAAAAGATAGTCCTCTGTCTTCTACTCGATTTTTTAGTTTAGTCCAATAAATCAGCTTGAGCTTTGAGTATCCAGAGCATGCTTGACGCACATGATGGCATGGTGAACAAGGAGATTCTGTTCATGGTCTATGGTCACAAGTACAACCTCGTCGATGGCACAGGACTCGAAGGATGGACGATTGAATTCATAGAGACAGCGCAAGAATAGATGAATTAAGCTCTCATTTTGGTCATCTTTGATTTGTGGTAGCTTTTTTGCAGATGTTAGAAATAGCCAGAATCACGCTCGGAAAAGTGAATATGCTGAAGACCTTCGTATATTTCGGATTCCCAACTCTTCTGGGAAGCTTAACATCTCCTCCAGCCTCTAAATAGCCTTCAACAAAGGCTTTTGCAATAAGCTCTGCTGGACGCGTTCCAATAAGGGGCGGAAGGTAATGTCCCGAGTAAAACAGGAATTCCGCGATATCCCAAACCTTGTCACCGCTCCGAGACGCTTGCTCCAAATCTAGCAAACAGATTTCACCATCTGTTTCTCTGATCATAATATTCTCAGGTTTCGTATCTCCTAGAGCTATGCCTAGAGCATGCACTTCTGCAAATCTCTTGCCAACCCTTCTCATGAGGCCCAGTTCATTTCTTACACTTTCATCCGTCTGTGACTTCACAATCCTTTTTATAGCATTATCGAGTTTTTCTCCTTCAATATATTCCATGAAGACTAAACGCTCGCTATGACTTACATACAGAATTTCGGGAACATCGAAACCCATACTGCGTAACTGCTGATTTATGGCACATTCTCTTTCAAGTCTTGAGCGTCCCAAAACAGCAAAAGTTCTTGTGCCAAGTGTCCATAGATTAATTGGGAACCATTTGATGCCTGACCAGTCCTTAAACCTTTTCACTACAACTTTCTTCTCGTCATTGTTCACAAAAGCGCTAACCAGATAGACATCGTTTAGAACGCCACCAATCTTCTCAATCTCGATTTCAGCTTCCTCACCTTTTGAAAGCACTTTCCTTGCAAAAGCTTCTATGTTCATTTTTGCTGACAGAGAAACAAGCCCGTGACTTGTAGGAAAATGCAGATATTTAAGGGGGTCCTCAAGTTGATAGATAGATTTCGAGTTTTCTCTAACATCCCACTGAAACCAACGAAACGTCCCTCTATTTTGAGACAGAAGACCTAAAGTCTTTGAAAAAGTGCCAAGCAAAGAATTGAATAAGGCCCTTTGAGCAGTCTTAAGGATATTTACAAAACGGACTTTCTTGCTTTCAACCTTCTCCACGAATTCTTCAGAAATCCTCACGTAGCCGTCTGAAAAACTAATCGCCCCTTCTTCCTCTAATTCCCTTAAAGCCTCTAAATATCCCCACATAACGGGTTTCACATTCTTGTTTTCGGCGTCCTTTTGCATGAAGTTTAACACGTTATAGATCATCGGAGGGAAAAGTCGAGCTCTGCTCATTAAAGTTTCATACATGAAATACTGTGGCTCTATGTGAAAATGGTAGGACAGTTCCGGAAAATTCAGAATGAGATTCTCGACAAGTTCAAGAGCTAGGCGTTTTTTTAATTTGATCTCTTGAAGATGCATGTAGTCCTCGCTTTTTAGGGCGATGTATGGGAGAATTATCCTTTCAGCCAAAGCCTCGCCTAGAAATCCCCTATCCACATCCCTTTCAAAGACCCATTCATCAACAGCGAATACAATAACGCTTCTATGATCAAAGCTTTGGATATAACTCATCAATCTAGGTTGAAAATCACGAATTATAAGCAATATTTCAAGAACTGTTTTTGCATCAGTCAGCCCTAAGGCGTAGTCACCAACTATACACACTGTCGTGATTTGGCCAGAACCAGCAATGTGCCTACAAAAACGGAGAATTTGCCTTCCTAATTTTACATCGGGGAGCGTTAGTTGTCTCGACAAACTTCCACCTGAAGATGATTATAAAAGGAATCTGTATCTTATCAAGATATAGTTAATGCTTTCCAACGATTTTGTTATAGGCTCTTAGGAATTCCAGAGCTTTGACTGCTTTTTCCGGAAGATTATAAAGGGGTACGCTACTACTCCTTAGGACATTGTATACGAGTGCGAAGTCCTCCCCGCCGGCCGGCACATCGACAACTGGCTTATTTGGATATTTCGCTGCAACCTTTTTAATCACTTTTGCATCTTTCGGTTCAAAGAAGCAGGACTTAAGCATGTTTATCACCACAACACCGTCCACGTTTTCGTCACCAAGCACTAAGTCCAACACCTTGAAGTATCTCTCGGCCCTGGCATCGGCTATTATATCTATAGGATTTGTCGCATCGACACCTGGATAAAGCCTTTCAATCTTCTCTTTGGTTTTTTCAGACAAAGTCGCAAGCTTCAGGTTGTTTTCTGCAACAGCATCGGCAGCCAGTATTGCTGGTCCACCCACATTACTTACAATTGCCACATTATCTCCACGCATTGGAGGCTGTTTCGAAAACGCTACGGCTGTGTTCATCAATTCTTCAATGTCTCCAACCCGCATTATACAAGCTTTTTTGAAGGCAGCATCGAAAATTTCGTCTGATCCTGCAATTGAAGCCGTGTGCGATTTGGCTCTCTTCGCCGATTGCTGTGTTATTCCTCCTTTCAAGGCTAAAATGGGTTTTTTCTTGGCTATTTTCCTTGCTTCTTCTATAAGATTCCTTCCTTCTTTTACTCCTTCTATGTATAGGCAAATCACGCTCGTTTTTCTGTCGTTTCCATAATACTGTAACAAATCAACATCGTTGACGTCTATTTTGTCTCCTACAAAAGCGCACTTGCTTATGCCGATGTTGTAGAAGCACGCCCAGTCAAGCAGACAAGCGCCGACGCCGCCGCTTTGAGATATGACAGCAATATTTCCTTTTTTGGGCATAAAACTTCTTTCAAAGGTCGTGTTCAACCCATTAGCAGTGTTTATGACGCCCATTATCGTGTTCGGCCCTAGAATTCTTACGTCGTACTCTTCCTTGACCTTCAGAAGCTGTTTGCGCTGTTCATCCTTAAACCCTCCAGTAATCACGACAATAGCTTTCACACCCACTTTTGCGCATTTTTCTGCATGTTTGACCGATTGTTTTGGCGGAAGCATTACAACCGCAAGCTCAGGAACCTCTGGCAATTCACTTAGTTTTTGGTAGCTGGCTCTTCCATCTAAATCCAAAATGAACGTTTTTCCACCGAAAAATTTCCTCATATTGAAAATAACGTTCTTGAAAAGCTGTGGAGAAGCCATTCCAACCTCTTCCCGAATCTTGCTTGAACCTATTAGAACAACCTTTCTCGGTTCAAAGATAGCCTTCACTCCATCCATGGATTTAACCTTCAAACTATATGTGTTGAGATGGAAGAGAAAAGATGGTTTTTCGCATTCATAAATTTAACCTTGGAAAGACTCAGAAATCTTGAAAATCTATCATGCCAACAAATCTAGCGCAGGTTTCTCAGCCCTTTCCACGACGGCCTGCTCATTCAAAGTCTTCACATGTCGATTCTCCATGATAATGTTTCCGTCAACAATAATCGTGTCTACGTCGCTTGCGTGGACAGAATAAGCGATGCTTGCGTAAGTGTTGTGTAGAGGTTTTATTGTTTGCCGACGCACATCGGCCGGCAGAGACTATTTTGTGGTTTTTTTATGGCTAGGGTTTCATCTTCTATGAGACCCTTTGTTGTCAAGTTAAAATACTGATAGCGTTGTAAGCTAAATCCTTGGTTTTGTTCTTTCAATTCTTCTTAGAAATGGGTGTAAAGCTGGTTTTAGAGTGTCATCCTCCACTGAGACTGCTCTACGTGTTCCCGGCGTGCCTATTTTTGTGCAAATGAAGTTAAGCGAATCCTCTGTAAAGTTCAGTAAGCTATTTCCTTCAGTTGTCAGCGTATACACTTTTCTAGGCCGTTCGTTGCTCATGTCCCATTCGCTCTTCACATATCCCTTTTTCTCCAACGTGTTCAAGAGTGGATAAATGGTGCTTGGTCCAAAGTACACTCCAAAGCTTTTGCGGATTCTTGTGATTATCTGGTAGCCATGCATGGGCTTTGTGTTCAAGAGCTGCAACACTATGAGGTCTAGGAGTCCTTTCATCAATTTGACTTGGACTTCTTTTGAGTTGTTAACCATTTGTTTCCTCTCTGTATTTTTGTCCAACAGTTTTTCTGTTGGACATAGACACGATATGTCTCGAGAGAGACATATCTCAAGTCTTTCTAATGCATAAACGTGAATATAAAGGTTCATGCTTAACAGAAACATAATGAAGCATATCGAAGCATACTAGAATATTCTGTTTCCTACATAACTTAAATAAGCCTAAACATGAACCAGTTCAAGGTAGAACATGTTTAGAGCGTGAAAAATTGAAAGAAAGCTTCACAAAGGAACTTGTTCAACGCATGACCAGAAACTTGCTTGACATTCAATTATTGAGGCTTATTCAGACCCAACCCATGTGGGGTTACAGGGTAAAAAAGCAAGTAGAAGCATTGTACGGTGTCAAGCTAAGGCATGGCGCGCTTTATCCATTGCTTAATAATTTGGAACAGAAAGGCTTCTTGACAAGTGAAAGACAGAAGCAAGGCGGAAGAACAAGAAAAGTCTACACAATGACTAGGAAAGGAAAGCAGTATATTGAAGCCTATGCAGGCATACTAAAAGAGCAAATAGTGGGCTCTGACATTAAATAGGGTCTTGTTCTTTTAGAGTGGTAAGACTGAATTTCCATTGATAGTACAGATCTGAGTACTCTTGTGACAACCTGAACCTGATCTTGTGCAGGAAATGCCTCCCTTATTTATGCTCTTCGATATATGTAATTGAATAGAACGCTTGGAAAAGGGTATTTCAGGAGATGTATTGGCGGAGTGCCTAAAAGAAGAAATACAGAAAGCAGACATAGGAGTGAAAGAGCGAAATGAGTGGCAAAAAAATGATGAAAAGAGTGACAAGATTGCTTGAGGAGCGAGGAAGAAAAGCCTACGAAATGGCCAAAGAGGAGGTTTTGAATGAGGAAATCAGTTATGAACCGGTTCGCAATGCATTGCAGTACTTCATAAAAGAACTGTGGCACAATTTTCAACATCCAGCGTTGCTTTCTCTAGCTTGTGAATCTGTTGGAGGAAACCCTGAAAATACAATTCCTATAGGCGCAGCATTAGTTCTCCTTACAGGAGCTGCCGACATACACGATGACATTATAGATCAATCAGAAACCAAAGGCTCCAAACCAACAGTTTTTGCCAGATTTGGCAGAGACATCGCGCTTCTCGTTGGTGATGCACTACTCCTAAAAGGTTTCATACTATTGAGCAAAGCATGTGAAGATCTTCCTAAAAAACAAGAAAAGACAATTGTAGACTTGGTAAGGAAAGGTTTCTTTGAAATTGGTGTCGCCGAAGCAAAGGAAGCAAGTTTTAGAGGGAACTGGGACTTAGTTCCTGAAGAATATTTAGAGATTATAAAAATGAAAGCGGCAATTGCAGACGTGACCGCTCGTATCGGTGCAATTCTTGGAGGCGGAAACTCAAAAGAAATCAACACACTAGCCCATTACGGCAGAACTCTAGGGATTCTAATGACAATAAGGGATGATTTCATAGACTTGTTTGAACTGGACGAGATTAGAAACAGAGCTGAAAATGAATGTTTACCTCTTCCCATTTTGTATGCATTCCGGAATACAAGAAAAAAGAGGAAAATCATTCGTTTACTTAGAAAAGATAAAATAACAGAGCAAGGATCTCAGGAGATATTAGATTCAGTAATTGACATGCAGGAAGTTCAGAAGCTGAAAAAGGAAATGCAGTTATTGATAAAAAAGGAAGAGAACTTGTTAAGTTACACTAAAAGAAATAGAACTACCCTTAGATTACTGCTAAGCTCTACGTTGGAAGATTTATAATACAGAAGAGGTTAATGCCAGCCCCAAGATCTAATAGGTTTTTGCCTTTTCTTCTTTTCCATCATCCTTCTCCTCTGCTGTATATGTGTTCAACACATAGCTTAAAAGCTTTTTCTCTGATCGTGGACTAAGAATCTGATTTCAAAATACTAAATATTTATCTTCACTTAGAAATGAAAGCTGAAATGGTAAGATGCTGGATGCTCAAAGGAACATTTCTAACGAAATTCGGAATCTCAGCTAGATCTACAATTGCAAATGTTGTTTTGATATCTAATGCTTTTATATGGTATTCGTTTGCTTTTAACATCTTGAAGGTACTCATAAGTGAAACAGCTCTAGTCGTGTGGAGCGTCCATTTTGCTGGAGCCATATTCTCGGCTATTGCTGGAGCTGCACTGATTGACAGAATTCATAGAAGAACAGCTTTTCTTGTGTTTTGGATGGCATTTGGGATACTTTCTTCGCTTATTTTACTGGTTATTAACCCTCCAAGCACTCTATGTGTTTTTGTAATATCGCTTCTTTTCGGAGTATCATTTGGATTGGGGTTGCCTACAAGCATGGGATATTTTGCTGATTGCACCGTTGTTGAAAACCGCGCGAAGCTTGGTGGCTTGATATTATTTGTTAATGGTTTAGGATCACTCTTACTCGGGATAACAGCAGTTGATAGTATTATACTACAAGCTCTAATTCTTGCAATTTGGAGAGGGAGCGGTTTAGTAGTCTTTCTTGCAATTAAACCTCATCAAGAAATTGTGCAGAAACGCAGAAGCGTATTCTTCAGATCTATTCTTAACCAACGATCTTTTATCCTTTATCTTATTCCATGGATAATGTTCTCACTGGCAAATTTTTTAAGCTGGCCAGTGCAGTTTGATATTCTAGACCCAGATCTGGTTGAGTTTTTTATTACAATTGAAAGTGCTTTGGCAGGAGTCTTTGCAATTGTTGGAGGTTTTCTTTCAGATATCATAGGACGCAAGCGTATAACTATAACCGGATTTATTATGATAGGCCTTGGTTATGCGATACTAGGAATCTACCCCGAACATTTACTCAGTTGGTATTTCTATGCTTTAGTTGATGGTGTTGCTTGGGGCATATTTTCTGTAATATTTATCATAACATTGTGGGGAGATCTCAGTTATAGTGCATCCAGCGCCAAATATTACGCACTGGGAGGAATACCGTATTTTCTATCAAATTTTCTAAGACTAATAATAGGTTCATATATCGCAGAGACTGTTTCTGCCTACGCAATTTTTTCTCTAACAGCATTCTTCCTGTTTTTGGCTGTTTTACCTTTGATGTATGCTCCTGAGACTTTACCTGAAAAGAAAATTAAGGAAAGAGAACTTGAAAAATACATTGAAAAGGCAAAAAAAATCAAGGAAAAATACGAGTAAAAGCGAGTTCTTGTTCGAGGGGAAGATGCATGTTCTTTCAACTGATGCTGACAACTGAATGCAATTTGAAGTGTAGATACTGCTATGGCGAAGCATTGGAGGATGTGAATGCTGATTTTCCGGATTTTGAAATTGATTGTTGTTTGCCTAAAAAAATAAGTTATGACATTGATTCGTTGGATATGTTTTGCAGGCAAGACCCGGATTGTGTTTTGACTTTTTACGGTGGTGAACCATTACTTTGTGTCGATGACATTAGGCATATCTTGGATAACGTGAAGGCTAAATGTTTCCTAATCCAAACTAATGGACTACTTTTAGACCGTTTGGAACCTAAATATATTAACCGTTTGCACACGATTCTCGTTTCTATTGACGGTGACCAAGCCCTAACAGATTTTTACAGAGGAAAAGGCTCCTTCAGAAAGGTGATTGATAATCTGAAACTGATTAGGCAGAACGGCTTTGAAGGCGAATTGATTGCCAGAATGACCGTTATGGAGCAAACAGACATTTACAAGCAAGTAAAATGGCTTTTAAATAATGATGAGTTCACCTTTTCTTCGGTGCATTGGCAACTAAACGCTGGGTTCTGGAACGATTTCACACGCAGAGATTTTAAAAAATGGAGTGAAACAAACTATAACCCTGGAGTTCGCAAACTTGTCAAGTTCTGGATTGACCACATGGAAAATAAAGGTGAAGTTTTAAGGATTTACCCATTTCTCGGAATAGCACAATCACTCATTTTGAACGAAATAGAAAATCTGTTACGTTGTGGTGCAGGATGGACAAATTACGCTATACAGACAAACGGTTACATTATTCCATGCCCAGCGATGTGGGGAATAAAAAATCATTATCTTGGACACATAAACAACACTAGCCCATTGAAGTTGAAGAAAATTTTCGTCGGCGAACCATGCACGAAGTGCGACGTTTTCAAAATGTGCGGCGGTCGATGCTTATATGCAAACGTAACAAAAAGATGGCCTCCAGAAGCGTACGATCTAGTGTGCAAAACTGTACGGAATCTTATAGACGCAATATCAAAAGATATGCACAGAATAATGAAACTCATTGAGAATGGAAAAATCAACCTAAGAGATTTTGAATTCATGAAGTATAACGGGTGTGAAATAATCCCATAAAAAGCTGCTAATGCACACCTTCGGAATGTTCTGGCACAGCAACCAACACGAATATTTTCAGGTTAGTTGTTTCTAAACCGTTTATTGAAGATAAGATCAAGGCAGGTTAACAGCACTAATCTTAATTTGGGTTCAATCCTATATCATAAGTGGTGAATTGCATGTCTCTAACTCTACGTGACGCCCAGCATGTCTGTTGGAAAAACTTTAGGAAAATCAACGACAAACTTGACCCTGTACGGGGCAAAAGTTGGACGCCCGTTGTTATGGTTACAGATTTGCTTGAAGAGGCTGGAGAGGTAGCCGCTGTAGTCAAGGGATTGGAAGGTTTCAAGCCTCCTGAAAAGCCTAAAACAAAGGAGATGTTAGCCATAGAGCTTTCAGACCTACTTTACATAATCTTTGTATTAGCCGAACATTATGGCATCAACTTGGACGAGGTCTTTCTACAAACCGTGAATGACTACATGCTTAGGTTTATACCTTAACGTTTGACTCGGACAAAAAGAGAAGAGGCTATTACAGTTTTTTGTACACTATGTCTCCTTCCCTCACTTTTTGCTCAACTCTCAAGCCTACGCTTTGTCCAGCCTCAGCCTTTTCAATGTTTTGATGCTCAATCTGCATGGACCCAACAACCTGCTCAAAGTCCGTTGTTGGTCCCTTAACAAGTATGGTATCACCAACGGCTAGGGTTCCACTGACTTCAACAACAGCAACACTGATTTTTGTGAAAAAGTGACTCACATGTCCAACCTCGATAACTTTTTCTTCACTCAAGCATTTCCTCTCCTAAGACATATACCAACACAATTGCATAAATAATTTATTACGCACAGTCTTTACGATTTGCGCGCAGAAGCATTCGGGCGCCCGTAAAGTCCCAATCTTCGGGCCGCCGCTTCACAACGATTTTCGCTTCAGCTACTAGGAATTCAGACAAGCTATAGCATGAATATAGAATAATTAAAAAGGCGATATTGTATAATGTGGAACGGGGATGTCCATGAAACTGATAGTTGATGTGAGAAGTAGAGAGGAATACTACAAGAACCATATAAAAGGGTCACTGAACATTCCTTTATTCGATCTGGGCTATTGTGTCGACTTGCTAACAGGTAAAGACATTCTTTTCTACTGCGACACAGGTAGGAGAGCAAAGAAAGCTGCAGAATACCTAAGCGACTACGGAATCACAGCTACCTTGCTTCCTCAGGGGGATCTTGACAAATACGAGAAAGAAGGAAGGCCAATACTGTGTGCCATAAATTATCTCTCTGTGAAACCAGGTTTGGAAGATGAGTTTGAAGGGAAGGTCAAAGAACTTGGCCGCGTAACTTACGAAAAGAAAGGTTTTCTTGGCTCAAAAATATTCAGGGTCTCAACAATTTCCTATGGAGGGAGCGGGCTTCAAGGTAAATACAAGGACATAAATGTCGAACCGACGAAATATGTGATGTTGACTTATTGGGAAAGCAAAGAAGCTCATGAAGGTTTCCACAAAGAGCCAGATATTGTTAAAGGATTCATAGGACTAATGAGATATCTCTCAATCATGCCTTATGAAGAATATGGCGAAATCATAAGATAAGTCTGTCAGCGTACGGATGTTAGAGGCGCAGCTATGACGGAACCGTCTGGCAGGAGATTCTGGTTAAGATCCGTTCTTTGTTAGATTTGAAGAGAGACTATCTTGCAGAAGAAAGAAGCACGGTTATTGCATGCGAGCTTTCGTTCACGTTCTAAATTGAATAAAATAAGGGAGAAGAAGATGATTCTAAGAGACTCCTCCGGGACTGTGTATCCTTTGAAGCCGCCACAGCATAGAGAGCTAAGCATCTTTTTGAATGACTTCATTGATTGTCTTGACTGTCCACGCAGATGTCTCTACTGAGCCTGAGTATAAGTCAGACTGCGATCCTGCGCTCACTGTTCTTAGAGTGCCGTCCATCCACCATCGACGAATATTGTTTGTCCAGTAATGTAGTTAGAAGCAGGAGAGGCTAAATAAATGAGCGCTGCCTTCAGGTCTAATGGTTCTCCTGTCCGTCCCAATGCAGTTCTCGAAATAATATAGTTCAAAGCCTTTTCATCTTGAAAGATCGGTCCCGTCATCTCGCTGGGGAAGAAGCCAGGCG
>Ga0209636_10007086_pt1 | contig 11438 bp, 7 predicted proteins | sample DeeMarSWOR152_54_FD_187464 | JGI IMG/M metagenome (GOLD analysis project Ga0209636, IMG submission 187464) | Marine sediment microbial communities from White Oak River estuary, North Carolina - WOR-1-52-54 (SPAdes) (version 2) | ecosystem: Environmental > Aquatic > Marine > Intertidal zone >... | reverse complement strand
GCTCCAATGATGCACATCAGGACAGCGGCGGCATTCAGCTTTTTCAATTTACTCAGCTCCTCCTCAGATTTCGGGCACTTGAAATGAGACCAGCCTCTCCGCTGCCCGGAAGCGAAGAAGCCGGCTTTAATTTACCATAGGCACAACCTCCCACTATAGAATCGGTCAAACGCCCCCTCTCAGTGTCAGGGGCAGAATAAGAGACAAGCGAATATCGGTTAACAGCCGCGTAAACGAACTCGGAGTTCGCCCAACGCCCACGTTATTATTGTGTCCCACTCTTTACGCTATCGTATAGCTCTTGAGCCTGCTCAGGAGTAGCATTTTCGTGGATAATGGCGCGGATGGCTCTGATCATGGCCACGGGGTGCTCATTTTGCCAGATGTTTCTACCCAGATTCACACCTATAGCGCCTTTCTGAATGCCCTGATAAACAAATTTAAGTACTTCGTATCCTGAACTGACCCTGGGCCCACCAGCAATGACTATGGGAACGGGGCAGCCCTTGGTAACCTTCTCGAATCTTTCACAGTAATAGGTCTTTACCACTCGAGCACCCAGCTCAGCAGCAATACGGCATGACAGGGAAAGATAGCGGTCATCACGCTTCTCCAGTTCTCTGCCCACAGCGGTAACAGCCATTACCGGGATGCCATACTTTTCCCCTTCATCAACAAGCCTGGCCAGATTTAGCAACGAATCATGCTCATAATCAGTCCCGACGAAGATGGAGATGCCCACGGCACAGGCATTGAGTCGGATGGCTTCCTCCATAGAGGTAGTTATCCCCTCGTGAGCCAGGTCCTTTCCATCTACGCTGGTGCCGCCAGATACTCTGAGGATAATTGGTTTGGCCTTGCCAGGCTCTACCGATGACCTTAAAATTCCCCTGGTGATGAAAATCGCATCGGTGTAAGGGAGAAGGGGTTCGAGAGTTTTACGGGGGTTCTCCAATTTCCTGACAGGACCTTGAAAATACCCGTGGTCCAAGGGCAGAAACAAACAGCGACCATCTGCTTGAATTAATTGCGCCAAACGGTTTTTCATACCCCAGTCCATGAGAACAAACTTCCTCTCTATGATACCTTAGAACCATTATAGCACAGGAACGCAGCAAATCGTTTCCCTAGCTAGCACAATGACTTGACACCAATGTAAAATACAGGTAAAATATACATAAAAGGAGTAGGGGGCAGAGTTGGAACGAGCATTCTCAGAGGTAAATATATCCCAAGCACATTCGTTCGGGCTGGACGTGCCTGTTCGGCTGGTGAGGGCTTTTCCTGGCCATTGTTGCGTGGGCATCAACATGCTGGGCGATGCTCGACGTGACCTGCTCGATCCCAAGCTGAGGGGTCTGGAACACTATCAGTGAAAGGAGGTAATGGCTATAAGTGTGTGAAACATGAGTGGTCAACAGTTAAGGTAATTTAAAGGAGGTAAATGATGATACAAAAAAGGAAGGTTTTATTATTAGTAATGTGTTTCATGATGATAGGTCTGATTGCCAGCCTGACAAGCGGCTGTGGAGGTGGCGGTGGTGGTGGGGGCAACGGTGGGACAGAAGAACCACAATACGGAGGGGTTTTTACTATTAGCGTGACTGCGGACCCTACCGGCTTTGACGATGCGTTTTCTGGGGGGACTATGGGTATTTCCCATGCTGCGTGTGTGGGCCCTTACCAGTGCCTCTGGTCAGGCGACTGGACAAAAGGGAATGCTGGTGGTTACGGAGATAAAGAGTGTGATTGGTATCTTCCCGGCTCAATTAACCGCATGGAACAGAAAACCGGTTATATAGCCGATAGCTGGACAATAGGAGAGGATTACATAACCTTCACCCTGAATGATAAGGCAACCTTTCAAGATGTGTCCCCGCCTAAGGGGCGGGCGGTTACCGCCGATGACGTTGTTTTCTCTCTTAACCGCCACAAGGTAGCGGGAACCTATTTCGCCACGGCTTACGCGGACACTGTTGCGGCTATGACTGTATCTAAGGTCGATGAAAGCACGGTGCGCATCGACTGCGACCCCGCCTCGGAAATGCCTGTACTCATAAGCATGATAGATTTCATGTACATTTACCCCAAGGAGGTAATTGAAACTTACGGCGACATGAATGACTGGGAGAGGGCCATTGGCAGCGGTCCGTTCACCCTCGAAAGTTACGTGCCCGGAAGCTCTCTCTACTATGAGAGGAGTGACAATTACTGGGAGACATACCCTGTCATCGGTAGTCCTAGCGACGGCGACGAGTTACCCTATCTGGATGGCATAAAGGTATTAATCGAACCAGACCGAGCTACAAGGGACGCTCTTTTTACTACCGGCCAGCTTGACTTGCTTACCGCGGAGTTTGACAGTGCACAATCGTTGATAGCCTCCAACCCTGACGCGGAATATGTCAAGTACCTCCAAGATTCCTCTCAAGCGGTGATAGCTATGAGGATAGATAAGGCGCCCTACAACGACTTGAGGGTGCGACAGGCGCTCATGCTGGCAATAGACAACCAGAAGATACTCGACAATCTATTCGGTGGCGACGGCGACGTACTGTACTGGCCCCTAACTGACTGTAAGGAGTATGCCGACGCTTATCTGGAACTGGACGATTACCCGGACGAGCCAGTGCTAGGGCCAGACTCATGTACGGTGGACGAGCTCTTTGGGTACAACCCCACCAAGGCCCAACAGCTTCTGGCTGACGCTGGCTACCCTAGCGGGTTCAAGGCTACGATTATCTACTGGGATTATTACGTTTTTACGGACCAGTTAACGGCGGTCGCGTCTTACTGGGCAGACATCGGGGTGGAATTGACAATGGATTCTGTAGATTTCACCACTCAGCAGATCACACAGTATTACCACAGCTACGATGACCTGCTTTATTCCGCATTTTCTGGCGCGGGCACTTACTTTAAGGGGACAAACTGGTATGGTGGTACCGGCATGTATAACCCAAGCTGGATCGATGACCCGGTCCTCAACGACTACCGTGACCAGATGATGGCAGTCGTTCTTACTGATGAAGACGAGGCCATGAGCATTCACCGGGAACTGCTGCCCTATCTCCAAGAGCAGTGTTACGTTATACAGATTGCAGCATTCACTACGTACCGCTTCTGGCAGCCCTGGGTCAAAAACTACAGTGGGGAAGGATGTCTCGGCTACTACAAAATCGTCAGCAATGGCTACGGGAATTTGTGTCAATACATCTGGATAGACCAAGACCTCAAGGAGGATATGCTGGGTTAGAGAGCTTTGCAGGGTGACTTACTTATCCCTCTTTCCCGGTTTGGGGAAAGAGGGATAAGTCTTTAGAATATGGCCTTCCCTATATTTTCTCATTAAACCCTCTCCCTCGGAGGGAGAGGGTTTATTTCTCTTTCACCCTGCCAAGTTTTGGATTGGGAACCCGCAGGACCCACAGAACCAGAGACTCCGTGGGCATAAGCTCTCTCCCGCGAGGGAAGAGAGAATTACACCATGCTTTCGGCAGTTAACTATATTATCGTCCGGATAATCTGAATAGCCATAAACTGGAGGATACCAAGGTGAAAGCCAAAAGGCTTGGTACAGGACTTGTTTTCCTCCCACCTTACTTCCCGACCTGAACCCGATAGAATACATCAGAAACAGGGTTATCTCAGCAACCTTTGTAGACACGGGAATGACATGGGAACATTATGAAGGAAGCCTTTTATCAGCTTCCGAAAAACCTTAGCTTTGCTGCCGCCTGTGGTTTGCCAAATTTCTTGCCACTTGTTTTAATTACACGGACTTCTGTACATAACCATGAATCCGCTGCCGCAAGACCAGTACTGGATTATCTGTCCCGTGTGTCACAAGCCGAATCCTGCCGGAAGGCGGTTCTGTGAACACTGCTGGGGAGCTGCTCTCCACAGTGAGCGGCCAATATCTACCGAAGAATTGGAGGCGCTAATGGAACGCCACCAAGCCTATATCCGGCGCCGCAAGTTCATTACACGAATAACGGCAACTCTTGTTCCCTTGTTAATCTTGTCGGCCGTGGTCCTACCAATTCTATATAATTACACCGATCTGCTGTCCCGGCCGCTAGAAGACCTTAACTCCAGTTCTCCGCCGGGAGAATGGGCCATGTTTCGCCACGACCTGTCTCACTCCGGTGCCACCGAAGTAAGTAGTACCACACCTCAAGGCGTCGTGGAGTGGGCCTTTGCCACCGATGGCGCTATCCACTCGTCGCCAGCGGTGGCTAACGGCACAGTCTATTTTGGCTCTCGAGACGGTAAGCTCTACGCGCTTGATGCTGCCAGCGGCGAAAAGCGCTGGCAATACCAGACCGGCAGCTGGGTTGACTCTTCACCGGCAGTTGTTGGCGGCATTGTCTATGTCGGTTCGAACGATGGTAACCTTTATGCTCTTGATGCCAATACGGGAGAAAGGCTCTGGACATTTAAGACTCCCTATGTTGTTGCCTCTTCTCCGGCAGTAGCTGGCGGCATAGTTTACTTCGGCTCCGACGACTATTGCGTCTACGCTGTAGATGCTACCACAGGTAGGGAAATCTGGCATTTTACGACAGAAAGTCAGGTTAGGTCCTCACCGGCAATAGCTGGCGGCATCGTCTATGTCGGCTCTTCAGGTGATTACGTCTACGCCTTGAATGCTCTCACCGGCAAACTCCGCCTTCGCTTCAAAACATACGCGTCTGTTTCTGGTTCGCCGGCAGTAATTGACAAAACCGCCCTTTTCGCCAACTTCAGAGGCTTTCTTGATGCCGTTGATGGTCAGGCTCGAAACTGGCCTTGGGAATACGAAATCAGGCCCTATTGGCTGCAACTACGGGCTATGGGTTTAGCCCCTCCACTCCCCCCCCAATCCGGTTTCTTGTGGAGACTCAGGTTATCGGGAACCGCATACTCTTCTCCAGCCATCGCTGGAGAGCAGCTATATGTTGGTTCGGGCAACAACCTATTGGCCATTGACCTGAAAAGCCAGGAAAAACTGTGGGTTTTCCAAACACAGGGGCAAGTCAGCTCCTCACCAACCCTAAGCGATACAGCAGTCTATGTCGGCAGTGATGACGGTCGGCTGTACGCCATAGATATTGCCGCCGGCCAAGAGCTCTGGAATTTCCCTACAGGTGATAGGATAACTTCATCGCCTGCCTACGCCAATGGCACGGTGTATGTGGGCTCACATGACGGCAAACTCTATGCCATCAGATAAAGGCGATAGCCGCACCATTCGTTACTGCACCATAGCTGAAGCCAGCCAACTCCATCAAGTATCCCTCAGATAATTCCCGAATAAGGCCGAAGGTGAACTGTCGAAAGTTGGAAAGTAGCTACAGGTACGTTTCCTCCGCAGAAGGGAGGTATTTTTTGTTTTCTGCTTAACAGCGGTATAATTCCCCGATGTTCATGCTGGATAGAAGGTAGGATACGGTGTCACTCAAGCCCTATCTCCCCTTCTGGTTTGAAGTAACTGATGGAAGATTAGCACCAGCAGGCTTCAAACTATACGTACAGCTTGGTGGACACTGTGGGGCAGCTCTGGCTGCCTAATTTGATTTGTTATGACGTGAAAAAGGAACCTGTTTTTGATGTATTTTGCGGTAAGCTAAATGTGGCTTCCTCCATCGTCCTTGGCTTTGTTTTTGTATTTATGCAGGCGTTGTCGGATGCTAGTGATAGTTTGCTGCCAGTGATTGTCAGTGTAGTGAGCGCATAGGCGATAATGCTGCCATTGGCTTACTTCCCGCCTAAGGTCACTAAACTCGGCATGTATGGAGTCCGCTGGGTAATAGTCCCGGAGACGGTTGTTGGAGCAGTGACACTTACTCTGTACTTCCGAACAGGGAGATGGAAACATAAGCGGCTATGAGACCAAGAAGAGATTTTCAGCAGAGGGACTGGACAGAAGGCAACGTATTCCGTAACCTCCTGTCCCTGTCTTGGCCGATGCTTATCAACAGAGGCCTCACAACTATGCGCCCGATTGTTGACACGCTAGTGGTGGGAAGGCTGGGGGCAGCCTCCCTTGCTGGGGTGGGTGTTGGCGCTATGGTCGTTATGGTTATGCAGTCAATGATGTGGGGTCTTGTTGTAGGTTTAAGAGCTATGGTCGCCCGTCTTGTCGGCGCTGGCGACAAAGAAGCTGCTAACCATGCAGCACAGCAAGGATATGTCCTCAGTATTATCCTCGCTATCATTCTCGCCGCGGTAGGTAGCTCATTTGCTAGCGATATACTATTCCTGCTGGGTGTGGAGACTGACGTTGTCACGCTGGCCGTGCCGTATGTACGGATACTCTTCGTGACGGCAGTGCTCATGTTAATCCGCCATACGAACGAGGCTATCATGGAGGCGGCAGGCGACACCATAACCCCAATGAAGATAACCGGTATGGCCACAATTTTACATGTCGTCTTTTGTCCCTGCCTGGTCTACGGCTGGTGGTTCTTTCCCCGCCTGGAAATAAGTGGAGCTGCCTGGTCCGGCGTCATTGCTCAGGGCGTGGCGGCATCTTTCGGGCTATGGATCCTCCTCACTGGACGGTCTCGCTTACATCTGTTCTTTAGAAGCTTCAAACTTGACCTCGACATGATCTGGCGTATAGTGAAGATTGGTATTCCGGCTTCTGTTACCACCATGGAACGCAGCTTTGCAAGACTCATAATGATGCGGTTTATTGCCGGGTTTGGCACCCTCGCTCTGGCGGCTCATACCTTGCACACCAGGATAGTAGATAACTTTACATATACGCCCGTCATGGCTTGCGGAATGGGGGCTGGCGTCCTGGCAGGGCAAAACTTAGGGGCAGGTCGGCCAGACCGGGCACAAAGAACTGCCTGGCTAGGAGTCGCTCTCTGTTCGGCTCTTATGCTCGTCGTTTCCATTACAATTTGGTTTGGGGCTGAGGGTATAACTCGCATCTTTACCCCGGAAGCCGAAGTGATAGACATCACAGCCGCCTTCCTCAGGATAGAAATAGTATCTTTATTAGTGATTAGTCTGGCTGTTGTATTGTCACAATGTTTGAACGGTGTTGGTGATACGTTGCCCGTTATGTTGGTAAACCTGGTAACCATGTGGGGATTAGTGGTACCACTGGCATACTTCTTGCCGCAGGTTGGTAATCTTGGTGTCTATGGAATCCGTTGGGCTATGGTGATTGGCGTGGTGTGTAGGACGGTCTTTTACTCTATATATTTCTTACGAGGCAGATGGAAGCGTAAGAAGGTATAGCTGAGGCACCGACGTAATGAAAGGCTCAAGCCCTGGTCTCAGCAGCGTGTAGTGGTCACATGTCCAATTGAGCTTCACGAATTCCAGAGGAGCCGGCGAGAGTCGTGTCGGGACGAGTATATGCCTTGACCGCAGATAGTGATAGTGCTAACATTTCGTGCAAAAAACTGAAAACACCAAAAGGAGAGTTGTAAATGGGCGTTGAGATATCCCTAAAAGGTAAGGTAGCTTTAATAAGTGGTGCCAGCCGTGGCATAGGTGAGGCGACCGCTCTGGCTTTTGCCAATGCTGGCGCTAATGTGGTCGTGGCCAGCCGGAAGCTGCCTGACCTGGAAAAGGTAGCTGCGCAGATAAAGGCCAAAGGGGTGAAAAGTCTAGCGGTGGCAGCACACGTGGCTAAGGTCGACGAGTCCAAAAACCTTGTCGATACAGTACTTAAGGAATTCGGTCGTATCGATATCCTTTTCAACAACGCTGGGACAAACCCCTACGCTGGTCCGTTAATTGATACTGAAGAGTGGGCGTGGGACACCACCTTCAATGTCAACCTAAAGGGGCCGTTTTTCCTGGCCCAGCTAGTGGCCAGGGCAATGAAGGAGCAGGGCGGTGGCTGCATGGTCAATACGTGCTCAGTCGCCGGACTCAGAGCCGGGAGTGGTCTCCCTATCTATTCCGTCACCAAAGCCGCCTATGTCATGCTCACCCAGATCATGGCTCGCGAGTGGGCACCGTGGGGCATACGGGTGAACGGTGTAGCGCCTGGGCTGATAAAGACGAGGCTAAGCGAAGCACTGTGGAGAAACCTGCCAGACAGCCAAGCCGCCGGTGAAAGGTCATCTTTGCTGCGCATTGGTGAGCCTGAAGATGTTGCCGGTGTTGTCCTTTTCTTGGCCTCGGACCTAGCAAAATACATGACCGGGGTCATCGTTACGGTGGATGCCGGGCAACTGGTCGGTCTATCTACCTCCAGTGCCTGAAGATCGGAGTCATCGCTAGCAGAATGAAGTCGAAACAAATTGGCTCGAGGCTGCTAGCAGCACATAAATATTACAACATAGGGAGGATGAATATGCTGGAGAAACTCAGGCTGGACGGCAGAGTAGCTGTGGTCACTGGCGGTGGTGGAGGGCTGGGCACTGCCATGTGTCTGGCACTGGCAAAAGCCGGGGCTGACATAGTGGTCACCGATTTTCGGGTTGAGGACGGCGAAAAGACAGCAGCTAAGGTCGTCGCCGCAGGACGGAAAGCTGTCTTGTTTCCTGCCGATGTAACCAAGTCCGACCAGGTCAACGATATGATAACTAAAGCCATAAACCAGTGGGGGAAGGTGGATATTCTGGTAAATTGCGCTGGGATCGTACGTGATGAAGTGCCCAAGCCTTTCTGGGAGATAAGCGACTTTGAGTGGCATCGGGGCATAGACACCAACCTTACCGGCGCCTTCCACTGTTCACGCGCTGTAGCCAAACATATGGCGGACAGGCAATGCGGCAAGATAATCAATATAGCCTCCGGCTACGGTATGAGGGGAAGGCGTGGTAGCTTCATGTATAACGTCGCCAAAGCCGGTGTGATCCTATTCACCATGTCGCTAGCACTGACCCTGGCGCAGTACGGTGTCAAGGTGAATGCCATCGCCCCGGGTCTGTTCCAGACGTGGGGACCCAAGGAACGATATGACGCTTCAGCATCTTTTATCCCCATGGGACGTGTTGGACAGCCCGCGGAAATCGGCGCTCTTGCCGTCTACCTGGCTTCGGACGCCTCAGATTATGCCACTGGCGAGGTGTTCTCCATCGATGGCGGAGCCTTATTCAGCGGCTACGCCCCCATTGATTACATTCCCGTGATCCCACTAAACGAATAGAGAGGTATGTGATGGTGCTAGAAGAATTCAGCCTTACAGGTAAGGTGGCGCTTATTGGTGGTCTGGGGCAAAGCTGGCAAAAAGAGATGGCTGGCTACCTGGCAGAAGCCGGGGCTCAGGTGGCGTTGTTCGGCAAGGACGAAGAGCAAATGTCAGCAGGTGTTAAGAAGGCGCAAGAGATGGGAAGGGAAGCTATGGCCATTGCTGCCGATGTCACCAGCTACCGACAGGTAGAAAGAATGGTACAGACCGTTCTCAAAAAATGGCAGAGAATAGACATACTGGTCAACAGTTTCAACCTGCCATTCGCCAAACCGCTGGTTGAAACCGGCTCCGGGGAATGGCAGAAGGCAATGAGCGCTAATTCAATCCCTGTCTTCATTTGTACCAGAGCTGTGGGCAAATATATGCTGGAGAGAAAGGAAGGTAAGGTCATAAATATCGTGTCGGGACTCGCTGAGCGTGGTTTGCCCAATGGTACAGCTTACTGCGCTAGCAAGGGGGCTGTTGTCCAGTTTACTCGGGCGTTAGCTCTGGAATGGGCACGGCACAATGTGCGAGTAAATGCCATCGCCTTAGGCTGGATGGCAGACACGGTTGAGACGAGCAAAAAGGAATGGCAGGATTCCATCAGCCACCTAACCCCACTCAAGAGGTTAGGCCAGCCCGATGACCTGGCTTGCGCCTTGGTCTACCTGGCTTCCGACGCTTCCAGCTTCGTCACTGGCTCCACCTTTTACCTGACCGGCGGGCTTATGGCGCACGGATGACACATGAATATTGTAATAAGGGGGTAAACATGGAGGAAATCATCGTTGTTGAAACTACTGGAGGGAGAGTTGCTGGTATCAAAGAGCGAGGAGTCCCGGCCTTTAAAGGCATACCATACGGAGCGCCGACCGGCAGTAAGCGCCGCTTTTTGCCCCCGGAACCGGTGAAACCGTGGGCAGGTGTGCGTGATGCCGGTGATTTTGGGCCAATCTGTCCCCAAATAGGAGGGCCACTGGTTGAGGTTCAGGGAAATCGACCTTGGAATGAGCTCCGTGTCACAGGACTTGTTAGATATCTTCCTCAAAGCGAAAATTGCCTGGTATTGAATGTTTGGACTCCGAGTATAAAGGACGGTGACAGGTATCCAGTTATGGTCTGGCTGCATGGTCGTGGTTTTGCCCAGGGAGCTGGCTCAGAAACAATGTATAACGGTGCTGCGCTCGCCAAACATGGTAATGTTGTAGTCACTATCAATCACAGGCTGAACGTCTTTGGCCATTTGTATCTCGAAGAAATCGCTGGAGAGGAATGGGCTGGCTCTGGGGTTGCTGGATCGTTAGACATGGTGCTGGCCCTCAAATGGGTTCAAGACAACATCGAAAACTTTGGCGGTGACCCGAGCCGGGTGATGATTTTCGGTGAGTCCGGTGGTGGCAGCAAGGTATCGAAGCTCCTGGCTATGCCTTGTGCAAAAGGTTTGTTCCATCGGGCTGCTATCGAGAGCGGTCCCGGGATACGGGGTGTAGAACGCAAGGATGCCACAGCGCTGACTGAAAGCTTCCTGTCGGTGTTGGGGCTGAAGGCAAATGAAGTTGATAAACTTCAGCAATTGCCGGCTCAGCAATTGCTGGATGCTCTTAGTAAAATGCCGCCTCTGCAGCGTAAGGGTGGCATTATGGGTCTTGCTGCCTCACCTGTACTGGCTTTTGCTCCAGTGGTGGATGGACACTATCTCCCCTGTCATCCCTTTGACCCTGTAGCCGCGCCAACCGCCGCGGATGTGCCACTTATAATCGGCACAACCCGAGATGAAGCGGCAACCTTCCTGGCTGCAGACCCGCGGCGCCGGCGGCTAACTGAACCAGAATTGCGCGAACGGTTGACTCCCATGCTGGGCGACCGTCTGGATAAGGTACTTAGCGTTTATAAAAGGAGCCGACCTGAGGCTACACCCTGGGATCTATTGATCGGCATAACTACTGAATCGTTTCGAGTGTCGTCCGTAAAGCTTGCTGAACGAAAAGTGGCCGGTGGTCCAGCTCCGGTTTTTATGTACCTGTTCACCTATCAATCTGATTTAATGGGAAGTCTTTTCAAGGCGGGCCATGGAATCGAGATCCCATTCGTGTTCGACAACGTCGATGATGTGCCACTGGCTGGTGCTCGCCCTGACCGACGTGAGCTGGCTACGGCAGTGTCCGAGGCGTGGAGTTCCTTCGCCCGTCAGGGAGACCCCAACCATCCCGGGATTCTCAAATGGGCGCCTTATACTCTTGAGCACCGCGCTACCATGTTTTTCGATGCTCCGTGTCGGGTAGAAATCGATCCGTATCGGGAAGAGCTT
>Ga0209636_10007084_pt1 | contig 11438 bp, 12 predicted proteins | sample DeeMarSWOR152_54_FD_187464 | JGI IMG/M metagenome (GOLD analysis project Ga0209636, IMG submission 187464) | Marine sediment microbial communities from White Oak River estuary, North Carolina - WOR-1-52-54 (SPAdes) (version 2) | ecosystem: Environmental > Aquatic > Marine > Intertidal zone >... | reverse complement strand
TTCCTACCAAGATTCCTGGTCTTCGGAACTGAACGATCTAATCCTGGAAAAGACGAGCTGGATTCCGATGAGAATCATCGATCAGCTTTTCTCTCCTGTGATTTCTGTCGCTGCCATAGTCTGTGTCATCGGCATTGTGCTTTTTGTCATTTCTCTGATGGTTCGAGGCCGTTCTCAAACACGAACTGTGAGCGCAGTCCAAGGACCTCCAGCCACACCAGAATCCAAGACAGAAATGCCCAAAGCAGAGGTTTCAGAGAAAGCCGAATCAGTCGAGACTGAATCCAAAGAAGCTGAAGCTCAAGAGCCAGAGAAACCAAAACCAGAGCCTAAAGAATCGGAGCCAGAGACAGAACCAGAAGAAATCGAACCTGAAGAGATTGAATCCGAAGAAGCCAAGCCTGAATCAGATAAGCCTGAGAAACCAGAGGAGAAATAGAAAGGGGACGAGAACTTCTTTCCAGAATTGACTGAATTTTCGGGCTGTGGTATCAATGCCAGTGTAGCTCAGGGTGGAGTCGACATTATGGCAGAGAGAGGACATAAAGTCATCACCACAGATCCTTATAAATATATCCGCCATCCGATGTATGCTGCTACGATTGTGCTCTTTTTTTGCTTGCCCATAGCCCTTGGCTCGTTCTACACACTTATCCCTGGAGTTCTGTTAACTGTGACCATGGTCATCCGGGCTCACCTCGAAGACAAGACCCTCCACAGAGAACTCGAAGGATATGTAGATTATGCACAGAAGACAAAATATCGACTTTTCCCTGGCATCTGGTAGCGATCTGCCTTATATGGAAACAAAGAGGTCAAAGATGACAAAAAGGATTTTTTCATTCTTGTTAACTGGATGGTTTGTCAGCCTTTCAGGCTTCGCAATCATCGAAGTCCAACAGAATGTTCCGAAGGAAAAAGCCGAATATCCAAGAGTAGCGATAAAAGATACGGAGGTAAGGACTCTAGAATCAAAGTCCGCTGGCCGGGAATACTCTATCAACATATTTTTTCCAAAAGATTATGATAAAGAAAGTAAAAGATATCCGGCTGTTTATGTGCTGGATGCCGAGTACAATTTTGGCTGTGTGGCCTACATTGCAAGAAGGCTGATCAAAAACGAGGATATTCCCAAAGTCCTGCTCGTCGGTATCGCTTACGACACAGATTATGATGATTTTTACGAGAAGAGATTCAGAGACTCGACTCCTGAATCCCGCATCCACGGCCGCAATTCAGGAGGAGCGGAACAGTTCACTCAATTCATCGAAAAGGAGCTTATTTCATTTGTCGATCAGAACTACAGGACAATTCCAGATGAGAGAACCATCGTGGGGCACTCGATAACTGGATTTTTTTGCGTTTATGTTTTGTTTCGACACCCAGATCTGTTCAATCGATACATCGTCGTCAGTCCTTCTGTGTGGTTTTCGGATGGCGTGGTTTTCGAATACGAGGAGGCATTTTTTTCGATTCATAAGGATATGGACGCATCCGTTTATCTTTCAGTTGGCGAGGATGAAAGTCAGCGAGTGAGAGACGGATCGATCAAATTGAGCAACACATTGTTGAAGAGGGACTATCCACATCTGAGGTTTCAATTTTCCTCGGTCCTAGAAGAAAACCACAGATCCTTGTTTCCGTATGCTTTTTCAAGAGGGATGAGATTCATTTTTTCTGGGAGGTAATTCGGTGATCGCGTATAATGTCCCCAAATTATGATTGAAAATTTTTTCTTTAAAATAGATAATATTTGCGAGAGCATAGGAGGTGTTCCTTGAAAAACTCACTGATCCGTGTTTTTACAGGGGTAATCTTAACAGTCTTTCTGCTGAGCTTCAGTGCGAATGCACAGGATCTCGAGAAGAAGTATACGCCTATTGTCGGAGACTATGAATTCGATCTGACGGGTTTCGAGATGGGAATTGTAACGGTCAAAATTTATGTCGAATATGATGCGCTCTGGGCTTATCCTGACAATTCCGACGAACCTGGAGAGATGGTGCCTGTAGAAGGCGAGGAATTTGCCTTTACAGTAGATGCAGGAGATCAAGGCATATATGAAATGAGATTCCTAAAAGACGAAGGCGGAGAGTACACCAAGTGCCATGTGATAAACGAGGCCATGGGAATGGACGTTACAGGAGAAAAAATTAAGGAGTAATTGACTTCCTTTCTGTCTTTGCGGTGCGGTCCTGATAAGCCGGCCTTGCGGGCTCCTTGGGTGGATTGGTCTGGAGAAGGTGGAGAACCTCCTCTATGGCCCGTTCAAGCTGAGGATCCACTCCTCGAGCGAGCTGACCCGGGTCGTCTACCACTCTGATATCCGGGTCCACACCATGACCTTCGGCAAACCACACCCCATCGGTCCCGTAGATTCGACCTTCTGGCACGGTATAGTAACCGCCATCCACAGTCATATGTCCTATAGCTGGACCGATCAGAGCTCCCACTGTCCGCAGTCCAATAACAAGTCCTACCTCTTGACCTTTGAAGGTATAGGGCAGAGCATCGCCTCCTGATCCACTCCAACCGTTGATCAGCATGACTTTGGGGCCAGGATTTGCCCTTGCAGGCTGTTGGGTGTCTTTTCCATGCCTCCAGGCAAGATAGTGCACTCTAGGCCTGCTCAGAAGCTCGACGAACCGGTCAGCGAGCTGCCCCCCACTGTTGAAACGCTCGTCGACGATGAATCCATCCTTGTGGAGTTGTGCATAATATTGACGGATCAGTTCGGTCTGTCCATTTGACCCGGTGTCGGGCATGTAGATATAGCCAATCCGTCCATTGGATGCTTCTTCCACTCTGCGTCTGGAGGCCTCTATCCACTCCAGGTTGCGAAGCCGCGCTTCGCTGCCCAGGGTCTCGATGAGAACTTCCCGCGCTCCCTCCTTGGTCGGTTTGTCGTTTATGGTCAAAGCCACTGTTTTTCCAGCCAGACCTTGAAAAGCAGCCCAGGGATCTTTCTTTGTATCCAGCGGGATGCCATTTACAGACAGGATATAGTCTCCTTCCTTAACATCCACTCCCGGGAGCCTAAACGAAGAGCGGACCTCGCTGTCCCAAACCGCTCCATCCACAATCCGGGCAATGCAATAAGCCCCATCCTCCAGAGCCCAGTCGATACCGAGCATGCCAACAGGCTGCCGCTCTCCAGACTCAAGGTCACCGCCTCCGACATAAGTGTGAGAGGCGTTGAGCTCGCCGATGACTTCACCGAAGACAAAATTTGCATCCCAGCGGGTGACCGCATCGTTAAGCAGAGTTCCATATTTGCGTTTCACTTCCTCCCAATCCACTCCGTGCAGATTCGGATCATAGAAGAAGTCGCGGTACTTACGCCAAATATCCATGAAGATCTGCTTCCATTCAGCCAGGGGATCGACCATGGTTTCCAATTCATTCGTTCTCAGGCTTTTGGCGAGTTTTTGCTTGGGCTTGATGTCGACGATGTAAAAGGATCGGCGATGGGCAGCGAGCATCTTCTTGCCGTCTGCCGAGATTTCATATCCGCTTGCATCATCCAAGATGGTTTCTTCTTCTCGTTTCTCCAGATTATAGGCGACAACAGGGCTCTGCATGTCACCCGAACCAGTCCGCGGCCGCCGGTGGTAGAGGATCTGTCCTTTAATGGCCCTCAAAGTGGTGTAATTCCCTTCGGCTGGAGGCAGCACCACCAGCCTGTTCTCGAAACCGTCGATATCGATCTTGAGTGCCTCTGGTTTTTTCTCCTTGGCTTCTTCAGGTGCCTCTTCTTTTTTGTCTTCTTTCTTTTCGGCTTTTTCTTTTCCGGATTTTTTCTCGTCCGTTTTTTCTTGCTTGGTTTTTTCTTCGCTCACAGGTTCTGCATCGTTCCGCGGTGCCAACGGCGAAGGCACATCTTTTCGCAGAGAAACAGCAGCTATTTTTGTCGTGTTCGGGTAGATCCAGGTTTCATCCAGGTCGCTGTAAACCGGCCTGAGCGAGCGGTTGGTAAAGAAATACAGATATTTTCCTTCCGGGTCAAAAACAGGGAAGAAGTCGCTATAATACCCGCACGTGACTCGATGACGCTTCTTGGCCTTCACGTCATAAAGCATGATGGTATTTTGATAGTTTTCAAGCACCTGGGTGTAGGCTATCCAGTTGCTGTCAGCAGACCAGCTCAGCTCCACTCCGCTCAAACTGGGGTGGCTGTGCCAATCGATGTTATCGACTTTTGTAATCTGGCTGGTCTCCATGTCGAAGATCTGCACATCATGGGCATGATCGATATAAGCGATCTTGTTGCTGTCCGGTGACCAGAAAATCTGGTAGCGGAAACCTTTGCCGAGCTCGGTCAGTGCTTTTTCCTTACCCGTGCCATCAGCCGGGCAGATCGTGAGTTCATACTCTCCGGAACTGTCGCTCCAATAGGCGATGTGTTTTCCGTCAGGCGACCATGAGGGATACCTTTCGGCAGAACCAGAGCTTTGGGTGAGGTTGCGGATGTACCCGTGCTCTGCAGGAACGGTGAACAGATCTCCCCGTGCCTCGAACACAGCTCTTTTCCCCGAGGGAGAAATGTTTCCATTCTGGATGAGATTTCCCACCTTGACCATGCGGGGCTTGAGTGTAGCCAGGTCAGTGACCACATCGATTTCCACTTCACTGTATTTCTCAGTTTCGAGATTCAAGAGGAAGAGGCTGCCTCCGGCTTCGAACACAATGTCTTGAGGACCGATGGCAGGGACAGTGGCGTCATAATCTTTGAACTGTGTGATCTGTGTGAATTTGTCGGCCTTCATGTCGTACTTCCAGATGTTCTGACGCTGGTTCTGCCCCCGGTCAGAGAGAAAATAAAGCCTATCACCATGCCACATCGGATAGTCCTCATTCGCATCGCTTTGTGTCAGGTTGCGGGCAGATTTTGTCTGCAGCTCGAAGAGCCAGATGTCCGGTGCCATACCTCCCCGGTAGCGCTTCCAGGTTCGGCGGAAGGCTTCGGTTTTGGTGGTGAAAGCCAGATATTTCTCATCAGGGGAGAGTGTGCCCGACTCGCCATAAGCAATCGGCAGCTTGTCCGGTAGCCCACCTGAAGGAGACACACTGTAAAATTGGTTGAACCGCCGGCTTCCGCTTTCTCTTGTCGAAGCGAAGAGAAGTCCCTTGCCGCTCGGCCGCCAGTCGATCAATCGATCTGACATGGGATGGTAAGTGATCCTGACCGGATTTCCTCCGAGCGCGGGTATCACGTAGACATCAATGTTTCCGTCGTAGTTGCCGCTGAAAGCAATGTGTGTCCCATCCGGAGAAAACCTCGGGAAAGATTCCTCCCCCAGAGGTGAGCTCAGATGATAGGCCAGCCCGCCTTCCTTGGGCACCACCCAGATGTCTCCGGCATACACAAAAGTGATGTGTGTGGCAGAGACATCAGGCTGGCGGAACATTTTGGCATCCACTTGTGCCTGGGCAACGCCGGCAATACATGCGATGAACATGAGGGCTAAAAGAGTGCGTTTGAAAGTCATGATTGACTCCTTTCGGGAATAAAATTCATGAGATATCTTTTAAAGTTAAAGGCTGATGAGCCTCTTTTCATTTATTCTAATTTGAATGTCTGGGGAGAGGAGTAAGTGAGGATGACCTTCCCTTCATCTTCAGGATCTGGTTTTTCTCCTAGATAGAATTTTACGGTCAGGGTCCGATTGTCGATGTCATACTGGGCATACCAAAGGGTGCGGCCTGGAGCATATTCCTTGTTGCCGGGAATATAAGGAGGGACAGCGACACGGGCGTTGATCGCAGCAATTTGTTCGAGCGAGAATTTTTTCTCTGCTCCCACAGATTCTTGGAGTGTCATGAACCTGGAAAAGCTGGACCCTGGATCTTCTTTGGAGAGTTCTCCTATGGTTTTATGATGGGAGACAAGATGGTTGGTGATGCATTGAGGTCCGTCTCCATCCAGGATGTAATTTCTGTTGCGGTTGGGCGAGAATTCGAAGATAAACGACTTTCCGCTCTGGTCTGCGACGATGTAGTGGCAGGGGATAAAAGAGTAGTAGTGTTTCAAGGAGAGGAGGGCCTCCTTGGCTTCTTCGACATTTTGGCAGTTGTCCAGGAGATAGCGCATGGACATCAGCTCGTGCATCCCGACTTCATCACCTGGTTCGCGGCCGACTTTCTGGAGAGATTCCTCTTCGGCCAGGATGGATACAACCAAACCTTCGGAATTTATGCCGTCCAGAACTCCTCCAAGATAATCGAAGGCGCACAGAGACAAGGAGGAAAATCCCTGGTCAGGATGGATTTCGAACAGAATGGGGCGTGCCATCATGGGCAGCTCTCCTTCTGGTGGATGCTTCCCTTGCACATTGCCGGTTGTGAAGTCATAGTTGCGGCTGAGAATGCTGTGACCGTTCGCTGTGTATTCTCCTGGATAAAACACAACAGAACAGCCTGGAGAAGCTCCAAGAGACTGAAACAGCCCTGTCAGGTCGTAAGAGTCATCCTCGATATCCAATCCATACACAGAAGCGATTCCCTTCATCCGCTCAAAAAGGATGGGATAGTTCTGGGCCATATATTTCCGCTTGGCCCTGTTCAATATCTTGTTTTCTGAGGGAGTTATCTCTGTTCCTTCCTTTTTTGCAATCTCACCGGTTTTTTGGCCTATCGCGAAGTTCGATCCTTTGAGAAATATATGGCGTACTTTTGCGAACTGGTCTGGACCTCCTGCAATGACAGACTCTTTGTATTCCAGATCCGGGGTTTTTGGTTGTTGAGAAACACAGGCTGGAAAAAGGATAAACAAGACGATTCCTGCGAAAGCAATAAACCCATAACCTCTAGGAGTTCTGTAAAACATCATTCCTTCCTCCTTGAAATTTATGCGTTATCCTTAAAAGAAAAGCTTTAAAGATGTTGTACACTGAGTGCAGAGACGCTGTCAATTTTTAATCTCAATTATCCATACGAACGGATAGAAAAAAAGTTCCTTGTGAACCTTTTTTTCCAGAGATTACGAAAGGTCGTCCCGATGATTTTGCAGAAAGCGGCATAAACAGCATGGGATATTTTCTGATGAATGCTGGCGGAGTTCCTGCGGCCATTGAGATCTTCAAGATCAACGCCGAAGCCTATCCGAATTCGGCCAATGTTTATGACAGCCTTGCTGAGGCTTACATGAACAACGGGGAGATGGATTTGGCCATGAAGTATTACAAGAAGGCTTTGGAGATTGTCCCTAAAGATACCACCACAGATAAAGACCTGTTAGAGAAAGTCAAGCAGGGTGCTGCGGAGAAGCTGAAAGAGCTAGAGGCGAAAAAGCAGAAGGAGAATAAACAGCTCCCCTCAAATCAATGAATTTTGTTACATTGTCAGGGCAAGCCAATAACAGCGACCATAGTCTTCCAGTATTGATTAGTCGAGTTTTAGCTGCGATGACCTTTTTGTTTTGCTCCTTCAAACGGCAGAAAAGTCGATGTTTTTAAATTAATTTAACTCTGCTCTCTACTTATACATACCGAGAACAGGGATGCGAAGCAGTGCTGCAACACCTGCGTGGTCAGATGGCCAAATATCGGTTCCATCAACCGGGTTTTCGATCATGTCATCCGGTTCGTCGCCAACTACATAAGCGAATACAGGACCAATGTTGTGCATCCCTATGGTTCCAACATCACTTCTGACCATAATGAGATCGATTCGCTCATCAAGGTCGACGACTTCATTTCTTAGATCTGAATCATGGTTGCTTGTGTAGCCAGGGATTCTGGGCCTTACATTATTCCTGGTCCAGGCGTCCACATATCCCTGATTAAGCAGATACACATAGGTATCTCCAAAAGGAGCAGGAGTATTGAGATCCCCCACCATAATCACGGGCGGCTGGATTCCTGCCAGATAATCTAGCAGCAAACCCGCCTGGGCGAGCTGAATGAGGATACTGAAGGGCTCCAGATGGGTGTTGACGAAGGTGTAGGTTTTATGGCCGACTTGAGCATTTACTGCGACATACCCTCTCTTGACCTCAATATCACCATAGGAGGTACCAGTAGGAACAACCAGATAATAAGGAGCAGGATAATTTTCCTCCACTTTGTTCCAAGTAGGCACATCTCCCCGGGCCAGAATCATATCATAATCGGTCAAACGAACATCTGCGGCTATTGTCGGGCTAATAAGATCATCGAGCATTGGCAGTTCCACGTCGGCATTCTCTATTTTTGCTGCCACATAATAATCAAGATCCATACCAGCCAAAGTCGAGAGTAGTATCTGTTCAAAATCAAAGAGCCCATATTCTGCGTCATGAGGGATTCCATTAAGAAGGCCCATGCGGAGAAGAGACACTTCCTGAAGACCGATAAGATGGGGCTGAGCCCGCTTGATCTCATCAGCCAGTGCTTGGGCACGTGTGGGAAAGTCGGTGGAAAAGACTTCCAGATAGGTTTCATAGACTCGGATTGGCACCATGATCGGGTTTTTCTCTTCTAAAATGCGGTCCACATTGCCGCCGACGTAGATGTTTCTGGTCATCACGACGATAGAGTTTGGGTCTTTGCAGAGCTGACGGAGCTTCCAGAGTTCGTCTTTGGGGGGCTTGTCGGCCCAAGTGGTGAGGACAAATGCCAGACAGACCACCAGAACAATAAAGATACGTTTTTTCATTTCATGCCTCCTTCGCTGAAAATTGCTGACAAAAATTATATTAAACTTTTTGAATATTTTGTCAAGAGGATTTTTTCTGTTTTTTGGCAGAAAAAACTTCAGCTTTTTGGAGGAGACAATGTTATCTCTTGACCTGGGGCAATTCAAGCGCCGTGGATTCGCTTCCAATCAGAGAGGGCTCTGTTGGCATGTTCCACAAATTGATCGTGTCGGCTGGGAGAAAGTCTGATGTTCCTCCTTCCTTTCCTGACAATCTCAATTTGATTCCGGTAGGATGTGACCGAGCTGTCGCTCCAGAGTGGAGGCATGCCTTTGGCTGTCTTCACGCTTTCAATCGTATCAAAACGGACATTCCAGAAGAACTGGCCGTATTTTATCCTGATCCTATCCTGAAGGATATAAATCTTTGTGGGAAGAACGAGCCAGTAGACGAGAAGGATAAAAGGCGCGGTGAGGAGGAGCACGATAGAGACGGTATGAAACGCGATTTCCACTTCTTTGGGCACGGTATCTTTGTAGTGGGCAGAGTAGTAGAAAAAGGCTGCCACGGCCATCAGCAGAATGATTGGAAATGCGAGAAGGACTTTAACCCAGAATTCATACTTGATAGTATCTTCAAAAAGAACCATTTGAGTTCTATAATCCTACTAAGAATACGGATACGACAAGTTTTTGTTCATTCAAAGAATTCCATTTTTTCGAGAAGATATTTGGTGGTTTCTTTGATGTCGAGGCGTTCGACCTCATCGGGGCTGAACCATCCGGCATCGCTGACATCATCGGCAGGGCGGACTTCACCCTCGACATAGTTAGCCAGAAGGTCGATGATCACATAGTGAAAGAGAAGTTTGCCAGCAGGATCCCGTTCGATCATGTCAAAAGCATGTACCGGCTCATTTGCCTGGATAGTCAAACCGGTTTCTTCCATGATTTCCCTTTCTGCTGCTTCCTGAAGAGTTTCCCCCAGCTTGACCGAGCCTCCTGGAATCGCCCACTTATCTTTTTGAGGAGGATTGCTCCGCTTGACCAGCAAAACCTTCCCTTTCTTCATGACAACAGCCCCAACTGCAGCACGAGGAGTCAAAATGTTTTTTTGCTTGTTCATCTTGCTATCTTACTTTGAGAAATAGAAATTAAAAGAGATGGCCTGGCTCTGTCAAGTTGCGGGCAAAGTTGGGAGACGGACAATTTGGAGAGTTAGAATTATACGAGTTTTCCATTGCCTGTTATCTGACCACCTATTTGTGGACAGTATGCGCGATTACTTATCTATCCCAAAATTAAAATCTCAAGTTAGATGATAGAGTATATTGTTCCCGGATTAAAGGAAACTTTTTATGGATTTCAGCCGTATACACTTACGGCGAGAAACATGTTTATAAAATTCATACTCTGGCTTCTTTTGCTTCTTCTTTGCTGGCCTTTGGCTATCCTTGCCCTTCTGCTCTATCCCCTTGTCTGGCTTTTCTTGCTTCCTTTCCGGTTGATCGGGATAACCGTGAATGCGTTCTTCAGGTTCATCAAAGCTCTCTTCCTGCTGCCTGCACGGGTTTTGGGTGGATAAGATCCGGCTTACAGAGGGATTTTAAGAAAAGAAGTTTCTGGATATTTCTTCTTTGAGATCATAAAGCCCACTTGGATTCTGTAACCTTAGTTTGATGCCCATTAATTTTGTGATCCCATTAATTTGATGACACCATATCCAATCACTTATCTATCTTGAAACAGCGCGATTATCCCTGAAAAGCGTACTCGAATTAAGTGATCGCGTATACTGTCACCCTATTCAAGTTTGGTGGTTGCCCTGGTCGTCACTTCAGGATTGCTTCACCTCATTCACAATATTGGATCGCCACGTCGCTATGCTCCTCGCGACGACGCAGGAATTTGAGCATTTATATTAGCCTTACTTATAAAGATCGGATGATGGGAAAGGGGTGATCCTAGGAATCACCCCCCGAATTTTACACTTTCTCCCCGTAGGGAAAAAGGAGGAAAATATAATCAGCAAAAAATATGCCAATTTCATTTCTAGGCATTATTTAGCGTCCTTACAGAAAAATTTGTCCATTACGGGACAATTATTGTCCGTATACGGACATTTTTACAAAAAATGAGTTCCAGTCCGCATTGGATTTTTTTACGAAAAGAATCTGCGAATTCTCTTTTTTAAGAATCTGCATTGAGAGTTCTCATTTCTCTCTTAATAAATGAGTATATCGTGACAAAAAGGTTGCCAACCTGAGCAAATTAAGCGAGCTGAACCTTTTCGTTTCTCTTTCGTATTGGATAAGAGAATAAGGTCCTGAAAGGAATTTTTTGAATGAACCGGAGGAAAAAAGCGTATAATAAGTTGTGAGACAAAGCCTGCGAATACTTATGCGGTTAAATCCATTTAATAAATGTGTCTATTATGAACGTAATGATTTCTGTGTCATTGTGAGGAATGGAATGACGTGGCGATCCATTGTTGCGAATCAAATAAAGAAATCTCATAAAATGAGATGGCCACGCTTCCTTCGGTCGCTCACCATGAAAATGTAGCATTATTCAATATTCAATGCGTTTGCATTAATTTAACAGGAGTGAAACATGTTACGGGACATTATCAAGAAAGAGATTCAAGACACCATCATGAGCCCCAGATTTGTATTTACTTTTCTCCTCTGCACCATCCTCATCCTGCTCGCGGTGTACACCGGGATCAACAATTACCAGGCGGAGCTGAAGGAACACAGTGCAGCCATGGCCTTGAATAAGAAGAATCTGGAAAGCCAGCAGTCCTATGGCACGCTCGCTGGACT
>Ga0209636_10007083_pt1 | contig 11439 bp, 7 predicted proteins | sample DeeMarSWOR152_54_FD_187464 | JGI IMG/M metagenome (GOLD analysis project Ga0209636, IMG submission 187464) | Marine sediment microbial communities from White Oak River estuary, North Carolina - WOR-1-52-54 (SPAdes) (version 2) | ecosystem: Environmental > Aquatic > Marine > Intertidal zone >... | reverse complement strand
TTTATTTATAAAAAAATCGAAATTAGGAAAATCTATTCGTGCGGTCTCTCAAGATTCTGAAGCAGCACAACTCGTCGGAATAAATGCAAATAGAGTTCTTATGTACACTGTCATGATCTCTGCCTTTTTAGCAGCAGTTGCGGCAATACTCTATGTTCCTGCGGATTTTGTTGCTCCTCATCTTGGTTGGTCAATTTTGACAAATTCATTTGCAGTTGTGGTTTTAGGAGGGATGGGAAGTCTAGTGGGTAGTGTAGTTGGTGCATACATAATAGGATATGCAACTATGATAGCAAGTTATTTAATTGATCCCGCAGTTTCTTCTGTAATACCAATAATAATTATTGTTTTAATGCTTGTAATTAGACCAAGAGGTATATTTGGCAAAAAAGAATTACGTTATTGATTAATTTAATATAAATACAATTAAGTGATAAAAAATGGCAAGTAACATTAAAAATAAAATAATTTCAGTTCCAAATTATTTAAAAACATGGATAAAGACATTTAGGGGAGGGCTTACAATTTTTTGTTTAATAATAATCAGTATTATACCAATATTTCTTCAAAATCCATATCATTTGGGGATATTTATTACAGCAATGATTTTTACTATTTTTGCTGCTAGTTGGGATTTTTTAGCTGGATTTGCGGGGTTAGTAAGTTTTGGTCAAGCGATGTTTCTTGGTATATCAGCTTATTTTACAGCGTATTTTTTAAGGAATCTAGCCGCTCCATGGTGGCTATCGATATTGATTGGAGCTTTTGCTTCTGTTTGTTTTGGATTGTTTATTGGAATCCCTTGTTTAAGATTAAAAGGACCATATTTAGCGTTAGGTACAATGGTTTTTAGTTTGATAATATTTGATTTGCTTATGATGGGTGGTTTAGCCCTAATATTATTTGGCACAGAAGGAATTTCACGAGTTCCTTCTATTTTTCCTGTAAATGAAACCTATCAGATTAAAATATACTATCTTACTCTAATTATAACAGTGATATGTTTAGAAATAATAATTTTTATTGGAAAATCAAATTTAGGTACCATTCTAAAATCAATTAGAGATGATAGCACAAGTTCTGAAGCTTCAGGAATTAATATTACAAAGTATAAAATTATAGCTTTTATGATTAGTTCTTTTTTCGCAGGGATAGCTGGAGGTATTTTTGCTGTACACCTTAGAGCTGTAAATCCAGCAATATTTGGGCCTCTTTATTCTTTTTATGCTATAATAATGGCTTCCTTAGGAGGATTAGCTACTATATCAGGATCTGCTCTTGGAGCATTCTTCTTCATCTTTTTAGGAGAAGCTCTCAGACCTTTTGGCGATTATTCCGTTCTTATATTTTCAATTGTTTTAATTCTTCTTATCCGCTTTGCTGAACATGGTATCTTAAAACCAATATTAGAACGACTAAAAGACTTATGGGATTTATTATTAGGGAGATAAATATGTATCATTAAATTGGTGTTAAAAATGGGAGTAATATTAGAAGTTAAAAATTTGACGAAAAAGTTTGGTGGGCTAACAGCCGTTAATGATTTTAGTTTCGAGATTAAGCGAGGTGAATTTTTAGGTTTAATTGGACCCAATGGAGCTGGAAAGACGACGGTTTTCAATTTAATCTCGGGTTTTGAAAAACCAAATTCAGGTAAAATAATTTTTGACGGAATTGATATCACAGGTAAAAGACCACAAAAAATTGTCAACTTAGGAGTTTCACGTACATTCCAAATTGTTAGATCTTTTAAATTTTTATCCTTGTTGGATAATATAAAAGTATCTTGTTTATCTCCAAGAGGAAAAAGTTTTGCAAGACAACATGGGATTGATGAATATGCTAGCACAATTTTAGCTTCTGTAGGTCTTATCGATAAAGCAAGAATCCCACCTGTTATTCTCCCTCATGGCGATTTAAGAAAATTGGGCATTGGCAAAGCCTTAGGTACAAACCCTCAACTACTTCTGTTAGATGAGCCATTTAGTGGCTTATCTCATGAAGAAACACAGGGAATTACATCTCTTATTCAAAAATTACATGATGATGGAGTTACCATTTTCATGACGGGGCATGTTCTTCGTGAACTAATGCATCTTGTACCAAGAGTAATTGCTATGCATCAAGGAAAATTTATAATTGATGGTACTCCAAGAGAGGTTGCCAACAATAAACTTGTATTAGAAGCATATTTAGGGAAAGGTGATGTTTTTGCTTGAAATGAAAAAAGTGTATCATTATTATGAAAAAGCAAGAGCTCTTGAAGAAATAAATTTGAAAGTAGAAAAAGAAGCTCTTGATGCTGTAATAGGTCCTAACGGAGCAGGGAAATCCACTCTTCTAAGAGTAATTTCAGGTTTGGAAGAACCAGATAGAGGTAAAATTGAATTTCTAGGAGAAAGAATTGATGGGTTAAAAGCTTATAAAATAGCTAAAAAAGGGATAGCTCATTGTCCTGAACGTCGAAGATTATTTTACGATATGACCGTATTAGAAAATCTCCAAATGGGAGCATATAAATTAAAAGACAGAAAGAGATATAATGAATTACTAGAATTTGTATTTGAGATTTTTCCAAGACTTAAAGAAAGGAAAAGACAGAGAGCCGGCACTTTAAGTGGTGGTGAACAGCAAATGCTTGCGATTGCTAGAGCACTTATGGCAAATCCTAAACTTTTATTAATGGATGAGCCTTCATTGGGATTAGCACCGAAACTTAAGAGTACCATTTTTGAAGCAATTCAAAAAATAAAAAGAGAAGGAACTACAACTTTATTAGTCGAGCAAGATGCTGTTTTAGCTATGGAAGTGGGTGAAAATATACATGTTCTTGAGGAAGGTAAAATTGAGATGAGGGGGACCAAAGAACAATTAGAAAAAGAACCCCGAATTAAGAAAGTTTATTTAGGAATATAGGGTGGTTGAATTATGTCTGCTTCTTTAGAACAATTGTTAAGGGATGCTCGTATTGATTTAGTTTTATCTAGAATAGAAAAAGATCCTTCGGTTATTCAGGATGTAATTAAAAATCTAGATAACGATATAAGATCGATTCGCTTTAATGCAATCTATGTTTTAGGAGAGTTAGGTGAACAATGTGGAGATAATGCGGTAACTGAGTTAATAAAATTTTGTACAGATCCTGATTGGAGTATTCGTCGTGAAACTGTAAGAACTTTGGGAAAAATTGGAAAAATTGCTGAAAAAGCAATTTCAAAATTATCTATACTTATAGACGATAAAGAATTTACTATACGTTCTGCTGCTGTTGTCGCTTTAGGAAAAATTGGAACTGCTACTCCCGAATCCATTAATAGTCTTAAGAAAACACTAAAAGATTCAAATGAAGAGGTTAGAGCAGAAGCTGCCAAATCACTTGGATTATTAGGTGCTGACGCTTATGAAGCAATTCCTGATTTAATCATAAGTATGAAAGATCCTAATTGGGAGGTACGAACTGCATCAGCTCAAGCTATAAGTTCTATAGGAAAAAACACCGATAAAGCGATTCCAACCTTAATTAATTCGCTTAATGATAATGATTGGAGGGTAAGATTCAGAGCAGTTAATGCTCTCGCAGAAATTGGGGAAAAAGTTATCCCTTCTTTAATAGATAGTCTCTATCATAAAAATAAAGTGGTAAGAATTGGAGCTATTGAAGTTTTAGGAGAATTAAAAATTGCTTCTCCTCAAATTCTTGAACAGTTATCAATTAAACTTAAAGATAAGTCAAAGCAAGTACGTAGAAAAGCGGCTGATTCACTCCGTAATATTGGAAAAGAAGCGATTCCAATATTAGTCAAAGAGCTTGAAACGGCAAATAATAAGATGAAAACTATACTTATTTCAGCAATAGCAGGGATAGGAGAAGGTGCTATAGAAGCAATACCAAATTTAATACAACTATATGGAAATAAAAATAAAAAAGTTAGAGTGGAAGTTATAAGAGCATTTGGAGAAATAGGTAAAGATTCAAATGATGCGATTCTGGCACTAGAAAAATCTTTGGAAGATCCAAAATCAATTGTAAGAAGAGAAGCAGCTTTGTCTCTTGGAAAAATAGGACCTATGGCCTCACAAGCAGTTCCATCATTATTAAAACGATTAGAAGATAAAAAACCAGATGTTAGATGGAGAAGTTCAGAAGCTTTAGGGAATATACAATTGAACAAACCAGAAGTGATCGCTGCTTTAAAAAGTTTAATTCATGATAAATGTGATTATGTTTGCGAAAGCGCTGATTTTGCAATAGATAATTTAACTTCTCAAGATTAATAAATTTCTTATTATTATTAAGGATAAAAAGATTAATAAAATAGGATTAATTTAAACTAAATTAAAATTATAAGGAGATTTTTGAAGAAATGAGTGAAGATCCATATGCTAAAAAACCTTGGTTAGCACATTATGATGAAGGTGTACCTGCAGATATAGATTATCCTAAGATTAATATCTATGAATTTTTAGAAAATTCTGCAAAAGATTATGGAGGGCGAACAGCAATTTGGTTCTTGAAAAACAAAATATCTTATAAAAAGTTAAAAGACATTGTTGATCGCCTTGCTACAGCGCTTATTAATTTAGGATTAAAAAGAGGAGATGTTGTAGCTATAATGATACCTAATTTTCCTCAATTTATAATGAGTTATTATGGTATATTGAGAGCAGGAGGAATAGTCACAGCTTGTAGCGTTCTTCATACTGAACATGAATTAGCTTATCAATTGAATGACTCAGGTGCTGAGATCATTATCGCATGGGATAATCAAGTCGAAAAAATTACCAATATTCGCGATAGGACTCGTCTGAGGCATATCATAATTACAAATGTATTTGATTACTCTCCTATGGCTCCAAGGAATCCACCTGAAATCGCTGGTACAATACAATTTTTAAATTTAATTAATGATACTAAGCCAAACCCTCCTTCATTTGAAACAAATGCAAAAGAAGATATCGCATGTCTTCAATATACTGGAGGTACAACGGGCCTTCCAAAAGGAGCAATGCTTACTCATTATAATCTAGTTTCAAATTGTGTTGCTGTAGTAAAGTGGGCTGGAGATGCACTGAGAGTAGGTAAAGAAACAATATTAACAAATTTACCATTATTTCATATATATGGTCAAACAGTATGCATGAATTTACATGTATATATTGCTTCTACTATTGCTCTTAATCCTGATCCTAGAGACCAAAAATCTTTATTCGAGATAATAAAATCAACTCATCCTTCACAGTTTCCAGGAGTACCAACAATGTATATGCGTTTATTAGAAAGAGATGATCTTGAAGATTATGCAAAAGACCTGAAATCTATTAGGGTTTGTAATACTGGAGCCGCTCCTATGCCCCCAGAAGTTTTAAAGGAGTTTGAAGAAAGAACAGGAGGGATAATTCTTGAAGGTTACGGTATGACAGAATCATCGCCAGTTACTCATACTAATCCATTTATTGGTGAACGAAAAATAGGTTCTGTTGGTATGCCTATCCCTGATACAGAAGTCAGAATCGTAGATATCTCAGATTACACAAAAATTTTACCAATCGGCGAGGCGGGAGAGATAATAATAAAAGGACCCCAGGTAATGAAAGGATATTGGAATAAACCTGAAGCTACAGAAGATCAAATAAAAGATGGATGGTTATTGACTGGTGATATAGGAAAAATGGATGAAGATGGTTATTTCTACATTGTTGACCGTAAAAAAGATATGATCAATGTAAGTGGATTTAAAGTTTATCCAAGAGAGCTAGAAGATGTTTTATTCGAATATGAAGCTATAGAAAATGCTGCTGTTATAGGGGTTCCCGATCCAAAAATGCCTGGTAGCGAAAAAGTTAAAGCATACATAGTCTTAAAAGATAGTTATAAAGAGAGTGAAGAGATGGAAGCTGAGATTAAAGAATTTTGCAGAACAAATGTTGCTCCATATAAAGTTCCTAAATTTATAGAATTTAGAAAGGAACTTCCTGAAACTTTAGTGGGAAAAGTACTTAGGAAAGACTTGAAAGAAATAGAGGCGCGAAGAAGGGGAGAAGAGGTATAATCTTTTCAATTTTTTACATTTTATAACTTAACTTTTTTTCTCAAATTTATTTAACACTGTTGAAATTTCAGTATTATAGGTAGATTCTTATAAAATTTTACGATTATTGTTGAGCTTATCTTCATTGTTCAGAAATTATCCATTAAAATCTAAATAAAAATTGTAAAGTTATGGACATGAAAGATACATTTAGAATTGTTAGAGATTTCGCAAAAAAGCTTTCAGATTCGGAAGATATACATGGATTTCCTCATGTTAAAAGAGTTTTTAACCTATGTATTTACATAGGGACAAAACTTAATGCAAATCTTACTATATTAAAAATAGCAGCTTTCCTTCATGATATAGGTAGAAATATAAAAAAGAATGATAATTTAAAAGAAAATCACGCTGAAATTTCAGCTAATCTTGCTTTATCTTTACTTAAATCTCAAGATTTTGACCTTTCTGAACAAGAAATAATGAATATAATTCATTGCATAAAATCTCATTCTTTTTCAAATAAAAAAGAACCAAAAACTCTTGAAGCACAAATTCTCTCCGATGCTGATAAACTTGATGCGATTGGAGCAATAGGTTTGTATCGAACAATTGGATTCACCATAAAGAATAATGGAGACCTAAATAATGTAATACAACATATAGAAGAGAAAATAATTAATTTAAAAGATATGTTATTACTTGATATTTCAAAAAAGATTGCTGAAAAAAGGCATAAAATTATTTTAGATTTTTATAATCAAATTAAATTTGAAACAGATTTAGAGTAGGAATTTAAAAAAATCCTTATTTTTTGAAAAAAATAGTTTTTTTAGGGATTGAATTTTTTTTTAATTAAAGTATGAAAAAATTATAAATTAGTATTAACTTATATTTAAATATCCAATAGGGATATAAATGACTCATTTTAAGACCTATCCTTTTACAGCAATAGTAGGACAAGACCTTATGAAACTTGCGCTTATTTTAAATGCAATAAATCCAAAAATTGGTGGAGTTTTAATAAAAGGGACAAAAGGCACTGCAAAATCAACTACAGTAAGAGGTTTAGCAGATTTACTTCCTGAGATAGAAGTTATAAAGGAATGCCCATTTAACTGTAATCCATATAACCTAAAAGAATCATGTCATGAATGTCAACATAAAATTATTGATAAAAAATTGAAAAAAGATGACATAGAATCTCGAAAAATGCGAGTTATTAATCTTCCAATAAATGCCACTGAAGATAGAGTAGTAGGGACGATTGATATTAAAAAAGCTCTACAAGAAGGATCAAAAGCGTTAGAACCGGGAATATTAGCAGAAGCTAACAGAAATATTCTCTATATAGATGAAGTAAATCTACTTGCTGATAATGTTGCAGATGTATTATTGGATAGTGCAGCAATGGGAATTAATATTATTGAACGAGAAGGAATAAGTATTCATCATCCCTCTAATTTTATTTTAGTGGGAACAATGAATCCTGAAGAGGGAAATTTACGACCCCAACTCTTAGATCGGTTTGGTTTAAGTGTAGAAGCAAAACCCATTTTAGATATTGAGAAGCGAGTTCAAATTATTAAATATTCTGAGCAATATCACACCGATCCTCATGAATTTCATGATAGATTCGAGCGTGAACAAAAAATCTTAAGAGAAAAAATAGTAAATGCTCGCAAAATTATTAATAATGTTCAAATTAGTGAAAACCAACTGAAAAAAATTGCTCTACTCTCTGTAAAATTAGAAATTGAAAGTCACCGAGCAGATATAACCATTAACTTAACTGCAAAAACCATTGCTGCTTTCAATGGAAGGAAAGTGGTATTCGACGATGACATTAAAATTGCAGCTAAATTAGCTTTAGCTCATCGTTTAAGAAAGCTTCCTTTTGAGGAAACTACCATCAATGAAAATGAAATCGATCATATTTTTAATGAAGCAAAGCAACCGGAGAATCAAAATGAAATATTTCCTGATTCTAAGGAAAAGAATGAAGATATGATTAGAAATACCAAAGAACGAGTTTTTGGAATAAAAACTAATATAAATGCGGATAGCATTTTAGAAAAGAAAAGACTTAAAAAACAAATGAATACCTCTGGCCAACGCTTACTCCATCCTACTCGTGATAAGAAAGGAAAATATATTACCGGTCAAAAACCTAAGAATTTTAAATTTACAAATTCAACGGATATTGCAGTTCTTCAAACTCTTAACACTGCTGCATTAGAATCTGAGAATAAAGAAGCAATTAAGAATGGCAATAAATTAATAGTTAAAGAAGATCACATTCATATAAAAAGAAGAATTGGGAAATCAAGTTATTTAATTATCTTTTGTGTTGACGCTTCAGGTTCAATGGGCGCAAACGACAGAATGGAAGCTGTAAAAGGCGTAATTTTTTCATTGCTCCAATCTAATTATATTTATCGTGATAAAGTCTCTCTAGTAGTATTTCGAGGAGATATTGCTGAAATAATCCTACCTCCAACTAGAAGCACTGATCTAGCCTTTAATTTATTAAAGGAGATACCAACGGGGGGTACGACACCATTAGTTGCAGGATTAAGTAAAGCCTTAAATATTGCTTTCGAAGAAAAAAGAAAGAATACGGGATATATCCCATTGATTATCCTTATCTCTGATGCCCGTGGAAATGTTTTTTTTAATGATCCAATTACCGATGTAATGAATATTGCTAAAGAAATAACAAAAAATCATATAGATATGATTATTATTGATACAGAAGCAACAGATATTAAGCTTGAAATTAATAAAAAACTAGCAGAGACATCCAATGCATTGTATTACCATATAAATAGTATGAATAAAGAAAACGTAAGTAAAATTTTGAAAGCTGAAGGAATAATGAATACAAAAACGTGAGCAAGCATAATGCAATCAAATCATAAAAAAATCAATAAACTTCCGAAAATAACCTTAATTACGGCATCTGTTTTTTTAAAATGGTTAACTGAGGCTATTGACGATATATATCAACAATTAGGTAAAATTTTTGAATTTAGTATTTTTTTTCTAAAGGATCTCGACTCTGGAAAAATTCCTGAAGATGAACTAATTGATTCAATCTATAACTCAGATATAATGTTACTTGATATTCGGGGAAATTCTCCTACAGTCGAAACATTAGTCAAAACTTATAAAGAGATGGAGGAAGAGCATTTAGATTTATTTAAAAAGATTCAGATAATTGCTTTGGTCGGGGGAAATAGTGAAATTAGAAGATTAACTAAAATGGGATCATTTCAAGCTCGAAAAATTCCTTCTCCAAAAAGTGAAGGATTTGGCATTGATGAAATCCCCGATTTAACCAATGCAGTAAGATTTGGTCAAAGAATGACTATATTCTTAAGTTTTTTAGGAAAAGTATTTCCTGTAAAAACATTAAGACATGCTCGCTATTGGGTTATGATGATGGATTACTGGGTATATGGATTAGGCGGTATAGCGGTTAACCATAAATATATGATACTTTTTCTTTTAAAACATTATTTTGGGCATAAGAATATTCAGGTTGAGAAACCAATAAAAATTCCGCCCTATGGAATTTATGATTCCCTTTTAAATGAATATTTTCAATCGTCAGAAGAATACTTTAAAAAAAAGAATTATGATCCCAATAAACAGACAATAGGGATTTTTTATTATGGAGGGCTATATTTTGAACAATCTCTGCCAATAGTAGAAGAATTTATAAACAATTTGCCAGATTTTAATATTATTCCCGTTTTTTCTGACGTTTTAACTAACATCGAAGCGTATGAAAATTTATTCTTTGATAATGGAAGATGTTTAGTTAGTGCCATCATTAATCTTCAATATTTTCAATTAAATGGTGGCCCCTTTGGAGGAACCGGTGCAATAACTCTCAATTTATTCAAGAAAATGGACATTCCTCAATTTAATCCAATTATTCAATATGATATTTCTTTTGAAGAATATATAAAGTCAAAAGAAGGAATCAATCCCATTAATCAAGTAATAGCAATTGTGATGCCCGAATTGGATGGAAGGTTGGAAATGACTACTGTCGGGGTACTTGAGGATTTAGGATTTTCAGAAAAAATTAATTCTAATATCCTTGAAGTCAAACCATTAGGGGAAAATATCAAATTTTATTGTGAGAGAATTAAAAAATGGCTCCACCTCAGAATTGGGAAAAATAAAGATAAAAAAATCGCGATTATTGTTTATAATTACCCACCAGGGGAAGATAAAATCGGAAATGCTGCATATTTAGATGTTTCAGAATCGATTAAACAACTAATGACTACATTAAATAAGGAGGGATATCACATTCAAGGTTTTTCAGACAAATATAACCTTATGGATCTATTAGTGAATTACGGGATCGTAAATTTACCAAAATACACTACTACAAAGAACTATAAAGGTGAACAAATAAATTTTCAACAATATATTGATTACTTTCACACTCTTTCTTTAGAGCAACAACGCGGCATTATACAATTCTGGGGTGAACCACCAGGGGATATAATGTTAGATAATTCATATATTAGACTGCCAATTATTTCTTTTGGTAATGTGTATCTTTGTGTTCAGCCATCAAGAAGCAAGGTTTCAGGCGATATTGATGAATATCACGATAAAAATTTACCCCCTCATCATCAATATTTAGCTTTCTATCATTATCTTGACGAGATTTTGAAAATAGATGCTTTGATCCATATGGGCACTCATGGAACCGAGGAATTTCTCCCTGGAAAAGAATGTGCTGGATGGGTTCATGATTTCAATTTGAGATTATTAGGATCCATTCCAAATATATATTATTATCATATTACTAATACTAGCGAATCTGCTATAGCCAAGAGGAGAGGTAATGCCCTAATTATAAATCATGCTGGACCAACTTTTCAAGAATCGGGATTATACGATGAGTTTAGTAGATTAGATGAATTAATATCTGAATATCAGAATATCGCATCTTCATCAGAAATTAATTCAATATCAGAACAATATGATACTAGAGAAAACAATCTAATACAGGAAATTAGAGATTTAACAAAGCAAATGAATCTTGAATATTCTACTATTTCAGAATTAGAGGATAAACTCTACCAATATAAGCAAGATATAATACCTATGGGATTACATTCATTGGGAATTCAATATACAACCAACCAGAAAAAAGATCTTGTAAAAAACATTATAATTCATTCTACCGAAAAACCAGTATATATAGAAGATTTTTTATTCACATTTAAAAATGATGATAAGACTATCGATATGGAAAAATTCGATAAGTTCTTACTTGATTTTTATCATCTTTACTCCTTAGAAAAGCCCTTAAATGAAATAAATCGTGAATTGCTGTCTCAATATAATATTAAAAAGGAATTGATGGAACAAACAACAA
>Ga0209636_10007081_pt1 | contig 11441 bp, 11 predicted proteins | sample DeeMarSWOR152_54_FD_187464 | JGI IMG/M metagenome (GOLD analysis project Ga0209636, IMG submission 187464) | Marine sediment microbial communities from White Oak River estuary, North Carolina - WOR-1-52-54 (SPAdes) (version 2) | ecosystem: Environmental > Aquatic > Marine > Intertidal zone >... | reverse complement strand
CTTTTTCAACACTAATCGCTGAAACTGTTTCTTCATTGCTCATAACCTATTGAACAAAATGACGTAGTGTGTGGCACTACTTAGAGCGTGTAATTGCAGAGCCTGTCGAAAAACCGTTAAGGAATTACTGGACACCTTCCAAGTAGATATATTCAATAGCTATCGATTTCTATACCGAATTAGTTGCCTCCTGAATCCACTTTGTTATTGCTCACCACCCATCAGCTATCCATAAGCTAACCGTGCCAGCTTTCTGAAGTTGTAGCCAATACAGACCAGTTGCCATATCAGTCTCACTTTCTCCAGTCCCCGGTGCAGAAATCTCCTGAATTTGAGGATATCCTTTGTCTCCCCAAACACGTGCTCAATTAGGCAGGATCTGTCCTTCATTCTCTTTTTACCTTGCTCGCTCGACAACTTCTGGGTCATCTTTTCTCTTAATAGCAGGTTGTCAAAGTATTCCTTCTTTACCGAAAAGCCCTTTTGGGTGTTCGCCTTCGGGTAGCACCTTGCTCTGAGCCTACAACACCGGCAATACCCTGTCTCCGGATGAAAACGATAGAAGTAGTTGCCACGGTCTTCTTTGGCTTCCTGGACTTCCATAACCTGCCCTCCGGGGCACGTCAGCCGTTTAACTTCCCCGTCTATCTCCAGCTGACAGTCTCGCGACCTGATCAGATCTCCTTTCCACTGCCTGACTCCGGCTTCGCCAGTACCTTCAGGCAGGTAAACATCCAAATTCTGTTCATGACAATATCGAATATTGTCCGAGCTGAAATAGCCGGCATCGACGCCGATCTCTGTATGACCCAGGTCTTTCCCGGTTTGGCCTCTTACCTCTTCTATCATGGGTTGTAACAGTCCTCTATCCGATGCCGTGTTGAAGACCCCGGCACCGACGATGGCATGGTTTTTCTCATCCACCGCTATCTGGCAATTGTAGCCCATGTATTTGCCATCCTTGTCCTTGACCATGCGGGCATCCCGGTCGGTCAGGCTTATCACACCATTGACTGTTGCCTCCCCCTTATCCACTTCATCTAAAAAGGCCTGTATCTTTTCCCTATCCCGCTTCAGAGTATCCAGCTTATCCTTGTCCTTACCTTTTGGTTCTTCATCCACCGTGTGATGCAGAATCTTCTCTATCCTCTTTTCGATCTTCCTCCTCTTCTCCTTGAATTCTTTTACATCGCCGGTGAACTTCTTACCGGCATCAGCCTTTACCTTTGTCCCATCCATAGCCACAAAGTCCATGGGTATGTAGCCCATCTTGGCCATGACGTAGACCAGTCGGGAAAAGACCGCCTTGATCTCTTTCCTATATTTCAGGATGAAATTACAGATGGTGCTGTGGTCGACTCTCTGATTAGCGCCAAGATAGATATAATTAGGGTCCCACCTCATCCGGTCCTCCATCTCCCTGGAGGAGTAGACCCCTTTGGCGTACGAGTAGAAGAGTATTTTTAGCATCATCCTGGGATGTACGGCCGGGGCTCCTTCAATCTCGTTCTTGACCCCCTGAGAAAACGGCTCCATGGAGACATGCTCCTCAACGAAGGAATCTATTGCCTTCAAGAGAGGATTGTGATTCTTTATCTCTTTGGGGTCGATTAGGGTGAAATAGCCTTCCTCAGTATTATAGGGTCGGTATCTTGCCTTCATAGGAATTTATCCCTCCTGAAACTGTCGCTTAAGGTAATTATATAATTCCTGAAGGTAGAAAGGTAAGTTAAATACCTATTCCAGGAGGGTTTTTCGACAAGCTCATTAATTACACGCATATGGTGCAGACTAGGATAAAACAATGAAAATTACTATCTTAGTGGGATGTTGTCTACCTGAAAGTAATTCTAGATTCTCGGCAACTGATTGTAGAATGTACCATCGTTAAATGATAGATTTAATTTTCATGGATATACAATTTTCACTAACCATATAATATGTTTTCCCGTCTTATATATTATAAGGATGCATTAATACAATTATTGCATCGTATGAAAGAAGCAGGCCGATTGCTGGATAGTAAAACAATAGAGTTGCTGGAAAAAGCCCGTAACCATGATGAACCGGCATTCGAAATGCTGGTTGAACATTTCACACCCAGGATTAAAGCTATAGCAAGATTCTATCTGGGCTTGGACCAAGATGTAGAAGATGTCGTACAGGAAGTTTGGGTTAAAGCATATAAAAATCTTCATACCCTGAAAGAACCGCAGAAGTTTGGGTACTGGCTGGCAAGGATTACAAAATTCAGTTGCATTGATAAAAAAAGGAGTGATGCAAAAAAGGGAGGGGAGGTATCATTGGATGACGAAACCAGGCATTACATTTTTGAGTGTTATATGGACAACAGCGAGGATTTGAGCTGTTATGCGGAGAAGGAGGAATTAAGAGTGATTATCAGGAATGCATTAAGGGATTTGCCGGAAATCTATTCATTGCCCATATCGCTACATTATATGGACAATATGAAACTTAAAGAAATAGAAGAAATACTTGGATTGACATCCAGCACTGTGAAATGGAGGCTTCATCATGGAAGACTATTATTGAGAAAAGCTTTAAGCAGCTTTTTTCGAGAAAGCTAAATATGTAAGAATAGGAGTTAAAATATGGAGAAGAAAAAGCTTATATCAGTATTGAAGGAAATACGAAATATTGCAGGGGAGTCATCCCTGACAGGAATGTTTACACAATCAGCCTCGGTATTAGTGAAGAATTACAACGCTATTCTGGAATCTGCGAAAAAAGATGGACTTATAACGGAAGACATTACTTTTGTAACTGAGCTTTCTGAAGCCGCCAATATTGATGAGGTAGGGGTTGCAGCAGCCATCCTACTGGCCTACCTTGATGATGATGCCGAATTTAGTAGATTTGGAATGCCGGGCTCAACTAAATAGCGGATTGTTACCAGCCGTGGCATAGAGGCCACTGATTTGATATAATTTGTCCTACTGATAGTTGCATACATGTCTTCATTCCTGGAATTTAATGGTACCAAAGAGGTGGCAATGAACACTCATATAGAACGGGTTAGACAGTTCGATAAAAATACCCTCGATCATCTGTTCAAAAGAGCTGGAGAAAAAGACGCTGACCCTAGTTCAGATTTCTTTGAAGATGAGAAGAATATTTTGTTGGTCTCTCACACTGAAGATAGATTGAGCGGTTTCCTCTGGGCCTACGTCCTTCAGAGCCCACACAGCCCTTATCCTAAGATGTTTCTTTATTCGATTGACGTGTTTGTCGAATTCAGGCGTCAAGGTATAGCTAGTCAACTTATCCGAGAATTAAAGAAAATTGCTCAAACATATAAGTGCCGTGAAATGTTTGTACCTACTCAGAAAAGTAACGAAGCCGCGATGGGTTTGTATAGAAAGACCCTAGGCAAAATTAAAAACGACGATGATGTTTCTTTTATATACGACAAAGATGCATTGGAAAGACTCGCATAGGTTCTCTTATTTCGCCAGCCGGATTCATACGGCTGCACAATAGGGCATTTTGTTGACTAATACGACATCCTACTGATTTTGTCTCGTTTCTCTCATTGACTCTACAGGTAGCAAATATTATTCTGTTGCGAAATACTGTTTTGATAGATATACTTCATACATATGGAGAAAGTAGGAGATGGAAGTCCTAGCATTAATTGGTAGTCCGCGTAAACAAGGTAATACCGACATCATGGCAGACGAGGTTCTAGAAGGTGCCAAGGCAATGGGTGCCACTACTTCAAAGGTATATCTCGATGATTATAATATTCGTCCTATCGCTGAAGTTGCGGACAACACCCAACAAAGAGATGATCCGCGCCGAGACGATGACTTTCCGCATTTATTAGAGCGCTTTCTATCTGCCAATGTAATCGTCTGGTCAACCCCTGTCTACTGGCAAGGTCCATCAGCCCAAATGAAGTGCTTCCTTGACCGCATGTCCTCTTACTTTAACCATCCAAAATACATCGAACGATTCAGGGGGAAGGGACACATTGTTCTATGCGCGTTTGGCAGACCTGAGCAACAACACGGTGACTGGGTCACTAAACCAATGAAACTTACTGTCGAGGTATTGCACGGTACATACTTAGGGGATGTACGTGCCTCTGTCTACCAGAAAGGAAAGGTTAGGCAAATGCCCGAGGTCTTGGATGCCTGCCGAAAGTTAGGAATGAGTGCCATAAGAACCATACTAGAGCAGCTTTGATGATAAGACTACCACAGCTTGGCTGGATAAGATTAAACGATGAAAGTGTATTTCATAACTCACGGAATTACTGAGGATAATGAGGCCGGCATCGCATCCGGCTGGAACGATACTAAATTATCCCAACTGGGTATCCAACAAGCCAAAGAACAGGGCGAGAGGTTTCGGGATATCAAAGTGGATTTGATCTGCTGCTCCGACCTAAACAGGGTTATTGAAACCGTGAAAATAGCATTCCGCGATAAATTACCTGTCATCACCGATTGGAGATTAAGAGAGATTAATTACGGCGATTTGAATGGTAAGCCTGCAGACATAGTCGACCCAATGAACAAGAGGAGGATAGATAAACCTTTTCCTAGTGGAGAGAGCTATGAACAGGCTATAGCTAGAATTCATGATTTTTGCCGAGAACTGAAGGATAGCCATGCAGAGAAGGTGATTTTAATTGTTGGTCATTCTGCGACTCGATTTGGGTTAGATACGTTTGTCGATAAGAGAAACCTTGAAGACTGTCTAAGCGTACCATCTATGTGGCAACCATATTGGGAATATGACCTATAATGTCTCTGATAGCTTTCTACGCATTGCACAATTGGGCGTATTGTTTATTGTCAAGCAGAAATGATAACATTAGACCAAAATAGAATAAAAGCTAGTGCTTAATGAGGTAGTAGTGCTGACAGACTTCTATCGGGAAGATGAAATCCAGGCTTTAATCGCCTTAGCGGAAATAAGCTTTCCGATTGACTCGCCCAATAACAATTCATACAAACCGTTCCCCAAAAATATGGCCGAAGCCCAGACCTATTTCCGAAGGTTTCGAGTAGATTTATCAGCTGCATTTAACAGCCTTCATATTAAAGGACTTGTGAACCAGCAGCAAAGAACATGGGGACTAACACCTATTGGCAAAGAAGTTGCGGACAAAATCAGAAAAGTCAGACCGCCGATCTATTACTGGTACAAAGACTACTACAGTGCTATTGATAGCAGCCACGCATTCTCTGAATACAGTAGACGCGTCTTTGGTAAGAACTTGGGCCAACACGGCTTCAGTGACCTAACTCAAATACATATGATGCTGGGAATTGTGCAGCTTAATGCATCTTCCTCGGTACTCGATGCCGGATGCGGGAGTGGGAAGATAGCGGAATACATCTCGGACCTCACTCAAGCTTCGGTGACTGGTATTGATTATATCCCTGAAGCGATTATACAAGCTGAGAAACGAACTGCTTTAAAAAGAGATAGATTACATTTTCAGGTAGGAGACATAGAGACTCCTGTATATGACAATGAATCTTTAGACCTTATTCTCTCAATTGACTCTATCTATTTCAGTGACCCGAAAGCGATCCTAGCCTGTTGGAAGAGATTGCTCAAACCAATGGGGAGAATGGCAATCTTCTATCTCAGTATGGACGGGAGCGACTTGTCTATACCATTGAGAGAGATTAGCTTGTCTTACGATACCTATGATCTTAGCAGACAAAACTGGGAACATCAGCAGTTGAAGTACACCGTCGCCAGTGAGATGCAGGAAGCGTTTGAGATAGAGGGAAATTCATTCGTGTGGGAAAACATTATGAGGGAGTCAATTCACAACCAGGAAGCATATGACCCAACTGTATCTCCGATGAGGCGATACCTCTACATCGTGAAGACATAAAGCAAGCAAAGTGACGTAACAAACGTCCAGATTGTTATGTATCCCTCAATGTATTCTCTAGCTTAGGATTAATGTACTAGATGATTTGTTGTATTGGACTCCTATAGATATCTTTATGCAGGGCCAAAGAGTAACTCAGCTCTCTTCGTTCATAGCAGATGCGCGGTATTCCTCTGCCAAAGCTATCAGTGCTTTCTTAACCTTAAGTGTTAGGGTTTTATCAGCCTTCATCGCTGGTATTATATCTGTGATAACCCCCTCGTTACTGGATAGTGGGTAATCAATACTTACCCCTAACACTTAAGACACCTTGGGAAGAAGCGCCAAAGAAGGAGACCATTTATCTTACTCAATAGCTGAAATATGCTGTGGCGTGATCCCGATAGCTTACGCCGGCTCTCGCTGGGTAATCTTCAGGATTTGCGTTTTATTACCGTATATATTACGATTACGCTATTCACGTATTTATTGTCTAATTTAATTAACAAAGGAGAAGGAAGTAATGAAGGATTTTAATGGGAAAGTTGCGTTTATCACCGGAGGCGCTTCCGGTGCTGGATTCGGTCAGGCAAAGGTATTTTCAGAGGCAGGCTGTAAGGTTGTCATTGCAGATATTCGTCAGGACCATCTTGATGAGGCGATGGCATATTTCCGGGAGAAAAAAGCAGAGGTCCACGCCATACATCTGGATATCACGGACCGCAAGGCATATGCGGATGCTGCCGACGAGGTGGAAAAGGTGTACGGTAGTCCCCCTCAGCTTCTCTTCAATACCGCGGGTGTCAATACTTTCGGTCCGGCTGAAGCCTCGACATTTGAAGATTTTGACTGGGTGCTGGGTGTTGATCTAGGTGGAGTCATCAACGGCATGGTGATATTCGTACCACGTATGATACAGGCCGGTAAGGGCGGTCACATCGTCACAGTCTCCTCATGGGGAGGTTTTCTGGCATCATCCGGGTGTACTCCATACTCCGTTGCCAAGGCTGCGGTTAATATGCTCATGGAGTGTTATTATTCGGCGCTTAAACCTTATGGCATCGGCGTAACCTGTTTATGTCCTGCCAATATCAAATCGAATATAGCTGAAGCTGTTTATACCCGTCCGGAGCATTTGAAGAATACAGGATACAATGTAAATGAAAAGACGGTTGATTTCCTACGTTCAATTCATGCCCAGGGAATGGAACCCGTCGAGCTGGCACGGATACTCAAGAAAGGCATTGAAAATGAGCAACTCTTCGTTCTCCCGTTCCCTGACCCTGAGAAGATGATGAGAGAGCATTGTGAGCAACTCATAAATTATGTCACCCCTGAAGGCATGAAAAGACAAGAAGAAATCATGAAAAAACGAATGGAAGTAATGATGAAGAGTCCCCAGATAAGTATATATCTGGCTAATGATTCGGGTTGGGGAAAAGCGAGGCCGGATTTAACCTGGGTCAAAGAGCGTAAAGGATTCTAGTAAAATAGTCAAATAAATAAGATAAAGAAAGCGGGTCAGAGAAGGAGTTCAAAGAGATTGAATATCATAACGGGAAAGGTCTGTACTCTACAGTCAGAAGGGATACCCAGAGCGTCAAGAAACGATACTCGGGGTGTGGGGGATTATTTTTCTTGACTTTTAGTGTCAAAGATGCATTCTGTTGTCCCGATTTAAGTAACAAATACTCAATTTGTGACCTTATAAGCAGTCGCATAAATAACCTCGTCGATTTCGCTCCTGATAACGTAAAAGTAAAATGGTGTACGTGGCTACCGTCTTAAGAACAAACACGGGACTGATGTGTGGTATAATTCTCATATGTCCTGATATGCAAACCAGTCGTGAAGGAAAAGTTGTTGGAGCAGTCGCTGATAAAGACCAAGCTGTTTATCCCACCGGCCCCTCCGGAGCTCGTCAGACGGCCACGGCTGCTGAGCAAGATACAGGCGGCCCTTAACCAAAAGCTGACGCTGGTCTCCGCCCCAGCCGGCTTCGGCAAGACGACCCTGCTTAGTGAATGGATTCGTGATAGCCAGCTGCCCACTCCTACCGCCTGGCTGTCACTGGAAGAGGCCGATAGCAACCCCCGTCGGTTCTGGGAATATTTCATCGCCGCTCTGCGAACGCTCCAGCCTGATATCGGCGGTATAGCTCTAGAGTTGCTGCAGGCCATGCAGCCTATGCCCGTCGAGTCTGTGCTAACACCTTTGATCAACGACCTTGCAGGTATTAAGCAGGACTCCCTCCTGATCCTCGACGACTATCATTTTATCCAGTCCGAGCCTGTCCATTCCGGCATCAACTTTCTGCTGGAACACCTGACGCCACGGCTACATTTGGTCATCGCCACCCGCGCCGACCCTCCCCTCCCTCTTGCCCATTTCCGCGGCAAAGGGACCATTCTGGAGATAGGCGCGGATGATCTCCGTTTCACTGCAGAAGAGACCGCCGCGCTGCTGACCAGCCTCGGCGCACCGGCACTGTCTTCAGGAGACATCGAAGCCCTGAACGCGCGGGCGGAGGGCTGGGTGGTCGGCCTGAAGATGGCGATGCTTTCGATGCGTGGCGAAAAGGACATACCGGGCTTCATCTCCGGCTTCACTGGCACGCAACGATATATCATGGACTACCTTATAGAGGAAGTCTTGCAGCGGCAGTCGCCGGAACTACGTGACTTCCTTCTCAAGACCTCGGTGCTGGAAAGGTTAAATGGGCCGCTGTGTGATGCCATCACCGGGCGCCGTGATGGACAGGAAACGCTTATCAGCCTTGAGAAGGCTAACTTATTCCTCGTCCCGCTAGATGAATCAAGACAGTGGTACCGTTTTGAGCACCTCTTCGCCGAACTGCTACGGCACCGACGGGAAGTCGAGTACGGTTTAGAAAAGAGCAACGAATTACACCGGTTAGCCAGCGTCTGGCACGAAGGCAATGGCTTCTTAGAAAAGGCTGTCGATCATGCCCTGGCGGCGCGGGACTGGGAAAAGGCTATCGACCTAGTTATATCGATGAACCCAATGGTCGCGTACGGAGGATCAACGACTTACAACTGGCTACGCCAGGTGCCGCAGGAGGTGCTGCTTGCCCACCCGATGGCTTACGTAATTTTCGCCTGGTCGCTGATCACCATTGGCCAGGTTAAAGCTGCCGGTGACATACTGGACAGCTATGAAAAGTCGGCGACTTACGATGATGCTATGGCGGTGCTCGTCGCAAGAGTTAGGACTAGTATCGCCAGCTACCTGGGGGACCCACGGATTGAGGAGTACGCCCGGAAAGCACTCTCGCTGCTGCCGCCGGATGATATTCAGGAGCGGATGATCATAGCTTTATACCTGGGGGTCTATTATACGATGACGCGTCGCTATAACGAGGCTGAGCCGTTCCTGAGCGAGGCTTATACATTTTTCCAGCGGAAAGGCCTTACTCCACCGGCCAGTGCAGCCCTGATGTGGCTGGCCCTTATCGCCTTGTTCCGCGGTAAACTGCACCAGACGGAACAGATGCTGAAACGAGCATTGGGGATGACCGGGTGGAATACGAACACCGCCTTGCAGCATATGTTATTAGGCGTGGTCTATCACCTTTGGAATGACCTGGAGGGAGCGGCCGCTGAGTGGGAGAAGGCGAATTCGTCATTTCCGGCACCGTCGGTCATGGGTTTAATCTATTTCTATACCGCCGCAGCGAGTCTTTCACTAGGGGATGTCAGTGCGGCGGCCGAGGCCATCGAAAAAGCTGAAAGCGTGCTTATCACGGAAGGGGCCACGCCTGAAGACCTCGCCCGCGTCGCCGGTTACCACCTCGCTCTTGCCCTGGAGGAGGACGACCGGGAGGCCGTCTCCCGCTGGCTCGATAAATTTGCGGAATATGATATCCCATTCCTGTACGATGCACCCGTCTTGGCAAGGCACCTCCTCTACGAGAGGTGGGGCGATGCCGGGCGGGAGAGATTACAGGCGGAGTACGAACAATTCCACAAAGAGGGCTACCAGTATTTAGAAATGGGAGTACGCCTCCATCAATCCCTGTTGTCCTCCAATCCCGAAGAAGCTGTTTCTTTCCTGGCCGAGGTCCTGGTTATGGCTAAGCCCGAAGGCAATATCCGCATACTCACTGATTTTGGTCTGCCGATTGTGCCGTTGCTTCGACGGGCCATCGCCGCCGGCATTGAACCGGATTACGCCCGTAAAATCCTCAGGACCATCGAAAGCGAAGACCGCCAGCGCAAAATGAGAAAAGGAGAGATACCTTCGACCATCAGCCTTCTCAGCGAACGCGAAATGGAAGTCCTGCGGCTGGTGGCAGACGGCCTGACCAATCAACAGATTGCCGAAAGGCTGGTCATCAGCCTGAACACCGCCAAAAGTCATGTCTACCATATCTTCGACAAGCTGGAAGCTAAAGACCGCCTCCAGGCCGTCAACCGCGCCAGAGAGCTAAAGCTAATATAGACCCCCGCCTCATTTACGCCCTACCAGACTATCCTCTAAATCATACTCTAAATCACCCCCTGGTGTGATTACACCGTCTTCCCTGGCTGTTACCATTTAACTGAAAGTAAGGAGGGCGACCGATGCAGAGGGTTGAGATATGTATTCGGGAGCATATCAACAGGGACTGGGCGAACCGGCTGTACGGTTTGCAGATCACCCACACCTCCGATGGTAATACAGTGCTGTCCGGCCCCCTGCGCGACCAGGCGGCCCTCGAGGGGCTGCTGTCCCAGCTTTTCAGAATGGGGGTCCAGATCATTTCGGTTTCTTCCGCTAATTTATCCCCGGGTCAATAAAGGGAGGAGGGGAAATGTGAAATTAAAATTCAGGCGTCAACACAGATAAAATCCGATCAAAAGGAGTGTAAAATGAAAAAGCTACTGGCAATTATACTGGCAACCATGGCCGCCCTTGTCCCAATGGCCTGCTGTGCAAAACCGGACGTCGAAGCCCCGGCGACATCGCCGCTGCTGGAACCCATCGAGACGGAGTACGGGCTTGTTTCCGGCGAGGTTATCATTACCGATGCCGGCAACAAAATACACATCTATAAAGGTATGCCTTACGCCACGCCGCCGCTGGGAGACCTGCGCTGGAAGCCGCCCCAGCCCCCGGTACCCTGGACGGGCGTCCGCGACTGCACCGAGTACAGCGCGGTGGCGCCACAGGACGATACCTATGGAATTTATGGGACGGGAATCAGCGAAGACTGCCTCTACCTGAACGTCTTGACCCCGAACGAAAAGCCCGCCGACAGGCTGCCGGTGATGGTCTGGATGCATGGCGGCGGCTATAACTCGGGCAGCGGCAATGATAACCCTGCCAACCTGCCCGGTCTGCCCGGGCACGACGTGGTGCTAGTGACGGTCAACATGCGGCTCGGCGTGCTGGGCCTGCTGGCGCATCCGCTGCTGAGCGAGGAATCGCCGCAGGGGGTCTCCGGGAACTACATGTTCCTGGACATGATCGCCGCCCTGGAGTGGGTGCGGGACAACATCACAGCCTTCGGCGGCGACCCGGACAACGTCACCATCTTCGGCGAGTCAGGCGGCGGTGCCAAGGTCGCCAACCTGATGGC
>Ga0209636_10007080_pt1 | contig 11442 bp, 9 predicted proteins | sample DeeMarSWOR152_54_FD_187464 | JGI IMG/M metagenome (GOLD analysis project Ga0209636, IMG submission 187464) | Marine sediment microbial communities from White Oak River estuary, North Carolina - WOR-1-52-54 (SPAdes) (version 2) | ecosystem: Environmental > Aquatic > Marine > Intertidal zone >... | reverse complement strand
CCCTCCCTCAACACCTTCCAGCCCTATCCATCTCGAACCTAAAGGATAATCCGGGTCTTCAGGATAATATGTTTTACCAGTAATTGGGTCCGTCCAGACCGGCTTCACCAGCTTTCCTCCCTCTTTGACCCGCCAAAGCCCTGTCGGCGTCTCCATGCCAGGCTTGCCCAGACCCACAGGAAAACTTCGAACGAAGGTGGTCTGAAGATACAAATCCATCGTAAACATCGAACGGTATATCTTCGCATGGAACGGCCCGTTAATGACTTTTATCCTCTCTCCCGCTCTCAGGCCTTCAGGACGGCTGATATTGTTAATCTTCATAAGAATTTCGTACGGCACCTTAAATCGCTCGCCGATTCTTCTAAGTTGATCACCCGGCTGGACCTGCACACTCTCACAAAGCCTGTCCTGAGGAAAAAATCTTCTGCTAAACAGCCATTGATTAGCAAGCTCGGAGAGCTGGTCCTTCACAAATGCTCGCTGTTGGCCGCTCATGGGCATTCGTAGTGCCTCGTTTAACCTCTCACGTGCGTCTATAATCCTGCTGGGCTTCTCGCCGAGCGCCGCCATGGCTTCGGCAATTAGCTTGGCCGCCTCAGGATTAGGTTCAACAGCCGGGCCCCGTTCAGTTCTTGGCAAATTCGGTTCCAGTATAGGCACCGGCTCCGGCGCTGACTCCGGCGCCAACTCTGGCGCTGGCACTGGTTCCGGCTCTAACTGTGGCTCCGGCTCTGGCTCGGTAACCGAATACAAATTTGTTTCGTCCACTTCCGGCACATCGGCCTGGGGCAGAATCTCAACAGTTTCGCCTTTATTTTCATCTCTGCCGAAAGGACCGGGGCCATAAATAAAGGCAAATATCGCAACAGCAATAAGCAAAGCCAAAATAGTATATGCCCAGTTTCGGGTTCTGTCTCTTCGCCGGCCTGGCCGGCTGCGAGGATAACGAGCCATTTTTATTCTCCTTTCCGGTTATTGGGTTCCCACCTTGCGGGGTTCCTTAAAATATATTACACCCTCATCAGTCACTAAAAAATCTACGCGCTCATCAAGCTCCGTCACCGGTATCGACTCAACAAGCTGCTCTGCAAAAGCAAAGCCGCATCTGGCAGCCTTAAGTTCCGCGTTAGCGAAAAACCTGTCATAATAGGAACTGCCGCGGCCAAGCCGATTGCCTTTCTTATCAAATCCTACCCCCGGCGTAACCACCAAATCAATCTGCTCGAACGGCATTGGCACACCTGCTATCGGATTCCGCAGACCGGAAACTCCGGTCGCAAAGCATGTTTCCAATGAGTTTATCTCCACTGCTATCATATGCCTTTGCTGCCAGGAAATCTTCGGTACCACTACTGTCTTGCCGAACTGCCAGGCGTGAAGTATAGCCTCGGAAGTGTCCACCTCGTGCAGAAGGGACAAATACATCATAACCGTTGAGGCACTTTGAAATTGCGATGTCGAAACCAAATTCTGGCATGCTTTTCGGCTTTTCTCGCTCCTTTGCTCCGAGGATAGGGCAAATAAGCAATTCTGTAACTCGTGGCGCAACTGGGCCTTATCCATTTAGCTATCCTTCTTTCCAGCCCTGCTTAATCCCCCGGCATCAAGCTTGCCACTTTGTATCAAGCTTTGCAGCTTTTGTAAATAGCGCCTGATATTTTTTTCACATCCGCTGTCTTTCGGCACATAATATTTCTTCTTCATCGCTGCCGGAAGGTACTCCTGCAGCACGAAGCCATCCTTAAAATTATGCGGATACTTGTAGTCGGCGCCGTAACCCAACTTCTTTGCAGCCGGATAGTGACTATCCTTTAGATGCTTCGGCACCGGTTTAGTCGGCTGCTGTTTTACATCGGCCATCGCCTGCCAGATAGCAGAAGCTGCGGCATTTGACTTTGGCGCACAAGCAACATATAGCGCTGCCTGCGCCAGCGCCAGTTGAGCCTCCGGCAAGCCCACAAACTCAGATATCTGAACGGCTGCAGCAGCCAAAACCATCGCCATTGGGTCGGCATTACCCACGTCCTCGGCCGCGCAGACCGCAATCCGCCGGGCAATAAAACGCGTATCCTCGCCGCCCGCCAACATCCGGGCAAGCCAATAGATCGTGGCATCAGGGTCGCTGCCCCGCATACTCTTCTGCAAGGCGCTTGCCAGATCATAGTGCGTATCGCCGGTACCGTCGTAGTCAATCGTCTTTTGCTGTATCGACTCCTTCGCAACTTCCAGATTAAATTTTATTTTTGCCCCGGGCTTTCGAGCAGCCTGCGATAACACGCCTATCTCAAGAGCTGTCAGGGCCTTTCTGGCATCGCCGTCGCTCATCACAGCCAGGAATTTCAGTGCCTTTTGATCTGCCTCGATATCAAATTTGCCAAGCCCTCGCTCGGTATCCTCAATTGCGGTCTTGAGTAATTGCAAAATGTCTTGCTGGCTGAGCGGCTCAAAATGAAACACGGTGCTGCGCGAAATCAACGGCGAAATGACCGAAAAAAACGGATTTTCCGTAGTGGCGCCTATGAGAATCACGACCCCCGCTTCGACATCGTCCAAGAGAACATCCTGCTGAGCACGGTTGAAGCGATGAATTTCATCGATAAAAAGCACGGTCCTCGCGCCGTCGGCTGCGAGTCTGTCGCGGGCGGCAGCGATTATCTGCCGAATATCGTTAACACTGGCGGCCGGTGCACTGAGATAGTGAAATTTGGCCTTGGTGTAATTTGTAATCACTGCCGCCAGCGAGGTCTTGCCGACCCCGGGCGGGCCGTAGAATATCAGACTGCTGAGCCTGTCGGCCTCGAGCATCCTTGTCAGAAGTTTATCAGGCCCAAGAAAGTGCCTTTGTCCGATAAATTCATCGAGCTTTCTCGGCCTTAACCGAACCGCAAGCGGCGCCGCCGAGTCTATATTGGCCTTTTCAGACCCGCTGAACAAAGTTTTACCGCCCTTGTTTGCACACATCAAACATATTATATGCGAGATACGCAAAACTGTCGAAAATTTCTTTTTAAGCCGGGGCTCATAGATACAGCGATAGGCTGAGAATCCTCTGCGGCTGCATAGGGACAAAGGCAAGTCTTTCATCAGGCTCCTGTTTTTACAAGTGCAGGAATTCGGCAGGCAAAAAACTTGTAAAGTTAATGGAAAATATTCGTTAAATTTGCTTGACACATCTGCGCTAATTTCTTAGAAATTGATTCCTTTGTGTCAATGAGCGTGACAACAGTCTAATTGGAGAACAAGTAATGGAACAAAAGATTCAACTGAAAGAAAGTGACATTCCACGACAGTGGTACAACTTAGCCGCGGATTTGCCTACCCCTTTACTTCCTCCGCTTGGGCCTGACGGCAAACCCATTTCTCCGGATATGCTTGCGCCGGTTTTTCCGATGAATTTGATAGAGCAGGAAGTCAGTGCCGAGCGCTGGATAGACATCCCGGAAGATATTCTCAATATTTTGTACCGCTGGCGGCCTGCTCCTTTGAAGAGGGCTGTATACCTCGAGAAGTATTTGAAGACCCCTGCACGTATTTATTACAAAGATGAGAGCTATAGCCCGCCGGGAAGCCACAAGCCCAATACCGCGGTTGCACAGGCCTGGTACAACAAGGAATTCGGCATCAAGAAGCTGACGACCGAGACCGGTGCCGGCCAATGGGGCAGCGCTCTTGCTTTTGCCTGTCAACTACTGGGGCTCGAATGCAAGGTCTTTATGGTAAGGATAAGTTTCGACCAAAAGCCCTTCCGGAAGATTATGATGCAGGTCTGGGGTGCCAATTGCGTTGCCAGCCCAAGCAATGAAACCAATGCCGGCAGAAAAGTTCTTGAAGAGATACCTGATACGCCGGGCAGTTTGGGCATAGCTATAAGCGAGGCCATTGAAGAAGCTGTAACCGACAAATCCGGCAAGACGCGTTATTCGTTAGGGAGTGTGTTGAATCATGTCCTACTGCATCAGACAATAATTGGTCTTGAGGCCAAGAAGCAGTTGGAGATTGCCGGGGAGAAACTGCCGGACATGGTCATTGGTTGTGCCGGAGGTGGCAGTAATTTTGCAGGGCTGTCTTTCCCGTTTGTTGCTGATAAAATCAATGGCGCCAATATTAAAATCATTCCGGTCGAGCCGACAGCCTGCCCGACTATGACCCGTGCACCTTTTGCTTATGATTTTGGAGACACAGCTTGTACCACACCGCTTTTGGCGATGCATACACTCGGGCACGCTTTCATACCGCCTCCAATTCACGCCGGAGGGCTGCGATACCATGGCATGGCGCCGCTGGTTTGCCAGTCAATCGTGGAGGGCCTGATGGAGCCAAGGGCATACCATCAGATGGAGTCATATAAAGCTGCAATAACATGGTCTCGAACGGAGGGAGCTATCGCTGCACCGGAAACCAGCCAGGCCCTTGCTGCCGTTATTGAGGAAGCCGAGAAGGCAAAGGAAGAAGGCAAGGAAAAAGTCATTCTGTTTAACTACAGCGGCCATGGCCTGATGGACCTGTCGGGCTATGATGCATATCTATCCGGGAAACTTATAGATTACGAACTTCCGGAAGAAGAACTACAAAAGTATCTCAAAGACCTCGAAAATCTGCCTAAGGCGGAAATGAGGAAAAGCGGCAAATGGTAAGTCTCTTATGGGGGTTTATGAATATAAGGTTGTAGCAGGGTTTTTATGGAGAAATGCAGTTTTTTGAAGGAGATTGTTATGAAACAGAAGGTATTGTTGGCTATCATTGTTTTATTGGCGACAACTACTCTGGTACAGGCCCAGCGCGAACTCCATGGAGCGTTCGAGGTAGTCTATCAGAGTAAGTATATCTGGCGCGGCATCGATATTTACAATGACAAGAGCGCAATTCAGCCGTCGGTCAGCCTGGATTTGTTTGGCACAGGGTTTGGCTTCAGCGCCATGGCTCACAGGGCCAACTCAAGCGGAGCCGAAGCCGGCGAGCGCTGGGACTACACATTGAACTACAAGAACGCCCTTTTCGGCGATGAATCTTATGCCACCCAATATATGATTGGATGGGTATATTATAACTTCCCACATATGAGCAGTAGGGTCGCCGATCTGCAGGAGGTATATACAGCTCTTTCCTGGCCCGAAATTTTGCCGGTGGAAGGCTTAGTCCCAACCTATGTTCTTGTCAAGCTGTGGCCAGCCGAGGGCGGTTCCACGATCGGTGGAAACGCTTCAGGCTGGGCCCATATCTTTATGCTCGACTACGGCTTATCCCTGGAGAGGCTTCTACCCGATTACCCCGACCAGGTTTTGAGACTGCACTCGGAACTTGTTTATAACGATGGCGTTGATCCCAGGGGTGGAGTTGTGGACCATGACTGGTCAAATGCGGTTCTTGGCATCGCAACAGACTTCAAAGTGGCTGAGAATGTAACTGTTACTCCGGGGATTTATCACCAGATAACAATGGATAGAAGCATCAATCCTGATAAGGACGAGACCTGGTTTATGTTGAGCACGAAGTATGAATTCTAAGCCGAGTATATGATTCCATACCACCAAAAAGGCCGGTTTTAAGACAAGACCGGCCTTTTCGTTTTGTCTCATCCGGCAACCCGCCGCTCGCTGACCCACTTTTCACACCACAGCCTACGCAAAAAAAAGCAAAAAAAACTTTTTTTTCATTTGATTTGTAGCTACATACCGATAAACTTTTTCACGTGAGAGGCGGGTGGTTTAATCTTATATCAGAGGGAAATTTTTGTGTAGTATGTGAGGGAAGTTTTAGGTAGAGATTTTTTAAGGAGACGAACATGAGAAAAGGAATTTTGTTAGCTGCTGTAATCTTGTTGGTCGCAACGGGTCTTGCCCAGGCCCAGGAAGGTGCATTGAGTGGAACTTTCGATATAACCTTTTTGAGCAGCCATATCTGGCGCGGCTTCGATGTGTACCCAAATAACCATCCCGCACTTCGGCCCAGCATCGACCTTAATCTCTACGACACGGGGGTCGGGGTAAAAATTCTTCATTCAAGGGCCATTGCAGACAATGGATTCGAAAATGACGAGGGGATTGAACTGACCTTGTATTACGGCAACAATCTTTTTGAAGGTGAAACCTACACCACTGACTACAAGGTTGGCTGGGTCTATTACAATTACCCGGACGAACCTGTAAGGGCTGCTCACATGCAGGAAATTTTTGCATCTTTGTCCATGCCGGAACTTTGCCCTCTGGGTGTTGTTCCAAGCTATACCATTGTCTGTATGTGGCCGGCGAAAAGTAATTCAATGGTCAGCACTAATGGCGGCTGGCTACACATCATGGGACTTAGTTATGACTTGGCGGTACCGGGCCTTCTACCGGAAATCCCAGAGCAGATTCTTCATTTGTCCGGCGAGCTTGTCTACAACGACGGTGCTGCTCCTGGCTCTCTCAACCCCCCAGCTACCCCCGCCGGCGGTGCAAGGGTAGACCACGATTGGTCACACGCTGTCCTTGGTGTCTCAACAAATTTTGACCTCACCGAAGACGTCACCTTGACACCAGGGCTTTACCATCAGATGTCAATGGAGGACACTGTCAATCCTGAGGACGAATGGTGGCTCAGCCTAAGTCTGTCGTACAAATTCTGAAATGACTGCGTGGTTTCTTACGGTGTCAGCAAAAAGGCCGGTCTTAAAAAACCGGCCTTTTTTTCTGTGAATGACGTTTCGCATTTTGAGATAGTTTCTAAACCGTCCTGCTGGCCATAAATCTCGCCGTTTCAATCAAGGCTTTTTTAGCATCGCTTTCTTGCAAGCTGGCCAACGCCCGGACCGCTCCGGCAACAAACTCTTGCGCCCGGTTGCGCGCATACTCCAAACTGCCATAACGGCTCAGCATATCGGCGAGAGCAGCCTTGTCATACGGTGTGTTTCTTGTCTCGAGATACGAATTAATAAGCGCATTTTTTTCTGTTTCCTCCACTTCTCTTAACAAGTGTATTACAGCCAAAGTCAGCTTGTTTTTATCAGCATCACTGCCGAGCGTTTTGCCGGTTTTGCTTTCATCGCCGACTATATCGAGCAAATCATCGGTAATCTGAAACGCAATGCCGGCATTCAAGCCAAAGGCAGCCAACGACTGGACTTGCTCTTCGGTCGCCTGTGCCAAAAGGCCGCCAAGATAACAGCAGCCGCTGAAAAGGGCAGCACTTTTTTCGGTGATTATGTCGATATATTCCGATTCGCTTAACTGCCAATTCCGCCTTTGGACTATCTGCCTCAACTCACCTTCGCATATCCGAATCGTGGCAGCGGCAATTACCCCGGCTACCTGCGGTTCCAAATCCGCACATATTTTGAAAACTCGGCTTAATAAGAAATCGCCTAACAACACAGCGGACTCATTACCCCACAGACTATTTATCGTTGGCCGTCCCCGCCGTCTTTGCCCTTCGTCTATAACATCATCATGCAACAACGTGGCATTGTGAATCATCTCAACGATCGCTGCGACCCGGATGTGCTCATCTGTGATTTTGCCGCAGCAGCCGCCGGCAAGCAGAACCAGCCCAGGGCGAATCATCTTGCCGCTACGGCCGCTCACATATTCGAGCAATCCGCCAATGTCCCCTGCCTTCGGAGGTGCAGTCAATTGCTCATTGATCAGCTTTTTGACCCGGCTTAGCTGCTCATCGATAAGCCTGAAAGCGGGGACCCCGCTCCGTGGGACACTACCGGTTATGTCGGTCTGTATGCTCATAGCTTTGAGTTTTAAGTTTTGAGTTTTGAGTTTTGGCTGAAAGCCAAAAACTCGACACTCACAACTTTTTGCCGTGGGCGTATTTAAAGAATTTATTTCTCAGCAGGCGTGTAATAGGCCCGGGCTTGCCGTCACCGATAACTCTGCCGTCAATCTCGACAATACCGATGACCTCGGCAGCCGTGCCGGTGAGGAAGAATTCATCGCAAATATATAAATCAAATCTCGTAAGATTTTTTTCAACGACCTCAAGGCCCTCTTCCCTGGCCAGCCTGATGACGACACTTCGCGTTATTCCTTCCAGCGAACCGGCTTCAATCGGTGGTGTACAGACCACGGCGTCTCTGACAATAAAAACGTTGTCGCCGGTTGCTTCGGCCACATATCCCTCGTTGTTATACATAATTGCTTCGGGCACATTGTTATCCAGCGCTTCAATCTTGGCCAGGATGTTATTGAGATAGTTCAAGCTCTTGACCTGAGGTGGAATTGCCAGCGGGTGATTGCGAACCGTGGTCGCACTGATTACCTTCATTCCTTTTTCATAAAGCTCTTCGGGATAAAGCTGAATATTATCAGCTATGATAAATAATCTGCCATTCTCGCAGATGAAAGGATTCAATCCCAAAGTTCCCACTCCTCGTGTAACCACCAGCCGGATATAGCCGTCAATAACAGCATTAGCTTCGAGCGTTTTTTCAACTGCACTGATAAGTTTGTTCCGGCTCATCGGAACCGCAAGGCGAATTACTTTAGCAGATTCATAAAGCCTCTTTATGTGGGCCTCCAATTCAAATACCCTGCCGTTGTAAACGCGAATACCCTCAAAGACCCCGTCGCCATAAAGCAGACCATGGTCAAAAACAGATATTTTAGCCTCTGCCTCGTCAACAAGTTTGTCATCAAGCCAAATTTTTAGTCCCATAAAAATCCCCAAAAGGGTAATGGGTTAATGTTTGGGTGCCCAAAGTCAAAAGTGCCTAAAGTTTAGAATTCACTTTAGCCACTTATTTTGCCGTCGGCCAACGTTATTATCCGCCCAGCCCTTTGTGCAATCCTCTCGTCGTGTGTTACCATTATAATCGTCTGGCCGGCTCTATTCAATTCCTCAAGAACCGCTAAAATACCATTTCCTGTCGCGGAGTCAAGATTTCCTGTCGGCTCATCGGCCAAAAGCAATCTCGGCTCATTCATCAAGGCCCTGCCGATAGCTACCCTCTGTCTTTCTCCGCCGGCCAACTGATAGGGCTTATGATCGGCCCTGTCACGCAGACCAAGCTGGACGAGCAATTCTCCGGCCCGGCGTTTCGCCCATCTTCGGCACGCAAACCAGCCCACCACGCTCCTCGAAGCCATCACCGGCAGGAAAACATTTTCCAGCACACTTAATTCGTCCAACAAATGATAGAACTGAAAAACAAATCCGACCATTTTGTTGCGGAATCTATTTAATTCGCTGCCGCTATGCTGGTCCAAATCGCGGCCCTCAAATTTCACAACACCTTTATCCGGCTTATCCAATGCACCCAATATATGTAAAAGTGTACTTTTGCCGCTCCCGGATGCCCCGACTATTGCGACAAATTCGCCTTTCCTCACAGCCAAATCGACCCCTTTGAGCACCTTGACCTCTGTCGCACCCATCCGATAAGATTTGTAAAGCCCTTCAGTTTCTAATATAAAATCGTCTCTACTCATTTGTTAGTGAATAGTAAATGGTGAATCATAATTACCAATTATCGATTACCAATTATATCTGGCTCACCTGCAAAGTCTCTATCGGTTTCGACTTCGCTGCCTGCCAGCTCGGCAGCAGCGCACCAGCCAGACAGGCGGCAATCGCGGAAAGGACAATTACCACCAAGACCCTAAGTTCCATCTGGTGCGGAATATCACCTATCGCATAAATTGTCCTGTCCCATAGCTGAAAATCAAAATGCTCAAAAAGCCACTTCTCTATCCGGTTTATTCTCATTAAAAACAACCAGCCGGCAAATAAACCAACTCCAGAGCCCAAAAGACCCAACAAAAAAGCGAAACCTGAAAATAATTCGATAATATCTGCGTTCGAAACGCCTACACTTTTCAATATCCCGATATCTTTACTTTTATGGCTGATAATCATATAGAAAACAACAAAGACAATAAAAACAGTTGTAAGCCCCACAAAAGCAAACATAACGGTCATCACCGTTTCTTCCTTTTCCATTGCTGCGATATACGCGCGCCGATAATCTTTCCAGCTTTGCACAGTCACCGTATCCAACAGGTCTGCTTGTCTCTCGCCGGCCTTTTCCTGCTTAAACTTTTGCCACAGCGAAGCGACCTTTTCGCATCCGGCCTGCAGTTTGACATTCGGCTTGAACTTTATATGGACAGCGTTGGCTCTCCCAACAGGCCCGGCCATACCGCAAAGCAGTTGGGCCTGTTCAAATGGCAAATAAACTAACGAACTGTCCACCCTGGCCAAGCCACTGTGTGAATGGTCGCTATAATAGAAGGTCTGTGTGTTGACCTCTCCCAGGCCTGCCTTAGCTAAAGCACCTTTCCTAGTCAGAGGAAAACAGCTTATGGAAAAACCTATCTCGGCAAGGCTAACCGCATACGGGTACCTGCTGTTGGCATCGCGCTGCATCGCCATGTCAATCCCTAACACACACCCCAAAAGATTCGGGCCATACGCCGGCTCAAACGCTTTGGCTACATCGCTCTTGCGGTAATAAAGCGTTCGGCCAAAGCCGGTAGCTTGACTGTGCCTGACCGGGTCCAGGCCCATGATCTCAACACCGTAGCTCTGCTCTGAGCCTCTGCGGCTTATCAGTGCGTAACTTTTTATCACAGGCGAAACGCCTTCGATGAAATCAGTTTCATCCAGCAGCTTCATAAAATCTTCGTAGTACGCAAAGCCCACCAATGATTCGGTGCCGACAATACAGTCTCCCACAAAATCGTGATTTTTCTGCTTGAAATCGCTCACCAGCCCCGTCATTACGGTCATCACTACAACAACAATAAAGACGCAAAGCGCAACTGCGAGCAGTGCAAAATATGTTATGCGCCGCTTTATCAAATACCTGATTGCAAGAATAAGCTTGTACATATCTTGGCTTTGAGTTTTTAGTGTTGGGTTTTGAGTTGACTTAGAACTGAAAATTCAGAACCCAAAACTATTTTTGTTACTCGTATCGCAAAATCTCCACCGGCCTTGTTCTTGCAGCGACAATCGCCGGTATTAACGCTCCGATTGCCGCCGCTACAATTGCCAATAACACAATAGGCAAAGCCGAGTTCCAATCAACCTCATTGGGTATCCTGCTAAACATATACACGCTGCTTTTCCACAGCTTTAATCGAAAGATTATCCTTATCCACCCCTCAATCGCATTGACATTTTTTGTAACAATGTAGCCCAGGACAACTCCAATACCCGACCCGACCATTCCAACACAAGCACCAAAACCGACAAAAACAAAAGCTACCGAGCCGCTTGGCATCCCACAACTTTTTATTATCGCAATATCCTTCTGCTTTAGCCTGACAATCATATAAAATATACAGAATATCAGCACAACCACACCAATACTCACAACACCAAATATCACCAACAACACGCCCATTTGTTTTTGCAGCTCGGCAATATACGGGCTCTGCATCTGTTCGGCTGTCTCGATATCCTTATCTTTCATAAGATACGAAGGCCAACCAAGCTCATCTTCAGCGAAGG
>Ga0209636_10007079_pt1 | contig 11442 bp, 12 predicted proteins | sample DeeMarSWOR152_54_FD_187464 | JGI IMG/M metagenome (GOLD analysis project Ga0209636, IMG submission 187464) | Marine sediment microbial communities from White Oak River estuary, North Carolina - WOR-1-52-54 (SPAdes) (version 2) | ecosystem: Environmental > Aquatic > Marine > Intertidal zone >... | reverse complement strand
CGTTTGGATTGATTTTTGATTCTATTTTGTACATAAACTCCCTAAAGTCCAATGCTGTATGTTATATGTTGTCGAAGCCCGCATTGTCATTTGTTGATCGTCTTAAGTTTCTCACCCAATGACCATGTCATAAAACCATACGAGCGGCCATAACATACAACAGTCAACAATATCTTATACGAGTGTTGCCTTATAACCATAGCAGATGATACCGGTGTGGCCTTCAGAATATAGCTTACGGAAGACAAACTTAACCTTCTTCCCGATTTCTAGATCCTCAGGCTTGCAGTCAACAACCTGTGTAGTAACTCTAACTCCGTTATCTGCCTCAACGATTGCTACGCTATACGGTACCTGAGTCTCAAAATCCTTTGGCGCAACACGTATTGTGGTATATGTCAATATCTTTCCATAGTCTGACACTTTCTCCGATTCGAATTCACGCCCGCCGCAACTGCTGCACACCTTACGCGGTGGGAATGATATTTTACCACACCCCTGGCACTTCGCTGCCTCGAGGCGATATCTCTGTGGCATCTCTCTTCGATATCCTGGTGATGGCATAACACCTCCTTCCTTAGGATAAACACCTAAATCCGCCAATGGCGGACCAAAATGCCTAAATACCTACAAGTCATTTCAAGCATCTGTAGATAATAGTGGAAAGAATCTTAATTAACTCAACGCTTTCATTCAGGTGTGGCTGCACAACAATTCGCCGCAACAACTTCCTGGCAACTATCACACGAAGCCAGTATCGCGTCTCCTTTAATTCCTTGAAGGCAACATCAACTCTATAGACAAAGTCGTTCAGAGTCAGAGAACCATCTGCTTCCTCGAGGTTAGCACCGACCGATGTTCCTGATTTGCATAGCTGCCTTCTTACAATAATAGCTTCATCAGTATTCGGCAGTTCTGCAGCAAATTCAAGTATGGATATGGCAAAGTTGAATGTCCTTTCCTTCAGTTCATCACTTACACTGTATTTCTTGCTGAATTTTCTAGCCATTTAGGTATCTAGGTATTTAGGAATTTAGGTATTTGAAAAAATATGTACCACGGACGATGCACCTGAACCACCCATATTCTGAGTCAATCCAATGCGCGCGTTTTTCACCTGTCGCTTGCCGGCTGTGCCACGTAATTGTTCAACTGTCTCGACGATCTGCGCGACACCTGTCGCGCCAACCGGATGGCCTTTTGACTTCAACCCTCCTGAAGGATTGACTGGTATCGGCCCCTCGAGGGCTGTGCGGCCTTGTTCAGTAAAGGAGCCGCCTTTGCCCTTCTCGACAAATCCCATATCTTCGATAACACAAATCTCAGCGATCGAGAAGCAATCGTGCACTTCAGCGAAACTAACGTCTCGGGGGGTTACCTTTGCCATATCATACGCAGCCTGTGCAGATAATTTCACTGCTTTTAGCGTAGTGATGTCGTCGCGAGCGTGCAGTGCTAGGGTGTCGGTTGCCGCGCCAGTACCTAAGACCCGGATCATCGGTATGCCCAGCTTCTTAGCCATATCTACAGAAGCCAATATCACGCAGGCAGCGCCGTCAGAAACTGGCGAGCTATCAAGTACCGTCAATGGATCAGCAACCATAGTTGCGTTCACAACCTGATCAACCGTGACTTCACCTCGGAATTGTGCGTTGGGATTATTCGCCCCATTGCGATGATTCTTGACTGAAACCATCGCCAGCTGTTTTCTTGTCGTGCCGTATTTGTGCATGTGAGCTCTCGCAATCATGGCGTACAAACCCGGAAACGTGATACCATTGTATACTTCATATTCCTGGTCCGCAGCTGTAGCAAGCGCATATGTTACATCAGCACCGTCGGTCATCTTTTCCACACCTCCGGCCATGACTATATCGCAATGTCCAGACGCGACTTCAAAGAATCCTAGACGGAACGCCATACCGCCCGAACAACATGCTGACTCAACTCGCACTGCCGGAATCGGTGACGTGCCAAGATAATCGGACATCAAGGCACCGATGTGTTCCTGCCCGACGAAAAGACCGGGCGTCATCGAACCTACGTACATCGAGTCAATGTGATCAACCTTTGCATCGTCAACCGCTTTGAGTGCCGCTTCGACGAAAATATCTCTCATGGAGAGCGCCCATAGCTCTCCAAATTTCGTCATACCACACCCAATGACAGCAACTTCACGCATCTAAACCCCCTTTTACTGAAAAATTCGAAATACTTAATTCGAAATACTAAACAAACCCGAAATCCAAATTTTCAAAACAGTCTTGAATTTTGTATTCTGGTTATTTGACATTGTCTCGGATTTCGGATTTCGTGCTTAGAATTTCATTCAATCGTTCATTATTATTTTACCACGGAACTTCGCGTACTGACCGTAATCCACGTAGATACGGTTCTTTTCCAGCATGTCCTTGACCTTCTCTGCTTTGTCCCTTACCTCACCGATTCTCTCAGTAACTTGGAATATGAATGCATCACTCCCAGCCCCTGAACCGAAAGAAACCAGAAGAATTTGATCTCCAGCCTTGGCAATATCCAACGTTGCCGAAAAGCCGGTAGGCGAGGAACCTGAATATGTATTGCCCATCAGCGGTACAATCCAACCTGGTTCAAGCTGTTCTTTCTTGAAACCCAGTTTCTTACCGACGGTCAAAGGGAATTTTCCATTGGGCATGTGAAATACCGCATAGGCGAAATCCGTCGCAGTAAGACCCGCCTTCCTGAGTATTCCCTGACCAGCACCAAGGATATGCTTGAAATATGCAGGCTCACCCGTAAACCTGCCGCCGTGTAGAGGATAAAAAGCACCCTCACGGCGCCAGAAGTCAGGCGTATCAGTCGTGTACGAGTAGGTCTCTATTAGTTCAGCCACCACTTTGTCCTTCCCAAATATAAATGCCGAACCGCCAGCCGACGCGGAAAATTCCAGTGCATCACCTGGGGCCCCTTGGGATGTATCTGCACCAATGGCCATTGCATATTTGACTTGTTCGGCCTTGACCAAACCAAACGCAACAAACATCGCTTCAGTTCCCGCCTTGCAGGCAAATTCATAATCAGCAATATGAACTTCTGGTACAACACCCAGGGCTTCGGCAACAACAGTTCCTGAAGGCTTAACCGCGTAGGGATGCGATTCTGAACCTATATACAAAGCACCAATCTCAGACGGGTCTATTTCCGCACGTCTTAGGGCGTTACGCGCTGCTTCGACCGATATCGTAATAGTATCCTCATCCATATTGGGAACCGTTTTTTCTTTCAACAACAACCCACGCTGTACAGCAGCAGCGTCCCGACCCCATTGCTTGGCAATCTCCTCAACCTTTATTCTATATCTAGGCAAGTAAGAACCGTAGCCGACAATTCCAACCATCAAACCTCCCTTCTAAGACAAATACCTAAAATCCAAAATTCCCAAATACCTAAAAACACAATCACGTTCTTTAGGCATTTAGGCATTTTAGGCATCTAGGCGTTTATATTTTCGATAGTGCTTGTTCCAAATCCGCAATTAAATCATCAGCGTGCTCGAGACCTACTGACAAGCGCACAAAACCAAGATTAATACCACAAGCTCGCAATTCCTCTTCGTTGTATGACGAATGTGTCATCGATGCGGGATGTTCAATCAAGGTATCGACGTCTCCGAGACTGACGGCAAGAGTACAGAGCTTAACCGAATTCATCAGTACCTTACCGGCCTCTTTGCCGCCTTTCACATCGAACCCGAGCATGCCGCCGAATTTACTCATCTGTCTGGCTGCAAGAGCATGTCCAGGATGTGTTGATAATCCAGGATAATAGACACGTTCGATCTTCTTGTGTGCCGCAAGATATTCCGCTATCTTCATAGCGTTGGTACAATGTTTTTCCATTCGAACCGCTAAGGTCTTCAGTCCACGCAGAATCAACCATGCATTAAAAGGAGAAATCGAAGCGCCGATCTCCTTACCTTTGTCCCACATCTTTTTAACGAAATCTTTTCTGCCGATCACCACACCGCCAATAACATCGCCATGCCCACCAAGATATTTAGTCGCAGAATGAAGAACAATATCCGCGCCAAGTTCAAAAGGCCTCTGCAAGTAAGGAGTGGCAAATGTGTTGTCAACACAGAGCAACAAGTTCTTTGAGTGTACAAGCTTGGCACATTCTCCAATATCGATAATCTTCATTGTTGGATTGGCAGGTGTTTCAATAAATAGCATTGTAGTTTCGCTCTTAATCGCATCGGCAATCATGTTCAAATCCGTTGCATCGATAAATGTGACCTCAATACCGAACTCAGGCATATATTCTTTCAACAAGGTGAAAGTACCACCGTATATCGTATCGTCTGAGATAATATGCCCACCCGATTTTGTAACAGCAACGACCGCATTGAATATCGCAGCAAGACCTGACGCGAATATAGAACCGGCTTCCGCTGATTCTAACAACGCCATCTTGTCGGCTAAAAGGTTGATGTTAGGATTACTGATACGGGTGTAGATAAATCCCTCTTCCTCTTCTCTGAACAAACGTGCACCATGGTCGGCATCTCGGAATGCAAAAGTCGACGTCTGATAGATCGGCGGCGACAATGCTCCGGTCCACTTGTCTGGATGTTGCCCGCCATGCACAACATCGGTCTCAATATGCATCATACCTCCTAAGATTTATTTCTTCTTTTGACTCAACTCAATCAATACGCTACCCGTAGATGCGGGATGGATGAACGCGATTTTCGAACCGTGCGCCCCTTCTCTCGGAACTTCGTCAATCATTCGCAGGTTCTTGCCCTTTAATTCTTTTATCTCCTGCTCAATATCATCGACCTCAAAACTCAAATGATGCAGTCCTTCTCCACGTTTCTCGATGAACTTTGCAATCGGGCTATCATCAGCCATTGGTTCAAGAAGCTCAACTCTTACTCCTCCGACGTCCAACATCACCACCCGCACTTTCTGCTGTGGCACTTCTTCGATCATTTCAACTCGAAGACCCAAAATATCCCGCCACAGCTTTAACCGTTCCTCAATACATCTTACGGCAATACCGATGTGACCTAATTTCATATTAGATATGCAGATCTTCTTCAATGAAACCGTGGAACAACTCCATTGCCTTTTGATAAACTAGAAAATCATCTATTTCCCTGGTTTTTCCATGTTCCATCGCACTTCCTACTGACTACTATCTACTTCCCATTCCTATATGAGTTTCCTCTGCTTTGCTGCCTCTTCAAGTTGTGGTCTGAAATTGGGGTGTGCGATTTCGATCAGTGCTTTTGCCCTTTCTTTCAAGTTCTTCCCGTGCAGATATGCGACGCCGTATTCAGTAACCACATAGTGGACATCCGCTCGCGTTGTCACAACACCCGCGCCGATTTGAAGGGTAGGAACAATCTTGGAGATCGTATCATTCTTTGCGGACGAAGGAAGCGCGATTATTGGTCTGCCGCCCTTGGATTGTGCAGCACCGCGGATGAAATCGACCTGTCCGCCAAAGCCCGAATAGATTCTCGTGCCAATGCTATCAGAACACACCTGACCGGTCAAATCAACCTCGATCGCCGAATTTATGGCAATCATCTTCTCGTTTTGACCAACAATGAACGGATGATTCGTGTAGTTCGTTGGGTGTGTTTCAAAAATCGGGTTATTGTCGATGAAATCATATAGGTCTTTTGTGCCAAAATAGAATGTGGCAATCACCTTTCCTGGATGAAGGGTCTTTTTCGAACCGGTAATAACGCCCGCGTTTATCGCCTCAACAATACCGTCCGACACCATCTCGGTGTGGATTCCCAAATTCTTTTTATTAAACATTGCTTTCAAGGCGGCGTTGGGAATACCGCCGATACCTAATTGTAGAGTGCATCCATCGTCAACGAGTTCGGCTATATAACCACCGATTTTCTTCTCTACCTCAGTAAAGGCTGGGATATTCAACTCCGGTAGCTCGTCTGACACCTCGACCAATTTCGCGATACGTGATATATGCAGAAAAGAATCGCCCAGGGTCCTCGGCATACGGTCATTCACTTGCGCGATTACCATCTTGGCAGTCTCTGCGGCTGCCTTTGACGCAAGGCATTCAACGCCGAGACTCACAAACCCGTGCTCGTCTGGTGGGGAAACATGCAAGAATGCAACATCAAGCGGCAGCAAATCGAAATAGAAAAGCTGTGGTATTTCATACAAAAACACAGGGGTGTAATCAGCTCGGCCATCGTTGACCGCAGCCCGATCTGCCGGGCCTACGAACAATGAATTATGCCTGAAATGTTCTTCCATTCCAGGTTTGGAAAGAGGATCGTCGCCCAATAATAAGACGTGCGTGATCTCGACGTCGTTCAACTCATCTTTTCGCTGTGATAGAGCCTCGGTCAGCCGAAACGGAGTCGCTGCGTTACCACTGATATACACCCGGTTCTTACTTTTCACTGCGGATACTGCTTCCTCGATCGAGCTGAGTTTCTTCTTGTAATCATCAAACCAACTCATGGCAGAAACTCCTTCCTTATTTCACCTTTCTCCGCATAGATGCCGTTTGCCAGATCACGGTTTTCACGCAAGGCATTGTCGAAACCCGATTCCGTAATCACTTTAAGATAAGGGAAGATGCTCGATGTAAGCGCATGAGTAGCTGTACGGGCAACCAAAGTTGTTGCATTAGGCATGCAGAAGTGTATTACATCATTTACTGTGTAAATAAACTTACCGCTTGGCGAAATCTTCGCCGTTTCAACACAGCCGCCCTGGTCAATAGAGAAATCTATGATTACCGAACCTTTGCGCATGGTCTTCACCATATCATTGGTCACCAGAACCGGAGATCTCTTGCCGCGTACCAACACAGCACCAATCACAACGTCGGCGAATTTGACAAGTTTCTCGATATTATGTCTCGTCGCATACATGGTCGTCACCTTACTACCCGAAGTATGACATGCGAGATGATCGAGTTTATCGCGCACGATATCTAAAACATAGACATTCGCACCGATGCCGGCAAATGATTTTGCCGCATTGCAGCCCAGGGTACCGCCGCCCAGAATCACCACCTCGGCCGGTGGTATCCCGGGTATGCCGCCGAGCAAGATACCGCGGCCGCCACGTGGGGATTCCAATAAACGACCCGCGATCTGGACGGAGAGCTTTCCAGCCATCTCACTGAATGGTATGACAATCGGAAGACGGCCATCATCTTTCTGTACAATTTCGTATCCAACCAGAGTCATCTTCCTTTGAGCAATCATCTGCAAGAATTCTTTCCGTGCCGTAATCAGATGAATAAAACCCATTATGATCTGGCCCTCTTTGATCAGTGCATATTCATCCTGCTGAGGTCTTCTGACCTTAAGCACGATATCGGACCGACGGTATGCTTCTTCTTTGGAATAGACTACAGTAGCACCTGCCTTCTCATACTCGTCATCTGAAAAACCAGCAGCCTCGCCAGCTTTGCTTTCCACATACACTTTAGCACCGCACCAAACCAACTCCTGAGCACCCATCGGGGAAAGCCCCACTCTGTATTCCTCCGTTCCTTTGAACGGTGGTATTTCCTTAGGTACACCAAAAATCATCAAACCTCCTTTTTCCTGCGAAAAAATCGATGAAACAGACTAGTAAGAAGTAAAGCGGAAAAACATCCATGTGTTTTAGCAATAGTCTGTTTGAACCTAGAAAATACTTTTTTCTTTGAATTCACCATAGACATCCCTCAAAACATCTGACACCTCACCTACGGTCGCATACTCACGAACACAATCTAGAATAGGTATCATCAAATTGCGCCCGGATACCGCAGATTTCCTTAAAGCATCAAGGGCATCCGCAACAGCCTGCCGATTTCTACTTAGCTTCACGTCTCTAGTTCTTGATATCTGCTTCTTGACGAACTGGGGTGATACCTTGAGTGTAGCATATTTCCTTATCGTTGCTCCCTCACCGAACTTGTTCACTCCGATCACACTCTTCTCGCCACGCTCAACTAACTTCTGAAAATCATAGGCACTCCTGTGGATTTCTTTCTGAAAGTATCCCTCTGCCACGGCCTTGACCGAACCACCCATATCATCAATCTTGTTCAGGTAATCGTACACACCACCTTCCATACTCTTCGTCAGATGCTCTATATAGTACGAACCACCCAAGGGATCTACCACCTGAGGTACGTTAGTCTCATATGCAATGATCTGCTGCGTGCGCAACGCCAGACGAACCGCATCTTCGTTAGGCAAAGACAATGCTTCGTCAAACGAGTTTGTGTGGAGGCTTTGGGTACCACCAAGTACTGCAGCAAGTGCTTGAAAAGCCACTCTAATCGCATTGTTATATGGTTCCTGGGCCGTGAGTGTGGAACCAGCAGTTTGTGTATGAAATCTCAGCATCCAGGACTTCGGATCCTTAGCATGGAATCGCTCGCGCATAATCTTCGCCCAGATCCGCCTTGCCGCACGGAATTTCGCGATCTCCTCAAGAAAGTTGTTGTGCGCATTGAAGAAGAATGAGAGACGTGGGGCAAATTCATCCACAGCAAGACTACCATCTTCGATCACGGCGCACACATAAGCCATGCCGTTGGCAATTGTAAATGCAACCTCCTGGGTGGCAGTCGCGCCTGCTTCTCTCATATGGTAGCCAGAAACCGAAATCGTGTTCCACTTGGGGAGATACTGGCTGCAATAAGAAATGATATCAACCGTAATCTTCATCGAAGCCGCCGGAGGGTAGATGTATGCGCCGCGGGCAATATATTCCTTGAGTATGTCATTTTGCACCGTCCCCTGTAGTACGTCAGGTGCAATACCGCTCTTCTCAGCAACGGCAATGTACATTGCGAGAAGAATCGCTGCCGTCGCATTTATCGTCATCGAAGTACTTACCTTATCAAGCGGAATACCAGAAAGCAAAATCTCCATGTCCCTGAGGGTGTCAATCGCTACGCCAGTTTTGCCTACTTCACCTACAGACAGTGGATGGTCTGAATCATAGCCCATTTGTGTCGGTAGATCAAAGGCAACAGACAACCCGGTCTGTCCCTGCTCGAGTAAGTATTTGTAGCGTCGATTCGACTCCTCGGCTGTACCGAAGCCGGCGTACTGGCGCATGGTCCATAATCGTCCCGTGTACATGGTCGGATAGATGCCCCTAGTGAAGGGATATTCACCCGGACCACCTAGATCACGGCTGTAATCAATATCCTTTGTGTCGTCAGGAGTGAAAAGCATATGTCTATCAAATATGAAATCCGAATATCGAAATTCGAAACAAATACGAATCACCAAAATTCAAAACCTGTTTTGAAATTGGAATTTCTGTCATTTGATATTGTTTCGTATTTCGGATTTAGTGCTTAGGATTTTATTCAATTATTATGAGCGTGTCTCCACTATTAACCGTCTTACCCTTCTGTACGAGGATCGTTTTCACGATACCATCCTGTGGAGTTTTTACCTCATTCTGCATCTTCATCGCTTCAACCACAAGCAATCCGTCGTTGGCCTTTACCGAATCCCCCTCCTTGACCGTAACCTCAATGACGAGCCCAGGCATGACGGCTTTAATCGCCAGTTCTTTTTTATGAACTATCTCCGGACCCGTCTTGATTAGTTTCTGGATCTGTGCATCAATCACATCGATGGAATATGTCTCACCATTTACTACTATTCTTTCTTCTGATTCCATGACAACCAGATACGGTTTGTTGTTTACTATAAGGGTCAGCTGATTACCGTCCTGACGTGCAATCTCAACATCGATCTCTTCATTATTAAGAGACCCAATTAGGTTCTTACCGCGCCTCTCGAGATCAACCTTGAATTCACGATTTTCGACATTAACTATGTAGGCCACCTTGTCCTCACTTCATCATTTCCCGACGTCCAGCCAATTTCCATGGACTACTTGCCGTATTTTTCTTGACGGAGACTACTTTAGCTCGCTCCTTTGATAATATCCTGCCAAGGGCTGCTGATATAGCAGCAACCTCGTGGTTGCTCTTCGCATATTCTATCTTGCCGAGTGTTTTGTCAATGAATGTCGTGTCATAGTCGCCTTCCGAGAACCTCTTGTGGGCCATGACCAAAAGATGAAATGGTATCGTAGTCTTGATGCCTCTGATTGTATACTCGGCTAGTGCCCGTTTCATACGGACAATGGCACCATGTCTCGTCGGCGCCCAAACCAGCAATTTCGCGATGAGCGGATCATAATAGATTGGAACTTCAAAACCCCGATAAATTCCGCTGTCGACACGTACGCCGATACCGCCTGGTTCAATAAGCTCGGTGATCAGCCCGGTCGAAGGCGCAAAGTTGTTTTCCGGATCCTCAGCAGAAATACGACATTCAATTGCCGCCCCGTTCATCTTAATATCATCTTGTTCAAAACTCAACTTCTCACCTGAAGCGATCTTGAGCTGTTCCTTTACGATATCGATACCGGTAACCATTTCTGTAACCGGATGTTCAACCTGCAGACGTGTATTCATCTCGAGAAAGTAGAAGTTCAGATTCTTGTCAACCATAAATTCCACGGTACCGGCATTAGTGTAACCCGATGCCTTCACTGCTTTTACTGCAGCCAGGCCCATATTGGCCCGCAGTTCCTCATCCATTATTGCCGATGGAGACTCTTCAATCAGCTTCTGGTGACGCCTTTGAACCGAGCACTCGCGTTCGTACAGGTGCACAACACTACCGTGCTTATCGGCAAGGATTTGAAACTCAATGTGTCGAGGAGATTCCAAGAATTTTTCTACAAATATCGTAGGGTTGCCAAATGCGGACATGGCTTCATTCATGGCTTGTTTCATCGAACTCGCAAGTTCTTTTTTATCCCTCACAACGCGCATGCCTTTTCCGCCGCCGCCGCCGGCTGCCTTGATCAAAACGGGGAATCCTATCTCCTCAACTATCCTCTCTGCTGCTTTTGCCTTATCAACTGCACCAAGACTACCCGGAATCACAGGTATCCCTGCCTTCGTCATTGTCCTCTTTGAAGCAATCTTGTCACCAAGGAGTTCAATAGCCTGTGATGTGGGTCCTATGAAAGCTATTCCTGAGCTCTCACACGAACGTGCAAACTCAGTATTCTCAGCTAAAAACCCATACCCGGGGTGTATTGCCTCGACATTAGCCTTTTCTGCAATTTCAACAATTTTCTCTATTTTCAGATAGCTGTCGATCGCAGGCGCAGGTCCTAAGTAGTAAACTTCATCTGCGTAACGAGTATGGAGCGCATCGCGATCCGCATCTGAATAAACAGTCACGGATTGAATATTCATTTCGCGGCACGCCCTCAGCACACGAACTGCTATCTCCCCACGATTGGCGACTAATATTTTTTTGAACATGTCCTTAGAAGGCTACATACATCGTTTCCCGGCTACGAGTCCCGTTTCGGTTAGGGGTTACGTCAATCGTTCTAAAAACGGTAACCGTTAAAC
>Ga0209636_10007076_pt1 | contig 11442 bp, 12 predicted proteins | sample DeeMarSWOR152_54_FD_187464 | JGI IMG/M metagenome (GOLD analysis project Ga0209636, IMG submission 187464) | Marine sediment microbial communities from White Oak River estuary, North Carolina - WOR-1-52-54 (SPAdes) (version 2) | ecosystem: Environmental > Aquatic > Marine > Intertidal zone >... | reverse complement strand
TTCCTACAAAATAGTTATTAATAATATTGATAGTCAAAGTTTTGTTTTAGCGGTAGGTGATGCCGTAGCGGACGCTTTGGATTTGATTATCCCTGCTATCAATGCCATTGCTGAAATGCCTGTCATTGCTAGCTATGGAGATGTTTCAGCGGGAGCGGCTGTTCCTGGTGGTGGAAATACAGGTAACGGAACTTTCGGAGTTATAACTCCAGTTGAACCGGATGTTTTAGGCGGAACATATACCCTTGAATGTACTAATGATGCGGTTGCAGGCTCTGAGGTTTTTAGCGTGACTGATCCGGCCGGAGTTGCCCAGGATAATCTAACTGTAGGCGTTGCTTATGCTGATCATTTCACAACTACTCTAAGCGCGGGCGGTGTTAATTTTGTGGTGGGTGATACTTTTACTATCGCCATGACAGCCACAAGAGTAGATTTAACCGCAAAATGGCAGGGCGTTTCTGGTAATGATATTTATGCTGAACTTGACGGAACAGCGGCGGGAATCACTTTCGCTTTCACTCAACCGACTGGCGGCTTAAATGAACCAGATACCAGCACGGCAACAGATCAAATTGGCTCTATTTGGGAAACGCTTATAGTTAATTGTCTGTCTGTTACTGATACCGACACACTTGATGACTATAATACTTTTTTCGATGCTCGATGGGGCGCATTGGTTAAAAAGCCAGCTATTGTTTTTTCAGGCGAAAACCGCTCCGCAGTGGCTACAGCATACGCGATTCCAGCGGCCAGAAAAACAGATCGCGTAAACTCTCAAATTGTGGGGGTTGGCTCAAATAACTTGCCGTTTGTGGTGGCAGCCAGAGCGGTTTCCAGAGTTGCGGTTATAGCAAATAATAATCCTCCTGTTGATTATGCGGGGCAAAGATTAAACGGCCTTGTCCCCGGGTTGGATTCTGAGCAATGGAATTACACAGAGCAAAATTCAGCCGTAACCAATGGCAGCTCAACAATCAATGTTGTTGATAATCTGATTGAGCTTTCAGATACAATCACATTTTACCATCCAGACGGAGAAACGCCGCCAGCTTATCGCTATGTATGTGATTTAGTGAAAGTCTGGAATGTGATTTTCAATCTTGCTTTGATTTTTGAAGACGATAACTGGAAAGGAAAAGTTTTAATTCCGAATGATCAAGCAACAGAAAATCCAGATGCAAGAAAACCAAAAGACGCGGTGACAGCTATTGCCAATATGATTGACTCTTTAGGTTTGCAGGCAATTATCTCAGACCCTGAAACGGCTAAAGGTACAATTCAGGCCGAAATCAACGCGACGAATCCAAAACGGCTAGATATAGCGTTTACTTATCAAATTAGCGGAAACACAAACATAATCAGCATAGACGCTGATTTTGGCTTTTTCTTTGGAAGTTAAAAAGGAGAATAAAAAATGGCCGGAGTTGGTGGTTCAATAGAATCCATAGCAATCGACGGCCGCCCATTCAGTGTGGCGGCTGATGTTGATAGCCCTAGAAAATTAGGTGGTTTTGAAAATGATGTTTCTCCAAATGGGAACGGAACAGGCCGGATAATTAAAACGGCTGTTGCGTGGATGTTGGGAGGCGTAAATCTCAATGTTGATGATTTTTTAGGTGATCATGAATTTTTGCAAAATATTGCTGATAGCAACAGTTATCATGACATTACCATAACCTATGCAAGCGGCGCGGTTTACCAGGGAACAGGGACGATAACCGGCGAACTGCAATGGTCGAGTCAAAACACGGTAGCTAGTTGCGAATTCAAAGGAACCGGAACTTTAACACAACAGTAATGAAAATATGGGTGAATATAAAGTTGATAAGCAAACAGCGGAAGATGAATTTTTGAAGTGGTGTGATAGTTTATATATAGATTGCGACACGGCTGAAATGACATCTGAAGAGCTGGACGATTTTAATAAAATCAAAAAGCAAATTGTTTTTGCAATCCGCAAAGGAAGAGCATATTTAAATGATGCCGGTAGTTTTGTTTTGACTCTCATTGCTCCAATCGGAGAGAAAACAGAATTAATTTTTCCAGCAAATTTTAATTCAGCTCCGTTTATCCGAATGGATAGACACAAAGAAAAAGATAGCATGAAAAAGACTCTATCTTTTGTGGCTGGATGGGCTGGCGTAGATGCAAATTTACTGCATAAAATGGATAGCAAAGACACAAAATTTTGCTTATCTCTGACAACCCTTTTTTTAGCCTAGTTTATGCGGAGTTGGTTAGATTTGGCGAACTCCGAAAAATAAAAAGTGTTTCAGCTATCATAGAAATGATTTTCCAGATATGCCGAGACTACAACAGCCTCCCGGACATTCGCACTCTGAGCGTTCAAGAGATACGCTTCTTTTACTCTGGCCTTATTCCTGAACTGATCAACGCAACCAAGCCCAAAAACACTTGATTTAACTCAAAATGGCAAGTCGTTTTTCAATATCAGCCGTCTTTAGTGGCATAGATAAAATCACCAAGCCAGTTACGAAGATGGGTAACAAAATACGCCAATTTGTCCGCGCTTCTAATCGTCAGGTTGCAATGCTCGGCAAGAGGTTTAAAAAACTTGGCGCGACAATTGGGAAAACTGTTGCTGCCGGAGCTACTTTGGCGACGGCGGCACTTGGGGCAACTATTTTAAAAACGGCTGAACTTGGAGACGAGGCCGCAAAAACAGCGCGACGAATGGGTTTATCAGCAGAGGCCCTCCAAGAATTACGATTTGCGGCGGATAGACAGGGAGTTTCATCTGGCATTTTAGAGTCATCATTTACAGCTCTGCAAAAAAGAGTCGGAGAGTTAAAGTCTGGTACTGGTTCACTTTTTGGTTTTTTGAAAAAAACAGGTGATAAGGCATTTATCCGTCAAATCAAGGCTGCCAAAGGGACGGAAGAGGCATTTGGTTTGATGGTTAAAAAAATGGAGACTATCAAGAATCCATTGGAAAGGGCCGCTTTTGCAGCGGCGGCTTTTTCTCGCTCTGGTGTGAAAATGATCAGTTTTATGGAAGCCGGAGCAGATGGCATAGCCAAGCTGAGAATGGAGGCTAGAAAATATGGAGCTGTAATTTCAGATGACGCGGCGGAACAATCAGAAATTTTTGTGGATGCTCTGACTAATCTCAAGTCTGCAATGACTGGCATAGGAAAAACACTGGCAACAAAATTAATTCCAACAGTTGGCCGACTTATGCAGCGTTTTGCGGATTTTTGGGCGATCAATAAGGAAATCATTTCTTTAGGAATGGATAAATTTTTGTCCTTTCTTTCTGATCAATTCAATAAGATTACCCCCGGAATTTTAGCCCTTTGGGGTTCCCTTAAAAATCTTTTTGGGGCTTTTTGGGATGCCATTAATTCTCTGTTACCTGCGTTTAAATCTGAAACTGACGACTTATCAAACTCAGTTAATAGCTTGACTGGTGTTTTGAAAATAATGGCCGATATAGGCACGAAAGCTTTTGAGTTTATCAAAATTATTTCTCCGTTTCTTAAGCCATTTATAGCCACTTTATTAATATATAAAGGGGTTTTGATCGCGCTGGCTATAGCAACTAAAGGATGGGCAATTGCTCAAGGATTGCTGAATATTGCTCTAAATCTTAATCCAATCGGCTTATTCATAGCGGCGATTGCTTCTTTGATTGGTATAGTTGGGGTTATAATAGCCAAATGGGAGCCAATTAAAGAATTTTTCTTAGGGTTATGGGATAGTATCACTGTTGGATTCAAAGCCGCGATGGATGTTGTGACGGGAATAATTACAAGCATAGATACTTTTCTTGAAAAGAAAGTTGGTGGTATTATAGACACAATAAGCGGAATAGCTTCTAAATTTGGTATTGATTTAGGCATAGGTGGCAACTCTCAAGAACCTCAAGCCGGAGAGGCTCAAGTAATTTCTCCACAAGAACGCATTTCAACATCCATAGAGCAAAAATTGACCGAATCAAAATCGACTTTGACTATCAAGGACGAAACTGGACGCGCTGAGCTGGATCAAGGGAAATCAAATGGTGGCGTTAATGTTCAGCTTGCCACTTCAGGAGCTTTTTAATAATGGCCTGGAATGATCGGCTTAAAGGAGCTATTTACACCTCACCTAGTGGAGAAATTTTTGTTTTTGATTTTGAAAATGTCTCCAAAACAATCAGCAAAAAGACAACTGCTTTTGACTTTCCAGATGTTGAAGGAACTTATATTCAGGATTTAGGCAAGCGAGGCCGCCGCTATCCTTTTCGAGTTATTTTTTGGGGTGAGGACTATGATATTGAGGCTGAAAGGTTTGATAATGCCCTAGAGGAAAAAGGCGCGGGGACTCTCCAGCATCCATTTTATCCCGGTGTGCTGAATGTCGTTCCTGTTGGCGATATTTCCAGAAACGATAATCTCAAGACGGCGGCTAATCAAGCTGTCTATAATATAGAATTTTGGGAGACAATAGAAATTGTTTTTCCCATTAGCGAATTAAGCGCGTCAAATCAGATCAATCAGTCTATTGAAGATTTCGAGATAGATGCTTCGGAAAATTTTGCTGATGGAGTCAGCCTGGAGACTGGCGGAGAAATTTCAGGATTAATTCAAGCCGGCAAGACCGCAATAAATAAAGTCAAAACGGCTTTGGCTCAAATTGCGGCAACTGTAGATTCAATTGAACAGCAATTTAATGATGCGTTTGATTTGATCAATGATTCGATTGATACACTGATAGGAACTCCGGCTTTGCTCGCAAGACAATTAATTAATATTACTCGCATTCCCTCACAGGCAACGGCCACAATTTCACAGCGGCTTGAGGGCTATACTAGTCTATTAAACTCCTTTGTGTCTGGCGATAGCAATAATTTTGAGCCGTCTAATTTGGATAATCAGCCAGTCAATGAATTTACTCTGAATAATTTAATGGCCTCCAGCGCGATCATTGCGGCCATTGAATCCACAATTTCAGATTCGGCGGATTTCCAGACACGTTCCCAAGTGATCGCAGCCATAGAATCATTGCAAACTGATTTTGACAATTATGTACTTTGGGCTGATGAAAACAGAAATACACTTTTAAGTGGCGATATTTTACTGGAGCCTGGAGCAAGTCTGACTGATACAGGCGAGGGATATCAACAGCTTTTAGCCGCGCTGAATGTTGCCTCTGGAAGATTAACAGAGATTGCTTTTACAGCCTTGCAGGAAAGGTCTATAATTCTGGATAGAAATAGGTCTTTGATTGATTTTGAGGCGGAATATTACGGAACAGTGGACGAAAACACAGATTTTATTATTGACAGCAACAACCTAAGCGGCGCGGAAATTTTGACCTTACCGAGAGGACGCAAAATGCTATATTATGTGTAGCCTATGAACAAAGTAACCGCAAAAATAGATAATCAAGAGTTTAAATTCTGGGATTCTATTAAACTCAGCCGTAATATAGCGACCTTTGATACTTTTGCTTTTGGCGCTCCTTATGAGCCGGACAACTCATTATTGCAAAATTCATTTATTCCACTCAGTTTTAAACAAATAGAAATTTTTGTAGATGATGAGCTTTTTACTACAGCAACTATATTGCCCGTTGACCCTGAGCTTTCAGACAATAATAGAATTGCAGTTTCCGGCTATGCTCTTCCGGGTATTTTAAATGACTGTTCAATACCTTTTGATAAATATCCGCTTGAATTTAATAATCAGACGCTTGAGCAAATAGCTAATACCATAGCGGGATTTTTTGATCTTTCAGTGGTGTTCACTGAGAATAGCGGCGCGGCTTTTGAGCGGGTGGCCATAGAGACAAACAAAAAGCCTTTTGCTTTTTTGATTGAACTAGCTCAGCAACGTGGTTTTCTTATCTCAAATACGGAGAAGGGTGAGCTTAAATTTTTCAAAGCTTCAACCGATTTGACGCAATCCACAACGCTGATAGCTGGCAAAACCCCCCTCCAAAGTGTCAAGGCTCAAATCAATCCACAAAGTTTTTATAGCTCGGTGACAGGGCTAGCGGCGGCTCCGTATGGATTTGAGGCGGAATCTGTAACAGTTGAAAATCCTTTGCTTTCAGGCGTCAACAGACCATTTGTCTATAAAGTCACACAAGATTTGACAGGCGCCGACCTTCAGAAAGCGGTTAAATGGAAAGCCGGCACCATGTTTGCGGCGGCTTTGCGGTATTCAATCAGTGTCCAAGGATGGAGAGATGAAAACGGCGATTTATGGCGACCAAATAAATTTATCAACTTGACCGCTCCCAGGGCTTTTGTGAATAAAGAGACGACTTTTTTAATTGAAAATGTCAATCTAAACAGAGGACAAAGCGACACGGCGGAGCTTAGTTTAGTTTTGCCAGAATCCAGGCGTGGAGAAATTCCGAAAACTTTACCGTGGTTATAAATGGGTGACACTGGAAGGGTAGTAAAAAACCAAGACCGAACGCGAAAAATTGTTGAGCCGGAAAGCGTTATTGAAATACGAAAAAATGAGAATATCACGGCGACAATTTACAATCCTCCAGGCATTGACTCAAAACCATTGCCCGGCGACTTTGGCGCTACTATCAATAATGAAAATGTTGGCGGTAAATCAGCGATAGGATTTTTAGACACAAAAAATTCCCCAATGGCTGGCGATGGTGAGATTAGGATTATAAGCCGGAGCTCAAGCGGGGCAATTCAGACGATTTTTTATCTAAAAGCGGATGGTAATATTGTGGCCTCCGGTCAGACAATAGAGGTTTTGGGCAATACTGATTTTGCGGTAAGTTTTAACGAGTTGGCAGTAATTTTAAGCAAACTTGCGACGGACATAAACACAAACTTAACTGCTATTCAGGCTAGTTTAAACTCACTTTCTCCTCCTGTTCCCTATGTTCCAGCGCCGATTGTGATTGACCTCACGCCGGCAAAAATAGAAAAAGTAAAATTTCCTTCACCATAAAATCATGACTGATGTTTTAATCCAAAATACTGAGAACGGCGGCGACATTGAGTTAATAGACGGCAATCCGACTTTAACAGGGGGGTTAAAGTCAGCTTTTTATCTTGCTCTGTTCGGGGGGAATAAGGAGGACAACGGCTCTGAAAATACCAATTTGCAATGGTGGGGCAATCTAAACGAAACAGACCCCACAACACATTACCGCTCCAGAACTCAAAATCTTTTGCAAAGTCTTGTCCCTTCGTCCGGTAATCTTAGAGTTTTGGAATCGACAATTGAAAGAGATTTGAATTTTTTTATTGAAATTGGAGCAGTAACGGAATTGACAATCAGCGCATCCTTAGTTGATGTCAAAAAAGTTCAGATTGATATTTCAGTGTTTGCAGATGGTGAAAAAATTGATATTCGATATTTAGAAAACTGGAAAGCTATGGAAGCGGAGCTAACATAATATGGCCACAACTCCTCCAACCACCAAGCAAATAAGCGACACTATTGTAAATCAAGTGTCGGCGGCTATCTCTCAAACAGTTCCATTATTACCTTTGGCTTTTACTCGTGTGTTAGCCAAGGCTTTGGCGGGTATCTATATTTTGCTTTATAAATATATCGGCTGGATGTCTTTGCAGCAATTTGTAAGGACGGCTTATTTTGGAGATACTGAGATTTTAGGGCGAACAGTTAACCCTTTAGTAGAGTGGGGGCGCTTAATTGGTGTTGGTGATCCTGATCCTGGACGCTCAGCTGAGTTGATCGTAGATATTACAGTTATAAATCAAGTTGGCAATTTGCCAGCCGGAACGCTAATGACCAGCAACGTCAACCAAATCACATATATTTTACGCAGTGAAGTCACGCTAAATGCGGCTACAGTTCAGGGAACTTTTAGAGCAAGCTCAGACGTTGATGGCAACACAAACACGGGCGCGGACGGAAATTTAAACGTCGGAGACGCAATATCTTTTGTTGATCCACTGAACAATGTTCAGCGCGATGGCGTTGTAAATTCTGTTTCAGTAGTCGGCCTTGACCCGGAAACAGAGGAGGCATATAGACAAGCAGTTATAGACAGATTTCAAGCTCGACCGCAAGGTGGGGCGGGCATTGATTATGTGATATGGGGCACTGAGGTTTCTGGAATTATCAATATTTATCCCTATAAAGGGACTCCGGGATATGTTCAAGTTTACGCCGAAGCGGACACAAGTCTAGACCCTGATGGCATTCCAACAGCTGGACAATTGACGGAAGTCGAAAACTCTATTATTTACGATGCAAATGGACTCCAGACCCGCAAACCAGTTAATGTGTTTTTGCAAACCTTTGCTATTACTCGCAAGGGCTACACGGTAGATATTACCAATCTGGCAGCAGATGACGTTTTGACTCTACAAACCAATATCACAGCCGCATTAACTGAATATTTCCTGGAAAGAGAGCCGTTTATAGACGGGGTGACGCCAACGCCCAGAAGAGATTTTGTAAAATTAAGCGGAGTGGTTTCAATTGTTGATAGTTACACTTCAGCTGTTGGCGGTTCATTCGATGACGTTGAACTGTTTGTTACGGCTGGACTTGTGCCTGTTCCCGTTCAAGATCAATTAACAGTAGGGCAAAAAGCAAAAGCGGACGCTGTAAATTATGTTTAATTCATTTAGGCTGATTAAGCATTTATTACCCAGGGCGCGAGCGTGGGTTTTAAGGCATTCAATGCCAATTCAAAGATATATTGAAGGTTTTTCTGAATACCCAGAGGATATTAAAGAATTTACCGACGAATGCTATTTAGACATATTCCCGGAGACGACCAGAGAATTAGCAAAATGGGAAGATCAATTTTTACTAGATGGCAAAGGGGCGGATCAAGAAAGGCGAGATGCTTTAAGCGCGACGTGGATGGCTCAAGGCGGCCAAGGCAAAGATTACCTCGAGTCGGTTATTCAAGAGGCGGGATTCACAAATGTCTATTTGCATGAATGGTGGAACAGTGACGGCACAACAAAAAATCCAAATTATTATTTAAAAAGCTCTCAGTCTGCCTATATTACATTCACAGGAAAACCAGGAGCGCAAACAGGAGACGGAGTTTCACAAACAGCAAACGCAATCTCTATTAATGACTATGAATATTTCACAGGACAATTAAACGCTCAAAGTGGCGACGGGACAACTCAGACAGCAGGTAAAATAATTCCTCCAATTTTATATTTATATTATACCGGAAAAACCAGGGCGCAAACCGGGGATGGGATAACTCAGACAGCCGGACAGCTAGGGATACCAGCCGGTTTCTTATTAGTTAATAAAGGCCCAAATATCGTTTATCAAGTTCCCAATACACTAGATGAATATAGAGAAATTTTATATGTTGGCGCTGAAATATTTCCAAATATAGCCGAAGTTTCAATTGCTCGAAAAGAGGAATTTGAACGGCTCCTCTTAAAATACTTGCCCTATTCGTATTGGTTAGGGTTATTAATTAAATATGTATAGGTAAAATATGAGAAATTTAAGCACACTTTATCCCGGGAAAGTCACTGTTGATGCCAATAATCCAGATGGAACTTTTAAAAATGAAGTAACGCCAGGCGTGTCAAATGACGGAACTCCACTAGAGGAGCAATGGCAGCAGGATATTTGGGGATGGATAGCGCATTTATTAAATAAAGTGACGGTAGCTCCTAATGGAGCTCAGGAAAATGAAGCCACAAGCCAAATTTATGACGCACTGGAGACCGCCGCCCGGACATTATGGACGGCCAGCTTGACGCAAAAAGGAACAGTTGAGCAAGCGACCTCAGCGGAAGCGATCGCGGGGACTTCAGACGTTGTTTTTCCATCTGTTTTGGGATTGAGGCAAGCGTTTAACGCAGCTAATGCGCCGCCTGTTTATGCAAATAGAGCATGGGCTAATTTTGATGGAACAGGAGCTAGTCCTATTGCACCAAATGCGTCGGGCAATATTAGTTCTATTACAACAGCAGCCACTGGAACTTTTTCAGTTACATTTACAACAAATATGCCAGATGTTAATTATGGAATTGCTATCCAGTTTGACCCAACAAACATAGGTTTATTAGGCCCAATTACCTCCAAAACAGTTAGCGGTTTTACATTTACAACCTATAATTGGAATGGTCTTGCAGCTGGGAACGCAAATTTATTTGATCCGCCTGATGTTAATATTGTGATTTATAGGTAATTCATAATTTCTTAGCCCAGACTTCAAAACTCTTTTTATAAATTTGTGGCATTCTGGGCTGAATATTATTTACAGCTGGCAGCAATGTCGGCTGTTTTGGTATTTTGACAGTCTTCCTTGAGAGATCATAAATTAAATTGACCTTTGGGTTTTTCTTCCCCCCAGTTATTAAATAAATGCCCTTGTCCATATGGCCGAGCCGCGGTAGATAAACAAAGCGTCGCCCGCCTGCTTCTGCTGCCTGTTTAACAACAGCAACTACATATTCCTTTCTGCTCCCCCCCTTGATTCGTTTGCCTTTGTATAAATTCAACCTTGTACGCCTTCGGGACGGCATAACTTTTTTAGTCCGTGGCCTAGCCCCTCTAGGTTGATTTGCGGCTGTTGTAGACGGTATAGCAACACCTTTTGATCCGCTCGCTGTTTTTGTCCCTCCAAACTCTTGCTCCTCCATATAATCCATAATGGAACCGACTTCAGAGAATTGATTCGTAAATCCTTTGACTTTATCAACTCTGATGGATCGAATTGTCCACCTATTCCGCAAAACAAAGCGCCGCTCTGCGATTTTCACATATTCTTTTCGAGCTTCAAAAGCAGTTTGATTGAGAGCCGCTCCATTGATTTTAGGCCAATCCCTGCCAGCTAGTCCCTTTAATTTAGCCGCAAATTTATTTAATTCCTTGCCTTCCATGCCCCATACACTAGCCATATTATCTCCTGTTAAAAAGTTGTTATTTAAACATAATGTAACATAAGTTACATAGCTTAGTCATTGATATAATTATTGAATTAAGTCAACAGGTTACGCTTTTGACAATGCAGTGTAACATGGAGTAGGATAAATGAAACAGTTAATAAAAATAGGGATGAAAATGAGCGAAAAATTAAATCCATGTCCGTTTTGTGGAAGCGAATCTATGGGCGAGGTTACATTTAACAAAGAACAATTTGTCGCTATTTACTGCGAGCATTGCGGATCTCAGGGAATGTTGCGACAAAATGTTACAGAAGCTAAAGTCGCGTGGAATCAGCGCATAGACAATAAGTGTAACTGCAACACGTTATCATCTGATGAGGAAAAATGTTGCGACTCCATTGCATGAGTTCTGTACCTGAATTGTTCACAATGTGATTTTGTATGTTACAAAAAAAGTTTTGATGGAATGGTTACAAATAAAATAATGTGCCAAATAATATTTTTTCATAATAAATTAGTGTGCCAAGGTGGATGATAATAGTTGATGTATATCATAAAAGGTACTCCGGGAGGGTGAAAATCGTGCCATTTAGATTGCGCTTCAG